>Ga0209573_1000060_pt1 | contig 305908 bp, 234 predicted proteins | sample TNRBio252014_DNA_FD_185870 | JGI IMG/M metagenome (GOLD analysis project Ga0209573, IMG submission 185870) | Wastewater treatment Type I Accumulibacter community from EBPR Bioreactor in Madison, WI, USA - TNR Reactor_6/25/2014_ DNA (SPAdes)... | ecosystem: Engineered > Bioreactor > EBPR >... | reverse complement strand
ACCCCTCACCCAACGGCGCGCTCACGCTTCCTCCGCGCAGCGGCTCAGTTCAACAGTGTGGATAGTACGATTTAATATCGCCCAGCGCGATATTTTCTCAGCTGATGTCTGCCGAGATTGGGGCTGGGAGGCTTGTGGGTCAAGGGTTTCGTGCTGGAGGGGTGAGTTTTGGGATTGTTTGGACATCTGAATCTTTTTGGATTCTAAAGGGACTGATATTGCGCTCGAAATATCGGATGGGTTCGTGGGTGTTAAGCTTTTTTTGAGGGCTGGGGGGTGGCGCTCTGCTGGGAGGGGCGGCGGGTTTGGGGGTTGGTTTGGCTTTGGGGGGGTGGGCGTTGTCTTGGTGTTTGGCTGGATCCGCTATTTAGGGGTCTGATTTGGCTTTGGCACTGAATGCGATGGCTTTTTGGTGATGTGCACCGGCTTCTGTCATTTGATCTTCAGTCTGATGATGCCGCTATTGAGGCAAGGCAGGGTTTCATCAACGACTCGCATCAAGGCCCCAGCGGTCACGACATCCGCCCCGCCTCTAGCGCCTTGTTTCAGTGCTGACTTGGAGGTTCGCCTACTTGGTCGTCATAAACCGAGAGCTTTTGTCGTGGCGACCGAAACACCAGTGGAAATGAACCAAATGAACATTCTAGACCACGTAGGAACATAGAATGTTTTGAAATCTGGCCTTCGATCAAAGAGGCCTCTTAGTCCTTTGGCACCACGATAAACCTCGCAAAGCTGTGGAATGCCGATCACAAAGACCATCACAACAACGAAGAAGCAAAAGATGTTGAGTCGGCCGTCGATTCTACCGATATCCGCCAGACGGACAAAGAATCCGCAGAAAGCTCCTCCGATGAGGCTGGTGATCCAAGTGGCACGCATTTTCAGTTGGCCGAACGGCTCGGATCAGGCGACGGCGAGCGCAAGACGTTGCCGACACGACAGATAGCCTCCGAGCCGTCGCCCGCATCCGTTTTGTTCGGGCTTGTGGGGCAGTCGTGTCGGAATGTCATGTGCCATACAGATTGAATGCGATCAGGATGCTGACAAAGAATGAAACCACAGCGGCGGCGATGGCTGGTCCCAATGTAATAGCCATGCGCTTCGCAGGAGATACCAGTGGAAAGCTCATGAACAGAACACAGGCGAAAACTGCAAAGCCAACTACCACCGGGAACCCAAACACGACCAAATCAGAACCAGTCCACGCGGCATGTGAAACCGCTCGGCTGCGATAGAAGAACAAAGCCATCGCGACCTGAGCGCCACAAACCAGTGTCATCGTGATGATTAGTTTACTCATATGCGAGGCGGCCCAACGTCTCGGATCAGGCGACGGTGAGCGTCAATGGAGCGGAGCGACATAGCTTGTCAAAGACAACCCGAAGGGCACCACCGGCGGGTGGTGGCAACACGTTGCTGACACGACAGATAGCCTTCGAGCCGTTTCCTGCATCCGTTTTGTTCCTCGTTGGTCGTGAGTGCGAGTGTGTCATGCTTGGCATGGTTGGGCGATCAACTGCCGCAACGTCGCCATCATGGGATGATCCGCTGTGCTTGGAAGCCGCGCTGGAGGGATGAAGGTCACATATGACCCGATAACCGTGGGCTGAGTCAGATCAATGGTGATTGTCTCTGGATTCACGCCAAATCTGCCCCTGATGCCAGAAATGCATGATGCAGGAATAGAAATCTCATGTCCCAGGCGACGAACTCGCAAAGCCCCGTTCTCAAAAATCACGGAGTCCGCAGTGTGCGACACCATTGATCGGTAGATCAGATAGTAGATGATACCGACCTGAAGCTGTATGGCGGCAACAATGCCGATCACATAAAGCGGTGCCATCCGGGGAATCAGCAAGCTGAGAAACACACCAACGTTGATGGCGATCATGAGCGCCGGAACGATTCGTCGCTGCATCACCGTCTGAAAAGAAGAGTGCAATTGAACCATAGCTTTTGTGAATGATGTATGTTGCCGACTTTCCTCGAACGTCGTGTGACGCCGGTTCTTTGGCCAACGTCGAGGTGTGGCACCGGCTACCGGGAGCGCCGCGCCGCAACAGGGTTAAGGGTTGTAGTCAAGAGGGTCATTTCGACTCGGTGCGGGTAGCAGGTTGTCCACCACCGTCTTGTTCTGCTTCTTTGCTTCATCGCGGGAAGCCGTATTGGTCGAGAATCTTCTGCCCGTCCTTGGTCTCCGAGAATCCGAGGACTTCACCTGAAGGAAGAATGCTCACGTATGCGGGATGTGAATCGAGGTTGATCGCGTACTCAGCAGGTAATTCTTTCTGTGCCTGTTGGATCGCAAACACCACCTTCGGATCGAACTTGTCGCAAACGACGTTGATCGCGCGTCTCACGTCGACATACCGGTAGAGAGAAAAGTCAGCATCGTGAGCCGAATCCTCCGTAGCCGTTCCGATCTTGCTGAGGTGTCTGATAATCGTATCGTGTGCCCCATCGAACTCTGCTTCGAACTCTTCCTGCGACATATCTTCCGGCACCTTCGGAGGGTTGAAATCGTGGTCGAAGTATTTGGTTACATCGCCGAAGGAGTCAACGCGGCGGAAATTCTCAGTTCCTTTCATTTGTTGAGGGCTCTGCTGGTCGCAGGATGTGATAATTGCGCACAATGCGATGAGGATGGGTCTCATTTTTTATCAGAACATTTTTCTTATTCTGCGCCAGTGCACAGAAGTATTGGCCTATATGCCACAATGGTGAAGGTTTTGGCAAGATGGAAGTCGGTGAGCACCGGGAAAAGGGGCTAAAAGGACTTCGCTATGACGATAGGGTGCAAAAACAGGGGGACTGCCTGGCCTTATTGGGTCATTCCTGCACGGGAATATTTCTTTGGCTTCAATATGAGTGCGGCAGCGGGGGCTTTGTGGAGGTGGAGAAGTCACGTCTGGTTCTGAGGCGGGCGCGCCCTCTGCGTTCGACGCGGGCTTTCGCTTACCAATCCCCGGCGCTGTGAGGACACAGCACCCTACCCTGCCCTGGCGACCGTCGGAGACCGCGCGTCATTCCGTGCGGCCTGGAAGGGGCTTTCTTCCCACCCGAGAGTGCAAAGAGTCCGATGCAATCTCGGCAAGGCCTAGTTTTTTCGGATGATCACTGGGCTGCGGTGGTGGTAGTGGTCAGGCGTTTCAGCAAGTTCTGCCGTTGGGTTTTCTGCTGCGCACCCAGCTTCGTTTCGTCCAGCCCTTCCAGCAGCTTCCGCGCTGCGTCCTTCTGGCTGCTGCGTTCCGTGAGTTCCGCCTGACGCAGCACAAAACCTGCGGATGCGCCGGGATCGGCCTTGGTTTGTTCCGCAGCAAAGGCCAGGGCCGCCACTGCCTCCGGCATTTTGCCTGCGCCCGATAAGAGGTCTGAAGCCTCTGCCGCCGTCTTGCCCTTGCGTGGCAGGGCTGCCGCGATGGGCTTCCATGCCTGCGCGAGCTCCGCAGGCGTGAAGACCCGGTCCCGCGTCGTTAAGTGGGCCATCAGGTTCGGGGCATTCACCGCCACGACTCGGTACTGCGTCTGCACCAGCGGATCCGCCAGCATGGCGGCGATCAGTTCTGCCCGCTTCTCCGGTGCCACCCGCGGCTGCGGTGCGCCCGCCCAGGCCTTCACGAAGTCCCAGAGGGCAAATCGGCCGTCCAGCTCGCTTTCCAGCTTCCGTTTTTGATCGACCGTCAGGCTGTCCCTGAAGACCTTCACCGCCTCCGGCTTGCCTGCCAATTGATGGATCATGAGCTTGGCACAATACGCATCCGCGATGTGGTCCGAGAAATGCGCGGTGGGTGTCTTGGTCAACAGATGATCGACAAAGGGCAGCAAGATGTTCCAGTCTCCCTTTTCATCGCGCGCCAACTTCCAGGCCACTGCCCACATCGGGTCCCAGCCCGTTTCTTTGATCGCAGCGGTCTTGTAATACTCGCTGCGACCCGATGGCGCGGCCATTGCGGCATCATACGCAGCGATGGCGGCCTGCGGATCACCGCTCCAGACTTTGCGACTGATGCTGGCGCGCAGGGGCTTTAAGCGATGGTACTGCGGCCAGGTATCATCCATCTTCACAATGGCAGGCATGTCCGTCTTTGCTGCGGCTTCATCGAACGCCTTGGCCAGCGGCTCGTAGTTCTCATAGACCTGCGCCAGATATTCTAGGCAGCGGGTGCGCATGGCTGGATCCGCCCAATGGATGCTGGCGAAACGTTTGCCCAGATCCGTCAGACGTGCCGTGCGCGGCTTGAAGCCCGGCACGGCTGCTTGATCTGCCTTGGGGGGATCAGGCAGCAGCGCCAGCATCACCTCCCCCAGGAAAGACAGGTCCTTGGTGCCGCAGGCCTCCTGAAAAGCGGGTAGGGCCTCGACGATCTCGCGGCTCCACAGCAGGCCTTTCTCATAGTCGTGCAGTGACTCCCGCCACTGCTGCTTGAGCCACGCAACCGCCTGAGGTTGCGCCCCCGCCCCGACGAGCACCGCCAGCAGCGAGGGCTCATTCCCCAGGGTGACGTGGTGATCGCTCATGAGCTCATTCATCCACTCCTCATTGCCCGCCCGGGCCGCCACGCGCATCATGGCATGGATCGCAGAATCGCAGGGGCGGAACTCCAGGGTGCGGCTGCGTGGCTTCTTTGAATCCCGCGCCACCCACGCGTCCCAGTGCGCCTGGGCCTGGGCCTTCCAATCTTCATCGACTGGCAGATGGGCCCAACTGTCCAGGATCCATGCATACTGATAACCGCTGATGCAGTGCTGCTGCTGCATGGATGCCAAGGCCAGGGAAGCCCCCGCCTTGACGATGGGCACGGGCACCGCAGACCGCGCGCGATAGCAGAGATGATGCGCCAGCGCCTGCCGGACGCGCGGATTTTCTGCCTCATCCTTCATGCGCTCTGCATAGTGGAGCCAGGCCGCGTCGATGCCCCCAAACTCCGCCAGCGCTTTCTGAACATTGGCGTTGGTTCGCATCGGGTCATCGGTGGCAAAAAAGAGCCGTCCAGCCATGGCCATCTCCTTGGCAAAGGGCGCAAGCGCCGGTTCCTTCATGCCTTCCGCCCATCGCAATGCGGGCACGCGGAGGCTTTGCGGCAGCTTCGCAAACACATCATAAAACACCAGCGCGAGCAGGGCCGATGGCCGACCGTCCAGGCCTTTATTCAATCTCTCGCACACCACCCGCAGACCGCGCCCCACATTCCCCTGGCCGCCATTGCTGCGCCAGACATCCATCAGACTTTGGCCCATTTTGGAAAAATTCGACCAACCAGCGTCAGTGGCTTTTCCAGAAGCATCCTCCTGTAAGACCCGCAACATCACGATCAGCATCTCCACCTTACCATTCGCCTCCATGGCGTCGCGCAGCCATTCAGACCGCAGGGTCCAGCCGTTGTAGGCCTCGCTATTATCAAATCCTGTCTGCGCTTCCTTTGCTTCCACCAGGTCGCAGGCATGAGTAAAAAAGGCGATGGCTTTTGCCGCATCCTTCATCGCCAGTTCCTGTGTGATGAGCGGAATCTCCCGCGCCACTTGAGAGTCGGACAGCTTCAGTTCCGCCAGCAGGGTCGCCTTCATCCAACGCTCCAGCTTCTCCTCATTCTCCTTCGACTGAGCCGCCATCAGGGGCTCAAGCGCCTTCTTCAGCGCTGGATCGAGGTTTGCAGGCTGTTTGACCGCTGGCAGATAATTCGTGATCAGGCGCGTCACCTCAGGCAACCGCTCCTTGGGAATCTTGGGCGTGTCAGCCGCGCGACGCTTTAGCATCGCGGAAAGAGGCGGCGCAGGGTCCGCCGTCAGCACTGCCTGGACCAGCTCGACGCCAAAGGTCTGCGGCTGGTGTTTCTCCAGCAAAGCCAGCAGTTCGCCCCGCTCCTTGGTGCGGGATTTCAGCTCCGAAACCAACCGCAGCAGTGGCGAATCGCGCGTCCCACCCCAGGTGCCAAAAGTCTCCGCCGCCCCCAGCATGGGGGAGGTCTGCAAAAACGCATACATATCAGCAGGGCTGCCCGCGATGCCCGCGATCGCGGTGTCCACATTGTTCAGCCGCCAGGTATCATGCTGCATCAACCCCAACTGCGCCGCCAGCCGCGCACCGAGGGCAAAGGTCTGCCCATCGTCCAGCAGGTTTTCAACCAGATCCGAAACCGCATAGGCCTCTTGATCGGTGGGTCCCGAGCGGTTGCTGTCATAGTATCGCTCCGCATAGGCGGCCATTCGTTTTCCCCACCCAGCCTCCGGTCCGATTAGCTTTTCAATCGACCGATTCACCAGCGGAAGCATGTCCTCCGGAGCGGCGGAATCGCTGATACGGGCCCGCAGGTACCAGCCCAGCACATCGCCGTCTTGTCGTGTCGATAGGCGATTCAGCTCCTCAAACAAAGCATCGACGGTTTCAGAGGGAAGTTTGCGGCTCATGGCAAACTCCAGGCAGTCGATGGATGCGTTTGAGGCCCCGTAATAGTTGCCGATGGATGCCGCTAAAACGTAGCCCTTTGCGGCCGTGGTGTAATCCCCCGCAGTCACCGTCCACAGCGCGGCAAAAAGGCGCGCACGTCTGGCCTGATCCCGACTCAGCGCACGCTCTACTAGCGGCAGAATTTCCGCATCGATCCGCTCTGGCTTGCCCGTCTTCCACGCATTCCAGATCAGGAACTCCGCCGGGTCAGGCGTCCACACCCGAGTGGTGCGATTGGAGGAATAGGAGGCTGCCGGCTGTCCGCTGCGGAAGGCCTTCCCAGACGCTTTTTCTGCCGCCTGCCCTGCCAGGATGCGCTCCGCCACAGCCACCAGCGGCTGTAAGTCTGCCTCCTCCTTCAATGCCAGCCCTGCCACCGAAGCAAATGCAGAGCCCGCAATGGACGGATGCTTCATCACCGCCGCACACAAAGCGTCGTGAACCGCACGCCGGCGTTTGATCGCGTCCGCGTTGGCATTCCGGTAGTAGCTGTTTGCCGATAGGCGACGTTCATGCAGGGCGGACAGGCGCGCTTCCGAATCATTGTCGTAACTGCCCGCAGCCGATGCCAACTGTACTGCCCAATCCAGCCCACCCGGTAGCGGGCGCTTGTCGGGTTCGGACAGGGCGTCCAGGTAATGGGTCAGCGCCTCCAGCACCGTCATCCGTGCGTAAAACGGCGTATCATCCGTGTCGCGCAGCAACTGGATCAAGCCCGCACCACCACCCTTGGCCAGTTCCATCCACGGAACGTCACGCAGCAGTGCGTCCACCTTTTCAGGCTGCCTGCTGGCCGTCAGGGCGATGATCCGCAGGCGCGCCACCGTATTGTTAGGCCGATTCGCAAACACCCGTTCGTAGATGGCCAGCGCCTTGGTGGGTTGATTCATCATCTCTAGAAGTCCGGCCGACTCCATCTGGCGGCTGTCGCCTGCGTCCGCTGGCGGTTCTGCCATCGCCTCCAATTTCTTTGATGCCTCAGGAATGGAGAGCTTTTTGATCAGCTCATCCGTCTGCCGCCGCGCGTAATCCGCGCTTCCTGGCATGTACTGAGACTGGATGCGTTTCAGCTCCACCATCACCAACCGCAAGGCTGCTGGCTCATCCCCCTTTTTGGCCAGCGTGTTGATTTTGGCCACCGTCGCGTCTCTGGAACTCGATGACGATGAAGAAGAATAACTCCGAGCGGCGGGTGCGGCGGGCGGCGGGCCGATCAGCTTGATCCACTGATCCGCCTCATCCTTTAGGCCCAGCGTCGTCAGGGCCGCCACGAGTTCATCGCGATGCTCCGTCGGGAGTTTGGGATCACGCAAACGCCGCGCCGCCTGCTGGGCAGCGGTCAGGATCTCCGCCGAGAGCTTTTCGCGCTCTGCCCTGGGCAACTCCGTGATTTCCCGCACCAGTGCCGCATCCACCACCTTGCGCTGGGCAGCATCCACTGGCAGCGCCGCGCAGCGCGCCAATGCCTGAACGGCCCTGGGGCGGTCCTCCCGCACGCCGAAGAACCCGCCCGCGAGGATCAGATCATCCACCGTGGCCTTGGGGTCGGCCAACCGTGCGGCAAACTCCTTTTCCACCCGCTCCATCTGGTTCGCCTTGTAGGCCAGCACGACTCGCAGATCAGGATCTTTGATGCCATCCAGCAACGGCACCACGGCTGCGTAGTCATCCTCCGGCCCCGCCCGCCGCCACTCGGCGATGTGGGTATTGATCGGATCAGAGTGGTTCATCATCGACGCAAATAGCCCAGGCAAGGCCCCGCACTGCGCCGGGAATTCGAGAGGTTTCAAAAGCGGCTCTGGTCGCGATCCCGCGTAAGTCGCCCAGCCATTCAGCACCTTACGGCGGGCGGGATCCGCTTTCTTCATCTCCGCGAACACCCACTCCCAGAGGTCCACGTATTGCGGCCACATCTTGGAGCCCCGCAACGCATTGGCCGTGTATTGGGCTCCCGCCATTACCCCCCGCCCGAATACTGGCGCAGCCACGGCACCTTGCAGGGATGTCCTCAACTCGCGCATCAGGATCGCCGCCAACTTCTCCCGGGTCGCTTGCGGGATCTCCACCGTCACCGTATCGCCATAGCGCTGCCCGCCACCCAGCAGATACGAGATCGGATATTCAAATCCCTCTAGATCTCCCCCTTGCGTCTTTTCCAGACGGGCGGTCACCCGCTCCAGTAGCGGCTGCGCCTTCCCACCATCGGCCTGCAAGGCCCCGAGCACAGCCACGGTCGCCAGCAGCGGATACTTCTCCTCCAACAATCGATACGCCCGCTCATAGGATTCAAAGGTTCCCGCATTTCTGTTGGGCTGGGAGCCCATGGAAACGGAAGACTGGGTCCAGAGCGCATGCAGCAAGACATCGTCGGACCGATCTTTCAGCGCCTCCTCATCAATCGCCACATCCCAGGGCGACTGCGCATCGGTGCGAAAACAAAGCAAGGTCTCGATCTGAGCTAGGCCTTCCGCTTTCAATTTCTCCAGGGCCGCCGCGCGCACCGCCTCCGGCACCTCCGGGAGCATCGCCATCAGGTGCGTGAGCGCGTAGGTGCGCGCTGCCTCCATGTTCGGCGGCACGCTGATGAATACGCCGCCTTGTGGCTGGGAGTAATTCTGGCCAAAAGTGTGCCGCCGCGCCGTGTAAACGGATTGCAGCACTTCCATCGCCTCCCGCGCGCCGGTCGGAAAGTGTTTGGAGTACTGCTCCATGTAAGGGTTCGCCACGGGCTTCTTGGGCTTGCGTTTTTCCACCTCCGGCAGCTCGTCATGCACGGTCGCCACTTTCACAAATCCGTTCAGCGCCGCCTCCAACTGCGGCACCTCCGCCGCCGCCACCGCCCAGCAGTATCGGACGCGGTAATCCGCCGGATCACGCTCCACAAAGGGCCGCAGAAAGGTCTCCGCCGCCTCCCAGTTGCCAGAGCGCATCATTTTATCGGCGATCTTCAACGCGTCATCCGCTGCCATTTGCGGCCCACCCAGCAGCGCGATCAATTCCTTCAATCCCTCCGACTCATCACCCCAGCGGATCTGCACCATCGCCGCCATCTGTCGGCTGCGCTGCGTTTTGTCGAGCGTGGCCGCCTGATTCAGCACGTTCACCGCTTGCTTCCAATTCCCGATGTCCTCATCCACCCGTGCCATCTGGTGCAGCAGATCGATGTCGGTGGGACGGAGGCGCGCGGCCTCCTCCAGGCAGCGCCGCTGCGCGCTCATGTCATTCCCCGCGCGATGAATCTCCGCCAGCGCCAGCCAGGGGGTCGCATCGCCGCGATTGCTGCGCTGCCGCTCCTCAAATCGCTCCGTCACCGCCTTCAGCATCCCTCGACTGGCCGCCACCTGCGCCAGTTGTGCCACCCAGCGCAGTTTGTCCGGCGTTTCCTCCGTATCCTGCAGCAGCCGCAGGAAGATCCGCTCCCCATCCGCGAACTGCCCCGCCTCCACACAAGCGGTCGCCAATAGCCCAGCGAGCTGCGTATCATCGGCAAACTTTCGAGCTGCCGAACGCAGGACGACCAGCGACTCCTTATCCTTGCCCAGGCCATTCAAAAGCGCCGCCTCAGTCGTCCACGGCAGCACGGCACCAGGCGATACCTTCTTCCATTCCTCGTTCCACTTTAGCGCCTCATTCGGCTGACCGGCGCGTTGTTTCAGATCCACAATCTCCTGCAAATGCTGGGACGTGCGGCCGCCCGGCATCGTGATCAGCTTCTCCGTCTCCGCCGCTGCACGCGGCCAATCCTGACGGGCACGGATCAGCACCACCAGACGCTCCTGCGCCAGCACTGCCTCCCCAGCGGGTGCCTCGCGCAGCATTTTTTCGGCCTCCTCTCGCTCCGCGTTCACCTCTAGCAGACTGGCCAGCAGGGCCCGATCCGGAAAACTCTGCGGCGCGCCTTTGCGACGCGTCGCTAGCACTTCATTCGTAGCTGCCGCGCCCTCCAGCACTTGCAAGGTCTGGCGGATCGCCTCATCCAGCAGCGCAGGCTCCGTCGTCAACCGCACCCGATCCAATGCCCAGCCCTGCGCCTCCTGGTGCTTTTTCAAGGCCATGGCGGCCGTGATCAGCGGAGCGAGGAAACGCGGCTCTTTTTCAAACTCCGCCTTGCGTGCTAAGAGGGCGTCAAACGTCGCCTGAGGTTCCAATCGAGCCAGCAAGGTCTGCGCGACTGCCAGCAGATCCTCCAGCGATCCCTTGGCTGCCAAATCCTTCCAGATAACCAGCGCCGCCTCCCGATCCCCCACACGATGCAAAAACTGCGCCTGGGCCTCGCGTGCCCCCGCACTCTCGGGAAAAGCCGCCAAGAGTCGGTCAAAAGCAGCCTTTGCATCTGGGATACGGTCCCACTGCTCCAACTGCCGCGCCACCCGCAAGTGATCAAACTCCGCCGTATCCTTCGCTGCCAGATACGCTACCAGCGCCGCATCCGCCGCCTTCGCATCCCCCGCCAATTGATGCAGACCCGCCAGCCGGATCTGCAATTCCTTGTCCCCCGCATTCTGCTCAATCAAGAGCTTCGTCTGCGCGATCGCGTCCGCATACTTCCCTGCCCGTTCCAGGAGGTCCAAGTAACTTTCCCGCACCGCCCGCACCCCCGGTGTGCGCTCCAGCAGGTTCGCGTGGATCGCCAGTGCCTTGTCAAACGCACGCGCATCCGCATGAACCCGCGCGAGGTGCTGCTGCACACCAGGGCGACCCGCCTCCGGCATCTTTTCCAGGTGCCCCGCCAGACCCGTCAGATCATCTTCACGCCGGAACACCATGTCGATCTGCGCCAGCGCCTCTGCCTCCACCCACGAGCCCGTTCCCGACTGCGCCAGACAGGCCCCCAACTCGTTCAGGGCCGATGTCTTGTCCGCCGCACGGACAAAAATCGCCGCCAAGCGCAATCGTCGCATTGACTGGTCCGCCGCATCCTTGGTCCGTTCGATCAAGGCGCGCATCGTCGCCACCGCCTCGCTTTGCAGCCCCTCCTCCACCTGCACATCGGCGATCTGCTCCGCCAGTTCCTCATCGTCCGGTCGCGCCTGCAAAAGCTCCCGCCAGACCGCCAGCGCCGCGTCCGGTTTCCCCGTCCGCAGGAGCACACGGCCACGCAGCTCTGCCACATCCACCGCCAGAGCCGCGTCAGGTTTCGCCGCAGCGGCCCCATCCAGACTCTTCAGCGCCGCCTCAAACTCCAGCAGCCGAACCTCCAGCCGAGCCTTCTCCAGCCAGCCCCGAGCATTGGCAGCATCCACCGCCAGCCCTTTTGCAAAAGCCTCCAACGCCTTCAAATCCTCCCCTTGGCGCACCCGATGCATCGCCAACAAAAAATGGTCCCCCGCCACCGCATCGGCTGCCGCCGCCTTTCCCTCCAAGAACGCCCCCATCGCCTCCAGCCCCTCATCTGCCAGCCAAGCATCGGCAAAGCGCTCAAACACCACGCCCGGCTGCGGCCGCTGGCGGAGCATCTCATAATACTTCCCCGCCCCCTCCGGTGGATTCGCCCCCCTCACCAAGAGGATGGACCAAGAACCAACAAACCCGACAAAAAGGAGCGGAATTTTGCGCATCCTCGTCTTGTAGCGAAAATCACCTTAAAAGGCAATAGCTCACTCCCACCGCCCATCAGAATTCAGCGACGCGCCCTTGTAGCCGAGACCTCGCTAGAGGGGGAACGACCATGAGAATCGAGTAATCGATCCAGATCCTCCCGGTGCACCCTACGCCACTCTGCTCTTTTCTTGGATCGCCAGGATGCGCATCACCGTCTCATTGAAGGCCTGCTTGAAGGCCTCGTCCTGTCGCAACATGTAGAGTTCCATGTCCGTCTTGCGTTGAGCCAGCACAGCTTGATTGATCAGTGCCTCCAAGGCCAACTTTCGATTCTGTTCGTCGGGATTGTTCACGACCTGCTTCTCATAATCGACGCTTTGCTTCACCCGTTCGACGATGTTCACCAGTTTCACGCGCTGCTCCTCCGGCGTAGCGCTCCAGGCACTGAACCAGCGTTCGTTGAAGGCGGCGATGATGTCGTCCAGGGGCTCCCGTTCTCCGCCGCCGCCGTGATGGGCTCGCACATTGGGGTTTTGGGGATCGAGGGCGCTGGCAGAGGCATCGAGGCCGATAGTCTCGTTCAGCCGCACACGCTCAAGGGCATAGGTGCTCAGATCCACGCTTTCCAGAAGGGCATCCACCTCATCTTTGTCCTTGTCCTTCACTTTGAGCTTGGGAATGAGGAATTTCAGGAACCAGTGCAGCTTTTCCCATTCGATCTTTTCAAATGGGATGATGCACGCCAGTTGGCCGTAGATCTTCACGAACTGCTTGGCCTTGATCTTGAAGTCGATCTTGTCCTCCTCGTCTTCGATTAGGTCAAAGCGGGCCACACAGTGGTCGATGATCGGGTGGAGTTGCTCCGGCGGGGCTTGCTTGAAAAAGGCTTCGTTGAAAGCGTCCACATCCTCTTGGTTATAGACCTCGACTTCGTCCAGCTCGTCTTTCAGATCGTGCAGGACATTGATGTTCGTCGGCTCACTCAGGCTGGTGGCAGTGTAGAAGGGATCGAAGGCCTTTTTGATCTCGGCAGCGCTGTTGTAGAAGTCGAGAATGAAGGTGTTCTGCTTCGCCATCTTGTGGTTACAACGATTCAGGCGGGAGAGCGTCTGCACGGCCAGGACGCCTTGCAGCTTCTTGTCCACATACATCGTGTGGAGCAGCGGCTCGTCAAAGCCGGTGAGGAACTTGTTCGCCACCACCAGCATTCGATAGCCGGGCTTTTTGAGGTTGGCGCGGATGTCCTTCTCGGGGAAACCGTTCAGGCTATCTTCGGTGTGCTCGATACCATCCACCACCTTCTTGCCGGAGAAGGCGATGATCGGCAGGAAGTCGGCGTTGGCTTTCTCCAGCTCTTTGCGGATGGCTTGAAAGTAGCGGATGGCGCACTCGATGTTGCGCGTCACCACCATCCCGCGTGCCTGACCTTTCAGGAGCTTCGGCTTCACCACATGATCCATGAAGTGGTTCACCATCAGCGCAGCCTTGGTGCCAATGGTTTGCTTGTGGGCTTCCACATAGGCACGCAGCTTCTTCTGCGCCTTCGTCGTCTCGAATTGCGGATTGTCAGTGATGGACTTCTGCACCTCGTAATAGCTCTTGTAGGTGGTGTAGTTCGCCAGCACGTCGAGGATGAAGCCCTCCTCAATGGCCTGCTTCATGGAATACAGATCATGCGGATCAAAGCCGCCGTTGGGGTTCGGCTTGCCGAACTTCTCCAGCGTCGCGGGCTTTGGCGTGGCGGTGAAGGCGAAGAAGCTGGCGTTCTTGCCCATCTTGCGCTTGCCCATCGCTTGCAGCATGAGGTCCTGCCAGTCTTCGGGCTCTTCTGCGTCCTCAGTGGCACCGATGGCTTGGTTCAGCTTATCGGCAGCCACACCGCCCTGGCTGCTGTGCGCTTCGTCGATGATGACGGCGAACTTCTTGTCGCTCATGTTGGCGATGCCATCGACGATGAAGGGAAACTTCTGGATGGTGGTGGTGATGAGCTTCTTGCCCTTCTCCAAGTGACTGCGCAGGTCGGCGGCGCTTTCGGCGTGGGCGATGAGGTTCTTCACCTCGGAGAACTGCTTGATGTTGCCGTCGATCTGCTTGTCCAGCACGCGGCGGTCCGTGACCACGATCACCGAGTCGAAGAGGTTCGCCTGCCCGGTGCTCTCGTAGAGTTCGATCAGTTGGTAGGCCAGCCAGGTGATGCTGTGGCTTTTGCCGGAGCCTGCACTTTGCTGGATCAGGTAGCGACCGCCAACGCCTTCGTGCCGTACCAACCGCAAGAGCTTCCTCACTACCTGGAGCTGATGGTACCGGGGGAAGTAGAGGATGGTGCTGGTTTTCTTCGTCTCCTTGTCCACCTCCTCCACCACCTTGGCGAAATGCTCGATGATATTACACAGGCTCTGCCGGGTGAGCACATCCGTCCAGAGATAGGCTGACTTCGGGCCGAACGCGTTCGGCGGATTCCCTTTCCCGGCGCCATTCGGCTGGCCTTGGTTGAAGGGCAGGAAGTAAGTGCCCGCGCCATCAACCTTCGTGGTCATCCAGACCTCATCGGGATCGACGGCAAAATGGACGAGGCAGCGGCGGAAGTGGAAGAGCGTCTCGTTCGGATCGCGGTCCTCGCGATACTGCTTCTTCGCGTGGTTCACGTTCTGGCCGGTCCACGGGTTCTTCAGTTCCAGCGTCGCGAGAGCCAGGCCGTTGATGAAAAGCACCATGTCCACCGACTTCAGCGGATCGGCCACAGAGAAATGCACCTGCCGTGTCACGGAGAAGTGGTTGCTCTCAAAGGCTGCCTTCACGTCCGGGTTCAGGTCGTTGTAGGGCAGACGGTAAAGCAAATCGAGGTGCGCATTGTCCACCTCCAGGCCCTTCTTCAGCACGGCCAGGATGCCGTCCTTCTTCAGCTTGCGATGCAGACGTTCCAGCACCTGCCGCTTCCAGTCCGGCTTATGATGCAGCTTCGCCAGTTCCTTTGCCTGCGTGCTCTCCAGGAACTGCCACAGCATCGCCTCATCCACCGCGAACTCCGCGTTGAAGTCGCCCGACTTCCCGCGCTTCCAGCCGTTGCCTCCGTAGTCAGCCTCCGGCTCTTGAAGCACGGACTCCTTCGCAGGAACCGTTACGCCGCCTGTTAGAGCGCGTTCGATGCTGGCTTCCAGGGCGGCTTCGGTGGTTTGGGAGTTCATGCGGTGAGATCGAGGAGAAGTTGGGCCGCCTGCCGGATGGCAAAGCAGTATTCGGGAAGTCTGCCATCTTGCGGAACGGTGGTGCGCTGAATGACCAGCTCCGCATCTGCACGAGACATGATGACCTCGGTGAATGTGTCGATGGCATTGAGCCTCCAGCCACTCAGGGTGCCATTGTTCAGATTGAGGACACGAATGCTTTCTTGAGCATCGGCATCCCCGTGAGCAGTGGCCGAGATGCTTCCATCTTCGGGATGGTAGGTGAATCGGTTCTCACAGGTCGGGTCAGTAGGCAGGACTGGAACCCTGTCATTCTCCCGGTGAGCCGCACCAAACAGATTCGCCTTGTTCACTTTGGTCTTTCCCCCCGCGCCCTCCACCAGCAGAGCCGCCACGATGTTCCGGTGGTCCATGTCTTCTCCGACCACTGTTCCATAATCATCCCCCATTGCTTCGACATCCTGTTTGCACACCGACTGCGGCTTTAGGTGTTCATTGTGAGCTTTGAACTTCAGCCGTTTTTTCTCATCCTCCAGCTTGCCCAGCCTCTCGTCAATCCCAGCACCCGTATAGGCACAAAGCCCAAACTGCTGCGCCACGAGTTCCTGACAGAGTTCGCCTCCACGGCTGCATCCTTGCGGGCTGGCGGTTTGGGAAAAGGTTTTGTAATCCAGACCATGCCCCACAGGCGTCTGCGCCAGGACATACTCGCGGATCGCCAAAGGTTCCTCGGCTGGCTTGGCGATGTATCTCATTTGCCCAGGAGTTTGATGCGTTCGATCATCGACACCGCCCTCTGGATGTCATCGCTGTTGCCCACATCCCCGCGCAGTTTCAGTGCTTCGATTTCGGCTTCAGCCAGGTTCTTGTCTTTGATCAGCGCAAAGACCTTGGCCAGGCGATCCTTCACGTCTGAATTACACCGGCTGCCACCCATGATCGTCTCCACCACCCAATTGGAGTCCATGCCATACGAAAGCGATGGCTGCGTGATCTTACCGTCATGCATCAGCCGGATCTCCTCCGGCTGAAGCTCGCCGATGAGTTGAGGAGAATGCGACGTGCAGATGAACTGGATGGCTGGAAAGGTTTCCTTCAGGTCGCTGGCAATCTGGCGTTGCCAGATGGGATGAAGATGCACGTCCACCTCGTCGATAAGAACCAAGCCTGGGGTCCGACCCAAGACTCGTGGCACGGGATCATCTTCCGGCCCCAGATCTTCTGGCGGCACCAAAAACGCATTCTGCGTCACGCACTTGATGGCCAGATCGGCGACCATGGCCAGCATCATCCGCTGCCCGGCGCTCAGATTATCAAACGGCTGCGCCTTGCCCTCGATGGACAGCACGATGCCGTCCAGATCAGTGTCAAACCATACATCGTCAGCGCCTGGCACGCAGCGGAGGATGGCGCGACGCACCGCCTCAAATCCAGGCCGCCACCGGCCCTGACGATTGCCGCGTTCCGTCGTTTCCCGGCTGAACCACTTCTGCAACTCAGCAAAACGAATCCGCTCATTGAAGCAATCGTAGAACGCCGCCCAACGCTTGGCCGGGCCATTTGGCTTGCCCTTGGGCACGCGTTCATTGGACGGCAGCCACGCACGCCCTGCCCCATAATAGGCCAGCACCGGACACAGTTTGTCCTCGCCGCCGTTTGATCCCCAATACACCGACCGGATGGTGCTTAGCGCCTGCTTGGCATCCGCGTTGGTTGTGCGCACGCCATCCCCGCGAATCTGCCGTATCCAGGTGATGCCCGCCTCAGCGGCAATGTTACCCGTTGCGCGGACGACGACCGGACGGCGCTCGATGAACTGCACGCGATCCCCCTTCTTCTGCGGGTCCAGCCGGATCTCATTCGGCAGGATGTTGCGTCCACTCCCTTGCAGCTCGGTATCAGGTGGATCGACCAGCCACACCGCGCCCGCGACAGCCAGCGCATCCAGCAGTGACGTTTTGCCTGCGCCGTTCTCACCTACTAGCAAGGTGAATTGCGGGTGCAGGTCAATCTCCTGAAGTGCAAACTTCTTGAAGTTCTGAATATGGAGGTGGTCAATGCGCATGGGTGAGAAACTAGACGTTCGGAACGGGAATGGCAATCATGCAGGGAGAATCAGGGGCGACAAGAGTCATCACAGCTCCCTCAGCCGCTCCAAGCTCCAGATGTGTTTGATCAGGGCGGAGTAAAGAGCGCGGCGCTCCAGTTGCTGCTCTCTGCCGAAGGTGGCGTAGGGCTTGAAGTCGAAACCATGCTCCTCGCGGAAGCGTGTGAAACGCGGGGTGTGGGCGTAGGGCAGGTCTGTCAGCGAGGCAGCCAGTAGGTTCTCATCTTGGTAATGCGGGCGTTTGCCGCTGTAGGGCTTGTCGTTGAGGCTGGCGTTCTTGGTCTTGGGCAGCAGCACCAGTCCGCCGATGTGGTCGCGCCATTGGCTGAATTCATCCTCGGTGGGGAATTCCGTCTTAAAATCATCATGGTGATTCGGCCACAGGTGCTCGATCTCATACGGGTTCTTCCGGCTGTCAGGTAACCAGTTCGTGTATTTGGGAAACTGGTCACCTTTGTCGCAGCTGGACTCCACAAAGGACGTCATGCGTGCCAGGATGTAGTGGAGGTAATACTTGCTGAACTGGTTCAGGCGGAAATCGGAGATGCCTTTGCGGTAGCCTCCCTTCGCAGAATCCAGCGTCGTTTCATCTTCTTCCAGTCGCTTGGCCAGCAGAGTGATCAACTCTTCAGGGGACTTGTGCCGCACCTCCTTGATGAGCTGCACCATCGTGTATTGCACGGCGGAGTAGCCGGAGCGCATGTAGTTGATGACACGTCGCATCAAGTAGTGGTCCAGGTAAGTCGCCACGATTTGCAGTTTGCGGCGGATGACCTCGTCCGTGTCTCCCTGTTTCACGGCCGCCATCAAAACTGGCGTTTGCAGGGTGAACTCATTGCTGGAGTTGTAGTAGATGGCTTCCAGCCCGGGCGTGTAGTGATGGCAGGAGTGCAGGATCAGGCGGTAAACACGGGAGAAGAAGGGCAGATTCTGCTCGATCAGCCGCACATAGTCCTCCTCGCCTCTCAGTCCCAGGAGGGCACGCTGGTCATTCACCCAGCGGTGGAACGGACCACCGATCTTTTCCCAGTCTTGGTCCGAGGCGTTGGCCTTCCGCTGACGGGTGTCCCGGCCATACTGGGCGCGCAGCCAGGTTTTTAGGAAGTTGGACTCGATGTCGTCGTCCTTACCTCGCCCTTCGGCCATCAGGGCCTGGATTTCCATCTTCCATTTTTGGTTGGCGGCGGAGCGCACCTCCACATCTTCGATCCGGCCCAGCAGGTAAGCCTTCAGCATGTCCGTGGGGCTCAGTGGCTTGCCCCGGTCGTTCATCGTCTCAAAGATCGTGTAAGCGAAGGCATCGTCATTCGTGGCAATCTCAATCAGCCCCACCTTGCCCATTAACCAGTAGCTGAAGTGCTCGATGGCGTTGTCCATCGGCTCCGGTTCCTCAGGGTCCACTTCCAGAGCTTCAGCAATGTCCCGGTAGCGCTGCACCATGTTCACCAAGGATTCGTGCTGGTTCTCCGTGTTGAATTCCTCCCCTTCAAACAAGGCCTTCAGCACAGGTGTGCGCTCCGGGATCTTCAGATTGAAGGAGTACGCGCCGAAGTCGTCGGAAAAGATCAGGCTCTCCAGCTTGGTCCTGGCATTCGAACCCAGCGCTTTCAGTCGGTGGTAGAGGTAGATCAGCAGCAGCGTCAGGGAGGTCGTGCGCTGCTGCCCGTCGATCAGGTAGTTTACCCCATCGCGCTTGCTCACGATGATGGAGCCCAGAAAGTAATTGTCATAGCCGCTGACGGCCTTCGTCTCATGCTCCGGCTTGTAATGGGTGAGAAACTTGGAGGTCAGATCCGAGATCAACTCCTCAATCTGCTTCTTGTCCCATTTGTATTCGCGTTGGTAGTCATCAATCGAGAACTTCTCGTCTTTGAGCAGGTCTTGAACGGTTTTGTAGGTGGGCGTTACGGTGGGCATGGGACTTTAGTTTTGCAATTTTGCCAAAGCGTTAAACTCTTCCGCCGCAGTTTGCTCCCTCTGCAAATAGGAAGACGCCTGCATGGCAAGTCGCGGTGTTTTTCCTTCTGGGGTCCAATCAACTGCTTTTCCGGTGTTGTGTTTGCGGGTGAGTGGAAATCCCACTCCAAGGGTCATTGAGAACAAGTCAAAGAAGCGCCGAGGACCGACGCCAAAGAACGGCTCAAATTTCACACGGTCATCACGACCAAGATGAGTCCCCCTCTCGTCGATTCCTTCATTTTGTGGGTAGCTGATGGTGATGGCATCTTTGTGGAAGTCGAAGGCCTTGCTCTTGAGATACGGCTCCACAAAGACCACGCGCTCAATGCCGGCTGCGATGATGTGCTTCGCGCAGTTATGACAGGGGAACGTGGTGCAATAGATAGTCGCTCCTTTGGTGGAAACTCCTTTCCGGGCACAGGCCAGCAGCGCCTCCATCTCCGCATGAACGACACGCCCATATTCCGTAAGGCTGCGAATGGGGCTTTCGCCAAGCACATCCCGGAGGGCTTCAACCAAGGCCGGATCCAGCTCTGCTTTTTGAACCTCCTCGACAATCTTGCTGATCAACAAGTCCTGCTCGGACCGGTTTGAATCAAAGCCCCTCTTATAATCACGGCCTTTTTCAGCATCCAGAATTTCGCCTGATTTTGGATTGAATGACGGCCAATAGAGCCCGCCACCAGCGCTTGGACAATCGTTAGCCCCGGTGGATATGATCTCACCATCCTTGGCAACTACGGCACCAACCTGCCTGGACAGATCTGCGGAGCGTAACGATGAGGTGAAGGCCGTAAACATCGCATACTCCCCAAAGGTTGGTGTTTTGTGGGGATGTCCAAAAATGATGTCCACAAAGCGGTAAATGGATGCTTCAACACGCCTCCGGTTCTGGGACGTATCACAATCAGGCGTGTCTTCAGCCCAATCACCTAAAGTGGTCTGAACGACAGCCACCTCGTCATCTCCACCCCACCCCACAAAGAAATCGGACAGGTGAAAGGTGTCGTTCACTTGCTGGCCGAACTTCACATCTTCCTTTTTGTCTCGGTCCATGAGCAGCTTTGCCTCTGACTCACTCATCCGGCGGATGTTGGTGAGGTGAGCACGGCGCATCGCCGGATGAGCATGCACACCGATCAAATAAAAACCTCTGGGGTAAAGCTCCCTGAGTTTCCGCACCTCGTCGGGATGCTTTAATGAGTGAACCAGAAAGGCTGTGCGCGAGGTGAAACCGAGTTTCTTGCGCCGTTCGGCAATTTCACAAGCGATGCCCTTGGCGAGAACATCCGTCCCATGCTGACGCCGGGCCTCTGTGCCGATGTCCATCATTTTATCAATGCGCTCGTAGTCGTTGGAAAAATCTCCTGCAGCGGCCAGGTCGAGCTTTGGGAGGACGCTTCGAGTGATTTTGACCTCTTCGATGGCATAGTCAAACAAGCCTAATCGGCGCTTCATAGCCTCTTCAGCAATGGTCAAGTTGACACCAGCGGCGGCAACAAAAGCGATCACCAACTCATTCCCATCGGAGAAAGAGCTGCATGAGGAAATGCCGCCATCTTGGCTGATCGTTTCTGTGCTCATTGTTGCTTTTAAACTTTGATCTTCCCCGTCACCGCGTGGGCGATGAGGGTGCTGCGGAGGGTTTGCAGAGTTTGGATTTGGGATTCGATGTTCGTTTTTGCTGAGCTCAATGCGGAGTTCATCCGCTGAATGAATTCGGCGATAGCAACCTGTTCGGACAAGGGAGGGCAGATTATTCGAAGTTCGGGCAATCTGCTGGCTTTGATACCTTCGGCTGTTGAACCGGTCGCCAATGGTCGGAGTTGCCATTGGAAATGATCTGAGATCATCGAACAAAGAACATACTCAGAGCAAAAAAGCTCTTTGTGCATCCTGAAACGAATAATGCGTTGTGCCAAAGCAACGTCTTAGCGGTCCACGAGTGCCGCATTACCAAGTGGCGCTTCAGTGGTGAAAAGAATGTCGCCGATCTTCGGCAGCCCGCGCCCCATGATTATAGGATAGTCTTTCTCGCGGACGTATTCCTGCGAGCATTCGTAGTCGATGTGTCCCATTCGCACGTTCTTGGCGGTGACGAGGAACACACCACTCTCCACTTTGTCGGGGGTCTTTCCACGGTAGTCAGACTTATCGACCACGTATTTCGTGAATGGCAAAACCTTCCAATGCTTCGGAATCGGGCTGATCCAGGGGATGCCGGAGTCTTGGAGGTCGGGGTTGGAGTGGAGGCCGCGGGTGACGGCGCGGTTGATGAGGATGGCCTTTTGCTCGTCCAGCAGCTCGATCTGCCGCTGCTTCTTCGCGATCAAGGCGTCGATCTGCGCCGTCTTCTCATCCAGGAAGGCGACGATGCGGTCTTGTTCGGCGCGGGGTGGAATGGGAACGACGATGTTCTTGAAGCCCAGCCAGTAGAGCCGGTTGCGGTCAGACACGATGCCGTAGGAGTGCCTATTCGTTTCGACCTGGAAGGTCTCGCCACGAAACAGATAGGAGTAGTAGCGCGAGTTGATGCTCTTGATCGGCCGCGCCACAACGTAGGCCGGGGAAACGAGGCCATCGACGGGCACATCGCCAACAGCCCCCTGCCACATGCGCATGGTGTTGTAAGCGATGTCACCGGCAGCAGCGCGCTTGTAGGCATCTCGGTCTTCGATCAGACGCTTCTTCCGCTCGCCCTCGAACTGCTCCATCTGCACGCCGTTACTGATGGTGATGTTCAGGATAGGAAGCTGGCTGTGCCCCGTCTCGACGCGTTCGTTGAAGATGGAGAAGACACGGTTCGCCTCCCAATGCTCCGGCACCTCGCCGAGCCATTCGACGCCGGAGTCCTTGTAGGCTGGGTATTTCGGAAAGGCGGTCATGGGTGGGTTTTGAAGAGCTGGAGGTAGGGCTCAAAGAGGAAGAGGCGGTCGCGCTTGGCTCCGGTGACCTCACGCAGCAGGCCGTGCCCCACGAAGCGCTCGATGAGCTTGTAGGCGGTGGGTGGGGAGACGCCTGCGGCGGTCGCGACGTCGGCGGCCCGCGCCGCCGGATGGGTGAAGAGATGGCGCAGGAGAGCGAGGCCCGAAGTGCCCTGGGACTTCCAGCCACGCAGGCGCTGCTCCCAATCCGCCTGGAACTTGAGGATGCGGTCAAAGGTGTCCACACCATGCCGGGCGGTCTCGCTGACGCCATCCAGGAAGAAGCGCAGCCAGTCGGTGAGGGCATTTTGATGTCGGACGGCGCTGAGGCGCTCGTAGTATTCGGCGCGGTTCCTCTCCAGGTAGTCCGAGAGGTAGAGCACGGGCCTCTTGAGGATGCCCTCGGACAGCAGATAGAGCGGGATCATGAGGCGGCCGATACGTCCGTTCCCATCTAGGAAGGGGTGGATGGTCTCAAACTGGTAATGCATGAGCGCCACTTTCAGCAGGGGCGGCAGGTGCAGGTCGGTGTTGTGGGCAAACAGCTCCAGGTCTCCCATGAGGGTCGGCACGTTTTCGTGGGCGGGCGGGACAAAGCGAGCATTGCCGGGATTCGATCCGCCGATCCAGTTCTGGCTGCGGCGGAACTCACCCGGCGTCTTTTTTTCCCCGCGCACGCCGGACATGAGCGTGGCATGGGCCTGGCAGAGGAGTCGATTGCAGAAGGGCAACTGCCCCAGGTCCGCCACGGCCTGCTGCATGGCGCGGATGTAGTTGTTCACTTCCTGCCAGTCGTCCCGGCGCTCCAGAGCCACCTCCTCCTCGGGCAGGATGGCTTCTTCAATTTCCGTCCGGGTGTCCTCGATCTTGCTGGACTGGGTAGCCTCCTTGGTGACGTGCATGCGCACGAACAGGTCGAGGTTGGGCACGTATTCGGAGAACATGTCCAGGCGCCCCACCTGCCGGTCCGCCCGGCTGAGGGCCTCCAGCAGTTGTGGATCGTCAAAACGCCAAGCCCGGTTGATCAGGGCGGGCTCAAAGCTGCGATAGCCCTCCCTTTTCATCCAGGTGCCTGCTTGGAAGGTGTTCATTAAATTCGTGCGTCTGAAATTAAAGAAGGATGGCCACTATTTAAAATTGATCCAGTAAATTTAAATAGCAGGCCGCACTAGTTAAACTTCAAAATCTGCTCCAGCAGCCCTTCGGTCTCGGTTTCGAGCTGGCGGATCTCCGCCACCACGTCCTCCAGCGGGCGGAGGGGCTGGTGCTGGTAGAAGTATTTGTTGAAGCTGATCTCGCAGCCAATGACGGTCTTCTCCTGGTCCACCCAGGCGTCCGGGACATGCGGCAGCACTTCCTTCTGGAAGTAGGCGACGATGGCCTTCTCCGGCGACAGCGGGCCGTCCGGTCCGGCGAGGTAGGTCATGGGAACGTTCTCGGTGTCCCGTAACTCGCTGTCTGGCTCGTAGTGGTAGATGGTGCCGCCGTCGATCTCGGACACAAAGACGCGGGCGGCGTCGAAGTCGAAGTCCGGGGTGATGTCGAGGAGGGTCTCACCGGCGAGGATGGGCTTCGCCTCGGGATCGCGCCAGGAGACAGCATCAAGGATGGCCTTCACGTCGGCGGGCTTGAGGTCGAGCTTGAGCTTCTTAACGGCCTTGCGCGTGTCTTCAGCGAAAACGTTGAAGTCGTGGCTGGTGGCCTCGCCAAGATGCTGGTGCAGCTTCTCCGCAGCGGTGAGGAGGTCGCGCCGGGTGGTCCAGGTGGCAGTGTCGAGGAGCTTCTTCTTGTTCGCCGGAGTGATTTCGATCTGCTCCTTTTCCAGCCACTGCTCGATGGCTTCCTTTTGCGTGGTGAGGAATCCTTTCTCATACACCTTCGCGCCCCACTGCTGCCAGATCCATTCCATCTCCGTGCTGAGCGCGGGGATGAAGCGCAGGGTGGCGATGCTGTCGGCGGTGTATTGGGCGGACTTCCGCAGCGGGCGGTCCACGGTGATCTTCCAGTAGCCGAACTCGTGGTTGGGGAAGGTTTTGGATCTGAGGGGCGAGGCAGGCATTCGCTTCGCGGCTTCGCAGCCTGTCTGCCCATTTTCCGGTGAAGTGCAGACAGGAGTGTCTGCATCACATTGAAGGTACGCCTGGGTGATCTGGTCGAGGTGAGCGGGGGTGAAGGCGCAGTTCTTTTCGCCGAGGTTTTTGCGCAGCTTTTCGTAGAGCTGGGAAGCGTCGATGAGCTGGACTTTGCCTTTGCGCTCCTTGGCCTTGTTGTTGGACAGCACCCAAATGTAGGTGGTGATGCCGGTGTTGTAGAAGATGTTGTTCGGAAGCTGGATGATGGCCTCCAGATAGTCGTTCTCGATGAGGTAGCGGCGGATGTTACTGGCACCGCCGCCGGCATTGCCGGTGAATAGGGAGGAGCCATTATGAACGGTGGCGATGCGGGTGCCGAGCGGGCTGTCGCTGAGGCGCTTCATCTTGCTGACCATCTCCATGAGGAAGAGGAGCTGGCCGTCATCCACGGCAGGCGCGGCGGAGACGGTTTCCTTGTCTCCCTTCACATTCGGCAGTGTGACCTCGAAGCGGCCATCAATGATGACCGTCTTGGAGCCCTGCTTTTCCAGAATCTGGCCTTGGTCGGTCTTCCAGCTCTTTCCATAAGGAGGATTGGAGAGCATGAAGTCGAAGCGCAGGGTGCTAAATTCGTCGGTCGCAAGGGTGGAGCCGTAGCGGATGTTTTCGGGGTTGTTCCCCTTGATCATCATGTCCGACTTGCAGATGGCGTAGGTCTCTGGGTTGATCTCGCGGCCGTAGAGATGCACAGGGGCATCGGAACGGATTGCGCCCTCAGGATCAATGATGAAGTCCTGCGCCTCTGTGAGCATCCCGCCAGAGCCGCAGGCGGGATCGTAGATGGTGATGACGGGCGGCAACTGATCTTTGATGGGCTCAAACAGCAGGTGAACCATGAGCTGGATGACCTCGCGCGGCGTGAAGTGCTCCCCAGCTTCCTCGTTATTCTCTTCGTTGAACTTGCGGATCAATTCTTCGAAGACGTAACCCATGCCGAGATTGCTGAGGCCGGGCAGCTTTTTCCCATCTGGGGAGGTGGCGTCATGCGGGCTAAGATTGATCTCTGGAGAGACGAATTTCTCGATGACGCCGAAGAGGGCATTCGCCTCTGCCATCTTCCGGATCTGATTGGCGAGGTCGAACTTTTCGATGATCTCGCGGACATTGTCGCTGAAGCCTTCAAGGTAGTGGGTGAGATTCGCGACGAGTTGGGAGGGATTCCCGAGCAGGGTCTTCAGGGTGAACTTAGAGGTGTTGTAGAAGACCTGTCCTGCCGCGTGGCGCAGGCCATCGGGATCGGCGAGGGGTAGCTTTGCCTCCTCCTTTTGAAAGCGCACCTCCTCCAGCACGGCGGCCTTGGTGTCCTCCAGCAGGCAGTCGATGCGTCGCAAGACAAACATGGGCAGGATGACATCCCGGTATTTCCCACGCACAAAGACATCCCGCAGGCAGTCGTCGGCAATGGACCAAATGAAGGAGACGATTTTATTGTGGGAGGCGTGATCCATTCGGTCAGCAGAGGATTTGATCGGTTCGGTAATTTACCCTGTTAGAGTGGCTATCTAAGCGGGGGATTCGACCCTCCGCAAGGATAGGGAACCGAAAAATGAAGCGGCTGGAGGCGTGGGCACAGGATTCCAATCGGAATACTGATGCATTCCCTTCAAGTTGATGCAGATGATTTAGAACCCAACGTCCACGCCAAGCAAATGCAGCAAATCACTTCATAGGCTCCATGTAGTACATGCCGTTCATGATGGCGAAGGCCTGGGCGGCGGGCATGCGTTTCAGGGCGTGTTCGGCACCCCAGGAGTCGCTGAAGAGGATCTCTGATGTTTTGAGGTTGTATCCGATGATGAGTCGCATGTGGCCGCCGACGCCGCCCTGCGGGATTGCGGGCTCTGGCAGCATGCCGACAGTGACGCTCCACATCACTGGGATGCCGCGATCAATGAGAGCCTGGACGTTGCGTTGGAACTTGCTGAAACCGGCTTTGTCGCGCTCCACCTTCGCCTTCTGGAGGGTGGCACCATCCATCCGCATGTAAATGTCTGTCAGGGAGTTATAAACATAGTTGCGCACGTCCACTTCCTTTTTGCCGTCCCGCTTGGCCTCGCGATTGTAGTCATCCATGAAGCGCAGGAACTTCTGGTAGTCCCAGTCTTCCACGGCCCGGACTCGGACGCGGAAGCGGTTCTCTAGCTTATTGAGCGCCTCAAACATCTTGTCGGGACTTGTACCGCCGCCATCGCTGGTATCGGCGGCCTGGGCCATTTCATGCTGGTCAACGGGGATGCCGTAGTAGCGGAAAACGCGCTCTGCTGTGGCCACGGCGCAGTAGCCTTTGGGTCCCTGGTCCACCATGGGCACGCTGAGGATCACGACGTCTCCGTTTTCTTCCTTCTTCACGTTCTCCACCAGCGAGGCCTTAGCGACAGACGTTGAGGTGGCGGCGACGCCTGGAGCACTGGGCGCACCAATGGATGCGGCGCGGAGCCGGATGAACTCGGCACGGAAGGGAACGTTGCGGCTCTTCACCTCGCGCTGAAAGCTATACTCCAGCAAGAAGGCAGCGGGTGCTTTGGTCCACATGTAGCCTTCTGAAGAGACAGCGGTGGCGTTGTTTTTGGGGCGCTCCGTGGCGGTAACACCCAGTTGCTTGGTCACAAAGGCGCGGAGATCTTCCACCCTCTTTTCAAAGACGGCACGGTCATTGATCAGCGAATCGGCGTCACCCCGGTTGTAGATGGAGAAGTTCATGCGTGCGACCTTTCCGCTGGTAAACTCGATGATGGCCTCTGCGACCTTGACCTCGTTGTTCCAGAGGCTGAGGCCTGGGCCGAAGAAGCGGGCACCTTCCTTCTTGTCTGACAGCCAATCAAACCGTGCGGAGGAGAAAGTCTGCTCAAACACTTCCGGGGTCATATCCCAGACATCATTGCCAGCAACGAGCGCGTCCAGAGGGCGGGCGGGTGCGCTGGGTAGGGATGATGTCTGAGCCGAAAGGGGCAGTGCAAGGGCACACAGGGCGGCGATGAGGACGGATCTGTTCATGGGAAATGAGGCTAGGATTCGCGCTCAATGTTGGGGGATTTGGAGGCAAACGTCCAGCCAAACTACTCCGATTCGAAAAAATCTGCCTTTACCAATCCAGCTCGCCTCCCTACCCTGCGGGCCATGACCAAACGTGTCCTCGTCGTCGAAGATGAACCTTCCATCTCTGAGACCATCTTGTATGCGCTCCGCACGGAGCAGTTTGAAGCGACCTCCTGCGCGACCGGCCAGGATGCGCTGGACCTTTTGGGTAGAGAGGCTTTTGACTTCGTCGTGCTGGATGTGGGCTTGCCCGACATGAGCGGCTTTGATGTCTGCCGCAGCATCCGTCAAAACTCCTCTGCACCGATCCTTTTCCTGACCGCTCGCGATGGGGAAATTGATCGCATTGTGGGATTGGAGTTGGGGGCTGATGATTACGTGACAAAGCCCTTCAGCCCGCGGGAATTGGCAGCGCGGGTCCGCGCCATCCTGCGCCGCACCCAGCCATCAGCGGCGGCAGCGCACCCTCACCCGCCTGTGGTAAATGGGAACGGCAAGACCTTCAGCCACGATGACGAACGCAAACGGATTTTGTGCAGGGGGCAGCCGTTGGAGCTTTCCCGCAATGAGTATCACCTCTTGTTGGCGCTGATGAAGCACCCTGGGCGCGTCTTTTCCCGGGATCAATTGATGGATCAGGCCTGGCAAGATCCAGGGGCGGCGGGGGATCGCACCGTGGATGCACACATCCGTTCCCTGCGGGCCAAGATCCGTCTTTCCGCTCCTGACATCGACCCTATCGAGACGCGTCGCGGGATCGGGTATGCCTTTCGCGAGCCTGACGCCGCATGAGAATCACGACCTTCAGTCTGGCAGCAATCTCATTGGTCGTGACCGTGGGATTCATGCTGCTGATTGAAAACTCCCTGCGCGATCTGCCGAACCAAAACTTCCAGGCCACGGAAGAGACGATGGTGGACATGGCGAACGTGCTAGCTGCCGCCGTCGAGCACGGTGCCAGAGACGGCGCCGTTGATGTGGCCATGCTCCGAAGTGCACTTCCCAAGGCCTTGGAGCGGAAGATTCACGCGCTGATTTTTGATCTAGAAAAGGAGACCGTCACCAGCCACGTGCATGTGACCGACGCCAAGGGCATCGTGATCTTTGATTCAGACAGCGGGCGACTGGAAGGCACCGATCTTTCCAAGTACAACGACGTCCGGCTGACCCTGCAAGGCCAATACGGGGCGCGATCCAGCCGCCTGAACGACGATGATGAAATGAGCTCTGTGATCCACGTCGCAGCCCCGATCCGCCAGGGTGCTCAGATCATCGGGGCGCTCGTTGTGCGCAAAGCAAAGCTGGATCAATGGCGGTTCATCGAGACCCAGCGCAACAACGTCATCATCTCCTCCGCGCTGATCGGGTTTGGCATCGCGGCCTTCTGTGCAGCGGTTTTGTTTTGGGTGTTGCGGCCGATTCGGCTGCTCACGGCCTGGACGCAGAGCATTGCAGAAGGTCGGCGCGTGCCCCAGCCGAATCTTGGTGGCGGCATGGAGGTCAGAGCTCTGGGAACGGCGATCAATAACATGCGGGAGGAACTCGACGGTCGCGACTACGCCACCAGCTATGTGCAGACACTGACCCACGAGCTGAAGAGCCCGCTGGCCGCGATCCGAGGGACGGCGGAGCTTTTGCAGGAGGAAAACATGCCGGACGAGGACCGCCGACGTTTCCTCGCCAATTTACAGGCGGAGTCTGATCGCAGCGAGCGATTGCTGCGGCAGTTGCTGCGGCTTTCCGAGGTCGAACGCCGGCGGGCGCTCCAGCAGAAGGAGACCTTTGATGTGCGTGAGACGTTGAGCGCCGCCCTGCAAGAGACGACGCCGGCCGCCGCCGCCAAAGAGGTGCGCACCGTCATGGCAGACAAGGGAGAAGCCATCCACGTCGAAGGGGATGCGGCGCTGCTGCGTCGCGCCTTCGTCAACCTCATCGAAAACGCAGTGGATTTTGCGCCGGATAAGAGCGCCATCGAGATCTCCGCGACAAGGCAAGGCACCAAAGTCGAGGTGACGATTCGCGACCACGGACCCGGCATCCCAGACTACGCACAGGCTCGATTGTTTGAGCGGTTCTACTCCCTGAAACACCAACAGACGGGCAGGAAAGGCACAGGGCTAGGGCTGGCCTTTGTGAAGGAGACGGTGGACCTGCACCATGGTACGGTCACGGTATCAAACCATCCAGAAGGCGGCACTCTGGCAGCAATGACGCTGCCCGCGCTCTAGCGAGCGGAGACCCTGCTGTTGAGCAGTTTTTCGAGATTCTCATCCGCAGATACGCCTTTGCTGAGCGCGTCTTTGTACTCCGCCTGCGCCTTATCCCACTGTGGAGGATCCCAGGTGATGTAGAGCACTGCGAGGTTGAAGTGTGCCTCGCCAAAAGTTGGATCAAGCGCTAGCACCGTCTTGAATTCCTTTTCGGCCCGCTGGAGGAGGCCGAGGCGATTGGCGATGATGCCCAGGTAGTGATGGGCCTGCGAATTCTTGGTGTCCACGGAGAGGCACTTCTCAAACCATGTCATGGCATCACTCCACTTCTCTTGCTTGAAGAGCACCACTCCCAGAGTGAAGGCGGCGTTGGAGTTTTCCGTATCGTAGGCGAGACACTTCTTCAGCGCGGCCTCTGCCTCCGCGTATTTCCCCGCGCGCTGGTGGGCGAGCCCCAAACCGATCAAAGCACTGGCATTCTTGGGCTCAGCGCGGAGGGCATCGGAGTAAAACCCAGCGGCCTCGTCATTGCGTTTGGCTTGGAGCGCATCATTCCCCTTCTGCACGAGGGCATCGGCGGAATTCTCCTTGGTTTCCTGGGGGGCTGCCGTTGGGGCGGGTTCATTCTGCACCATCAGCGTTGCCTTGATGGCACTGCCACCGAGGAGCTCTTTGATCTGCGGATCGGAGAAGAGTTTTTGCTCTTCTGGGGTGAGGCTGACGCGGCTGTCTTCGAGTTCCTGCACTTGGCGCAACAAGTCTTGGGAGGCCCCCTCCATTTTTTGCAACTCGCCAATAACCAGTGACTTGGCCTGCTGCTGGCGGGCTTGGGCACGGAGCTGGCGCAGGATGATGCTGCGCAGGACTTCGTTTTCGTTCGCCAGTTCTGGCGGCACAGGACTGCCGTCTGTAGGTTTGGCCGTCATTTGCTCCTGCACCTGCTTGAGTTGCAGGGTGAGCTCTGAGATCTGGGTCTGATAGGCCGTGTTTTCTTTGCGAAGGTCTGCCAACTGCCCTTGAATGGTGGTGAGCTCCGTCTTCAGGCTGGCAATTTCTTGATCCTTGCGGGTAACATCCGCCTGGAGTGCGACGACTTGCTTTTGGGCGTCCTCCAACTCCTTCTTGAGTCGCTCATTTTCTGCTGCGAGGCGTTTCATCTCCTCACTGCTGCCGCGCTTTTTGAGATCATCGACCTGAGTCTGCAATCCCATGTTTTGCGCCGAAAGGGCAGCCGCCTGCTTTGACGCAGCGTCTGAATTTTTCATTGCCTCATCACGTTCCTTGAGGGCTTTATCACGCTCCGCCTCGAGGCCGGAGACTTTCGCAGAGACCTCGGCGAGTTTTTGCGAGGCCTCCGTCGCGGACTGCTGGGCAGACTTCAATTTTGTCTCTGCGGCATGCATTTGGCCGACGGCTGTCGCCTTTTCCTTCATCAACTGATCCACCTGGGCCTGCGTCGTCTGGCCGGCCTTCATCGCCATCTGCGCCCGCTGAAGTTCGGCATCGACGGCAGCGACTCGGGCCGCAGCTTGGTCGCGAGAGGCGCGGGTTGACTGGATTTCCCCCGATGCCCACTGGTACCACTGCTGCCACTTGGAGAGATCGCCCTCGTAAATGCGGTTCTGTTGCTGGAGAGCCTCCACCTTCCGTCTCCACGCCTTTTCCCATTCGGAAAGCATATCATTGAGGCTGGGCGGGTCCCCATCTGGGCTGGTCGGTGCTGCCATCGATGAGTCAGCCAGTGCGCCTGGTGCCGGGACTGCGCCAGGTGTCTCCTGTTGAGGTGCACCTGTGCCGGCCGCTGCTGGGGCTACTGCACCCGTGCCTCTGGCAATCGCGGTCTCGACGCGCGCGATGGCGTCTTTGACCATTCCACGGCGATAGGCCACCATCCGGCTCTCCCACGCAGGAAAGGTATTGGCGACGCTGGTCAGGACTTCTTCTGCCTCGCGATACTTGCGCATCGCGCCTTGCAGGTCGCCTGCCTTTTCCATGCGCTCGCCAGCGTTGTTCGCCATGTAGCCGCGAAAGAAGACATCAGAGGCCTCGCCACCCGCTGCTTGGGAAAAACCCACGGTCGGAAGGGCGAGCCAGGACAGACTCGCGGCGAAGAGGAGAAAGAGAAGACGACACTGATTCATGAGAGAAGGAACGGGAAAATCGACGAAAGGATGGCCAGCATACCCTGCCTTGTGTCCCTTGTAAATACTCATGAAGCCCCGGTTCAGGGGGCTGAACAAAGTAGCAGACAGGTCTGAGTGCCATCAAACCCCCATACCAAGATCCCGCCCACGTCAGCGGACTAGGACTGGGCGTCGGTGGCTCTCTTCATGCTGGCCAGCGCGTCGGAGATGCGGATCTCGTGGCGGCGACGATTGATAAAGTAGGACACGTACTCGTAACCGGCCTCCAAAAGGTGATTGTAGGCGGTCACAAAATGTTCGCCAACGCGATGAGCGCGGTGGGCGTCTGAACCGACGACGATCGGGATATCCCGATCCGCCATCATCTTCAGCATCTCCATGCCAGGGTTCATCTCTGAGTAGCTCTTGTTCAGCCCGGAGGTGTTCAATTCCATGGCGACACCAGTCGCTGCGATGCGGTCCAAGGCATTGGCCACGGGTCCTTTGATGATGGGGAAACACCAGGAATCGGGGTTGTAATTCTTTACCAGATCAGGATGGGCCAGACAGTCGTAAAGGCCGGTCTCTGCGGACTTGGCGAGGTGGTCAAAGTACGTGCGACGGAAGCCCTCAATGGTGCCGGTCTCGAACTTAGCGAGGTATTCCTTGGCCTGCCAATGGACACCGCCGAGGACGTAGTGGAAATCTGCCCTGCGATGGAGTTTTTCGATCCATTCTTCGCAACCGGGGAAATATTCGCTCTCGATCCCGAGCAGCACATCGATCTTGCCTTTGAAAGCATCCCGGGTGCGCTGGACCATGTCCACGTAGGTATCAAATTCAGATTCCGCCATGCGGACGCTCTGCCAAAATCCATCTGGCATCGGGCAATGGCAGGTGAAGATGATGCCATTCATGCCGGACTTGATGCCCTGCTGAGCGTATTCGGCGGGCTCTCCCCAGGCATGCTTGCACAGCGGCGTGTGCATGTGGGAGTCATAGACCTTCACGGCGTCACGGATCGCTTCCGCCTTGGGATCATTGAGCGGAGCAAGCGCCGGAGGTGGCTCGGCGATCACCTCAACCTTGGGTGGCACCACTGCAGGTTCGGCGGCCTTGGCTGGCTTTGCGGACTTTGGCGCAGGGGCGGCCTTCGCTGGTGCAGGCTTCGCAACCGGGGCAGCCTTCGCAGGAGCGGCATTCTTCACCGGCGGCGCAGCCTTCTTCGCTGGGGCGGCAGGCTTCTTAGCGGGCGCTACTTTCTTCGCAGGAGCCGCAGGCTTTTTGGCTGGGGCCGCCTTCTTCGCAGGGGCAGCAGGCTTTTTGGCTGGGGCCGCCTTCTTCGCAGGGGCAGCAGGCTTTTTGGCTGGGGCCGCCTTCTTCACAGGGGCAGCAGGCTTTTTGGCCGGGGCCGCCTTCTTCGCAGGGGCAGCAGGCTTCTTGGCGGGCGCGGGCTTGGACTTCGCTTTGACTGGGGCAGCTTTTTTCGGCACCGGTTTCCCTTTGCTCGTCGTTGGCTTTGCCTTGGGCTTAGCTTTGTTTGCTGCCTTGGTGGATGCCTTTGCCGCGATGGGCTTGGCCTTGGTCGTTGGTTTAGTGCGTTTGGTCACGTGCTCAGCTCCCTGTGTTTTGCAAAATCAGCCATCCTTTTCCTTCGACGCCTGCCACGCGCACCACCTTTCCGTCGTCCGAACTACCGGGATAGCAGAGTCGGAGCGTCAATGGAACATTTTTCCATTGACGTCCTTTCATCTGCTCGATCAGCGTCGCGAACTGGGGATCATTGCGGTTGAAGTAGGCATAAACGGTGCCGGATTCCTCGGGGTGCTTGATCTCAAGCACTTCGTCGTTTGAATAAGAGTCTGCTGCTGCGGTCGCAGAAGGGCGGGACGCCAAGACCCGCAGCAACTTGGGCTGGTCGGGCTTCAATTGCAGAAACTCTTTCCACGCAATCTCGCCATACCGAACGGAGCTCTCCCAATCCACGCGGATTTCTCCCTGGTGATCTTCCTCGACAATCACATACACGGGATCTGCGCCGACGAACTGGGCCTGAACGTAGGCCATGCGATGACCCGGCTCCTGAATGGGATTCACGTCCCCGATGCGCGCCCAGGTGAAGCTGGGCATCTGATGGCGCTTATAATAATCCACCATCAACGGCCGAATCCGATCTGGATTCCGGACAAAGGCCAGCATCTCATCAATGGTGCGCGCCTCAAAGAAGCTGCGGACCGACTTTTCAATATCGGCCTTTTTCGAATCGATCCCCGCTGCCCCCATCGTCACAGGCACGGCACGCGGCACCGCGGGAATCTCGGGGACAATGGTGGAGGCCACACGCGGAGTCGGCATCGCCGAAAGCTCGTCGGCCTTGGCCGGGGTCGGGGTCGTGCCCCGATTTAATTGGGATCGCTCCGCCGCCTGGAGATGGATGTCTTTGATCTCCTCCATGTAACGGGACCGCTGGCCATTCGCATCCCAGAGACGCTGCATCACCACATAGAAGACGGATGCCACCATAAATACCAGGGCAAAACCGCCAAGCAATTTCCCGATGAGGCCCATGAGCGCTTCGTGGCGTCTTGAACGGCTGAGTTTTGGCCTCTCTTTAGTTTGCATCATGTTGACTCACGCCAAAAATGGAGCCGAAGGTGGGAATCGAACCCACGACCTACGCATTACGAATGCGTTGCTCTACCCCTGAGCTACTTCGGCCCGTCAGACGGGTGGGTTGGGAATTGGCATTATAAGAGCAGGTTTTGTCTTGTCATTACCTTTCTTTGCATCAGTGCAATTTTCTGCTCTACTCGGGGTGTCATCCCGAACGCCCATGAACGCCCCTCCCCCACTCCAAAAGGCCGCAAGACTCTGGCAAAGGCTACCCTTCCGCCACATGATGGCCATTGTCGTCATTCTGTACATCTTCGGGAAAAAACAGCCCTTCCCGCTCTCAAACTTCCCCATGTACTCAGGGATCAGCGAGGAGGCGGATGTCTATTTTGCTACGGACCAGGCCGACCGACCGCTCGCTATGGATCGCGTTTTTGATACTGGCTCCAGCAACACAAAGAAGCTCTTTAAGACAAAGCTGAGCAGCCTCCTGTCCGAGACTTCCGCAAAATCAGGCGAGCCCCGCCGAGATACCGAGGACGCGACCGAAGCCGAACGTGCGACGGTGGGTAAGGACACCCTGGACACGCTGGTGCGCTCCATGAAGCAGGGAAATCTGCCCCCTGGCACCACCGCAGTGCGCCTCTATAGCAGGACCTTTTCTCTCGCGGATTCTGACACGATCCAGGACCAAGCGCCTAAACTTCTTGCCGAACACCCTCTCTCCCCTCCCGCGCCATGAACGACGCACTCGAAACCTCCCCCCGCCCTTGGTGGCAGCCCGGCCCCTTTGACTATAGCCGCGCGCAACTTTTCATGATCCGGCTGGGGTTTGCAGCTCTGCTGTTCTGGAACATTAAGTGGGAAACCCGCAAATACACCCACCAGGATCACCCGAACGGACTGGCCCACCTATTTGATTTCACCTGGCTGGCCACCTCGCCTCCCGGTTGGGGGCTGAAGGGGCTGACCATCGCCGGATTGGTATTGTACGTCGTCGGCATCCTGCCGGTGCTGGGTCTCCTGCCAGCGGTGTTTTTTGCCGTCAGTATCGGGACTTTGATTCTCTCCCAGGGGCCGATGCAGCACTCCTGGCAATTGGTCACCATGATGGCGCTCGCCCAATTCATCGTCTATTTGGTCCACGCGCGCCGGTCCGGCCTGAAGCCCGATCTTCAGATTCAGCGCCTCGCGACTTACTGGGGCACGGTCGTCATCGCGGGGGGGTACGTCGTCTGCGGTCTGGTCAAAGTGATCGAATCCAACGGCCTGTGGATCTGGAAGAGCCCCTACTTGGCCGTGCAGGTCATGAAAACGAACTGGGCCAGCTTTTACGATTCGCTGGAACCGACCCGGGAATGGACCCAGCAGGCCGCGCAGTTTCTGGTCGATCACCCGTGGTTTGCGCGGGCCTTTTTCGGCAGCGGGCTGCTGATTGAGGTCCTCGCCTTTGCCATCCTGATCAATCGGCGCTGGGCGTTTTGGTTCGGCTTGAGCATGGTCTCCCTGCACTGGGGCATCAGCGAGTTGATGAACCTGCATTTCATCCAGCACATCCTAGCCATTCTTATTTTCCTCATCATCCCGAACTTCCCCGGCCTCTGGGGGAAGAAGGCACCCGAGGCGGCTTAGCGCGGGTCAACTCACGCAGCCATCCATCGTCGTACAGGCAGGCAACCCGGTGCGGAGCCCGCTCCACTGAGGATCTGCCGAAACGTCCACCGGATCTGGATCGGCGGCCTTTTCCTCTGGCAGGATTGCGGGCGATAGGATGGCTAGAAAGACCAGCGGTTCCTTGTGGGGATTGTAGGTAGCGTGGACCACGCCCGGCGGGATGTGCGCCATCTCGCCCGCCTTCAGGATGCGGCGTTCGTGGCCGACCCACTGCTCCGCACGACCATAGATCACATAAATGATCTCTTCCCGATGGGGGTGGAAATGAAAAGGATGGCAGTGCATCGGGTCCATATTGGCCCGGACCAGCAGGAGTTTTTCCGCCTCCACAAGATCCGGGCGGCAGAGCCACTCATTGTTCGTCCAGGGATTGGTCTCCCGGGCGGCGTCATCGATCTGTACAAAGCGGTTGGTCGGGGAAGAATCAGACATGCCCGCAGCAAAACATGGGGTTGAGGCCCGCGCAAGTTCCCGAATCGACCTCATCCACAGGCGGGGGCAAAAAATCGAACGTTTGCAATCCCTCTCATCCTGCGGCATAGGGTCCGGTTCTGATTATATTTGCCCCTTTAAAAGTGTGAGCGACCCGCAACGACCCAAAAAACCATCCCTTCTCGGCCGACTGAAGGCCAAGATCCAAAGCGTCCTCGGCGGCAAGCCCAAAGCCACCCCAGCGCCCCCCCCTGCCCCCGCCAATCGCCCGCCACGCCCCAAGGCCGAGCAGGATGGCCCACGCCCCCGCCGCGAACGCGAAGGCGGCGAAGGCCGCCCAAGAGAGCGCGATGGCCGCAGACGCCCCCGCAGCGAAGACAGCCCGCCACGGGCACGCACCGAGGGAGGCGAAGAACGCCCACCGCGTGAACGTCGCGAGCGAGACCGTGATCGCGGCCCCCGCAGTGGCGGTGGACGTGATCGCCGTGAACGCAGTGGCCCGCCTCGGGAAACCGATGGCGACGAACCCCGCAACGGCAAGCCACGCGAAGTCGAACCTCGCGAAGTCCCACCCGCCCCCCCAGAGGTGCCAGCGGGCCCCTACGCCGCCGCCTTTGAGGCGCTCGGCATCAGCCCAGCCGTGCTTGCAGGCATCCGGGAATCTGGTTACGAGACCCCCACGACCATTCAGGAAAAGGCCATCCCAGCCGTCATTGATGGCCGCGACGTCATCGGTGCCTCCCAGACTGGCACCGGCAAGACCGCCGCCTTTGCGCTGCCTACCCTCACCCGCCTCGGCCCACCGGGAACGTTCCGCTGCCTCGTGCTGGAGCCCACCCGCGAGCTCGCCGCACAGGTCGTCGAGCAGTTTGAAAAATACGGAAAACACACCGGGCTGCGCACCCTCCTCGTTCACGGCGGCGTCGGCTATGACCGCCAACGCAAGGGCCTGCAACGCGGCGTCGATGTTGTCGTCGCCACCCCAGGTCGTCTCCTTGACTTCATGCAAGACGGCACAGCCTGCCTTGATGACATCCAGGTGCTCATTCTTGATGAGGTGGATCGCATGCTCGACATGGGCTTCCTGCCCGACGTGCGCCGCATCGTCAGCAAGACACCTGCAGGACGCCAGACGCTTTTCTTCTCCGCCACGATGCCGCCCCAGATTCAGAATCTGGCCGACTTCGCGCTGAAAGACCCCGTCTCCATCGAGATCGGCATCCGCTTTTCCCCGGCGGAAACCGTCAGCCACTACATGTATCCCGTTGCTGGAGATCAGCGCGAGGAATTGATGCTAGCCATCCTGAAACAGACCCACTTCACCAGTGTGATGATCTTTACCCGCACGAAGGTGCAGGCGGATCACCTCTACGCCGCCCTCCAGCAGATGGGCGAATACAAAGTCGCCGTGATGCACTCCGACATCCGGCAGAGCGAGCGCGAAGCGGCCCTGCGCGGCTTCCGCAGCGGTGAATTCGACGTCATCGTCGCCACGGACCTTGCCGCGCGCGGTCTAGACATCAGCGGCGTCAGCCACGTCATCAACTACATGGTTCCGGAGAACCCAGAGGACTACGTTCACCGGATCGGTCGCACAGGTCGTGCCCAGAAGGAGGGCGATGCCTACACCCTCTTTTCCGCCGAAGAGCTGCCGTTCGTCACCTCAATCGAGCGCCTCATCGACCAAAAGATCGAGCGCAAAAAGCTGCCTGACTTCAGCTACAAATACACCACCGTGCTAGACGAAGAGGAGCGCGCCCGCGCCATCCTCAGTGGCCGCAAAAAGAAAAAGCGGCGGTAGCAGAACTTCGGCTCAAAAGCCCTCAAAGCGGCGGTCTGCAGCATCCAGTGCTTCAGACCGTCCTAGAACGCCCGTCGTCAGCGCCACACGCAGCCGATCCGCCACCGTGAGCCGCTTTGCCGTGCAATATTCACGGGTCGCCAGTTCCAGTGTGCCCACTTTCCCGACACCGACTGCGGCCTTGTAGCACGAAACACGCGAGTGATCCCCGCCGATCCGGAAATCCGCGCCTCCAAAGGTCAACGCCCCACTCCATCCGCCCAGCGGCACATTGGCGCGCAGCAGCGCCTCTGCCTCCAGCCCTGTCAGGTCGGCCTTACGGAATAAAATGCGCCAGGCACGACCTTCGCGGTATTCGATCAGGATCGAGACACCGCTTTTGCTAAAGACCATCGCGTCCGGGTCGCTCGCCTGCAACGAGGCGGCGCGGCGCTCCACCGCCTGCCCGTACCGGGCCGCACATTCGGCCACTGTCTCACCAATGCGGGCCTGCACGACGCCGCAGCCCGCCAGAAAACAGAAAATCAAAAGCCGTACGATCATTGATCGGAGACTAAACGACGTCCGGCTCTCCCGTCAATGCCTTGGTTTTGGGCAGTATTTGGTCTTTTTTGAAAAAAGAATTCCCCTCACCCCAAGATGACCTTGACGTTAAGAGTGATTTATCCTGGAACTCACGCCCCCTTTTCGCTAAAATCTCCTCAAATAACTCATTCCGAGCCATGAATCCCAGCCAACCCCCCAGCGAAACACCCCAGCCACCGAATCCACAATCGGCCACACCACCGCCTCCTGGATACCCGCAGGGTTACCCACCACCGGGCTATCCTCCACAGGGTTACCCCGCTGGCTATCCTGCGCAGGGCTATCCGCAGGGTTACGCACCGCCCCCAGGGTATGGCTATCCTCCCGGCTACGGGCCACCCCCAGGGTATCCGGCCCCCCAGGGTTACCCTGCCATGCCCTACCCGCCGCCTCCCGGCTACCCCACGCAGAATTATGCCATGCCGCCAATGCCTGGTGGTATGCCACCCCCGACTAGCAGCGGCGCAGTCGCCATCCCTGCCCCATCTGGCATGACCAACCCAGCACCGCTGGCACCCCCCCCGAGCCTCCAGGCAGCCCCGCCCCCTCCCAGCGCAGCCGTTCCCGCTGTGGCGGTGGCAGTCGCCGCCGTGGCGGATGTAGCCGATGAAGCCCCAGCTATTTCTGTGGACACGGATGGCCCCCATATTTTTCATCCGCCAGCACTCACTCATTTTGAAGAGGCCAAGCCCCAAAGCGGGTTCGTCAAGATGTGGAAAAGGATCGGCGGCGGTTCACTCACACTCAGCCTTGCCATTCACGCCGGGATCGTCCTCCTCGCCGGGATCGTCGTTCTGACCGCCCAGGCGATCCAGCCACAGGTGGACTTCCTCCCCGGTGGCGGAACGCAGGCCGGCAAGGACGCCAGCGCGGACATGCAGCACAAGGTCCAGCAGAAGAAGCGCTCCGTCATCAGCAAGGCGATGCCGATGAAGAAGATCGTCTCCACCAGCGTCAATGCAGACATCGCCCTGCCAGAGGCCCCACCAGATATGCTCGACGTGCCCGACGTCAGTTCCATGCTGGGCGGTGGTGCGATGGCGGGCGGCGGCTTCGGCAAAGGCGGTTCCGGTGGCGGCTTCGGCAATGGCATGGGCATCGGTGGTGCCTCCGGTTTCGTCAGCCTCCCCCCTGCCATGCGCAGTCGTTGCTCCACCCAGGAACGTCTTGAAAAACTCCGTCAAAACGGCGGTTCCCCCGAGTGCGAAGCCGCCGTGTCTCGGTCGCTCGAATGGCTCAAGACACAACAAAACGCAGATGGATCATGGGGAAAAGCCAACAAGGCTGCCATGACCGGGCTGGCACTTCTCTGCTACCTCGGCCGTTGCGAGACTCCAGATTCCCCCTTCTACGGAGACAACGTCATGAAGGGCATCCTTTACCTCATTGAGCTCTCCAAGACCAATGAATACGGGGCCATCACTGACGACTTCAAGGGCAACGCCGGGGCCTATGAACACGGCATTGCTACCTATGCACTGGGGGAGATGTACACCCTTGCCCGACTCGGCAGCAAGTCCCTCCCTGGGATGCGCGAGGCCTTTGAAAAAGGCGTCGAACTCATCATCAAGTGCCAGAACACCGAAGGAAAAGCAGAAGGTTCCTGGGACTACTACACCAAGAACATCGCCGAAGGTAAGCCCACCAGCTCCCGCGAAGATTTGTCCGTCGCAGGCTGGCAATATCAGGCGCTCAAGGCAGCCAAACACACCGGGCTCAAAATCGCCGGTCTCCACAGCGCCATCGATAAGACCGTAAAATACATCGAAGGGCTGCAAACCAAGGATGGCGGCATCGGCAATCCCTCCCGCGACGCCCACTACAACCAGTGGAGCCTCACTGGCGCAGGTGTTCTAGGCCTCCAGACGCTCGGCAAGTCCGGAAAAAAATCCGCCATCAATAAAGGCATGAAATTCCTCCGGGACTTCATCACCGCCGAACCGCTGGACTGGAACAAGAACTGCAACCTCTACTGCTGGTACTACTACACCCAAGCCTTCTTCCAGCAGGGCGGCGATGACTGGAAATTCTACAACGAACAGATCCTGCCCCAGCTCCTGAACAACCAAGCTCCCGATGGCAGTTGGAAGACGGAGCGTCCGAACTGGGAATCTGGCGGAACGAGGGGCAATGCCATTTATCGTCAAGCGCTCTGCACCCTCCAGCTTGAGGTCTATTACCGCTACCTGAAGGTGGCAGATCGTGAAGACGAGTCCTTCTTTGAGCGTTAGTCTTGCCGCGCAGCGCTGGCGGGTCTAATCTCCCGCCGACATGACCCGACAACTTCTCTTCGCCCTGGCCATCAGTTGGTCCAGCGCCGCCCACGCAGCGCTGGACGCTGAGCCCGAGTTCCTGGCCGCACGCAGCGCCCTTGCGGACGGCCTGGGAAGCGTCGCCGCCCTCAAGGCAGAGCGCCTACTCAGCGCCGGGCCCCAGCGGACGAAAGGCGACACAGCCACCCTCGCCGCAATGGCCATCGAAGGCTGGCTGCGGGAACACGACGGAGAGCGCGCACTTTCGCTGCTGGAGAAGTATCCACTCGCAGACGGTCCCTTCTGGCGAGGGCTGGCCCTCATGGAGATGAATCGCTTCGACGAAGCGGAGGCGGCCCTCCGGAACTGCCCCAAGACAAGCCCCATGGCTGAACGCGCCACCATGGCGCTGGCCCAAATCGCCATGGCCGGAGGAAGGGATGGAGCGGCCAGAAAAGAAGTCAAAGACCTGCGCAGCAGCAGCGATCCAGACATCGCACACCGCGCCCGACTTCTTTACAACGAGTTGGAGCTCGCCGTGCCACGGGTCGAAGTCGTCGCGGATCGGCTGAGCAAAGAAGACGACGGCGGTGATCCAGGTGCCCTGGCCTACCTGCGAGCACGCGTGGCGGTGGAGCAGGGCGACTACGCAGCCGCACGCAAAGGCCTGACGGCGCTCCTCAAAACCAGCACGGGAGGCACGCGCCTTCACCACGCAGCCAGCATCCTTTTGGCAGAGGCCCATTTGCGCAGCGGCAAGGCGGCGGAGGCATCGAAGCTTCTCCTGCAATTTCTCGAAAAGAACGCCACCAGCGAGTTCAGTAACGAAGCCTTTGAAACCCTCTCCCGCGCCGTCGATGCCGACCAAAGAAAGGACGTCACGCCCCTGCCCCCAGCCGTCCTGGATTGGATTGCCGATAGCACTGCGCCTCAGCGGCAGGGCTATGCGCTGTTTCTCACCGCGCGATGGCTCTCCCGACAAGGCCGCAAGGTGGAGGCCTCCGGACTGCTTGAAGCACTCCTCGCCATCGCCCCCCACCATCGCAAAGAAGGGGAATCGATGCGACTCTTGATGGAGATCTATGGTGGCCTCAATGCAGACCAGCGCGTGCTCGCACTCTCCCAATCCTGGCGGGTCGGCTACGGCGGCGGCTCCTCTTCAGAGGTCGATTTTGTCACAGGTAAGATCCTCTTTTCCAGGGCCGAATATGGCAAAGCAATCGACCTGTTCCGCAGCGCGGCAGATCTCTCCAGCAGCATCGCGGATCAGCGGCGCGCCCTTTACAACGCAGGCATCTGCGCCCTCAAAGCCGGGGAGACAGCCCTCTTTCAGACCCTCATCACCCAATTGCAAAACGTCAGCGCAGATCCCCAATCCCGCCCCGCATCTGGCGAGACCGCGGCTGACCTCCAACTGGATCGAGCCCTCGAAATGGCCGCCAAAGGCGAGACCGGGGCGGACCAAGAGCTCGCCCGTTTTTCCCAAGAAAACCCCAATCACCAACGCCGGGCGGAGGCCAAAATCGCTCAGGCAGAAATGGCCCTGCTGGACGTGCCCGCGCGTGTCAAAGCCGCCGAAGAAGCCCTCGCCGATGCCGAAACCCAACCAAATCTTCCCGACCACCTCCAGCAACGCATCGCCTACACCCGACTGTGGTCTAGCGAAGCCGTCACGGATCTGAAAAGCCTGACGCAGACGGGGCTCGGCTTTCTCAAAAAATGGCCGGAGGCCCCGCTCGCCGCAGAGATCCGCATGAAGGTTGCAGACGCCTACTTCCGCATGGAAGACATGGCCAACGCGCGGACGCAGTTTGAGATTGTTGCCCGCGACTACCCCGATAGCCCTTACGCAGACACCGCACTCTTCTTTGCCGGCCGCGCCGCGATGGTCGTCGGGGGCGCAGACAGCCTCAATACCGCCATTGAGATCTGGGAAGAGCTCGCTGACCGGGGCGGCCCCTTGGCCTTTGAGGCACGCCATCAACAAGCCGTCGCCAAACGTCGGGAAGGCAGTGAGGAAGAGGCGCTCAAGGTCATTGAGAGCCTTCTCGCAGATACAAAAGTCAGTCCAGACATGCGCCGCTCATTGGTCTGCGAAAAGGCGGAGATCCTGCAACTGCTCGGGACCAAAGACCCCAAAATGCTCGAAGAAGCAGTCAAGACCCTGGGGTTACTCGCCGCAGAAAAGGACCTGCCCTTTGACTGGTTAGCCCGAGCCAGCACCGAACGCGCCGCCGCATTACGCGCACTGGCAAAGCCAGATGAAGCACTGGAAGCCTGCTATAGCATCGTCCAAAAGGCAGACTACGATCACCCAGGGACACCCACCGAGTTCGTTTGGTTCTACAAGGCAGGCTTCCTCGCCGTCGATCTCTTGGCGGAAAAACAGCAGTGGGAGGCCGCCGCACGCACCGCGGAAAGACTCGCCCAAACCTCTGGCGACCGTGCGACCGAAGCCAAAGATCTCGCCACCAAAATTCGCCTCGATCACTATCTTTGGGACGAAGCGAAGTAAGGCAGCGCAGCCGTTAGTCATCGTCAATTGCCATCGGGAAGGCCATGTCAGACGCCCCTCCACCCACCGCCAAAAAACGTTCCTTCGTGTGGCGTTGGGTTCGGCGCATCCTCGTGGCGGGGCTGCTGTTGTTGTTGGCCGCCTTGATCTTTCATCAGGCACTCCTGCGCTTCACCCTCAATCAGATCGCACCGCCCATCGCTAGAAAGTTCGGTTACGACCTGAACTGGCAAGTATCCGGCACTGTGACCTCGGGACTTGCGCTCAGCGGCCTAACGCTCGCGGGTCCGGCAGAAGGACCGCTGAAGACACTGACATTGAACAACGCCTCGGCGGGCTATGACCTTTGGCAATTCTGGCAGCATGGCCCAGACCGATTTCTGCGTCAGCTTCACCTCACGGATGCTGACATCGAACTTGATCTCAGGCACCCTTCGACCGCGCCCGCACCTGCGACCAGCACGGAGCCAAAGCAGCCAAAGATCCCCGACATCCGTGTGGACGACCTCCGGCTGCACAACATCAACCTCCTCCTGCACCAACCCCAGGGCGATGTGAACCTGAAGGGCCTCACGCTCGAACTTATCGAGGGCGGCCAAGGCCAGTTTTTCATCAAGGAACTCTACCTCCCCAACGGCATGCATCTTGTCGATGTGCGGGGCACCACAGAGTTGCATGGGCGCGCGCTGACTTTCACGGAGGTGAGCTTGCTTCCGGATCTCATCGTTCAACGATTACACACAGACTTGGCATCATTTCCGAACGGGCCGATGCCCTTGGATATCGACGTCTCCAGCGGACAGGCCCGCATTCGGATTGACGGCAATGTCAGCGATGTCTCCGCCGCAACCACTGTAGATGTGAAAGTACAAGTCGATGGACTGGACCGCGCGCAACTCAGCCGATTCGTCAACCTCCCTCAATCGCCGAACTGGAGCGCGGAAAGCCTCACCCTCACCGCCCAAGGCCCGCCGCTGCGCCCCGATTTGCTCAAGGCGAAGCTGACGTTCAAGGGAAGCATCGATCTGCCTGCCCTGCCCACCAAGGGTGATCTCCAGACTGAACTCAGCATCAGCGACGCCCAGTTGCATGTCACAAAGCTTCGCCTTTCCTCCGCCGCTATCACCCTTGATGCCAGTGCCGATGCCACCCTCCCGGAACGGTGGAAGGACATGGCGCGCATCGATAGCCAGATACGATGGAACTTGGCCTGTACAGACCTGCATACCGTGCCTCTCAAGAGCGTAAAACTCGCAGGACAACTGATCGGCAGCGGCAGCATCACATTGGTCCAAGGCCGACCCACAGCCCTCCCTTCCCAACTGCATCTCACTGCCCTCCAGATCGATGGCAGAAAGATCGACTCCATCAATATCGATGCGACAGGATCACTCGATCAACTCCAGTTCAAGGCCATCGACATCCAACTCGACCCGCGCAATCGAATCGCTCTCAGTGGCGATTTTTCCCCAGGCGACGACCAGCCCTTTGATCTCAATTGGCGGGCACAGTTCGGGGATCTCGCCGCCATTGCAAGACTCGCTGGCATCCCAAATCAACCCTTGCCCGATACTGGAACCCTCGCCTTCGAAGGGCATGCAATCGGCACCATCGCGGCGCTCAAGGCCAAGAACTTTTCAGTGATCAAAGCAGACACTCAACTGGACCTCTCAGACGTGAGTTGGCAGGGCGCTAGCCTCCAATCACTGAAGCTCGATGCCACCGCAGATGCGGGCATCGTTTCACTGAAACATCTGTCATTGATCCTCGATGATCAAAACCACCTCTCACTGAAAGGCGAGACCCCACTCAAACTGAATGGCCCATTCCAGGCCCAGGCAGAGGTGCGATTCCCCGACATCCCAAAGCTCGGCGCATGGCTCGCGTTCGCGAAGTCTCCCGCCATCACAGGTGGTGCATTGATCGCAAACTGGGAAGGCAGCGGCGACCTCTCGAAGAGATCCATCGACGGCAAAGGAAGCCTGGACTTGCAAGGCTTCAAGATGTCCAGCCTCCCCGATCCGGTCTCTGCATCGCTGCAACTAGCGCATGATGGTCAACAGCTCACACTCGACAAAATCACCGCGAGCACGGGACGCTTTCGACTGGAAGGCGGTGCGACAGTCTCGGAAACAAGCGCTGATCTGCGAGGGTTCCAGCTTTGGTCAGATGAAACCAAACTTGCCTCGCTGACAGCCAAAGTGCCGCTATCACTCAGCACCAAGCCCCCCATCGATCCGACACGCCCGATGGAATTTGATCTTCAGATGGAGCGCCTGAGCTTTGATCAAATAGCCACCGCGATTGGCAAGCCACTTCCCATCAAGGGCATTGCAACGGCCAAGATCAACCTCCATGGCCCGCTCCAATCCTTAGCGGGAGATATTGAAGTGAATCTCGCAGACCTCAGCAGTGCTGCGGTACAAGACAAACTCGAGCCAGCCCAAATCAACTTCGCCGCCCACCTCGCAGACGGCCAGATCCACACCCATCTCAAGGCCCATCAACCGCCGTTCGAACCGCTGACAACCAGTGCTGACCTGCCCGTCGATCTTGTGGCGCTACTCAAAGATCCCACGGCGCTCACCAATGCACCGCTCCGTGCGGAGATCGATCTTCCTGATTCAGACCTCGACATCGTCCGCAGTTTCGTGCCTGCCATTGCAGAGATCGATGGGAAGATCGGCGTCAAAGTAGGCGTCGGCGGAACCATCGCAAAACCAGACTACCACGGTGCCTTAACCCTCCAGGCATCCCGCATCCTCGCTACCACTCCGGGGGCGCCCGAACTACGTGACGTGAGCGCCCGCTTCGCCCTCGCAGGGCAAAACGTCAGCATCGAACAATTCAGCGCCATGGTCGCCGGCGGGCAAGTAGGGGCGACTGGCAAGGTGGATCTCACCAACCTGAACGACCCGGCCTTTGATGTCCACATCACCGCAGCAGACGCCTTGCTGGTGCGGGACGAGGCGCTGAGCCAGCGCGCCAATGCCGATCTCCGCCTGACCGGTTCACTCAAAAAAGGCGATGTCACAGGCCGCATTGATCTGGTGCGAGGTCGCGTATTTAAAGAGGTGGAGTTCCTCCCACTCTCACTCCCAGAGCAACTCCCCCCGCCCCCACGCGCCGCAAAAAAATCCCACGAAGGAGCCAAAGCCCCACCGCCCTTTGATCAGTGGACTTTTGACATCGCCATCGCCACAAAGGACCCGATCCGCCTCCTCGGGAACGTCCTCAACGGCGGCGTAGAAGTCGATCTTCACGCCTCCGGCACGGGGGCGGACCCAGCACTCATAGGCAAGGTCTCCTTTAAAGACACACGGCTCCGGCTTCCCTTCAGTCGCATGATCTTCTCTCATGGCGAGGTCCTCTTTACCAAGGACAAACCGTTTGAGCCCCAAGTGGATTTTGAGGGAGACTCCGTCGTCAATAACTACCGCGTCGCCCTCTTTGCCACCGGACCCGCCCTCGATCCCGTCATTCGATTCACCTCCAGCCCACCCCTATCGGAAGGAGATATCGCCACACTTCTCGCGACCGGAGCCACCGCAGGTGATCTGCAATCTGGCGAAGGCGTTGCGGCCAATCGCGCCGCCTTTTTGCTGGTGACCAAGATGTATCGCAAGCTCTTCAACAAAAAGGGCAAGTCACAATATGATGACGAACCGCCAAAGCTCAGTTTCAATTTCTCCCTTCTCAACGCAGGCTCCACGCGGCGCAGTCTCACCGCGATCTACGAGATCAACCCCAAGGTCCAAGCCGTCGGCACCGTCAGTGAAGACGGTGGATTCCGCGGACTGCTCTACTACCTGATTCGCTTCCGCTGATGCGCCGCCTGCTTTCCATCCTGCTATTTATCCTCACGCTCCCCTGCGCAGGCAGAGAGCGCGAGCAGGATGGCCCGTGGCAGATTGAGGCCCATGGTCTCCTTGTCCGCCCCGTCGGCGTTAGCGACGCAATGCGGGAGGAGGTGGAACAAATCATCCGCCAACAACTCGCCCTGGCCGATGACACCACGATGTCGCCCCCACTGGCAGACGACATCGCCTACTTCCTCAACCTGAGCTACTGGCAATCCGGCTATCGCGAGGCCGTGGTAAACTGGCGGATTGAGGAGGGCCAGGCCGTCCTTGAGACAACGGAAGGTCGTCTCTTCCACATTGGATCGCTTTCCTTTCCCGGCTCTGATGATGAAGACGATCTTGCTGCACTGGAGAAGTACCTCCTCCGCCCCACCCATGAACGCGCCGGAGAGTCCAGCAGCGAGACGCCGGCGGTTCAGGCAGATCTCGATGCAGGCGTCGGCCTCGTCCATCGTTACCTGCAATCGCAGGGCTATCTCGATGCAGAAGTCGAATCACCTGAACTCGAAGTCCACGAAGAAGAAGGCGTCATCGACGTCACAGTGAAGCTAAATAAAGGTGCACGCTACAGCATCGGGGATGTCACCCTGACCGGCGATCTTTTGAACCGGGAGCCAGAGGCTCGATTGCTGGCCGAAGCTCTCCAAGGCCAACCCTTCAATGAGGTCGATGTCGAAACTCTCCGCGCCTCCTTAGCTGGCCTATATCAAGAGCAGGGCTACTTTGCCGCGAGCGTTGAAAGCGCCGTGAAGCCTGATGGAGTTCATGAGGGCAGACTCAATGTCGGACTGATCGTCGAGCCTGGGCAGCGCCACCGCGTCGCTACGCTCACACTATCCCCGGACTTCTCCCATGGTGCGCAGCGCCTCATTCGCAGCGGCTTCAAGCCGATCATCGGCAAGAACTACGTGCCCCCAAACCTCACCCTCCTGAATCGTCGGCTCTTAGAGACAGAAATGTTTTCCCGGTTGGATGTGACCCCACGCCCACTGGGCAATAACATGCTGGATCTCGAAATCACTGGCAAAGAAGGACCACGGCGCAGGCTGGGGCTCTACGGTGGATTTCAAACCTTCCAGGGCTATGTCGTTGGCGCAGAGTGGCGACATGCCAATCTCTGGGACACGGGCGATGCACTCCGCCTAAAGGCAGAAATGAACGGACGTGGCTTAGACTCTGGAATCAAGTGGGTGGATCCCGCCTTTCTCAATTCCGCCTTTTCCTTGGACGTTGATCTCTCTGCCCAGACCTTCACCTTCTTCGACTACGACCGCAACAGCGTCGCCCTACGCACCCGTCTATCCCGTCAATGGAATGCGCATATCACCACCAGCCTGTTTAGCGAGGTCTCGCTCAATGTCGCAGAAAGTTCAATACTCACCCCGGATGAACTCGGGCCAGACGACTACCGCATCATCTCGCTCGGCAGTTCAATGAACCTTGATTATCGTAACAGCCCAGTCTCTCCGACCAAAGGTTGGTTGGCATCCGGAATCCTCATTGCCGCCCAGGACGTCGGTGGTAGCGGGGTCGCGTTTTTACGCAGCGAAATCAACACGGCGTTTTACCAACCCATCACCAAAAAGCTCCGTGCCGCCGTCAGCGCCCGCACCTCCGCGATCCAGACCAGCGATGGTGTCGAATCGATGCCCATCGATCTGCGCCTCTTCAACGGCGGTGCCAACAGTGTCCGCAGCTTTCCAGAGCGCGAAATGGGGTTGCGCTCAAAGTCGGGCACACCGCTTGGCGGCACCTTGTCCCAGGTCTTCAATGCAGAGCTGTCCTATGAGATCGCCACGAACCTCGAATTCGCCGTTTTCGCAGACGCCGGCAATCTGTCCCGCAGTGAGAGCAACCCCGCCGCATCCCCCACCGATCTCCGCTACGCCATCGGTGCTGGCCTCCGCTACAAGCTCCCCGTGGGACCGCTGCGCATTGATTATGGCTACAATCCTGATCGACGCGAAGGCGAACCAAGTGGCGCGCTGCACATTACTTTTGGCTTCGCTTTCTAGGCTTGCGTGGCCGGGTGGGTGCACTATGATCCGCGAATGATCAGCCACCCATTCCCGATGCTGGTGCTCTCTGTCCTTTGTTGCTTCGTGTTCGGAGCTTCCTCGTGCTCTATCCAATCGAAGAAACCGGACGCTACCCAAACGGTAAAGATCCAATCGCCGGATAAGGCATCGCCCACGCCAAAACCCGCCGCGCTGGTCGCCCAAGTGACGCCTGAGCTCATCGTCGCGGAGCAAGTCATGCGACAAGAGCCAGCGCAAATGTCCGTGGCGTATGCTCAGGTCCGGCAGACGCCTACCTTCGCCGTGCAGGCGGCCTACGCATCGCTCGCCGTCCCTGCTGAAGTCGCTGAGGATCCCGACGTGATGCCAGAATTCCCCTGGCCACCGCCGCAACCGTCGGAACAAGCAAAGGTCCCAGCCTCCGTCCTGAAGCGGGAGGAGGGCTCAACCCTGAAAGATCTGGATACCCAAATCCAGCACGCACTCAGTGGAGCAGGTTATGATTCCAACCGCTACTTCAGGATTCCCAACGGATTTGCCATCGCTACCCGCATGGAGCGCTATGAAAACGACGGTAGCAGTAGCGCAGATGCGGAACGTTGGGTCGTCAGTGATTCTGCCCCCTCATCGTTCAGTTTGCGCAGCTTTTTGACGGCACTTTTCACGGGAAAAACCGGGCAGTATCGGCTCTTCGTCCTCACCGTCACCGACCGACCTTTCGGTACCGATCCAGACGCCACGCTCACCTCTGAGGACGCGGAACGCCTGATGGCCATCGGCTGGAACGGACTGCCACGCTCCATCTCCTCCCGGCCCTGGACCGATGAGGTCGATGTCCAAGCGCTCGTTTACGAGTTTGAAAAGTCTGAGGGCAAAGCACCCGAAGTCCGCAAACCCCGCGCCAGTGGTGAGGCCCACCTCAGAGGCTCCAAAATCCTGTCCCACTTCACCCCCTAGTCCCCAGATGCCCCCGCCCAAACTTCAATGGAACATCTGCAAATGGAGACTGGCCATCCTCTGGCTCAGCGGTGGAGCCACCGTCTTCATCCTGCTCCTCATCATGTCCATGCTGGACAAATTTGGTACCGATCTTCAGGACGCCTGGGGCTGGTTCCTCTCCAGCATGATGCCCAGCCTTTCTCTCATCGTTGGCGTTTTAGTCAGTGAAGCAGGCGTTGCAAAAAAATCCAAAGCTGCCAGCTCTGGGCACTATCGGCTAGCTCTTGGACTCTCCGCATTCTACATCCTTATCGTCCTCATGACGCTCTTGGCGACTTCCGGCCCCGCCGTGCCAGACGCCCATCGCGGGATCGCCATGCTGCGACTCTCCAACCTCTGGCTCGGCCCATTGCAGGGGCTCGCCAGCGCAGCTCTGGGCATCTTTTACGTGCGCAGCCAGCCTGCAGAGTAGAGGCACCGCTTTCGGCCACCCGCATCTCATCACTTGTCATCCCGCCGGGAATGTTAGACATTACCCGCCCCCTTTCCTTCATGAGCGATACCCCCAACGAGCCCCCCACCCCGCCGATGCCTCCCGGCACGCCGGAAGAAATCACGCGCAAGCTGGAGGACTTCATCAAACACAGCCTCGGCGGGCAGGTTCTGTTTACCCGCATCGATCCATCGATGGGAGGGTCCACTCCTGAAGCAGACGGCTCCGGCGACGCTCCCCCCGCCGATGAGGAAGAAGACCTCAGCAAGTCCTTCCAATTCCACTACAAGCCAGCCGAAATTAAGGCCTACCTTGATCGATTCGTCATCCGCCAAGACGAGGCCAAGAAGGTGCTGGCCACCGCTGTGTGTGATCACTACAACCACGCACGAATGCTGCGCGAGCAGAGCACGGCCACAGCTTCTGGGCCAGCCATTGAATTCACGAAACAAAACGTTCTCATTGTCGGTCCCACCGGTGTCGGCAAGACCTACCTGGTCAAACACGTCGCCGATCTCATCGGCGTGCCTTTTGTTAAAGCAGACGCGACGAAGTTCAGCGAGACCGGTTACGTCGGTGGGGATGTGGACGATCTTGTGCGGGATCTCGTCGCCAAGGCCAATGGCAATATCGAACTCGCAGAACACGGCATCATCTACCTTGATGAGGTGGACAAACTTGCCGGCGGCGGTGGCGAGCGCATGGGCCGCGATGTCAGTGGACGCGGTGTGCAGACAGCCTTGCTCAAACTCATGGAGGAGACCGAAGTCCCCCTCTATGCCTCGAATGATTTCCGATCACAGATGCAGATGATGTTTGACACCCGCCGGGGTCGCACGGGTAAAGAGGTCATCAACACACGCAATATCCTCTTCATCGTCAGCGGTGCCTTTTCCGGCCTTGAAAAGATCATTGATCGACGCACCGCCAAGAACTCCATCGGCTTTGCCAGTGCCCACGGCGGCCATGCTGGCGATATCGAAAATAAGCTGCACGACTCCCAAACCAAGGACTTCATCGACTACGGATTCGAAGCCGAATTCATTGGCCGACTCCCAGTGCGCGTCGTTTGTGATCCCCTCAAAGCGGCGGATCTCTTTGAAATCATGAAGAAGTCCGAAGGCAGTCTGATCCGCCAATACGAGCGGGAATTCGCTGCCTACGGCGTACAGGCCGCGTTTGAAGACAGTGCGCTACACATCGTCGCCCAGCGCGCGGCCGAAGAAAAAACCGGGGCTCGTGGCCTCGTTACTGCGTGGGAAAAAGTGCTGCGCGAGTTTAAGTTCGAGCTCCCCAGCCTTGGCCTCCCCCAGTTGACCATCGATGGCAGCCTGGTTCAGAATCCAGCGGCAGCCCTCGATCAATGCCGTATCGAAGCCGCCACTTGGGAATCCGACGTGCGCGCGAATGAGGTCCGCCAATTTGCGGCCCGCTTTCATGAAGAGCACAAAATCGAGCTCGTCTTTGAGCCCAGCGCCATCCGCAGCCTCGTAGATCGGGCGCAACGCGAAGGAAGCAGCGTCGAGGCCGTCTGCCAGCGCCTATTCACAGACTTCCCCTTCGGCCTACGCCTCGCCACGCGCACCAATGGCCAAACCCGCTTCGTGCTGGACAACACAGCGGCGGAGAATCCAGAAAAGTACTTGAGTGATCTGGTGGTAAACACCTATCGCACTTCGGCACCCACCGCCCCAGACTCCACCACCATCATACCCAACCCAGAGTCCCCTCATGTCGCGTAATCGGGCAGCAGCACTATTGATCGGAGTCTTGGTCTGCGTGCCACTACTGGCGCTGCACCACTTTGGGATGTTCGGAAAGGTCGCCGAATGGTTGCGTGGCATCTACGAGTCCACCCTGCATTTGCCGCAGACAGGTATGCGGCAGTTCCTCCCGTTGCAGTACGGTTACTACACCCTGTTCGCCTTCATCACCGCCTGGATCTGTGTGGAACTACCACTGCAGTCCCGCAAGTTTGGCTTCATCCTCGGTGCCGTCTTCCTCACGCTCACCCTTTCTCCCGTCCTCGCGTTTAACGGAGTATTGTTCGAGCCCTTTTCCGGCAGCGCCGCCATCATCGGTGCAGGCTTGCTCGGCATCGTCGCAGGCGGCACGGATCGCGCCTTGCGTCGCCACCGCATGCGCCATCATCTCGTGGGCAGACTTTCATCAAACAGCTTCGAGTCGCTGATGGAGGAAAAGGATCTCTCCAAACTCACCGGACGCAGGGAGATCACCATCCTAAGTTGCAGACTTTTGAACCATCCCGATCTCGCACGCGAGATGGACCCTGCGGATCTGGAGAAATTCAGCTCCAGTTTCCTGAAGGTCGTCGCAGAGTTCCTCGTCTCCAAAGGTGCCTATCTCGATGCCTGCAATGTCCAGCGTGTGCGTGTCTTTTTCGGCTACCCCTTGCGCACCGAAAACCATGCGGAACACGCCTGCCGCGTCGCCCTAGAACTTCGCCAGCGCCTCGTCAATCTAGCCGTCGAAATGCAAGAGCGTTGGCACAAGAAGCCTGTGTTCGGTGCCTCCATCAGCACGGGCGAGATGACCTGCGGCCTCTTCGGTTTCAGCGAGTTTCAATTCTTCAGCGCCGTGGGCGAACCACTCGACTTTGGTGATCGCCTCTGTGCCGTGAACACCGTTTACGGCAGCCATGTCCTCATCAGCACACGCACGTACTCGCTGGTCAAGGATGCCATGGAAGTCCGCCCCATGGAGATGGTCTTCACTCCGCGCCTCCATCCCGTCAGCGAAATCTACGAACTACTCGCAGAAAGCGGCGGCCTGAGTGAAGACGAGGCCAAAGCCCGCGATGCCTTTTGGCAAGGCGTCATCCAACTCCGCAAAGGGGACTACAAGTCTGCTCTGGACCATTTTGCCAAAGCCAAAACCGACAGTCGCGAAGACGCACCGCTGAAGTACTTCATGGAGCGTGTCGAGGCAGGAATCAAAGACGGCACCTCCTCTGCAGAGGGCAAAGGCGGCGCTCGTCATGTGCGGCTCTTGATGCCGGCCTGATACACCCCCCGCCATGCCCGCACTCGATTACCCACCACCGATTCAGCGCCTCATCGCGCAGCTCAAGTCCCTGCCTGGCCTCGGCCCCCGGAGTGCAGAGCGCCTGGCACTCTGGCTCATGCAGGTCGGCCCACTGCGCGTCGATCCCCTTGCTCAGACGCTGGGGATGCTGCACGACACCGTCCGTGCCTGTGACGAGTGCGGCTTCTTCATTGAAAAAGATGCCCCCTGCCTCCTCTGCACGAATGAGCGCCGCAATGCCAAGCTCATCTGCGTCGTCGAACAAGCCGCCGATGTCCTTCGACTGGAGCGCTCTGGCGCTTTCCAGGGCATGTATCACGTCCTCGGCGGGAAGCTCTCGCCCCTTGATAACGTCACGCCTGACGACCTCCGTATTGATTCCCTCATGCGACGTGTGGAGAGTCTCCAGGCAGAAGAAGTCATCCTTGCCGTCGGTTCCGATGTGGAAGGAGAAGCAACCGCCAGCTACATCGCCGATGGGTTGTCCGGACTAGGCGTCAGCGTCACGCGGCTGGCGCAGGGCATGCCCGCAGGGGGGGCATTGGATCACGTCGATGAACTCACCCTCTTCCAGGCATTGCATGGACGACGCAAAATCGGCTAAGTTTTTTCAACAACCATGGCAGAGCCATTGACCTCCCAACGCGCAGACAAATACCTGCACCACGTCCGGATCTTCAAAACCCGCAGCATCGCGGCGCAAGCCTGTGACAAAGGCAACGTCTCCATCAAAGGCCAGCCCGTCAAACCCTCGCGCGAGTTCCGAGTGGGCGACATCGTTCTCGTGAAGCGTGGCGAGTTGGAGCTCCATCTGCGCGTCCTGGCCTTTGCCCCGAATCGCGTCAGCGCCCCGCTCGTGCCAACCCTGCTGGAGGACCTCACTCCAGTGGAAAACTATCAACGCGCCGCCGAACGCCGCAAACAACGCGCCTTGGAGACACCCAATCCGCATGAGATGCTTACCAAGCCCAACAAGCAACAGATGCGCCAGTTGCGGGAGTGGTGGGGCCAGGAGTAGCGACTCACGTGCCCAACCACGTCGCTAAGCCCAAGAAGATTCCCATGCTCATCACATCGGTGGCCGTTGTCAAAATGATGCTGGAAGCAGTCGCTGGATCGGCCCCAAACTTCCTCAACAAAAGCGGCACATAGGCCCCGGTCACGCCACTGATCACACAGCTCAAGATCATCGAAATCAGCACGACCACCCCCAGCATCACCGCATTCGGATTGTCTCGATAATGCGCATAAGCCCACATGCCGATGCCCGCAGTCACCCCGACCAAGGCCCCGTTGATCAGCCCGAGCAGCGCCTCTTTCCAGACCAATCGGCGCTCCTCCCCCGGCCTCAGCTCCCCCAGTGTCAAGCCACGCAAGGCCACCGCCAGTGCCTGACAGCCCGTATTCCCAGACTGGCCAGACATCACGGGGAGAAAGGCCGCCAGCAGCACCACACGATCCAGCGTGCCCTGGAAAAAGGCCACCACCGCACCCACCACAAAACACGTCAGCAGATTCGCCTGAAGCCACGGGTGCCGCCACAAAAGACTGCGCCAAACGGGTGTTGAAAGGCGCTCTTCCTTCTCAACCCCCACCATCGTACCCGCCTGGGCGGAAATCTCAATTGCCCGGGCCTCGAACAAAGTGCTCCCGCGCACCAACCCCAAAAGATGCCCCGTCTGATCGCAGACAGGATAAACAGGATAGTGCCGGTTCACGCAGCTCTTCATCGCTGTCGTCAACTCCATCTCAGGGCTCAACCAAAAGACCTGATCGAGCATCACCGCACCCAACAATTGCTCCGGCTCCGCAAGCATCAGATCTCGCATCACCAGCACACCAAGCAATCGATTCGAATCATCGGTCACGTAGCCGTAGGTGATCAGCGCCTTCTTCGTCAAACGGCGCAGCGCTTCAATCGCCTCCCGCACCCTCATGGTCGGGCGAAAAACCGCCACGGGAGGCTCCATCAACCAGCCAACGCTATCTTCCTCATACTCCTGATTCCGTCGCCACTGAGCGGCTGTCTCAGGAGACGCCGCAGCCAGGATCGAGGTCCGATGCTTCTCTTCAAGCTCATCCAAGGCCTGCTGCGCCACCATCGGATTCAACCCCTGCAGGACCGCCACCGCCAGAGCCGGGTCCACACGCTCCAAAAGATCCGCCGCCTCATGCGGCGCACACCCTGCGACAGCCGAGAGCAACTCATCCACCTGTGCCAAATTCACATCCAACATCGCCCCAAACTTCCATCAACCCGATCCACAAGCAAGCCCCCGTGCATCCTCAATCACCACGCCCCCCAAGGAAAGACGGCTCGTAACCGCTCAGGCGCTCCCATGCCTTTTTTTCTTTCCAAAACATCGTCCCTGTGACTCCGATTGCGACGCACTCCAGCGCAGATCTGGCTTCAGGATGCCTAATGTATCCGGATTGGCGGCGGAACTTTATCCACATCAGCTTCCCACTCCGCGAGTTTGGCTTGGAGTTCCTTCACCTTATCGAGGCGCTCGTAGTAGAGGTCGTGGCGCTCCCCGATGTCGTCGCGGAGGTTGAAGAGCATTTCTACCAGATCGTCCTGGACGTATTTCCAATCGCCGTGGCGGATCGCCTTCATTTTGCGGCGGCTGCGATCCACGCGCCAACCGAAGGTGCGCTCGACGGTGGGTTGTTCGCCCTTCAAGATCGGCAGCAGGTTGATGCCGTCCAGGGTCTCTGGAAGCGGCACGCCAGCGGCAGCGAGAATCGTGGCGGTGAGATCCATGGTGATGGCGGGCTGGCCGGAGACCGCCCCCTTTGGCAGACCGCCATCTGGCCAGCGTAGCAGGCAGGGCACGCGGATGCCACCTTCCCACAGCGTGGTCTTGTGGTTAAAGAGCGGGCGGTTGTCGGAGAAGCGCTCGCCACCATTGTCGCTGGTGAAAACGACGAGCGTGTTGTCGAGGATGCCCTTGGTCTCCAATGCGGCAAGAATATCGCCGATCCCCTTATCGATACTCTCCATCATCTTTGCGTAACCCGCGCGAGTGCCATCGTATTTGTTCTCGGCCGTGTAGAATTGCGAGGGATCATCCGGCACCTGAAAGGGGTGGTGCACGGCATTGTAGGGCACGTAGATGAAGAAGGGACTGGCCCCTTCCTCGCGGATGTACCTGCCGGCGCGCTGATTGATCAGGTCGGTGATGTAGCCCTCCGCAGAGGTCATTTCCGTCTTTTCATAGAGCTGCTTCATGCCATCGATATAGTGGTAGCGGTAGTAGTCGCACTGCCCACCGATGATGCCCCAGTATTCGTCAAAACCGTGCTTCACGGGATTGTGTTCCGGCTTGAACCCGAGGTGCCATTTTCCATAGCAGGCCGTTCCGTAGCCCTGCTTCTTCAGCAGCGGTGTCAGGAAGCTATCTTCCGGCACCAGCCCCATCGTGAAGCGTTCCGCCACCGTTACCAACTTGCCATTCACCCGCTTCTCCTCCTCGGAAGTCAGGCCGATGGCCCACTCGATCCCGCAACGCTGCTGCCAGCGCCCAGTGAGAAAGGCCGCGCGGGTCGGAGAGCAAACGGGCGCGCTCGCATAGCAGTCAGTCATTCGGATGCCCTCCGCCGCGATGCGGTCGATGTTCGGCGTCTTGATATCCTTCGCGCCCATGCACCCCAGATCCGCGTACCCCATGTCATCCACAAGCAGCATGATGATGTTGGGAGGTGTGGCATGGGCTCCTGGGATGCCGACCAATCCGAGGCCGAGAAGCAGGAAAAGAACATGTCCGAACTTCGGCGAACAAAGGACGAGTGGGCAAAAGGAGAGCGGATTGACCATCACTCTTTTTCGCATGATTGCCGACAGATGGCAACGATGGTCCGATCAGGGCTAACATCAGGGTTCAATTTCCTCGCGACACCGATTTCGCTCGATTCGGCTTGGCCTCGGCGCTGAGGTCCTTGAGAATGTCGTTCGCGAAGCAAAATTAGCAGTTGTCAATTGCTGAATGGGCACCAATTTGCAGACTCTCCGTGCCACACCTGTTTCCTATGGCCCGCTTGGAGAAGCCACCCGCCCATGACCTCACCGTACAACAGCAGCAATCCCAGCGACAACAATGGCCCCCGCAAACGTTCTGGCGGAGGCGGTCGCGGCGGCAAACGCCGCCCCCACATGCCACCACAGCGTCGTCGCGCTGGCGAAGACGAAGAGGGAGCCAGTGAAAACGCCATCGAACTCGAAGGCACCGTCGCCGCAGTCTTGGCGGGCACCATGTTCCGCGTGAAGTTGGCCAACGAGCACTTAGTGCTGGCCCACATTTCCGGCAAGATGCGCAAGCGCTTTATCCGCCTCGTTGTGGGTGACCGGGTGAAGATTGAAATGTCTCCTTACGACACGGACAAGGCCCGTATTGTTTACCGCCTGGGCTAATTATCCGGCAGTGTTCAGACCTGCACTTCACGCTTCGCAAACAAACCGTAGCGTGGGCTGAACACATAGGCGGTGAGGAAGAAAATCCCCTGCACCACCACGATCGCCCCGCTGACTGACCATCCCAGCGGGTATTGCAGCAGAAAGGCCAATACGGAGCCGACTGCCCCCAGAATCCCGCCCCCAATAAAGAGCCATTTGGCCTCATTGGTCAGCAAATAAACCGTCGCCGCAGGAGTAATCAGGAGCCCAACGCTCAAGATGCAGCCGACGGCCTGGAGAGATGAAACCAGCACCAGGATCACCACACCAAAGGTGGCGTAGTTCAAGAGTCGCACTGGCACGCCGAGGCTGGCGGCGACGTTTGGTTCAAACATGTAGATCAGCAACGGCCGCTGCAATACCACCAACGTCACCACGGCTACGAGGCTGATCCCAAAGGCGATCCAAAGATCGGTGTCTGCCATGCCAACGATGCTGCCAAAGAGCCATTCATCCAACTTCTGGCGCAAATTTAGGCGCTGCAGAATGATCAAGCCAGCCGCAAACCCTGTGGTGTAAAGGATGCCCATTGACGTGTCTTGATCCAATCGGGAAGTGCGGGACAGAAAGACGGACCCCAGCCCAACGAAGAGCGCCGCAAAAACCGAACCGGCCAACAGGCTCCAATTGGTAACGCCCGCGATCAGCACCACCAACGCAATGCCAGGCAGCAAGGAATGGGAAAGCGTTCCCACTTTCAATGCGGAGCGCCGCAGCACCACGAAGGCGCTCACAAAACCATTCGCAAATCCGATCATGACGCAGGCGAGCAGCGCCCGCCGCGCGATCGGTTCTGCGAGGAAATCACTGAGGCTCGGAACGGCAGAAAGGTCAGCAGCCATGATCAAAATCGGTCCTCCAGCCCGGTGGGAATGTTAGCGCCATAGGCAGCATCAATGTTTGCTGCTGTAAACACCTCCTCAGTACTGCCAAAGACGATCTGGGTGCGGCGGAGCATCAGCACATCGTCAAAGATATCCGCCACGGTTTGCAGGTCATGATGACTGGCGATCAGCAGCCGCCCCTCCTTCGTGAGTTCCCGGAACAATCCAGCCAAGACTTCTTGGGAAGGTTTATCCAGCCCGGTGTAGGGCTCGTCCAGAAGCAGAACGTGGGCCTCTTGTGCTAGAGCACGCGCCAAGAAGACGCGCTGCTGTTGCCCACCGGAGAGAGCGCTGATTTGGCGATCCTGGAGGTCCATCAGATCCATCGCCTCCAAGGCTCTCTTCACCATCGTTTCATCGTGATCAGAAAAGCGCCGCCACCAACCGAGATTGGGGAAGCGCCCCATCTCCACAAGGCCGCGTACCGTGATCGGGAAATTCCAGTTCACATCCCCACGCTGGGGTAGGTAGGCGATCTCGTGACTGCTGCGTGTAAGGCGCTGCCCACGCCAAATGATGTTGCCTGAATCCGGCACGATCAGTCCGGCCAGACACTTCAAGAGCGTGCTTTTGCCCGCCCCATTGGGTCCGACGAGGGCAATGCTGCGACCACACTCCGTGGCAAAGCTGATGTGTTCGAGCGCCCGCACCTCGTTGTAGCTGACGCAAAGATCAGACACCTCCAGACGGTGATGATGGGCGTGGGCGTGCCCACCGCCCCAGCACACATGATCGTGTGCGTGATCGTGGGCCTCATGCAGCAATTCCGATTTCACCATTTAAACAGCACGACCTCCTCTTCGAGACTTCCCGCAGTCCAGACCGTTTGGTTGACCCGCTCGAAACCCTCCGGTTCAATTTCAATCGTCAGCGCCGTCTCTGGAGTGCCGTCTGGCCAAGTCGCGCTGAGCACCATCTCATCGCCATCGTGGGAGACCTCAATTTCGGCATCGACCTCCGCTGGCGTCTCGCCCAAATCCACGCCTGGGAGAAGTTCCCGATCTTCTTGCTTCAGACTTAAAGTCAGAGGCTTGTGGGCGTAGCGCAGTCGAATCAGCGCGTGGACCTTCTCATGCCGATGCTCCCCATCAGGGTGCACCTCGCCACCTTGAACGATGGTCGTCCCATTTTCATCAACGTGACCCTCGTGGTCGGCCTGAGTTCCATGATTCATCACCACTCGATCACTGCCCGCAGTTAAGCGCCACAGCGGCACAGCGATCCCAGCAAACGCTAGGAAGAGCACAAAAAGATGAAGGGGGGGATAACCGCGCATGAGGGGGTGAAGATAACTCCAGAGGGCCGCTATTCTTGCGGACGGAGTGCCTCCACGATGCACTGCACATTATGGCGCAGCATCGTTTCAAAGGTATGCGCCGCGATGGAAGTTCCGTCTGCCACCAGCGCCTTGCCGACCACCGCACCAGTGCTGCGGGTGATCTCCTCCAGCACTTTGGGGTTCGCCTGGTCCTCTGGGAAGACGGCACGGATTTTGTTATCGCGGATCACATTGATCGCCTGCATCACGTATTGGGGCGAGACATCGTCCGATCTGCCAATGCCAAGCACTGGCACCGATTTAAAGCCATACTCTTTGCAAAAATAACCAAATGCCGCGTGGGCAGTCACCAGTTTCCGGTCGCTGCGCGGAATCTGGGAGAACTGCTTCTTGGCCCAACTCTTCAGCTCATCGAAGTGGCGCCCAGCGGCTTTTGCATTGGCCTTGTAGGCGTCTGCGTTGGCAGGATCTACCGAGGTCAGTTCATCCGCAATGATGCGTGCGGCCCGCCCCATCGCATCCGCGCTGTGCCACCAGTGCGGATCGATTCCGCCCTTGGCGTGTGCAGGGCAGCAGGCGAAGACTTCCTGCGATGCGTCCAACAAAATGGACGGCACCCCGCGACCCACCTCCACTAATTTCACGGTCGCGCCCAGGCTATCGCGCAATTTATCCAAGAAGCTCTCCAAACCTTTCCCGCTGGCCAAAAGAAGGGCGGCACCTCGCATCGCGCCGATGTCTTTCGCAACGGGCTCGAAGTGGTGCACATCTCCCCCGGGGCGCAAAATTTCGATGACCTCGACATGATCACCGCCCACCTGCCGGGCCAGATCCGCTAAGATCGGGTGAAGAGTCGCCACTTTGATCGCAGCGGGTGAAGATGCCGCAACGGCCCAGAGAGCCAGGGTGAGAAGGAGCTTTTTCATTTTTCGTGAGGTTGGAGGATTCGATCTAATGGATATCAGACACTCAGATGATCCCTATCCCCACAGACGCTGGGGGAAGAGGAGCGGGAGATTGGGCATAGAGATCGCGCCAATCTAGACGACCCATAGTCGCAAATCACTTGCAACAAAGCAAGCGATTAAATGCAAAAAGATTGCATTAAATCACCCTGCGAACCCCATCTTCTTCCACCACGCCTCCAGCTCATCCGCACCAAAATCCGCCAAGATCTCCCCATCGACGTCGATGCTAGGGGCCTTCCCCTGCCCGGTCAGTTCGTGCATTTCAGACCGAGCTTTCGAGTCCCGGATCACATCTAGCATTTGGAAACTGATCCCACGCCCCGTCAGCCACTCGATGGCTTCGTCGCACCAAGGACAACCAGGTTTTACAAAAAGGCGAATGGAGGAAGGCGTCATAAAGAGAAGGAGTGGAGGAAGGTTTAGTTGCGGAGATCCAGGCAGACGACGGACCCCTCGCTATTGCGGCAGTAGAGCAGCCCATTTGCCAGCACCGGTGCAGTCCAGCATTTGCCAGACAGCACCTGCACTCGGGTCAATTCTTCATACGAGTCGGGGGAGGCTTTGGCGATCACAAGTTCGCCCTTGGCAGTGATGACGATCAATTTCCCCGCCGCAGCCGTAAGCGCCCCAAAGCCAAAGCTCTGCTCCTTCCACTTCAACGCACCCGTTTTCCAATCAACACACTTCAAGGAGGCCTTCTTGTTATCGTCATCATCAATTCCAAAAAGCGCGCCATCAATCAGCACGCTGGAACTGAACTGATTGCGCAGTTCCTTGTTCTGCCAAATCAACTCTGGCTCCCCAGCGCCGACCTTAAACAGCCCACAGCCACGACCATATCCAGAGGAGACAAAGAGCTCATCTCCCAGCAGGATCGGATCCGCAGCGTTGACGCCGTAGCGGGTCGGCCAATCAATGACCCAAGCCTGCTTGCCGGATGCGGGGTCAATGGCGACGAAGGACTCTCCGCTGCCGATCACGATCAGGTCAGCACCGCCCACCTTGACTGGGTAGGGTGTCGAGTACCCAGCATTTTCGTCGTCGCTCTTCCAGGCGATCTCGCCAGTCGCCCGCCGCAGCGCCAGCCCTGACTTGCCGATGTTGAGGATGATCAGATCCCCCACGACCAGCGGTGCCCCAGCATAGCCCCAGTCGGGAATGCGGATGCCCGTTTCCTTCTGCACGTTTTTTTCCCACAGGACCTTACCGGTGGCGGCCTCCAGACAAAAGACATCCCCCCAGCGGCTGAGGTGATAGACCTTGCCCTCGTGAAGTGTCGGCGTGCCGGCCGTGCCGCCTTCAAAGTACTTATCCCCGAGATCGGCCGGGTAACTATGTTTCCACAGCGGCGTGCCTTTGACGGCATCGAAACAGTAGATCGTATCTGCATCATCCGCGTGACCAGTCGTCACGACGCGCCCCTCCGCCACGGTGAAGGAGGAGAATCCCAGGCCGATCTCAGCCTCCCACAACACCTTCGATCCATCGCCCTTCCAGTCAGATTCAGAAGAAATTCCCGTGCGCGCCGGACCACGAAACTGGGGCCAATCCGCAGCCAAATGGATCCCCTGACCGCAAAGGCTCAGCAGCACAAAAAGTGAGACAGCATTGATCTTCATAGCCGCGCACCATAGAGGAACCCGCCTCCAACTCAAGATGCAAAAAAAACGGCCACCCTCGCGAGAAGGCGGCCGCAGTTGTAGAAGTCTGCTCTGGTCGTTTAATACACGCCTTCGACGATGGTCTTTTCCATCGCACCAAACGGACGAACATCAGCCACACCATCCCAGGCATAGGGAGCCCGAGGTCTGCGACGCATCGCTTCATCGCGCTCCAGGAATCGCGGCATAAAGAATTCCTTGGAAAGTGTGGTCAGTTCCACCCTCCCCCAGGCGTCGTATTCGACGGTGTTTTCCGTGGCTTTAGAGTCCACCACCCGCAACACTGCACGCGGCTGTGGCGCGTAGTAGGTGATGGAGAAATTGTCTTCCGGTGTCAGCGGCACACTAGCGGCCAATCCCATGAGCGTGTTGCCGTAGGTTGGGTAAAAGCCGATGCGGTTTTCCAAGACCTCCTCCACGATGAAGCGCACATACTGAGGCGTCATCGTCGTCCCCCCGACGAAACATCCGCGGATGCCTGCGTCGTAGAGGTCCACCTTCTCGGCTAGCGCCTCAAGGAGCTTTGGTGTGGTAAAGATCGCGGAGATTTTGCGATGCTTCAGGATCGTCACGGCCTGATCGACCACATGATCCATGTACTGGCGGGCCACATCGAATTGTTTGTTGGAGATCAGCTTTTTCACAAAGCGCGGATCCAGATCGATGAAATAGCAGGAACTGCCCCGGTAGTTGGCGAGGTGCTCCACCGCCAAGCGGAGACGACGGGGTCCTGTAGGCCCCACCATGATCCAGGCCTCCCCTGGCGGGAAGTGCTTGTCGTCGAGTTTACGGCTAAACTCTTCATAATCGACGCGGAAGTCATTCCAGCCGATGCGCTGCTTCGGCATCCCCGTAGTGCCACCCGTTTCGAAGATGTTGAAGGGCTTACCCTTGAAAGCTGCCGGCACCCAGACCTCAGGCTGGAGGTCGCGCAACCACTCGTCTTGGAAGTGTGGGAACTTAGCGATGATGTCCTCGTAGCAGTTCACCTGTCCACGTGGGTCAAAGTTCTTCGCCGCCCAGTCCAGCCAAAAAGGGCAGCCGGTTTCAGGGGAAAAGTGCCACTGGATGATTTCGCGGACTTGCGCGTCTAACTGGTTCTTAGCTTCTTCTGCTGTCATGGAGGTTCTTTGGAGGATGGGATTGAAGGGCCGCACTAAAGACGGCAACGCCAGGGTCGCAAGCCCTGAGAAAGGCGGGATGGCGAAACGACGGGAGCAGATACGAACGCCAGACGGGGGTGGTTTTTTCCGATTTCAGTGTCTGTCTGACAAAGTTGGCGCTTTTCTTCCCAAGGCCCACACGTTAACCTCCCACCGCTATGAAATTCGTGACCGCAGCCATTCTCACCATCCTCACCACCTTTGCAGGCTCCACCCCTGCCGCTGACGGCTCTTTTGAGGGTCCTTTGGGCCTCCAACTCTACAGCCTGCGAAATCAGTTCAAGCTCAAGGGTGTGCCGCGAACCCTGGATTCAGTGAAGGACTTTGGCATCAAGTATGCCGAACTGGCTGGCACCTACGACATGGAACCGGAAAAATTCATCGCCGAACTGGAAAGCCGCGGCATCAAGGCCGTCAGCGCCCATTTCCCTTACACCGCCTACAAGATCGATCCCGACTCCGTCGCACGCCAAGCGAAGGCCCTGGGCCTGACATACGCTGGCTGCGCATGGGCCGACCACGTGAAGCCACTCAACGAGGCGCAAGCCCGCGACATCATCGCCACCTTCAATAAGGCAGGCGAGGCCCTGGCCAAGGTGGGCATCACCTTCTTCTACCACTTTCATGGGTTCGAATTCCAGCCTTACAAAGATGGCGAGACGCTGGCAGATCTGATCATCAAGGAGACGAATCCTGATCAGGTGAAGTTTGAAATGGATGTGCTCTGGGTCGTCTTCCCCGGCCATGACCCCGTCAAACTGCTGGAAAAATACCCCAACCGCTGGGAGTTGATGCACCTCAAGGACCTCCGCAAGGGGATAGCGACAGGTGAACTGACCGGAAAGACCGACGTCGCAAACGATGTCACGCTCGGCACCGGACAAATGGACTGGCCCGCGATTCTCGCCGCCGCCAAAAAAGTCGGCGTGAAGTACTACTTCATCGAAGACGAAAGCCCCACCTCCGAAGCTCAGATTCCCAGCAGCATTAGCTTTCTGGGCAAGGTGAATTGGTAGCCGCACTCACGGCACCAGGGCACCCACCCACTCCGGTCCCGCCAATTTTTTGATCGAGTCGGCGTCCCAGCCGATTTGATCTGCGAGCGCCTGGACTGAACGTGTCTGCCCTGGTAGCACCAACTCAGGACGAAAGTCTGCCAACGGTCGGAGGACGAAGCAGCGCTCATGCAGGCGCGGATGCGGAACCGTCAGGACAGGATCTGCCGACACCCAGTCGCCCGCATACAGTAGATCGAGATCGAGGGTGCGTGGCTCATTCTTTTCCCGGACCTTGGGACGCCCCAGAAGGGTCTCGATTTCGACCAAACAGGCGTGCAATGCCTGCGGAGAAGCTGGTGAACTGATTTCCACGACGCTGTTCAAAAACGACGGCGTGCCCGGCGCACAATCCACCGGAGCTGTCTCGTACAGTCCGCCGATCCCATCCACGCTGGCCTGGGGGATACGCTCCACCAGCAGGCGCATGCCACGCTGCAAGTTCGCCAAGGCATCCCCCACGTTGCTACCGAGGGCGATGCCAAAGGATGTCCGCTGAACTTTCAACGCGCTCCGTTACGATTTCGCAGGGCCCGGCAGTTGCGGCGTCTCAGACGCTGGCTTCGGCGCGTAGTAATAGCTGGCGTAGTTGTAGTAGGTGTACTCTTTCAGGTTCGAGCTCGAACGATTCAGGATCACCCCACCCACATTCACCTGACGTTCGTACAGCAGGTCCAAAGCCTTGCCGGTCAAACGCGCCATGGTGGAAGACATACGCACCACAAAGAGCACGGTATCCAACTTCGGTGCAAAGCTGGCGGTATCGTCCGCCACCAACACCGGGGCACTGTCGAAGATGACGTAATCGTATTCTTCCGCCATCTCCTTGAGCATCTCATCCGCAGTCTGGGACAGCAGCATTTCGGAGGTCTGGTCAAAAACCTCCCCGCGAGCCAGGAAGTCCAGCTTTCGCACCCCAGTCTCCTGGACGGCGTCACGCCAATGCAGATTGCCCTTCAGCACTTCGCTCAAGCCGGGGGTGACAGGCAGTTTGAACAATTCGTTCACCCCACCGCGACGCAAGTCACAGTCAGCCAGCAGCACGCGGGAGCCGGAGAGCGCCATCGTCACCGCCAAGTTGGAGGTCACCGTCGTCTTACCTTCGTTTGGCACCGCACTGGTGACGAGGATGGTCTTTGGCATCTTACCCTGCCAGTTCTTGAAAAGGATTGAGGAACGCACATTGCGGAAGGCCTCCGCATAAAGATGGCGATCATCGCTCGCGCGCAGCAGCGCCACATCGCCGCGCTGCCTCTGCTCAGGGATCTGACCGAGCACGGCTTCCCCTGGGAAGAGTGCCTGAAACTCACTGTAGGAGTTCATGCGGTCATCAAGGCGGTCAAACAGCAGCAGGATCACGATGCCCGCGCCGAGACCGATGACGAGGCCGACCACGATCGGCATGATGGGATCTTCCACCAACTCAACCGCCATGCTGGCCTTGTCTTGGATCCCGACAAAGTCACTCGTGATGTCCACCTGCATGTTGATCTCCGCCAACTTGCTATAGATGTCTTCAAAGGCCTTCGTCTTGGCTTCGAGATCTTTTTGCAACTGTTCGTCCGTCGCAATCTTCTGCGCCATCTCCTGCGCTGCGGCACGCTCTTCAGCGAGCCGTGCTTCGTTTGCGGCGAGACGCCGATTGATATCATCCAATTGATTCTGCGCTTCCTTGCGCAGTTGATCGGACAAGTACGTCAGGAGACGATTGGCATCTGCAATCTTTTCATCCACTTCCACCACCATCGGGTGCTGTGCTTTGAAGGAGAAGAGCAGGCGTTCCCGCTCATTCTGTAGGCGAATCAGATCCTTCTTGGTACTGGAGTACTCCATCTCATGCACCGTCATCCCTGCAGTGCGGCTGCGGCCTGCATCCATCAAACCAGCCGTCATACTATCACCACTGCCGACATTGGACTGTCCGGCCCCTGGGGCGTTCGCGGCGGAAACACCTCCCCCGGCTGCGCGCTCTTTTAGCGTCATCGCATTGTCCACATCCTTCAATGCCAACTCAACGTTCAATTGCTCCGTTCTGAGCACACTGCGCTCCATGTTGAGTCTTGCGACGTTTTCAGCCGCCTCATTGCGATTCTGCGTGATGTTGAGAATGTCGTTCGCCTTGTGGAAGGCCGTCTGCCGCTCCAGAGCATCTTCGTATTCCTTCTTCTGCCGCGCTGCGGAGTTGAGGAAGCTGGTGAGAATCCCCTCATACTGCTGCTTCTTCATTGCGATGCGGGAATCGACAAACTCCCCCAATAAGCAGTCCAGGAAGAGTTGCGTGTACCTTAGGCTTGGGCCTGTCGCCACCACATTGAACAGTGTTGAGCCCTTGGTTTGCGTGACCCTAATGTCCACACTCGCCTCCTTAAGCTCCGGGTAAAGTGTCTTCATGCGGTTCAGCGCCCGGCGCTTCATCTCTGCACTCTCCACGGTTTCGATGATTGTTCCGTAGAAGTCGGTCGATGTGACCCCAGCTTCGACGACTCCATTGCCCGTGGTCGTCAACTTTGTCCCCGCCACCAACTTTGCCTGGGAGGCATACTCCGTGGGCTTGCTGTTGCTGCGTAGTGCCTGAACGCACACGCCGATGCTGGCGGTCAGCAGAAGAAACCACCAACGGCGACGAAGGAGAATTTTGTAGCGCTGAAACTTCGCAGAAGTTTCATGAATTCGGCTCAGCGTCGACGACTGGCCGGGCAGAGAGAGGGGTTGTTCCATAGGGGGTGTTGAGGGGTTTCCGCAGCGGTTGCGCCGAGCACATTCGCAGCGTCCATAGCCAAGTTAAATTGGCTGCGGGGGGACTCATTATGCCAAAAATCGGCCAATACACTATTGGAAAATGAAGTTTTGCGCTCTGTTCAATGATTTTCTGGCCCATCCAGCGGGGCTTGAAGCCGAGACGCACCACTTCATGACGAACAGGGGCGCTAAATCCGCCCTTGCAAATCCTAACAATCAGATGAAACAATAATTATCATGTTTTCCGTGAATTATATTGACTATTAGAATATTCAAACTATTTATTGTGATTGTAACAACTCACCCCCTTTTACCATGAGCACGAGACACTCACTTGCCTTTGCACCGGCGGATTCTCCGGCCCTCAGCTTCGATATCGCCTCCTTTGGGGAGATCGAAATCCCCGATCATCCGATTCGCTTTGGTTTTCAGGTCGATATCGTCCCCAACGCCCTGAACTCCCAAATTATTTTCGGACTCGTCGCCGATGTTAACGGCGCAGCAGGCCTCCAGCGTGGGTTCGCCGTTCGCCTGGACCTCCAGCACGGAGAGATCTGGGACGTCGTGAACGACTCCGGCCTGGTCGGCTGGCTAGAGCATCCCTACGGCCTCGCCGCCTACACGGATGAAGAGCCGCTGCTGCTCAGCATCGAGATCGAAGTCGCTGGAAAAGCAATGATCCCTCGGATCGAGATCGGTGGCGAAGAGTGGCTCTACCCCTCCCTGCCCTGCCTACCAAATATCAAACTCCACGCCATCGCTGGTTGTGAGGCAGAAAGTGACAATCCCCACCGCATGTTCATGCACCCGGCCCTGTGGCGGGAACGTCCGGGCGCGTAACGTAGTGCCACCGCCAGAGCAAACTACTTGGCACAGCGCCTGGAGCGGCTAAAAGTGCGGGAATCGTCAGCCAAGACTCCCCCACTTTATCATGCTCTTATCCCCAGAAAGTCGCATCCTCGTTACCGGCGGAGCCGGATTCATCGGCAGTGCCGTCGTTTGGGAACTCAACCAACGCGGGTGCGAAAATATTGTCATCTCGGACCGACTGGGCACCGACGAAAAGTGGCGTAACCTCGTCCCGCTAAGGTACGCGGACTACGTGGACGGCCTCGATCTGCTGGCCGCGCTGCCGAAGGGCAGCGGTCACGGGCCGGATCGTTTTGACCTCATCATCCATCTGGGGGCTTGCTCCGCCACGACGGAGAAAGACTCCGACTACCTGATGCGGAACAACTTTGACTACACCCGCCAGCTCTGCCAGTGGGCACTCGCGCATGAGACCCGCTTTGTTTATGCCTCGTCTGCCGCTACGTATGGAGACGGTGCCCACGGCATGGATGATCGGCTCCAAGACCTGAGCCTACTGCGTCCTCTGAACATGTACGGCTACTCCAAGCACCTCTTTGATCAATACGCTGCGAGGCAGGGCTGGTTGGAAAAGATCGTCGGGCTCAAGTACTTCAACGTCTATGGCCCCAACGAAGACCACAAATCCGACATGCGCAGCGTGGTTCACAAGGCCTGGGGCCAGATTCGCTCCACCGGCCGTATCCAGCTCTTCCGATCCCACCGCCCAGACTATGAGGATGGAAAGCAGCAACGCGACTTCTTGTATGTCAAAGACGCCATCCGCATGACTCTGCACTTGGCAGAGACGCAAAACGCAGGCGGCCTGTTTAATTTAGGCTCGGGAGTGCCTCACACCTGGGTCGATCTGGCAGAGGCTATCTTTGCCGCCGCCGATCTTGCCCCCGATATCGAATTTGTAGATATGCCGGAGCATCTGCGGGCCAAGTATCAATACTTCACCTGCGCCGATATCAGCAAACTACGCAGCACAGGCTACCAGGCGGAGCTCACAGGACTGCGGGAGGCCGTCCGGGATTATGTCGTGAATTACTTGGCAGATGATCGGCGGCTCGGGGACTGACCCCTTCCGCTTTTCACATTTGACCGAGCGACAGGGTAGGGTATGGTCCGCCAGCCAAAATTCCCTTAACCAGTGAAACACATTAGTTATGCCCTGCCCCAAAGTATCTTCCCTCATCTGGGAAGCGGGTGCATGACGGAATTTTGGCCCTCATTGGCCCCAGAAAATGGACCAGATGCTTCTCAGCCAGCGTGCTGGCGCGGAAGATCAGAGTCCCCACAACTGGGAACTGTGAGCGATGTCACCCCTCAGCGCGGCGTTGCGCGGGCTTGGGACCGAGTCGGTCCTGGGGCACGTGCACAATTGGACGCCGCCGGACCTGCCGCCCCGTGTTGGATGGGGCAGGATTCGGACGTCCCCTCCTGCCCCGGCCCTCTCCGCGCGCCGCCCATTACGAACCCATACCCCTTAGAATCCAGACACAATGTCGGATGCATACAACTCAAACGGATCCCAACAGCGGAGACGCAACCGCAATCGCCGCGGTGGCAACAATAACTACCGCCCCAAGTCTGCCAGCAATTCTGACGACTTCCGCACCCCCGGCCCCAAGAGAAAGCCAGCCAAACCTACGGGTTTCCAAAAATGGCTGGGTATTCTGACCTTCGGCCTTCTTGGCGGAGCCACCAAAAAACCTGACCGTCCAAAACCCGCTCCCAAGGCTGGTGACCGTCCCCCACGCCCACAAGGCCAGGCCGGGCAGCGCTCTGGCGAACGTTCCGGTGAACCCCGCCCACGTCGTGAGCAGGTCGTGTCCTCCCCGGCAGAAGTCACCTCAGAGCGCCTCTACGTCGGCAATCTGTCCTATGACGCGACGGAGGGTGATCTGGCAGAACTCTTTAACGGTGTCGGCACCGTGGAGAGCGCCGAAGTCGTCGTCAATGGTCGCACCCAGCGTTCCAAAGGCTTTGCCTTCGTGACCATGGGCAGCGTCACCGAAGCCCGCCGCGCTGTGGAAGTCCTCAGCGGCCAAGACTTCATGGGCCGGCCGCTGCAACTCAGTGGTGCCAAGCCCAATTCACGGAACGACCGCGACGATAACCGCAGCGGCAACTCAGCCGAAGCCGACGACGAAACCAGCGCCGCGTAGTTTCGCCCCCCACTTCGCCCCCGTGTGACGCGAGTCGCCCGGGGGCTTTTTGTGCCCCCAGGGGACGATGGATTCTACAGATCGGTTACTGCTTCCCGTTCAACCAGCCGACGACCGTGTCACGGATCGCATCGGTCCAGATTTGGTATCCTTTTTCCCCTGGGTGCAGCAGGTCGGGCATCATCTCTTTAGTCAGCGTTCCATCGGCTTCGAGCATTTTGGGGCCGATATCGGAGAAAAACACCGTCTGATTATCGGCATAGGTGCGGATGATCGCGTTTGTCGCCTCATTTTGCTGGCGGTATTTGTCCTCCGGCGTCGCTCCGCGTGGGAAAATCGCTAGCATCAGGATCTTGGCATGGGGGCACTTGGTCTTGAGTTTCTCAAGGATCAGTTTCACCCCCAGCGCCGTTTCTTGGGCCGTGCAGTGATAGACCGCATCGTTCAGTTCCTTTTGTGGGCGCCCTTGGTGGCCCGTGTTGTTGGTGCCGATCATCAATACGATGACCTTCGGGTCAAGCCCATCGAAATTCCCGTGGTCGAGCCTCCACAGCACATGCTCCGTCCGGTCGCCGCCGATCCCAAAATTCGCCGCCCCCAGGGGTGCCCAGCTTTTTTCCCAAACGGCTTTTCCCTTGCCAGACCAGCCTTGCGTGATGGAATCGCCCAGGAAGACCAGCTTTGCCTCCCCCTTCTTGGAGATCACGTTGAAGCTCTCATGCAGCGCCTCCTTGCCCGGATGTGGCACCGGCTGGATGGCGTAGTTTTGGGGTGTTTCCGCGAATAGGGCGGTCGAAAGGAGGCAGAGGGAGAGCGTTAGTCGTTTCATGGTTGGATCAAAAAATTATCAGGTCTCTTGGAACTCGTCGAGATCCCCTTTTTGATCAAAAAACCAGTCGATTGCCACAAAAATGCCTATTTGGTGACCTCAGATGAAGAGAAAACTCGACGCAGCGCCTGCGTTTGGGTAAAAAAACATCAACCCCTAGATTGATCCCCCACATGAATCGCACCCCACGCATCACATCTCGCCGTCAGTTCTTGGCCAGTTCCGCCGCTGCCATCGGTTTTCCTACCATCGTCCCGTCCAGCGTCTTCGGGCAAAACGCCCCCTCCAACCGCATCACCATGGCCATCTTTGGCTGGGGCATGATGGGACCCGGGAACACCAGTAAGTTTCTCCAAGAAGCCGACTGCCAGATCGTCGCCGCCTGCGATATCGATAAGAACCACCTCAAGTCCGCCGTGGATACCGTAAACGGCGCTTACAAGAACCAAGACTGCAAGGCCTACCACGACTTCCGCGAGGTCATGGCACGCAAGGACATCGATTCCGTCATGCTGGCCGTTCCAGACAATTGGCACGCCATCGTCGCCATCGCCGCCGCGAAATCAGGCAAAGACATCTATGGTGAAAAACCCCTCGCCCGCACCATCCGCGAGCAACAGGCCATCGTGAAGGCCGTCCAAGAAAACAACCGAATCTGGCAGACCGGCTCATGGCAGCGCAGCGAAGATAACTTCCGCATCGGCGCAGAAATCGTCCGCAACGGCCTCATCGGAAAATTGAACCGCGTCGAAGTGGGACTCCCCGCCGGCCACAACGACTTCGCAAAGACCGGAGAGAAGACCCAGGTCACCCCTCCGCCCGCAGAGCTCGACTACGAAGTCTGGATCGGTCCTGCCGCCATGGAGCCCTACATTGAGGCTCGCGTTCACAAGAACTGGCGCTGGAATTACAACATCGGCGGCGGCCAACTCCTCGATTGGATCGGCCACCATTGCGATATCGCCCACTGGGGCATGGACTGTGATCGCACTGGCCCCACCGAGGTCAAACCAATCCAGGTGGACATGCCCGCCCGCACCGACGTGTGGAATACCGCCACCAAATATCGCACCGAGGCGCTCTACGCTGGCGATATCATCATGACCATCGCTGGTGGCCATCCCGATATCCAAATGGGCACCAAGTGGATCGGCACCGAAGGCACCGTTTACGTCAATCGTAACGGCACCTACGACTCCTCCAATCCCGAGCTGAAACAAATCATCCAGAAGCGTGAAGGAGATAAAGTCGTCGAAGCTGCCAAGGCACCGAAACTCGGCGATGACATCATCAAAACCCGCCTCTACGAGACCAAGGGCCACCACCGGAACTTCCTCGACTGCGTCAAGAGCCGCCAGCCCACCGTCACCCCGGTCGAGACCGCCCACCACAGCGCCATCCCTGGCCATCTCTCCCTGATTTCCCTCATGCTGAACCGCAGCATCAAGTGGGACCCCGCCAAGCAGGAAATCATCGGCGACGAAGAAGCCACCAAGATGCTCGGCCGCGAATACCGCGCCCCTTGGAAGCTCGAAGCCTAACGCTCCGATACGTCCCTTCCCCATGCGGCCCTACCGCATTCGATTCCCGAGTCCCTCGGCAGGATCAGCGTGCCTGCATCCGTAGCTCTGATCATGCATTTCAAATCCCTCGCCTTCCTCGCCACCGCAATCACCTGCGGCGCCCAAACCGCACCTGGGCCAAGGAAGCCCCTGGAGATCCTGCAAACCGCTATCAGCAGCAAGAACCCACCCGGCGCAGTGCTGTGGATTGAAAAAGCAGATCACCACGAGCAAATCACCCTCGGTGATCGCGCCCTGTTTCCCAGCGTCGAGCCCATGACGCCAGAGACGATTTTTGATGCCGCTTCCCTGACCAAAGTCGTCGCCACCACACCCGCCGTCCTGCAGTTGATCGAGTCTGGCAAAGTCGGGCTCGACTCACCCGTCCGCAGCTACCTACCCGCGTTCACCGGGGATGGCCGCGAGGCCATCACGCTGCGCCACCTCCTCACCCACACATCGGGACTTCCCGCCGGCATCCCCAAAGAACCCGCCTGGAATGGACACGATCAAGCCATTGCCCGAGCCATCAGCCTGCGCCCAGATCATCCACCCGGCACCTATTTTCGTTACAGTGACGTCAATTTCATCCTACTCGGCCACCTCGTGCACTTGATCTCTGGACAGCCTTTGGACGATTACTGCACGCAGCATGTCTTTGGCCCGCTAAAGCTCACCGCCACCCGCTTCAATCCAGCCGCAGACTGGCTGCCGCGCATCGCCCCCACAGAGCCAGATGAAAACGGCACCCTTCTGCGCGGCGTGGTCCACGATCCCACCGCACGTAAAATGGGCGGCATCGCAGGCAATGCCGGGCTCTTCACCTGCGCTGCAGATCTCGCCCGCTACGCGCGCATGCTCCTCAATGGCGGCAGCCTCGATGGCGTGCGTATTCTCAGCAAAGAATCCGTCCGGATGATCAGCAGCGTGCAGACCTCCCCTACCCTCTGGACCCGTCGGGCGCTCGGCATGGACATCGATTCCGCCTTCAGTCGCCCCCGTGGCAGCCGCTTCCCCATCGGCAGCTACGGGCACACTGGTTTTACTGGCACCGCCCTCTGGATTGATCCCTATTCACGCAGCTTTTACGTCTTTCTCAGCTCGCGTCTTCACCCCGCAGGCCAGGGCGATGTGCGGGAGCTCTACACCCAGCTTGGCACCGCCATCGCCCAGCAGTTGCAAATCGAGTCCCCAGCCCAATCACTCTCCCCGCGACTCAGCCCCACAGAGGTCCCCACTGTCCTCAACGGCATCGATGTGCTCTCGCGCAAAAACTTCGCCGCACTCAAAGGCCTGCGCATCGGACTCATCACCAACCAGACCGGTATCGACAATACCCGCCGCAGCACCATCGACCTCCTCGCCAAAGCACCAGACGTGAAGCTCCGGCGACTCTTCAGCCCGGAACACGGCATCCGTGGCGTCGAAGACCGCGAAGGCATCCGCGATAGCCAAGACACCCGCACTGGCCTTCCCATCATCAGTCTTTACGGAGAACGCAAGGCACCCAGCGCCGAGCAACTCAGCGATCTCGACGCCCTCGTCTTCGACATTCAGGACATCGGCTGCCGCTTTTACACCTACATCTCCACCCTGCGCCTCTGCCTGGAGTCCGCCGCCGCACAGAAAAAAACGTTCATCGTCCTGGATCGCATCAACCCCATCGGCGGCACCCTCGTCGAAGGCCCCACCCACCTCGACGAACTCAGTTTCACCGCCACCCACGATATCCCCATCCGCCACGGCATGACGACGGGCGAGCTAGCCCGCCTCATGAATGCAGAGCTGAAGTTAGGCGCAGACCTTACCATCATCCCATGTGAGGGCTGGACGCGCGACCTCACCCAGGATCAGACCGGCCTCCCCTGGATCAATCCCAGTCCCAACATGCGCAATCTCCACGCCGCCCAGCTTTACCCCGGCATCGGCCTCCTGGAGTTCTCCATCAGCGTCGGACGCGGCACCGATACTCCCTTCGAAATCGTCGGTGCCCCCTACATCGACGACCTCCGGCTCGCCCAGGCCCTCAATACTACCGGTCTATCCGGCATCCGTTTCATGCCCCTCCGGTTCACCCCCACCGCCAGCATCTACAAAGACAAGCCCTGTGGCGGCGTTCGCCTCCTCATCACCGATCCCGCCGCGCTTCGCAGCATCGACCTCGGGCTCGCCATTGCCACCACCCTGCAGCGCCTTTACCCCAAAGACTTCAACCTGCGGGACGTGAACAAATTGCTCAATCACCAAGGGCTACACACCCAAATCGGCAACGGCACCCCCTGGCAAATCCTCAGCCAAGAGGCCCGAACCGAGAGCCAAAAGTTCCTCGATCGGCGGCGACCGTTCTTACTGTATTGAAAATGCCCCAGCGGTCACGCCACGTCCTCATAGAGGAAGCGTTGGAATGCTGAGAATGCGCTACCCAGATCCGCCACCGCATCTTGGATCGAATTGTGATACTTTAGCCGCAGGAGAGGTGCCAACTTCTCCTGATCCAGTAGTCCTTCCCGTCGAAGAGCCTCGTTCCGCGTCCGTTGATTTGTTTTAACTCAATCATCGAGTTCACCGGACGCTCCTGGCCGTGCCCTTTTTTGCCGTTTCCTTCCAGCCTGCCACTAATGACGGGATACTCCCGCCGGATGCGGCTGCCCTGCACTACGCCCCAACCGGCGGCTTTCTCGGCAGGGTCAGGGTGCTCGGCGTGGGTTTCGGCTTCGTTCATGGGTGGGACGTCATTGACTGCTTTGACATTGTTGTCAGTAACCGCAATGACATCACTAAAGTCCTCACTCTCATACCGGCCTCGTTCCTTTACAGTCCGGGTAGGTGGAGCAGCCCCAGAAGTCACCTTTCACGGACTTGCGGCGGCGCATCGGCTTGGTGCACTGCGGGCACTCGGGGGACGGCTCGGTGGCTTTTTGGCCTTCCCGCGCTTCGAGGCGTTTGGCCATGAGCCGCTCGTTGAAGCCGCCGGTTTCTTCAAACGCTTTCCCCTGGGCTGCGATCTGGCTTTTGAGCATGTTCAGCGCTCGGCCGATGATGATGAGCATGGCGTTGGCCACAACCACGGCGTCATCCGCATCCAGCCAGCGCGCCTACTTCTTCCGCTGCTCCAGCGCATGCTTCGCGGACTCATGCACCGTGTCGTCGGTGAAGGGCGCGTCATCCAGGGAGATGGCGTTCCCGGCTTTCGCTTCAGATGAGTGCACCGACCACGAGAGCTGCTGCCGGTCCAGGATGAAGATCTCGTAGTCTCCGCGCAGTTCGCTCAGGCTGGCGCGGGCCACGTCGGTGAGCTTCATTTCGGTGTCCTTGGAAGTGGAGGAGCGCTCCGAGCCTTCGATGATGTTTTGGCGACCACTCCGCGCCGCCTGGGTCATCTGGTCGTATTGCCGACCTTTCGGATCGTAGAACTTCGTGCCCGTTTCGCGGTGGTCGAAGGTAAGAAAGCGGCGGCAGAAGCCCAGGGTTTCGAGCTGCACGACGGTGGCGAGCGTGAAGGTGTGCAGTTTGCGAAAACCACCATGTTTGTCGAACAACTCAGGCATGGGAGGGATGGGTGGACGATGTTGGCCGGATTGAGCCCGTTGGGCCCATCAATGTGGTCAACAAGGTCATAGGTGTCAATCCAGTCCTCCCAGCCCCCACCGGCCTCCGACGCGGCAACGGGGTCAGTGAGGTCTCTGCCGTCAGCAAAGTCATCTTACAGCTCCCCGGCAAAGGCCCCATGCAGCAGCGACTTCTTCAACGCCTCCAGCGCAGTGAGCTTCCGCTCGTAGAGGCGGGCGAGGCGTTGGGTTTCTTCGTGGAGGGCGTCGATGCCCTCCACGATCTCCTTCTGTTTTCGTAGCGGGGGCAAAAACATGGAAAGCCCACCCAGCGCCGTGTGACTCAGGTTCGGCATCACCGCTCCTCCTGCCAGTATCCACGCATTCCATCCGATTCGTCTTCCCCACCGTGAAAACACCGTCTGCCGTTTGAATCCCGCCCAGGCAATTCAGCAGGCAGTCAAACGTCAACGCCGTCAAAAAGGCCCCACCCCACACAGCGCATGGGCATCTACCACCCGGAGAGAGGCGGCTTCGCGAAGTGCGTTGGGTAACGCCTGGGCATAATCAGGAAAAGCACCCCCACGACCGTCCACCAGATCAGGATGATCGAAACCTCGGCGTCCAAACGCTGGTGCATCAATGCGTAGCCGCCTTCGATGGCCAAAATCATTCCCGCGAACCAGGGAACATGACGGAGTCGCCAGAGCACCGCTGGATTACGACAACTGAGCAGCAGTCCCAGATCTAGAATTGTCCAATGGACAACCTCAAGCGTCCACCGGAACGAATCCCAGTCGTCCCAACGACGGATCGAGATCACAGGCAAGCCTAGTCCGAGGAGGATCATTCCCAAGAGCAAAAGGGGCGGAACCGGCAACCTCTCTGTCTGCTGAACATTCGTCTCGGCCATGGCGAGCCAATTTCACCGCAAAATCTATCGCCTGTCAATAGTCTAGGCGATCTCTTGAAGGGTCGCCGACACCCCTCGCAATCACAATGATCGCCGATACGGCGACTGGGGAGATCGGGATTGGTCCCGAGTGCGTGTGGCTGCGCGTTGGGGGACGACGGCGGCGAATGGCACCTGCTCCCCGACTCGTCCCGAGTGCCTAGTGTGCATCCTTGCTTGACTCTGCGGGTTCCTGAGACTGACTTGGGGTCGCCTCACCTCTTTTGGTCTTTCTCCCTCTCCGTAGTGTCGTGCCACGTCTTCCTCTCATCAAAGCTTGGCTTCTGCCTTTGGCCGTAGGTTCGGTCTTCGGCGGGGGGAGCTTTTTTTTGCTGAAGCCTGAGGTCAAGTCCCAGGACACTCAGGCGACACAGGGCATCTCCTCAGCGGTCGCCCCAACTGGGGGCGAACTTCTTTCTGGCCCCACGCCGCCAGCGACGCAGGAGGCGCAGCCCGCAACTCCGGTGGTTGGTGTCGCGAAACCAAAGGTTCATGCCCATTCCCAGGCAAAGCCAAAATCGCATGGCCCGCAGATTCCCGACACGACTTGGATGCGGCCCCTGCCAATGGAGAGGGAGTTTTTGCCAGCTCTGTATGCGGCGGTTTTGAATGAGGACATTGAAGCCGCGACGGATTGGCTGACCCATGGGGCGTGGGTGGATGAGCCGACTCCTGGCGGAGATACTGCCTTCTGCGCCGCGATCCGCCAAGGCGTGGATCCGCTCGTCCGTGCGATGATTTTTTGCGGTGCCGATCTGACCCAAGTCGGCGTGGAAGGTCAGCCGCCGGTTGCGCTGGCGGCGCTGGACCGCAAAACTCCGGTTCTGAAAACGCTACTGGGCGCTGGGGCTGATCCGGACACGCGGGTCGCCACGCCAGTGCATCAGCGCTTCATCGATGCGGCGGGGCTGCGCGACCTGAAGAGCTCCTTTGTCAATGACGCGGGCCTGACGCCTCTGATGCTCTGCGCCATTCGGGGGGACGTGGATACCGCCGTGCTGCTGTTGCGTGCTGGCGCCAGCACGGATAAGCACACCACCCTCAATCGTCGTTACCCGATCAACTTTGCCTGCACGCAGGGTTACCTCTTTTTGATGCGCGTCCTCCTCGGCCGCGACCCTGACTCTGAGCCCGCGATGCGGGTGACGGTGGATCTCTCCCTCCAGCGCGCCTATGTCAAAAAGCATGGCGTGGTGATCGACTCCTGCTCCGTCTCCAGCGGTCGCAAGGGCTTTGATACGCCGCCGGGGCAGTATGTCATCACCAACAAGTATCGGTCGTGGACGTCCACCCTCTATCACGTTGAGATGCCCTTCTTCATGCGGCTGAATTGCAGCGCCATCGGGCTACATGCCGGTTACGTGACAGGCAGGCCAGCCTCCCACGGTTGCGTGCGACTGCCGCCATCGAAGGCCAAGAAGTTCTTTGAGTTGCTGGGCGTGGGCGATGAGGTCGAGATCGTACCGTAAGGGCACGCATCACACAAAGTCCGTGATCGATCCAAAGTCGGCATCAAAGAGGCGACGATAAGTACGGAAGGCAAAACTATCCGTCATGCTGGCGATCCAATCGCACACGAGCCTTGCGCGCTGCCCTTCGTCCTCCGTTCGTTCGATGGTCTTTTCGATACCCGGTGGCAGGAGATGCAGGCCGCGACCGTGCTGGGTGATGTAGCGATCCTGCAAAACGCCAAAGAGCTTTGTCAAAATGATGTCTGCCTTGTAATCGAGCTGCTGGAGCTGTGGCGAAAGAAAGACCAGTTCCAAGGAGATGCGCTTATTGGTCTCTGCCTGCTTCTTCACCTGCGGATCAATGTCCAGCGTCCAGGCATGGCGCTGGCTGAAGTCGCTGAGAAAGCCGCCGACCTGCCGCAGTTTGCAGCCACGGATGTGGTCTCCGATGCGGCGATTCAGGCGACTCTCCACCCGGCGCTCTCGCAGTGCCTTGAGCAGAAACTCCACCTGTTCGCTCTCGTCAGCATCCAGCGTCACCTCGGACGCCCAGTGCTCAAGCCGTGCGGCATTGATGAAGCCAGCGTGGATGCCGTCGGCGAGATCGTTCAGCGAATACGCCGTGTCATCCGCCCAGTCCATGACCTGACACTCGATGCTGCGGAAGGCATTGCGCTTTTTCCCCGGCACGAGATCGTCCGGAAAGGGCTGATGGTTCAGCGTGAAGTCCAGCCAGACCTTTTGATCATCGTAGAGGTAGTGGTGGCTGGCCTCGGGCGTCTCTGAAAGCAGGGTCTTGTACTTCAGCACGCCGTCCAGTAGGGCGCGCGTGGGGTTCATGCCCTCGCCGCTTTCGGTAAAGAGCGTCTCCGTCAGCAGTCGGAGGGTCTGCGCATTCCCTTCAAAGCCGCCGTAGGGCCGCATCAGGCGGTGCAGAGTGCGCTCGCCCGCATGCCCAAAGGGCGGATGCCCGATGTCGTGGGCTAGGCAAGCGCTCTCCACCAGATCGGGATCGATGCAGCACTCGGCAGAAAGCTCCGGCTCATTCTGCTGAAGCGATGCGCAAATGGAGCGCCCGATCTGCGCCACCTCGATGGAGTGCGTCAGCCGGGTCCGATAAAAGTCGTACTCCCCGGAAAGGAAGACCTGCGTTTTGCTCTGCAATCTGCGGAAGGCGGAGCTGTGGATGATCCGGTCGCGATCCATCTGAAAAGGCGACCGATATTCGCCTGGATGGACGCGACGTAGGACACGCGTCTCCGCATCAACAGGTTGATAAAACAGGTTCGTCGTCATTCAGCGGCCTTTGTTAAACGACAGGGGGTGTCGAGTCAGCTTTTTTTTCCGGTGTCGCCGCAGTTCGCACCGCGCGCCGCGCCGCGACGGTGGTCTTGACGGTGACACGAGCCGTGGCAAAGAGCTGCCAGAGCAGGAGGGTGGCAAAGTAGCCAACCACGCCCAACACCGCCCCACTGATGACCCCGCCGACCAGCATTGACTTCACCCAGGAGAGGAGCGTTGGCACCCCATCACCCGGCAGCGCCCCTGCGGTATCCAGGCCACGCAGCCACAGGGAAACAAAATGCAGCAGCCCCCTGGCAGACTCCATATCCGGAGCCGCCGCCGTCGTGTGCCCCAGGATACTGAGCACCCAATTGCCGAGGTGGATTTCCGCCACGGCAGTGGGCACCATCGTCACCGGATTAGTGATCCAGCAGGTCATGATCGCAATCGGGATATTCACCCGAAACAGCGCCGCCAAGATCGCCGCCACGGGCATCTGCCCAGGCACGAGCTGCATCATCACCAGACTCCCGAGCGCCACACCACCGGCGAAGGTGTGCGCGGTGGGCTTCCACACATGCTTATCCAAAAAATGGCGGGAAAACCAGCGCAGCAGCGGGCTCGCCTTCAGCCGACGCGGATGCTTCAGGTAACGATAGGTCCTGAAGAGCGTCTTGCGAAAGTAGCCTCTGGCTAGATCAAGCATCAGATAAAGAGGGGGAAAGGCATCACGGGCGGGCGGCCAGTTGGGAGGCAGAGCGTCATTAATGAATACGCTGCAAAGCAGGCCATCCAGCATCAATGCTGCGTATAGACCCAGATCAGCAGCCCACCGCCAAGCAGGACCCGATACCAGGCAAAGCCATTGAAGGTGTGGCTCTGCACATAATGAATCAACCAGCGCACCACGATAAACGCAGAGATGGCAGAAACGATCGTGCCCAGCAAGAGCATGGACATGTTTTCATTCGCCAATTCCCCATCCTTCATCGCCGACAAAAACTTGTAGCCCCCCGCAGCAAGAAGCGTCGGCACGCCTAGCAGGAAGGAAAACTCCGTCGCCCCAGGTCGCGCCATGCCCAGCGCCATCGCCATCAGGATGCTAGCCCCCGAGCGAGAGGTGCCAGGAAACACGGCCGCCAAAAGCTGCGCAGCCCCCACGGCCAGCGCCACGGTCCAGGTGATGCGCACCACGCCTGCGTGACCTTTGCGCCATTTTTCGATGCCAAAAATGACGAAGCCTCCAATCAACGTCGCCCAGGCAACCGGCGGGATCGTCTCTGGAAGGCTGATTTCCAATTTCTTGATCACCAGACCACCCGCCGCCGTGACCAGAAAGGCGACAGCCAATTTGCCCAGATAATCGCGGGTCTCAGGATCACCCAATGTCGTCATCAGGTGCTTGACACGCCCAGCAAAAACGGCCAGCACAGCGATCACCGCACCACTCTGGATCACCACATCAAAGAGGTCGCTCTGCCGTCGCAGCCAGCCCAGATTTTGTGGGATCAGGAGGTGCCCCGTCGATGAGATGGGCAGAAATTCAGTGACACCTTCGATGATTCCAAGGATGACGACAGCGAGCCAATCAGGCATGATGACAGGAGAGAGTGGGAGTGGGTTAAATGGACTTCGGGAAGCCGCCGTCAGCCCCGCAAAAACAGGTAGAACGGCGCGGGAGTGTCCAAAGGATCGCCACCATTGCAAGCAATGTTCCACATGAATCACTGCAACCTCTCAAATCCCCACAGTCGGGCCGGACCGACCTGCAATTCTTGCTGGCAGAATGCCTCACAACGAGTATTCTCACCGCCCCAACCATGATGTGCGGCCTATCAGCGATCTCCCATTCATCCCTCACAGCCCTGCGGCACCCCGCACTGTGTTCGGTCTTGATCGCCGCATTTGCCCTGACGTTTCAGCCCCCAGCGCAGGCAGGATCGCTCCCCGCATCGGCCCGCTGCGCCCTGGCAGACGGCTTTGACTTCCCCGTCGGGAAGCCCAACGCCGCAGGCTACCGCAAAGCGCGCGGCTTTTCCCCCAATGGCCATTTGGGCGAGGATTGGAATGGAAACGGCGGTGGCGACTCTGACCTGGGCGACCCGATCTATTCCACGGCGCGCGGAATCGTCATCCTCTCCGAAAACGTCCGTGTCGGCTGGGGGAACTGCGTCATCGTGCGCCATGCCTACCGGGAAGAAACGGGTAAGATCGCAATGGTGGATAGCCTCTACGGCCACCTCCTGGCACGAAAGGTGGAGGTCGGGCAGGTCGTCGAGCGCGGACAAGTGGTCGGCACCATGGGCAGCAATAACGGGATGTACCCTGCCCACTTGCACTTTGAGATGCGCAAGAATCTGCACATCGGCATGAACCGCAGCTCCTTTGCCCGGGATTACTCCAACTACTACAGCCCCACCCAATTCATCAACGCCCGTCGGCAACTCGTCGCCAGCTTCCGCAAATACGAGATCCCACTGCGCACCTTTGCGGCCTACGGCAAGAGCCTCTCCGACATCGAAATGGCGGCCGCGTCCAAGAGCCTCAACATCCCCGTCTTTGCGGAGGAAGATGCCAAGCCCACCAAGAAAGACAGTCCGAAGCCAGAGCCCGGCAAGCCCACGACCCCACCGCCCACAGCGGAGAAGAGTGGCGACTTCTGGAGCCGTCTGCGTTCTCGCTTAAACAAGGGCAAAGCCACGGACAGCAAAGGCAACTGACCCTCCTCCAGGAACCATGCGCATCGGTATCACAGGGGCGACAGGGTTCATCGGCAGAAAGGTCTGCCGACTCGCTGCGGAAGCAGGACACGAAGTCATCGCCTACAGCAGGCATCCCATCGCGGAACCGATCCCCGGCGTCGCGGAGACCTTCCAACAGCCGCTCGGCACACCTTGGGCTCTGCCGGAGACACCACTCGATGCGCTGATCCATCTCGCCGGGGAAAACTTGCTCGGGTTTTGGAACGCAGACAAGAAGCGGCGGATCCGCGATAGCCGCGTCCTCTTTACCCGGCAGATGGTCGATCACCTCGCCACCTGGAAGACCCCACCCGCAGCGCTCATCAGCGCCTCTGGCATCGGCTACTACGGCAGCCGAGGCGATGAAGAACTGACGGAGCAAAGCACACCCGGCAGCGGATTTTTGGCCGAAGTCTGCATCGACTGGGAAGCCGCCGCGATGGGCCTGCAGGAGCGCTGCGGCAGCCGTGTCGCACTCCTGCGCACCGGAGTCGTCCTGGGCCATGACGGTGGTGCCTTTCAACTCCAACGCCTCATTTTTAAGCTCGGGCTCGGCGGTCCGATTGGCAGTGGCAAGCAGTGGATGTCCTGGATTCACGCCGATGACGAGGCCGCGCTGATCCTGCGCATTGCGACCGATCCGAGCGTCTCTGGACCCGTCAATCTCTGTGCTCCCACACCGGTGACCAATGCGCAGTACACCCAAGCGCTTGGCAGGGCACTGCACCGCCCAGCCTTCATCCCAGCACCTGCCTTTGCCATGCGCCTGATCATGCGCGACATGGCGGATGAAATGCTGCTGTGCAGTCAGCGCGGGATTTGTGGCGCGGCGGAAAAGATGGGTTATCGTTTCGCCCATCCGACGCTGGAGAGCGCTCTCTCCCAGCTCGTCCGTCCTTCTCCATAACGCACCTCCGCCCCCAGAACCGCACATGGCCGCCCCCCAGACCACCATCGGCATCATCTACGATTACGATCAGACGCTGAGCCCCAACTACATGCAGGACGAGGTCCTCTTCCCGCACTTCGGCATCAATCCCGGCCAGTTTTGGAAAAAGAGTCGCGAACTCGTCGATCAGCAGGGGTACGATGGCGAGCTCGCCTACCTGAAGGCCATGCTCGACTACCTCGCCATGGACCGCCCCACGAACGACGAACTGCGTCGCCTCGGGGCCAATCTGCGCTTTTACCAGGGTCTCCCCGAGATGTTTGCGGAGATGAATGCCATCCTCACCGATCAGCATCGGCTTCTCGGCATCAAGATCGAGCATTACATCGTCTCCTCAGGACTCAAAGCCCTGCTAGACGGTAGCAAGCTGGCACCCTTCGTGAAAAAAATCTTTGGCTGCGAATTCGGCGAAGACAACGATGGCCGCATCACCTTCCCCAAGCGCGTCATCAGTCACACCACCAAGACGCAGTACATCTTTCGCATCAACAAAGGCATGCTAGAGCCCAATGAGGATGTGAACGATCACATGGCCCCGGAACTGCGGCCCATCCCCTTTCAAAACATGATCTATGTGGGGGATGGCCCCACGGACGTGCCGTGCTTTACGCTGATGAAAAAATACGGCGGACACGCCCTCGCCGTTTACAACGCGGAAGAGGCCAACCGGGCGAGCTTCCGCAAGTGCTACCAACTTTCGGCGCTGGCGGATCGGGTGAAGCACATCGCCCCCGCCGACTACCGTGCTGGCAGTCACCTGAGACTGCTGCTGGAAGAAATGGTCATCGACATCGCCGATAGCCTCCTCCGTCGCCAACGCCAAGAGATCGAAGACGGCACCGTCTCCGCCCCCCACTTTTAGACCGCCAACCTGGGAGCGCTGGCATCCTGCCGGCCCCACCCAAACGCGCGCAGCGCCAAACTTCCCACGCAGCGCACGGATCACCCATCACCGCCGCAGCCGATACAACGGAGTGGGCAGGCGTTCGCTGGTGAACCAGAGGGTCGCATGATCCGAATCGTAACAGATTGCCTCCATCTGCGGAGTCAGGGGCGGCAGGATCCGCGCCGCCTCACGCGCCATGGCCTCAGACAAAGGCTCACCGTCACGGATTTCCCATTCCAGCAGATGGCAATAGGTGCTCACGACCACCCTTTTGCGATCCGCAGATATGCACGAACCCGTCGCCATGCAGTCATCGATCGGCCGCTTTCCTGGGCGTCCAAACGCGGGGAACTGGACTTCCCCGACGCGCTTCAGCACCATCGGCACCTCCTGCCACTTTTCGGGAAACGCATACAGAAAGCTGCCGCCATCCTCCGACTTCGTCAGAATCGTCAGCGCACCAGAAACAGGGTCCACCAAGAGACATTCGGCATTGCGAGCGCCGTCGGGATAAATTCCAGCCCAGACCTTCGCAGGGGCGCTCTCTTTTGCTTCAAATTCAGGCTCTGGGATCTCGTAAATCTGCACGACGGGCCGCTTCAGCAGGTTATCGCCAATGTCCGCGACATAAAGCGCGGGTGCCCCATCTGAGCCCGGCCCACTGCCTAGGTCTTCCCAATCAAAGTTGAAGGCATCCTTCACCGCCACCTTCCCACGCGCCTTCCCGCTTTGATCAAAAGCAAACACACAGGCCTCGCCACCGGAGTCGTTCACCGTCCAAAACACCTGTGGGTCACGCGCGCTCAAGGCCAAGCCGCTGCTTTCATTGACCTGCTTATCCGCAAGTTCCGCGATCTTCACCGCCTCAGTGGCACAGCACAGCCCCGCAATCGACACTGTTAGTAGGTGGAGGCTGAAGAGCCGGAGTATTTTCATTGGCATAACAAGCCCAACGACCCTGAACACATTCCCGGATTGGGCAACCAAATTCTGCAATCGCTCCGCCTCCGAGGCACCGCAAGCCCACATCATCACAAAGAATGGTGGTGCGGAGCGGCAGGGCCACTGTATAAAGCGGCGTGGCGAGTGAAGACCCCATTTCGAATGCAGCCCGCAGCACACCCGTTGCCCCTGAGGCAGCCTGTGGCTTGCCATCCGGGTGGTATCAAAGCCCGTGGACCAAGCGGGCGCTCGTGGTGCTCCTTGTCCTGCTGACCCAATGGCCCATCCTTCAGGCCCCTTGGGGGAGGGATTTGCAAGGGATCAATGGCGGCTTCTTTGGACTCCAGGCACGCAACCTGTCTCGGATGGAGCTGGATCAGACACTCCTCGGCGGCGTCTTAAACACAGGTGACCCAGGGGAGGATCCCCCGATTTTTTACCTTCATCACCCACCCTTGATGATCTGGATCCTGGCACTGTCGCGCCAGCTCTTCGGCGACTCCGAATGGGCCTTCCGGCTGCCGATTCTGGCCGCGTTCGCCGGGTGTGCCATCTTCGTTCTCTCGCTGGGGGGACGATGGCTGCGCGGAAACGGCGGCTTGGCGGCGGCGCTGCTGTTCGTCCTTCTGCCAGCCGCCGATGCTTTTGGGATGCATGTCGATGTTCACGGACCGATCACATTGCTACCCGCACTGGGGATCATTAGCGCTTGGGATCGCCTTCGGTCAGGGGATCGGCGGGCGCATCCGTGGATGTTTTTTTGGATGACGGCTGGCGTGCTGACAGACTGGCCCATCTGCTACTTGCCCCTGATCCTGTGGCTGCACGCCGTCGGCACACGGGCGGGGCACGGCCTCCAGCGGGCGCTCTTCGTTCATGGGGTGATTGCGGCTGGGGTTCTGGTCTTGGTCCTAGCCCACATGGCGATGGCGCAGGGGGGCTTGGGCTTCCTCTTTGAGCAGTTAGCCCACCGCACCTTCCACATGAAGGATGACCATGCGGCAGGCTTCAGTACGACGGACTGGCTCCTGAAGGAAGGCCGCCATCTGCGAGTCCTGTTTTCGATTCCGGTGCTGGTCATGGTGCTGCTCTGGCTGCTACCTGATCGAAGACCCCACGCAATCGCCACGCCCCCAGGGCAGCGAGCAGGGATTGGTCTGCTGCTCATTTTTGGGGCGATGGATGTGCTGGTAGGACTCCAGGCAAGCTACGTGCACGATGCATGGAGCATCTTTCTCTGGCCGGGAGTGGCACTGGCAGCCACATCGATCGTGTGGCGGATGAACGCTCGTCCACACCCAGTCGCCCGTTGGGCGGCGCTCGGAGGCCTCGTGATTGGCCTCAAGCTCGATACCCCTGACCGCCCCCCCGCAGAACAACTGGATGCTTGGGCTGGGCATTCCTGCCTCGATTTGGCAAGGGTGGTCCGTTCTGAAAGTCGCGCCAACGAGGCAGTGATCGTTCCTGGCCAGTGGGATTGCCCCCCAGCTCTCTATTTTTATGCAGATCGCATGCTCGCACCGTTTGTGAGCAATCCCGAAGACTTCAGCCAAGCCCTTGCTGGCGAGGGATTCTACGGGCCATTGGGATTCCCCGCAAAAAGCCATAAAGCCGTGGTGGCGGCCGTCCTGCCCGACCACGCAGTAAAAGAAATGACCGAATCTGGACTGATTCCAGCCATGGAGGCACGGGGCTGGATACGGACCGAGCGCGGTCGCTTCGTCGTTTACCGTCCCCGCGCAGCGGAGTGAAGAGCAGGGGTGCCTCCAACGCTACCCCAGATTCCTCACCGGCCCAGGCGTGATGCGGCTCAGGTGGAATCGCACCCGGCTCAGGAACCAATTCCAGGTCCGGCCAGGCTTGCCATTTTCCAGCAAAAAGTGGGGGCAATCCTTGTGCAACGGGCTGGTGCCGTAGCGCGGCCAATGGTAGTGGGGCACCACCTTGCTGGGGGAGATTTGATAGGAGTAACAAAGGTAGGCAGCGAGGCGAGCGGTCTTTTCCACTGTCAACGGGATGTTATTGCCACGGTGCTCGCACATCTCGATGCCGATGCTGTAGTTGTTACCGACCCCGTCAAAGTCCGCGTGCTCCCCCTGCTCCCTGCAGGGCAGGTGCTGGATGGCCACGTTATCCTGAACGGTGAAGTGCCAAGTCAAGTAACCGATACGATTTCCGCCGACCCTCTTCGTCGCCTTCAGCGCACCGCGCTTAAGAGCCAGCGCGTGGTTGTAAGCATCCCCGGTGTAGTTCTGGGTGCTGTGGATCGTCACATACTGCGGGGTCATCCGGCGGTATATTTTTCTCCCCACCGTGCCCGCCCGGATCAGGTCCGTCCTCAGGCCGACCTCCGCCAGAAGTTGTGTCGGCGACACCGGCCCCAGCGAAGCATCATTGCCGATGGCGAATCGATTTCCGCCGGGGGAGCTACAACTGAGCAAACACAAAAGAACGATGCAGGCGATGCCCCGGAGGGCTTCCTTAATGTTGGGAGAAGGACAAAAAAGCATAGAGAGAGATTCTTAAAGTCCAAGAAACTTGGATTGATTATGATGTATCAAATAAGTTATGCCAGCGCGGATTGTGACATTCTTTCGAAAAGAAGCCCTCTTTCGTGGCAGTATCTGAGCAGAAGATCGCGCGTCCCGAGATTTCCGATTTGACCACCCCCCCCGCCTGCGCAATTGTCGCCGCCCCAAAACCAGACACCTGAATCAGAATATCATGGCCGCAACAGTAATCACCGATAATGAAACCAGCCTCGCCCCGCTCGAGGGAAAAACCTGCGCCGTCATTGGCTTCGGATCGCAGGGTCACGCGCACGCGCTGAACCTAAAGGAGAGTGGCGTGAACGTCATCATCGGCCTTTACCCAGGTTCCAAGAGCCGTGCGTCAGCCGAAGAAAAAGGCTTTCAAGTGTTCGACACGGCTGAGGCCGTGAAGAAGGCAGACGTCATCATGGTCGCCGTGCCAGACACCGTGATCCCAAAGGTTTACAACGCGGACATCGCGCCAAACCTCACCGAAGGCAAGACCCTGCTCTTCAGCCATGGCTTTGCCGTTCACTTCAAGACCATTGAAGCACCGACGAACGTCAACGTGATCATGGTCGCCCCAAAAGGCCCTGGCCACCTCGTACGCCGTCAATACACAGAAGGCAAAGGCGTGCCAACCCTGATCGCCGTGCACAACGACGCCTCTGGCGACGCCCGCGATATCGCCCTCGCCTGGGCCAAGGGAATCGGCGGCACCCGTGGTGGTGTCTTCCAGACCGACTTCAAAGAAGAAACCGAAACCGACCTCTTTGGTGAGCAGTGCGTGCTCTGCGGTGGCGCTAGCGCCCTAGTCAAAGCAGGTTTCGAGGTTCTCGTCGAAGCTGGTTACCAGCCAGAAATGGCCTACTTTGAGTGTCTCCATGAGTTGAAGCTGATCGTTGACCTCATGTTTGAATCCGGCATCGCCGGCATGCGCTTCTCCATCTCCGAAACCGCTGAATACGGTGACGTGACTGTCGGACCGAAGATCATCGACGAGCACGTGAAGGAAAACATGCGCAAGCAACTCAAGGCCATCCAGGACGGCGATTTCGCCCGCGAATGGACCGCCGAATACAATGCTGGCCAGCCAAACTTCAACCGCATCCGCGAAGAAGAAGCTAAGCACCAGATCGAAGAAGTCGGTGGCCGCCTCCGCAGCCTCATGACCTGGGTCAAGAAGCGCAATCTCGGCGGCAGCCAGGCCTCCTACGAGTAAGCCTAAAGCAGCCGGACAGCACGATCCGCCATTTCAGAGGGAGCCCCAGACCGGGGCTCCCTTTTTTTTTGCCAACAGGGCCGTGCACAGCACAGCCCCACCGATCCCAACCGAAAAGCTACGCACCGCCCCAATAAATGCCGTGTAGCTTTGCCACGGCATCCCGTATAGATTGGAGGAAAGTGCGCCCGCTTTATCCTTCATGGCTACCGTCCCCCATCGCTCCGGATTCCATCGTTGCCTGATCGCAGCAGGCGTGATGGTCCTTTGCACGACTGGCCAGACGCCTGCCCAATCACCTCCCGCCGAATCCATCGAGTGGTCAGAGCGTGATACCCGACTGGCCAACGAATACCTTTCCCTCCTCGTCCAACAGCCGGACTATGGACGCATCGTCGATCTTCTCTGGGATCTCTACGCCCGGAAGGATGCCACAAAGCTCCTGCTGGAGAACATCGCTGCCCAGGCCAAGGACAGCCCCCACACGGCAGTGAAGCTTGTTCACGCCCACCTCCTGCGCCGCTCTGGCGATCTCCCCGGTGCTGCCGATCTCTACGACGCCGTCCTGAAGGCAGAGCCACAAAACCGCGTCGCCGTCCGCGCACTGGCGGATGTCACCCTGGAACTCAAAAAACCCGAGCGTGCGCTCAAACTCCTGCGCCAGATTGCGGAGGCGCTCCCAGACGCTGATCCCAGCAAGCCAGAGGCCTGGATTGAACTCGGCACCGTATCGCTGGGCGCAGGGAAAAATGCTGACGCAGCCTCCGCCTGGGAAAAGGCCGCCAGCCTCCGCCCCACGGATGCCGCGCTCATCAAAAGAGTCTCCCAACTGCTGCTGCAAGGCGGCTTTCCAGACAAGTCCGCAGACCATTTGGCAAAACTCACCCAGACCACCACGGGGGTGGCACGGCTAGATAACCTCACAGAACTCGCCCGCATCCGCGAGCACGCTGGTCAGTTTGAACCTGCCGACAAAGCCCTGCGTGATGCGCTGGCCATGGTGGACTTTCGCGATGGTCGATACGCCGATGTCTTCCGCCGGTTGGTCCGATTGCACGAGCGCTTTGGCCACCTTGACCCTCTCCGCGAAGAGTTGCTGGCCGCCGCGAGAAAATCCCCCCCGCAGGAAAAGGCACTGAGCGACATGGCGCGATTCCTGGATGCCACCGTGGATGTGGAGGAGCGCATCCAATGGCTGAAGGAACTACGCAAAGCCTACCCGCAAAACGAGAGCTACCGCTGGGAGCTCGTCCGCGCACTGTTAGACCGCAGCCAACCCCAAGAAGCAGCACCGCTGATCGACGAACGACTCAAGGGCGATGGCACTGACCTGCTCGTCATCGTGCTACTGCGTTGCGAAGCAGATATCCTCGCCAGCGAGCCACAGACCGCAGCAGCGCGCCTCTCCGCCGTGCTGGATCGCCGCGCCAATGAGTTGGAGATCGAAAAACAAATCCTCTCCTTCGCGCAAAAGCAAAGTCTCGACACCGTGATCGAGCGCGTCCTCAAGACCCGCGTCCAGCGTTCTCCCGACCAAGCAGACGCCGTCTTTGCGCTCGCCTCCTTCTACCGGGCCCACCGCGATCCCGCCAAGGCAGAGCAAACGTTAAAGGCCTTCACTTCATCGGGGCTCGATCAAATTCAGAAGCTGGGCAGCGCTGTGAATTTCCTGGCCTCTGGAAACGATACCGACGCCGCCATCAAACTGGCCCGACAAGCGGCCGCCGCACCGCAGGCCGGTCGCGAAGAGTGGCTGCGCCTCGCCGATTTGCTGAACGACTCCAGCCAGTCCGAAGAAGCACGCGCGCTCCTCGAAAAAGCCTGGACGGCCTCCGCCACCGATTCGGAGCGAGAGGATGTGGACGAGCGCATCTACGCCTTGCTGATCGGCAGCGGACAAAAGAAGAACTCTGGCTCATCGACGGCCTCCGGAACCGGTGCCGATTTCAAAATACCTGATGCCTTTAGCGGGGCGAACTTTGCCAGCGATGAGCCCGCCCCCAATCTTGAAAAAGGCCCACCCGCAGCCATTCATCAGCAGGCAGACCTCCTGGCGGATGCCGTCGCAAAGGCAGGCGCTAAAGCCACGCCCGCCCAAAGGTTCCGCGCAGCTTGGTGGGCCAATCGGGCGGAGCGCAATCAGGCCGTGTATGACCTCTTGTTTCCCGTCATCACCGATCCAAAGGTCGCCGCCTCCATTGAGACCCAAAAGCTCCTTCTCGATGTCGCGCTTCGGGATCAAAACGCCCTACTGGCCACCCGATTGCTAGCGAGACTCTCCAACGAAGATCCAGACAATCGCAGCCGCTACGCCCTGCGAGAAGGCGAGATCCTCCTGGAGGCAGAGCGCCAGCGCAGCAGCATGTTTGTCTCGGACGGCACCGCCAAGACAGCGCCCGGCGCAGAAGCGGTGGCCTTCTTTGAAAAGGTGTTGCGACAGCAACCAGGCAACGAAGCCCTCTGGTCAGCCCTAGCCCAATGCTACGTCCTCCAGCGGCGACCCGATGACGCGGTCAAGTTGTGGAAGCAGGCCATCGCCTCCAGCCAAGGTGCAGCGGCAGTCCCCCTGCTGGAACGTTACGCTGAGTTGCTGCTCAAGCTCAATCGCATGCCCGACTACGTCGCCGCGAATGTGCAGATCATGGAGCATGAGTCAGACGTGAACCGCCGTCGAGATCTCTTCAAGCGCTTCATGGACCGCTTTCTCTGGTCAAACTCTGCTGGTGGCGAAGTAGCACCGGACATCATCAAGGAGCGTCTGAAACTAGTGGAAACAGAACTGACCGATCAAGTGCGGCGGCATCCCTTTGATGGCTTTTATCAAGAGGCGCTCGCCCAAGTGTATTCGCGCGATGGAGATTCCAACAAGGCCTACACGGCAATGAAGCAGGCCTACTATACCGCGCCTGACACGCCCTTTTCACTCGATCAATTGCGGGAGGCAGCCGTCGCCGCCGGGGATCTGACCAGTGCCATCTATTTTCAAAAACAGATCACCTCCAGCGCCCCACTCGCCAAAATGGCGGAGGAATCTCGCCTGCTGGTGGACCTGATGGAGCGCGGCTTTCAGATCACTGAGGCAGATGAAGTCCGCCGCCGACTGGAGTCCCGTTTTTCTCAGGATGCAAAGGCACTCGACGAACTCGCACGCTACTACGCGGATACATCCCAGGACGAGGCAGAACGGCGTGTGCTCCAGCAGGTTGTCAGGGTGCAGCCCTGGGATGCGAGATCCCGCCTGCGTCTGGCCATGAAACATCTCCGCCTGGCCGATGATGCCGATGCCAAGAGCGAGCTGGAATCCATCCTGAAAGGCACCAGTGCCCCCGCTACCCCGCGTCCACTGGAGCGCATGCCTTTGCCACTGACTGACCTCCGGAACGCAGATGGCCCCGGTAGCGCGTCGGATGTCGCGGATCTTCTTGGCATGACAGACACACTCGGCAAGACCGATGTGGAGCGTCTCAATGCCTTCTTGCACTTCCCCCGCCCCGAATTCGCAGAGCTGCCCGATGATCCCAGCCTCATCCGCTTGCGCGCCATCGAAGAGCTCGCCCGCCTGATCCAGCGGGCACCTTTGCCAGAACGTGATGTGTGGAACCACCGCTGGTCCCAGCCCACCGAAGACAGCACGGAGCGTCTCTGGGGGCTGTTTTACAGCGGAGCCTATGCGCCATTTCGCCAGGAACTCACCGCCGCACTCAGTGGTAGCTCCAGCATTGATCACCTCTTCAGCACCGTCTGGCTCCTCCTGCGCACCGAGGGCATGGCGGATGCATTGGCCTGGCGTAGCGCCGAAGGGCTCTCCGCAGAAGAAAAAGACCGCCGCCAAAAGATCTTCCTGGCCGCACTGAATGCCACCGCTCAGCGCGACACTTGGTCCATGGCTCCTGCGCAATGGCAGATCCTGGGGGATGCGCACATCCTGCGCTACCCGGAGGTGCTAGAGCTCATCAGCCGACTCCAGGATCAGCAGCGCTACCCAGAGGCACTCGCGATCGCCATCAGCCTGCAAAAAGAAGGCACTCCTCTGCCCGCAGATTATTCCTTCATCATTGCACGTCTCGCGGAGGCAGCAGAGCGTTGGGATCTGGCGCGGCAGAACTTTGAAAACGCGGTCACCTCCCCTTTACGCGGTGGCGGTTACAACGTGCTCGATTCCTTCCTGCTCAGCCTCTCATCGCTCAACCGCATCGCGGAATCTCCCCAGGAGAGAGAACGCGTGCTGCGCGGTGCCTGGCAGCGACTGGCAGAAATGCCCACCTCGCCCCTCACGGGCCTGCGACGCGCCGCCGTCATCGGCCTGTCCGGGTCCGATGATGACGCCGGCGACCGCCTCGCCCAAACCATCACAGGTGATTTTGTCTCCTCCCGCTATGTCGAAGACACCAGTGGCCGCCTACCATCCCAAGGCACGATGGGCCGCGTCGATGAACCACCACAGGCCCGCAGCCTTTGGGAGGAAACAAAAGAGATTCAGGCAGATCTCACGCGGCATGGACTCGCCAACGTGATCCGCCAACTTGATGATAGCCTCGATAAACGCTGGGGAGGGCTCGCACTCAGCCCCCGCACCGGAGATGAATTTACGGATTGGAGGCTGCGCAGCCTCATGCAACGCATGAGGGATGCTGGCCACAATCAGCGGCTGCAAATGCTGCGCGTCTATCTCGGCCCGGTGGACATGCGCACAGAGTCCTCGGTCGATGTGCTCAGCGAGCTCGGATCACGTCTTGAGTCCGAAGGCATGACCCGCGAGGCCGTTTACATTTACCAAATGCTGCCACCCCGTGCGCCCGCCAATGCGGACTACGCCCAGTGGCTGCTGCGCGCCTGTGAAAACTCCTTGGATATCGAACCCGGCCGTGCCTTCTCCCTGCAACTCATCCTCGCCGAACCACCTCTAAAGCCCCCGTCGATTGGCGATGAAGGATTGCGAGAGACCCACGCCAAATTCATGTCCCGAGCTTTTGATATAGAAGCCCTGCGTGAGTACGGCTTTCGCGAAACGCCCTCCACGGTCATGTTCGGGCGCATTCCGGAAGAAGTCCCCTACCTGCGCGAACTGGCCTTTCTCATGGAGCGCCTCAAGCGCCCCCAGGAAGCCCTCGCCGCGTGGCAACGCCTGAACCGCACGCTTGCCGCACTTAGTGAGCGCGGACTATCGCTCGATCCAGAGGCGTCCCTGCACTGCGCCCAAGCGCTCAACCAGCAAGGCCAGACCGAAGCCGCGCTCAAAGAGCTGCGAGAAATCAGCCTGGACGAACCCCTCCAACAAGTCGCCCAAGATGCCCTCATCCTCCGCACTCAACTCGCCGTCAAAGCAGGTCACGAAAAAGAGGCTCGGGATCTCATGCGAATCGCTGTGGAGCGCCAATCGCCCACCGCTGTGCTCGCCATTGCCAAGACGTTGGAAGATACCAAACCCACCGAGGCACTCAGCCTCCTCATTCAAGCCGGCCGCACCTTAAAGGCCGCCCCGGATCGGTTCCGACTCACGGCAGCTCACCTGCGGCTCTTAGCCCATCAAGACACCCAATGGCAACCCTCCCAGGCCAGCGCCCTCATCAGCACCATGCTGCGCACGAGAATCCGGGATCGCAGCTTCATGGAGGAATGGCTGCATTGGCTGCAAACAGAGGCGGCCACACCGCGCGCGACCAGTTGGGCCAAGATCTTCATTGCAGAAATGCGTTCCGGCCCAGATCGATCTCTCGCCGCCATGTCCGCCTGCGCCTTCGCCAAGCACCTCCCGGATGATGCGGTCAAAGACCTCACCGCAGCCTGGACCACACTCACTGACGACGACCGCATCTGCGTAGAACTTGGCGTCGCAGCCCTGCTGGATGCCAACAAAGCAGACTGGGCATGGGCCGCGTGCATCACCGCAGCGGAGGCCCCCTCCCCCAGACTCAGCGCCCGCAAACTGCCCATCATGGTCCGCGTCGCCCACAAGCGAAATGATCTTCCCGCGCTTGCCGATCTCTTTTCGGAGGTCATCCGCACCCGCAGCAATGAGGGGAGCCGAATCGTCGAATGGGCAGCAGCCTTTGAAAAAACCGGGCAGATTCGACAGGCGCGGGAAATCCTGAGCGGTGCCATCGACGGCCAAAATTCGCCCGACTTGCAGTCTGGGGAGTTGTTCTCCGCCTGGGTCCACTTCCTGATCCGGCAAGGAGATCTCGACGTGGCTGAGACTTTTCTCCTCAAGCACCACAGCCACCTCGGCATGGATAGCGCCCAACTCATGGTGGATCTTTACAAGGCCTGGGGCAGTCTCGATCAGCTCGAAGCGCACTTCCAGCTCTATGATCTCCCCACCGCCGTCCTCATGGAAGCCCGCTACCTAGCCAGCCCAGACCCCACCGTCCCCCCGCCCGCCTTCGAAGCGAGCAAACAGCATTGATCCGTGAGGCCCTCCGCATGAATTCGGACCGTGCACCGCGCAGCTCTATCGATCTCCACCTGTCACACGCGTCTCGGACGTGCAGCTGGTAGGGGCATGTTGTGCATGTCCCAAACTAACGCGGGCACGTCCTCCGCACCAAAAAGGACCGGCATCAGACGCCCCCCAAGGCGTGACGGCTTCCAGCAGTCCCGAAATCGAAGCTTGGATAAATACTCAAAACCCGCTACATTCCCCAGACCATGCGTTTCCTCCTCGCCTCACTCACGCTCTCTCTCGCCGCTTGCAGCAGCCAGCAGCAGGAGAGTGATGAATACGGCGGTCGCTTCCAAGAAAGGCTCGGACGCCAAATGAAGGCCATGAAATCTCAGGACCTGGAAAGTCCTTTTCAAAAGGCCTACGACTCCGAATCAACGGTCAAGACGGGCACCTCATCACTTCAACGCAAGGGCTTCCGCTCCACCGACTATAGCGGATTTGATCGTGACTTCAATGGTGGCAGCCACGCCGCACGAACCAAACAATTCGCGCAATCAGATCGCACCAGCCCCACTGGCAATCGACAATTCGCAGGCACCCAAGAGGATCGCGATGCGGGACAACTCTTCCGCTCCAGATCCAGCCCCGCCGACGGGCAAACCGCCCGACAAAGCTCCCAGGTCGCCTCAGGCATGGATCGCGAATTCACGACATCCGATGTACGAGATGCCGCCAAGTCCCAACAGAAAAACGTCCGCCCCCTGATCGTCGAGCCAAAGACCAATGGAGGAAAGGCTCACGACTATAGCGAGGACCAAGTTCGCGCGTTCATGAGCCGTGACTAAAGACCCACTGCGGTCGGCTAGCTAGCTCGGTTAACCTCCTCCACCGGAACGTTCTGATCCGAGACGGATTCCGCCTTCGCCCGACCATTGATGTAGGCAGGCCGGAAGATGTATCGGCCCCCATTCACCTTCGACCGCGCCTCCTCGGTGGAGAATCCTTGCTCTTTTAGGCGAGCAATTTCATAGGCGCGTTCTCTTTGAATGTCTAACATAGCACTGACAAGTTCGACTCCGTCCGTCCAAAAATGTTGAAACCCTTTTCAACATCAATAAAACGCACAACTGCCATCTGCCAAAGTAAGCAGTTTGTCAGCACCGATCACTTGCGGACCTCGGATCCCTTCACACCCGTCAACCCATCGCCCAGCGCCAGCCGCACAGGCTCCGCCAGCTTGCTCAGGCGCTCAACGACATCGGGATGCTCCGCCGCCAGGTTGTGCGACTCGCCCAGATCACTCTCCAGATCAAAAAGCGAAAGCTCGATCTTCTCCACGCGATAGCCGTGACGGGAGGCAATCCCTTGGATGCCCGATTGCGTGATCGATTTCGGCTTCATGTTCGCGTAGTTGGCAGGCTTCCCATCGCGGCCTGGTTCCCCATCTACTGAAATGTAGGAATGCGCGAAGTGGAGCTTCCATTTACCACTGCGCACCGCCTCCAGATCCTCGCCCGCATAAAAAAACAGCGCCTCGTGAGGGGATGCTGCACCCTCCTTACCTTCCAGAATCGGCAGGATGTCCGCGCCATCCAGTTTCACCTTTGGCAAAGCCGCACCCGTGAGGCCAGCGATGGTCGGCAGCAAATCAGTCTCCATCACCGGTTCCTTGCACACCTTTCCGGCCGGGATCCTTCCCGGCCAACGCGCGATGCAGGGCACACGCACACCGCCTTCAAAGGTCGTCAGTTTGCCCTCACGGAAAGGCTGGGCATGGCCCGCATGAGTGCCATACGAAAGGAAGGGACCATTGTCAGAAAACAAGATCACCATCGTCCGATCATCAATACCGCTCCGCTTCAGCGCCGCAAAGATCTCCCCCACGGACCAGTCTAACTCCTCCACCACATCGACGTATAGGCCCTTACCAGACCGATCACGGAAGCGCTCGCTCGCAAAGATCGGCACATGCGGCATCACATGCGGCACATAGAGGCAGAAGGGGCGATCCTTATTTTTTTCGATGAAGCCCACTGCGCGCTCGGTGAAACGCCGTGTGAACTGGCTCTGATCAGGGTCGGTCTCCACGATTTTTTCCCCATCATAAAGCGGCAGCGGCGGCATCACTTCCGCCAACGAGGGGTGATACTTGCTGTTGTCGTTCGAATACGGAATGCCCAAGTATTCATCGAAGCCCTGCTTCATCGGGTGAAACTTATCGATGGTTCCCAGATGCCATTTCCCAAAGATCGCCGTCGCGTAACCACGAGACTTGCACAACTCCGGCAGCAGTACTTCCTCCACCGCTAGCCCGCTCTGGCTAGTGTGATTTAGCGCGCCCTGCATGTTGACGCGGTTCGCATAACAGCCCGTCATCATCGCTGCGCGCGACGCACTGCATACCGCCTGCGCCACATAAAAGTCAGTCAACCGCATGCCCTCCGCCGCCATCTTGTCCATGTTCGGCGTTCGGATGTCCTTCGATCCAAAGCACCCAATGTCGGAGTAGCCCAGATCATCCATCAAGAAGATCACCACGTTCGGCGGAGTCTCTGCCGCCACACCCACACCATCGCTGATTCCCATCACCGCCGCCAACACCGAAAAGAAAAGACAATACCTCATAGACCGCGATGGAACGATGCCTAGCAGCCAAGTCTTGCGACAGATCATTCACCGACCTCCATCCTCACTTCATCGACTCCTGATACGCCCTCCACTTCGCGCGGAAACTCTCCACCAACTCCGCCTGTGATTTGTCTGCGATGAGATTGTGCTCCTCCAGAGGATCGTTCTGGAGATCGTAGAACTCCTCCGTGATCGGGTTCGGCTCGATCCAACGAATGTACTTGTAGCGCTCCGTTCGAACAGCCTCAACCGGCGGGATACGATCCGGCACGCTGTGGTGCTCATAGAAAAACTCCGTCCGCCAGTCTTCAGGAACCTCCCCCTTCAAGAGTGGCCGCAAACTGCGACCCTGCATCGCCTTTGGCACGGGGATTCCCGCCAGATCCAGCATCGTCGGTGCCACATCCACATTCAGCGACATCGCATCCACCGTCACACCCACACGATCTTTCGGCAGACGAGGGTCACTGATGATCAGAGGCACCCGCATGTCCTCCTCATACGCATACCATTTGTCCGCCATCCCGCGATCCGCCAAGGCATAGCCATTATCTCCTGCAAAGACGACCACCGTATTGCTGCGCAAGTTTTTCTCCTCCAACAGATCAAGGATGCGCCCCACCTCGCGATCCACCCCCGTGATCAGGCTGTAGTAGTCATGCAGAATGTCCTGCGCCTTTTGCGGCTCATCAAAACGCCAAGCCCAGCGCCGCCGCCCCTCGCTTTGTTGCACAAACTCAGGCAATCGATTGAAGGACTCGTCCGTTGCCAATTTTGGCAATGGGATCTGCACACCGTCATACATCCCTGCATCCCGAGGGTCAGGTTCATATTCACGCTCCTCATGGTCACGGGCGTGCACGGCATTGAAACTCACACTCAACGAGAACGGCCTTCCTGCGCTGCACCCGCCCAGGAACTCCAAAGCCGCGTTCCCCATTTTAGCCGTCTTGTGGGTGCGCATCGGGTCGTTGGGCTCAATGAAAAAGCGCCCCGCTTGACCAGGTTCACCCTGCCAAAAATCAAAGTCAGCCGCCTTAGCAGCGGTCAGCTTCGGGTTACCTACCCCATACTTGCCAATGAATCCCGTCTGAAAACCTGCCTGGCGAAACTGCGCCGGATAGGTCGATCTCCAGTCCTCATCACTGATCCCCTTGGCAAAGTCCACGATGCCATGCCGCCGCATCCACTGCCCTGTCAGATAGGTTGCGCGGCTGACGGAACAGATCGACGTCGTCACAAACATGTTCTTGAAGAGCACGCCTTCTTTCGCAAGTCGGTCAATGTTCGGCGTCTTCACGATCTTATCCCCCATGCATCCCAGTGCATTGAAGCGCAGGTCATCGATCAACAAAAAGACCACATTCGGACGCACCTCTGCCCCAGAAGCAACCCTCGCCAACAATCCCAAAAGCACCAGACTCCTCAGTAGCAAATTCAAACTCATGACCGATGTGAACGCGGCTAGACGCCAAAGATTTTCATTCGTCATTCTGCATTCGACATTCGTCGTTCACCCTTCATCCTTCCCCCCATGACCCCCGACGCCATCAGAGTCCGCGGCGCGCGACAGCACAATCTCAAGAACATCGACGTCGATATCCCGCGACACCAACTCGTCGTGCTCACGGGCGTCAGCGGCTCCGGCAAGTCATCCCTCGCATTCGACACCCTTTACGCCGAAGGACAGCGCCGCTACGTGCAAAGCCTCAGCGCTTATGCGCGGCAGTTCTTGGATCAGCTTGAAAAGCCCGATGTTGACTTCATTGAGGGACTCAGCCCAGCCGTCGCCATTGAGCAGGCACACTCCGCGCCGAACCCGCGCAGCACCATTGCCACGGTCACTGAAATCTATGACTACCTGCGCGTCCTGTATTCCGTCATTGGGCAACCGCATGATCCTACCACTGGTCAGCGATTGATCAAAAACACCCCTGCGGAAATCGGTGAGCGCATCCTGGCGCTGCCGGACGGCACTCGACTCATCCTCCTGGCACCCGTCATCCAGTCAGAGAAAGGAGATCTGCGCGGCCTCTTTGAAAAACTGCGGCGTCAGGGCTTCATCCGGGTTCGCCTGGATGGCGTTATCCTCGAACTTGATGACCAGCTCAAAGCGCCGCGAAATGAAGAGCACAGCGTCGAAGTCGTCGTGGATCGGCTCGTCGTCCGCGACGGCATCCGCAACCGCCTCATGGACAGCATCGAGACCGCACTGAAGTGGAACGAGCGCGAGATCCAGTTCCTCATTGGAGGGAAAGGCAAAGAAGAGGTGCTGACATTCACCACCGCGTATGCGAACCCCAACACTGGCTACATTTTAGAAAAGCTGACCCCACAGCACTTCTCCTTCAATACCCACCTCGGGGCCTGCCCAGCCTGCGAAGGCGTCGGCACCGTCATGACACCGGATCCCGCCCTGCTGATCCCAGACCCCAATCTCTCCATCGCCAATGGCGCGATCAAAGGCTGGTGGATGCGGCAACCTAAGCTCAAGGCAGGTTACATGCGCAGCATTGAGGCATTGGCGCGACACTTCGAGATCGGGCTCGACCTCCCTTACAAGGAGACGCCCATCGGCTTCAAGCACGCCCTTCTCAACGGTACCACCGAAGCCATCGCTACAGGCTGGCAGACCAGTGCCACCAAGCGCTCGCTCGCCAAACCCTTCGAAGGCCTACTCACCCAAATTCAGCGACTCCACGCCAATGCAGAGAGTGATGCCCTACGCGGCCAACTCACCCGACTAATGAACCCACAGGAGTGCGCCGTTTGCCATGGCAAGAGACTGAGGCCAGAGGCGCTTGGAGTGACGATTTCATCGTCAGCGAACAGCGGCAAAGAGGATGCAGCTCTGAACATCCACGACTTCACCACCCTGCCCATCCGCGATGCCTTGGCGTGGATCGAGGGCCTGACGCTCACCGAACATCAGCGCAGCTACGTCACCGACTTGCAGCGCGAGGTCGTCAAGCGGCTGCAATTTCTCAATGACGTCGGCCTCGGCTATCTGGGACTCAATCGACAGAGTGGCACCCTCTCCGGTGGTGAAACGCAGCGCATCCGGCTGGCCACCCAGATCGGTGCCGGATTGGCAGGCGTGCTCTACGTTTTGGACGAACCCAGCATCGGCCTCCATCCCGCTGATAACCTCCGACTCATCGGCACGCTTCAGAAACTGAGAGATCTCGGCAATACCGTGCTCGTCGTTGAACACGATGAAGCCATGATGATGGCAGCGGACCACGTCATCGAGCTCGGTCCAGGTGCTGGCCCCCACGGCGGTAGGCTCATCGCCCAGGGGACACCCGCAGAGGTCTGCAAAAATGAGGCCTCGCTGACCGGAGCCTATTTGGACCACCGGATGCGCATTCCCATTCCGAAAAATCGCGTCCCACCCAGAGAGCGGGAACCCAGCCTACTATCCACCGATGACGACGATTACGATCCCGCTTGGCTCACCATCCACGGGGCACGGGAACACAACCTGCAAAACGTCACCGCCTCTTTTCCGATCGGTTGCTTCACCTGCGTCACCGGCCCCAGCGGCAGTGGCAAGTCCACCCTGATCGACACCATTCTGATGCGCGCCCTACAGCGCCATTTTTACAACGCCAAGGATACCCCCGGCCTGCATGATAGCGTCACCGGGCTCAGGGGCATCGATAAAGTCATCATCATCGATCAAAGCCCGATTGGCCGCAGCCCACGCTCCAATCCCGCCACCTACACGCAAGTCTTCACGCCCATTCGCGAGCTCTTTGCACAGCTGCCGATGGCACGAGTGCGTGGCTACAATGCCGGAAGATTCAGCTTCAACACCGCAGGCGGTCGTTGCGAAAAATGCCAGGGCGATGGCCAGATCAAGATCGACATGCACTTCCTCGCCGATGTGTATGTGACCTGCGATCAATGCCGCGGCCACCGCTACAATGCAGAGACGCTGGAGGTCACCTTCAAAGGCAAGACCATCTTTGATGTCCTCGACATGACCGTCACCGAAGCGCTGCGATTCTTCGAAAAGAGCACCGCCATCGCACCCAGAATCCGCGCCCTCGAGGAATGCGGTCTCGGCTACCTGAAGCTCGGCCAATCCGGTGCCTCCCTCTCCGGCGGCGAGGCCCAACGCGTCAAGCTCGCCGCCGAACTCGGTCGCAAAAGCACTGGCCACACTCTCTACATTTTGGATGAACCAACGACAGGCCTCCACTTTGCCGATATCCAGACCCTCATGACCGTCCTCCTGCGTCTGCGCGATGCCGGGAACACCCTGATCGTCATCGAGCACAATCTCGACGTCATCAAGACCGCCGACTGGCTAATCGACCTCGGCCCCGGCGGCGGAAGCGAGGGCGGCCAGATCCTCGCCCAGACCACACCCGAGCAACTCATCAAAAACAAAACCAGCCCCACCGGGCGATTCCTCCGGGAAGTCATGGAGGCCAGCTGAACCCAAGGTTCGCAAGTCTCACTGCCCCGTGACCCACGGCTTCAGCGGGTCAAACGCAGAGCACATCTGACATTCCTTCGGAAGACGATTGAAACACACTCTTTAAATCTGGGCGCAATGAAAACGGTACTACTCCCCTTGCAGTTTTATTGCCGCCCAGTTTTTGAATCAATCAGTTCCGTCGCCGATCCATGAAAACGAAGACCATCACGCACGGCAGCCGCCACCTGAGAAGTTGGGGTAAACGCCACTACCGTGACCTCAAGCATTCTGATGATGAAACACTCGGCAAGAGGCGGCCGGAGTTGGGGGAAGAGGACATCGAATACGACCAACAAAAGTGGCGATGCGGGTGCGCAGATTGCTGCCCAGATTCGTTTTGGGGTGCGAGCGTTGTCAGCGCTCGAATGGTGTTGGCGTTGCTGAAAGGACCGGCATTGGGCACTGACTCAGCAAAGAACAAGCTTTTTGAACCTCTGCAACGACTGGCCAGAGAGTTACCCGTGGGAGACCGTCCCTCCCGACCAGAAGATAGATTGCCAGTAGCGATGTCGGATGCATTTCTGGCTGAATTGCAGGGGCATTTCACGATCCTCGGCCAAAGAGTAAAACAAGTGAGAGAGGTCATCCGAGCCTCAGATGCTGAGCTAGAGTGGCTTAACGCGCTTACCCGAATGAATGGCAATCGCGGTCTTCAAGATTCCCACGAAGCAATCGCCAGCATTCTGACGCTGGAGCCTTTCTGGATCCGCTCTCCTTGCGACTGGCAGCCAAAAAGAGACTTCGATGATCAGGATTTCGCATCTCTAGTGCGCCACCTGTTTGAGGTGTATCCGATCCCTGCTCCACTGCTCTCCCGTGAGGCTTGGCTAAACCAGGAGTGTTTGACCACCCACAGTATCAAATGGCAACTCTGGGCTGTGATCATTGGCAGAGGTGCCAGCATGAAACGGGCTGGGCAGCTTTTTGGCTGGTGGTGGCACTCGGGGCTCATGGAGCCGTTGTTTCGGGAAGGAGCGAAGGCGCTACCACCTTCGATGGCCTGTCAATGGGCAGAGGCCATTCGACGGGGAGCATCGGAAACACTTGCTCATGCATGGTTGGGATATCGGGGGTTTCTGCTGGACCCTACAGCCCCACCTTGGGAGGGAAGAACCGCTCACAGCCCTCCCCGCGATTTCGGGCTCGAAACACTGGCTTGGATTATGCGCCACGAAGTTGCATTACCTCCAGAGAGGTTCACCGAGGTGTTCGACTGGGCAAATCACCGCTTTACTGAAGGCCAGCGTGGGAGCGGCTCACCATTCCAATGGAAAGGCCGTTCGCCTGCCTCGGTACTGCGAATGGCTGCGGAATACCGCGAAGAAATTCGGCTGACTGAAGAACGGGCAAGGGCAGAACGCCAACAAAGGCTGGCGGGTCAACCGGTCACCTGGCATTCGCATGGTTGGGATTGGCAATGCACGGAGGAAAACGACATCGTTTGGTCAGCACATGAACTACTGAGCAGACATGACCTCGCCGAAGAAGGCTGCGCCATGCATCACTGCGTGGTCATGTACGCTGAACGATGCGTTCAAGGCCAATGCGCGATCTTCTCGATCCGCCGAAACGGCTCTCGGGTGTTGACTGTCGAACTTGAACTGCCAGGGAGGAAACTTTGCCAGATTCGAGGTTCATACAACCGTGCTGCGACCGAGTTGGAGTTGCAAATCGTTAGCAGATGGACTGTCGAAATGGAGACAGCAATCACCGCTCACTAACATCACCACTCTTCGCATCCTAGCATTCACCCGCCCCAAGCGATCACTTCCCATGAAATCCACTCCCCTCAAAATCATCTCCGGCGCCCAGACGGGCGTTGACCGCGCGGCCCTTGATGCGGCGATGGAACTTCGTGTACCTTGCGGCGGCTGGGTTCCCTTCGGCCGATTGGATGAAGATGGGATCATCCCCTCACACTACCCCGTGAAGGAACTTGAGAAGGGCGGCTACAAGCAACGAACCATACAGAACCTCGTCGATGCAGACGGCACGCTGATCATTTACCACCACACTCTCGAGGGAGGCACTGAAGAAACACTCTTCCGCTGCATCAAACTTCACCGGCCTTACCATCTTATTGACGCAGCAGTGATGAGCACTGAACAAGCGGCGGAAAGGACCGCGAACTTTGTAAAGGATCGGCAGATCACCTCGCTGAATGTCGCCGGGCCGCGAGCCAGCAAGTGGCCAGAAGGCTATGACTACGCGTTCGCCTTGGTGAAATCACTTCTGAGGAATCTCTGAGGCGGCACTCGATCATCGTTGTCTGATTGGACACGGGACTGGTCCCAGGCCTGCGCGAGCAAAACATCAATAGTCGCACTCTATTTTCGGCGTCTCACTTCACCAAAGTCGGCGTCTCTCGCAGAATGTCCCGAAAAGACCTACCGTCCACACTCAAATCCACAAGCACCATCTGCCCATCCAGAACTCGCATTTCGGCCAGTATCGACGCTTCCCGATTGCGCAGATTCTCACTCATCCAGTCGTCGGCAGTCGGGGCGATGACCTCATTCACATAGAAGCGATCAATCGGCCAGTCGATATGCACAGTATCACCGTAGCTGTAGCGAATCCTGACTTTTGCCCAGACACCATCCCGGCTAGGCACCGCCGCAGCCCGACCAATAGTGGAAACCCCATCCGTACCCGCCACGAGCTGGACATAAATGCTCGATCCGGCAACGAATTTTTCACCTTCCGGCAATGCCACTTCCTGGGGCTGCAGTGAAACCCTCAAATAGCGCCCCCGCAGCGGATCATAGGGATCGGGTGCCATACAACGCATCTTAACCAGAGTGCCCTTTGCCAACACCTTCTCATGGTTCCTAATTTGGGTCAGCGGCAGCGCCCACTGAGCCAAAACCGCTACCGCAAAGGCTATCCACATCCACCTCTTCATAGGGCTGCCCTCCTTCGCATGCGCGCGCTGAGATAGAAATTAAACACGATGAAGCCGATACCGGTCACGATGAAGGCCAGCCCCTTTGTCAGGAGCGAAAGCTGACTATCGCTCATTCGAGCAATGATCAGAGCACACAACAATGCTGCACCAAGACGTGGCGCACTTTTCCAGCCGGAAAAATCGAGCAGAATTAAGCCCACTCCTACTCCGGCAACGTGCAGAGTCGCAATTGAAGACATCCAAAACCCCGCCCCAGCAGCACCTGCAAGGGTACCTAACAAAGGAGTGCCCACCAGAGAGCCTAGCACAACCACAGCCCAACGCCTGCTCCTAGCAGCGATCCCAAACAGAATCAAAGTCACAGCCAGAAGGCAGATCACCCACGATACACCGACGACGCGCAGAATGGACTGCACGTCACCACGCGCAAACGTTGCTGATATGCCAAAAGCCAGAAGGAATAACGTCCCAAATACCACCTGAGGCTTTCGCCGTGTACTCTCAGCCACGCCCGCTGCATTCAGCGGCACCAGCAACAGAATCGCGGCAACCAAACTGTAGGACCAAAAATATCCCCACCCGCTCCAACGGTCTTCAGCCGATGCATCATGAATCGCACAATAGGTTGCCGCCATCAGACCAAAGGCAACGCTCAAAGTCGCAACCGTGCGCAGACTACCGCCCAAGACAGGACGTGGTCTGTGAAAGCCTGGCCACAGAGGCAGTACGCCAACGAGCAGGAGCGGATAAAGCCTCGCGCCTTGCCACCAAACATCCGACCCATGCCACTCGGAGCTCGCACATGCCCAAGTCGCAGTTCCCGCCAGATAAAGCATCGCCACCAAATGGGAACGCATCGCCCACATCAGCGGCAGAGACACTAGGCAGCACGCCAGAAGAAAATTCTCCCAGGTCCCACCCATGTTATAGACCTGCGCGACAATCGCCAGACTTGCCGTCGCAGCCAAGGCCTGCAGAACCGCCGAGACCTCACGCAGCCATCCCGGCGCACGATCTTCCCTCCGAAGAATCACAAAACTCAGAACCTGAGTCAAAAGCATCGGAGCAAACGCGAACGATAGCCGCACTGGACGGCTAAAGTCCTCCCAATTGAACCCGATTACCGCGATCAACCCCAGTCCAATCAACAGCGCACCGACACCCCCCAATGCCAATTGCCCTGCCGTCAGTCGATCCGTACGCAGAGCGTCCGCATACCGCGCCCTCAGCTTTTCACCGACCTCTGCGGAAACGATACCCTCTTGCTCCCAGACCGGGATTTGCTCTGCCAACCAGCGCTCGTGGGAGGAATTCATTGGATACGCAGGATCACAGCAGATTCAGTGGGTGCTGCCAAGCACTATCCTCACTCAACCACTAAATCCCTGACCCACGGCTTCAACGGGTCAACCGCCTCACCACCGCAACGCCATGCACGTCCCGCAGCCACGCCTAACGCGCTAAAGCGCAATGCCACAGCCCCGCACGACCCCAAAGCCCGTGGTCCTCGGCTTCAGCCGGCCAAGCCGTGCCGTCACACCAAAGCCCCGCAGCCACGCCTGACGCGCTAATGTGCAGGGCTACTTTTTGATTCAAGGCCATTGTCACGCGCCGCCCTGCGTGCCACTATCCCAGCCATGTCCGCAGCACCTCAAGCTCTCCGCCAGCTCCTCAGCGAAATTGGCACTGTCGATCAAATCGGCATCGAAGAACGTGTCGCCAAATACACCACGCGCAGCATCAAAAAGAAGTCCAAACTGTTTGGACTGAACTTGGCTGTATCCATGGTGGACCTCACGACCCTTGAAGGCAAAGACACACCAGGCAAGGTCGCATCCCTTTGCGAAAAGGCGCTGCACCCGCATGACCGAGGCGATGTACCCACCGTCGCAGCCGTTTGTGTTTATCCCGCCATGGTGAAGCATGCGGCGAAGTTCGTGAAGGGCACCCCTGTGCGGATCGCGTCCGTCGCCACGGCCTTTCCATCAGGTCAGTCCCCCCTCAAGACTCGTCTCGCCGAAGTGCGTGCAGCAGTCGCTGATGGCGCGGATGAAATCGACATGGTCATCAATCGTGGTGCCTTCCTTTCTGGACAGTTTTCATTGATGCAGGACGAGATCGCGCAAGTGGTTGAAGCCTGTGGCGATGCGACTCTGAAAGTCATTCTGGAGACTAGCGAGCTCGAAACCTATGACAACATTCGCGCCGCGAGTTTCTTGGCGATGCGCGTCCTCCGCCCCGGAGATTTCATCAAGACGAGCACCGGAAAGACCTCCTCCAATGCCACGCTGGGCAACAACCAAGTGATGCTGGATGCCATTCGCGACTTCTTCCTCGAAACTGGCACCGCCATCGCCATGAAACCCGCCGGCGGCATTCGCACGGCCAAGCAGGCGCTGCATTTCCTCATTGCCGTCAAAGAAACACTCGGAGACGAATGGCTGAACAATCAGAGATATCGTTTTGGTGCCTCTTCCCTCCTCAACGATCTCCTCCGCCAACTCGAAAAAGAGCGCACCGGTGCCTACCAAGCACCTTACTACTTCAGCGAGGCTGCGGAAGCGTATTGAACAACTAATGCCTTGGCAAATCCCACCCCACATCGTACCTTATCGGCATGAGCACAACCGTTGACGCCATCTACGAAATTGGGCACCTGCGACTGCTGGCCCCCCTCCCTCTTCCAGAACACACGCGAGTGAGGATCTCCATTGAGTTGACCGACGACGACTGTGATCGCGATGCTTGGCTAAATCAAAGTCAGCAAACACTTGCAACTTTGTGGGATAACGACGCAGACGACGTTTACAATGAATTGCTCACGCGGTGAAATAGTACTGCTGCCAGTCCCTTTCACGGACCTCTCCAGCACAAAGGTCCGCCCGGCCGTCGTTGTCGGCAAAGGATCGCATCCCGGTGACGTCTTTGTTGTTCCAGTGACTTCACAACTTCAAAATGGCGACCTCTCCTTAGCCCATTGGCAGGCGGAAGGCTTGAATGTCCCCAGCGCAGTCAAAGGCCAGATTTGCACTATTGAAGACCGACTCATTCGCCGTATCATCGGATCATTGACTCAGTTCGATCAAGCAGCGCTAGATGCGAAACTTCGCGCATGGCTATCACTCTAGAAATTGCCACCGCTCCCCCACGAAACAAACTCTCGCCAGTTATGCCCCCCGCCTCCCGTTCCGTAAAAAAGACCGCACGCCCGACCTCCCGCGAACTCGTTTTCGGAGACCTTTGGGAGTTTGATCCAGCGCCAGAGACGGCAGACCCAAAGCTGAAGACGAGGTACGATCTCTTCATCCACGGTCAATTCGTCAAGCCATCGGCAGGCAAGTACTTTGACTCCATCAATCCTGCCACAGAGACCAAACTGGCGGAAATCGCCCTCGCAGGCACCACCGATGTGGACCTCGCCTATCGCTCTGCCCGCAAGGCCTACGACTCCGTTTGGGGGCGCATGCCTGGTGCAGAGCGGGGCAAGTATCTCTTCCGCATCGCGCGGCTTCTCCAAGATCATGCACGCGAGTTCGCCATCGCGGAGACCCTGGATGGCGGGAAGCCCATCAAGGAATCGCGAGATTTCGATGTGCCCATGGCAGCTGCGCATTTCTTTTACCATGCCGGTTGGGCAGATAAGCTGGAGTACGTCAGCCCTGGGCGCAGCGTGAAACCCCTCGGCGTCGTGGGTCAGGTCATTCCCTGGAATTTTCCGCTGCTGATGATGGCATGGAAACTCGCACCCGCGCTCGCGATGGGCAATACAGTGGTCATTAAACCAGCGGAGACCACGAGCATCACCGCGCTGAAGTTTGGCGAGATCCTTCAAGAGGCCGACCTGCCGCCCGGTGTGGTGAACATCGTCAGTGGCGCGGGTGAAACTGGTGCCGCCGTGATGGGCCATCCAGCGGCCGCAAAGATCGCCTTCACGGGCTCCACCGAAGTGGGCAAGATCATCATGAGGAGCGTCGCAGGCACAGACAAAAAGATGACCATGGAGCTAGGCGGCAAGGCGGCCAACATTGTCTTTGATGATGCGCCCCTGGACCAGGCGGTCGAAGGCATCGTCAACGGCATCTTCTTCAATCAAGGCCACGTCTGCTGTGCCGGATCACGCCTCCTCGTTCAGGAAAGTGTGGCCGATGCGGTGCTGACCAAACTGAAGCGCCGCATCCAGGTCCTCCGCGTTGGCGATCCGATGGACAAAAATACCGACCTCGGCGCGATCAACTCGAAGGAGCAACTCAACAAGATCACCGAGCTCGTGGAAAGTGGCGTGAAAGAGGGCGCAGAGCTCTATCAATCCCCCTGTCGTTTGCCCAGCAAGGGCTTCTTCTTCAAGCCCTCCGTTTTCTCCAACGTGTCGATGAGCCATCGCATCGCCCGAGAAGAAATCTTTGGCCCCGTGCTCAGCGTGCTGACCTTCCGCACCGTCGATGAAGCCATCGAAAAAGCCAACAACACCGCCTACGGTCTCAGCGCCGGAGTCTGGACGGACAAGGGATCGCGCATCCTCAAGATGAGCACCGAACTCAAGGCCGGAGTCGTCTGGGCCAACACGTACAACAAGTTTGACCCCACCAGTCCCTTTGGCGGCTACAAAGAGTCTGGCTTTGGCCGCGAAGGCGGGCGGCAAGGGCTGCTGGACTACTGTCGCGAGGAATAGTCTGCGGGCAGCCATCAGTTAGCAGTCATCAGTAAAAAGTAAAAAGTCCGCTCACTTCGCACTTCGCACTTCGCACTTCGCACTTCGCACTTCGCACTTCGCACTTCGCACTTCGCACTTCGCACTTCGCACTTCGCACTTCGCACTTCCCACTTCCCACTTCCCACTTCCCACTCAACAACGCCATGTCCCGCCTGCCCATCACCAAAACACCCAAATGCTATGTCGGCGGAGCCTTCATCCGCTCTGAGAGTGGACGTGTCGCGCCATTGCATGATGCCCGGGGTGCCTTCTTTGCCAACATCCCGCAGTGCACACGCAAAGATTTGCGCAACGCGGTCGAAGCCGCCGCCAAGGCTGGCCCTGGCTGGGCGAAGCGTAGCGCCTACAATCGGGGGCAGATCCTCTATCGACTCGCGGAGATGATGGAGGCACGCGCTGCCGAGCTTGCAGAGGCCATCCAGATCGGCGGCGCGTCAAAGGCGGATGCCAGCCATGAGGTCGCCATCTCCATTGAGCGACTCATTCATTATGCAGGCTGGACGGATAAGTATGAACAACTCCTCGGCAATGTGAATCCGGTCGCATCCCCGCACTTTAACTTCACCGTCACGGAGCCGATGGGGATCATTGGATTGCTCGCACCCGATGAGGCACCGTTGCTGGCCCTCATCACCTTCATTGCGCCCGCCATCGCCTGTGGCAATAGCGTCATCGCGCTCGCCTCAGAGCCCCAACCCTACCCCGCCATTGTATTGGGCGAGATGCTGGCCACCAGCGATCTCCCTGGCGGCGTGGTGAATCTCCTCACCGGCCAGCGCAGCGAGCTTGTGCCTACCTTCGCATCCCACACCCACCTGCGAGCCATCGGCGGCGTCGCGAATACAGACGAAAGGAAAGAGATCCGACTCGCCGCAGCCGACAGTGTGAAGCGCGTCAATCTGCGCAAGTCTGAAGATCCGACCGACTGGGCGTCCCCAAAGCTTCAGGGGCTCAGCGCGATTCGCGAGTTCATTGAGTTCAAGACCACCTGGCATCCGATAGGGGCGTAGAGCCTCTCAGCCTTCCCAGAGACACTCGGGCGCAATTTGCGATTCATCCAAAAAGCGCACGCCCTCATCAAGCAGGAGTCTGCGCTTCCGGTCAATCTCCGACCCGGCGCGCTCGCCACTGAAGCCGCCAATGTTTAGGCCAGTGCTGACCACGCGGTGGCAGGGGACCTCCGGCGCATAGGGGTTGCGGCGTAAAGCCTGGCCGATGGCCTGTGCAGATCGGCAGCCAATCGCGCGGGCAATGGCACCGTAGGTCGAGACGCGCCCGCGAGGGATGCTGAGCGTAAAGTCATAGACTTTTTGTTCGAAGGCCGTTGGATTTCGGTCGGTCATGATTGCCCTTAGAGTTCGGGGGCTTTCAACTTCACAAATGGCGGAGCGGACGGGACTCGAACCCGCGACCTCCAACGTGACAGGCTGGCGTTCTAACCGACTGAACTACCGCTCCTTGGCCTTTTGTGAAGGGCGAGACAGTACGCGGCTGGAGCCCTTGTGCAACAAAAAACTCTACCTCTTTTAACATTGAGATAAAAATGACAAAGCCATCCAAATTCCTTGTAACCTTAGCGCCGCAGACGCCACATCCAAACACCCCCGAAAACCAGCAACAATGCCGGCGCGATCACACGCCAATCGATCGACGGTTTTGCCACGGACTCCGTGCGGGTTTTCGGCGTCAGCGTCACCGATTCGACCGGGCGGGATGGGGCGACAAGTGCGGGCGCAGCCGGTTTTGGGGCGGCATCATCTTTTGACGCTGCCTTGATGAAGGAGGAGGTGCCTGCTTTGACCTTTTCCAACTCGGTGCTCCAGTCCACATTCAGCAGGACATCCCAGCCGGGATTTTCATTCTTTACGCGGCAAGAACAACGCCCAATCAGGAACATGCTGGCGTCCTCGAGGACCGTATCCGTTAGATCCTCCAGCGGCCAAGCGCCTAGCACACGACCACGCCCAAACATGACAGCCGCAAAGGAGGTGCCGGGCTCGATCCCAGCTCGCGAGGGCCCGGCCAGCATCTTGATCGTCACCTGCTCCGCCGGATCCGTCAGGCCAAGTCTCATCAAGCCAAATTTCAGCATCAGCGGCGGCCCTGGGCCGAGTTGGCTATCCGGATCATCCGGATCTTGCAGCGGCAATGCCGCTGCTTGCTCCAGAAAAGCCAGCCGTTTGACCAGATGCGCCACCTTCTCCCCAGCGGCGGCATCGCCGCCATCCACCACGACCCAGGTTAGCGAGTCTCCCTGCAAGGTACGGCGGATGATTTCCCTGCGGGCGGGGGAATCCAACACAGCTTGCAGACTTTCTGCGGTCAAAGCGCCGCTCCACACCCCGTCAGGGCGATGGGGAAAGAGCAAGGTCGGCACCGCAAGGGCAGTATCCTCTGACTCGCGCACTTGGAGATTGGCCACCCCATTCGCGCGCAGCGGTCGCAGCAGATCACGCACCACCTGCTGCTGACCCACCGCCTTGGGAAGCAGCATTTCAAACATGTCCGTCTCCCACCGATCCAGGGCGTAGCGAAATACAGGAATCGTGCAGCCAAATGTGGGCGGCAGCGCGAGGAAGCCCAGCCCCACAACACAGAGGCGCAGTAAAGATCGGAGTGTGGGAGAGGAAGAGGACAGCATCGTCAAAAGGTTACGTCTCAACGAAGCCGCACCGCTCGATCATGCTCCAAAATGACCCAAAGGATCACTCCACCCGTGCGGGCATGAGCCGTGGATCATCGAGATCCAGCCGGTACATCAACTGATTGTAATCATAGCGCGGAGTCGCCACTGGTGCGCCAGAGAAGGTCTCTGCATACGTGCCCTCAAAATAAATATAGCGCCCTCCCTCCTGGTCCATGAAGTCGTGCTGCTGTGGATTGTAAAAGCTGTATTTCGGGTGGGTCGCCACCTTCACCGCCTTTTGCCAGGGGCCATCCACCGACTTTGATTCTGCGTACCAAACCTCGCCGAGGTAGGACGCATCCCCTTCGGACTGGACAAAAATCATCACCCACCGTTCCCGATGCGCATTCCAGCACACGCTGCCAGCATGAGCGATGACGGGCTTGCCACTAGCAGCATTCACCAGTTGAAAGCGCGCCTCAGACGCCTGCATCTTCCCCTCCCGAATCAGCGCGGCTTCCACCTCCTGGGTCAGCGGCGGCAGGTCCCGCTGCCAGGCCCAGGCCTTGGCGGCAGGATCATACGTCAGCGACTCATAGGACGAAGGTATTTGCACCTCATCATACCCACCCAGCACACGCGTCACACAAAAGGGCGCAGCAAAGTACAGCATCGTCTTTTGTCCTTCTTTGGCGACCGACACCGTGCTGCCACGTGGATGCTGCCAATCAAATTCAGCGCCCAATTCCACGATCGGCATGAAACGCCCCTCCGCATCATCCCATTCAGCCAGACCGTGCTCCACCACCTCGCTCAGACTCTTCATCCGGGAGTAGTGCGCCATCAAGTGCTCCCCCCCACTGGAGTCGTGGGCGTTCAGCAGGCCAAATAGCCAGACCGGCCCCGGCTGTTCCATCGGCAGCATCTGGCGCACCTCGCCCTGATCATTCACCAAATATTCCAGATGCACGCCCAGCGTCGGATCCAATCCCGCTGGCTTCCCTTTCGGTAGATTCGACCACGCCCCGGTGGAATGAAAATTCCCCAACGGATACCCCGGGCGGTTCGTATCCCCCCAGATCCAAAACAACCGGCCATGATACTCTGCGACCTGGACAGAGTCCTGCCCCACCACATCCGCACTCAGCACCGGTTGCGGCAGCGGCGTCTCCTTTCCCAGACGTTGACTGTCCGCATAAATCCCCTGCCCCGTCACACGATACATCCGCTCCGCCACCTGGGTCCGCATCACCTTTACCTCTGTGCTAGCTCCAGACTCAGTCACCAGGGCCACCCCTGCGTATCCAAAGCCATCCTTGGTGATCGCATACCCTGGCGAGGAGATGGAAAAGTGCACCTTGCGCCCCATCAGCCCCGGCTCTGAAAACGCCACCCATCCCGCGCTATCCGTCACAAAACGCAGGTGATTTGTCGTCTCTAACGTCACCAGCGGCACGCCGTGCCCGGTCGCTTCGTCAACGATGCGAATGCCAAACGGCTCTGACTCAGCCCCCGAAAGCGCCGCCACCCACAAGAAAAATACTACCGTCCGACAAGACCGGGACAAAATGGAGCAGGCAGAAGCAGAGTTCACGTTCAGTGGTCTATCAGGAAGTCCCCACGGGAGAAAGCAGAAAAATCGGGCAGGATCAACTCTCCGTCACCTCAGCGAAAAACGCTCGATTCTTCACCGCAAAACCAAGGACCAGCACCCCAAAAATCGTCAAGTTCGGAACATTGGCGATCAACAGCAGCCCCACCGCCATCAGCGCGCGCTGCAACCAGCGCGGATGATAGTCATGCCGCACGATGGCCAGGAACAGCAGCGCGCCCCCCACAGTCGCCAAAGTCATCCCTGCGTAAGCGACCGTCCGGGCTGCGTCCACCGGCGGCTCAGCAGTGACCCCACCTGCCTTGATCCATTGCCAAACACTCACCCCCAAGGCCACAGCAGAGCCGAGCATCGAAAAAACCGCACCAGCAATGGCGATGCGTCGGGGTCTAGGATCAGGAGGCAACATCCGCCAGCATCCCGGCTAGCGGCGGCGGCGCAAGCCGAATCCGGCGATGCCGAAAACGAGCAGCGCCAAGCGCCCTGGCTCCGGCACCGATGTGCCGCTGAAGGTCACGTAGTCAAAGGTGGCCGTGCCCGAAGTACCATAAGTGCTGCCCGTATTGGTCGGCGAGTAGGAAGTCCCAGAAGCAGGATCGTAGGCGGCCAAGATCCGCACACCAAAGAGCGCGTTGTTATCCACGCCACTCACTCCCGTGAAGTCCACCGTCAATCCATTGACCCAGGTGCTGGCCGTGAATTCATAGAGCCCACCGTTCGTATTGGCTCCGCTAACGGCATAGGGTGTCCAGGCGCTGCCATCGGTCGTGTATTGCAGTTCCCAATAGCGGCTAGCCGTGTTCGTGTTGCGCTGATCAAAGGTGAGCACCACATCCGTGTATCCAGAGGTGCTAACCATGAAAGAAGCACCGCGAGTGCGGTCACCTGACGACTGACTCGCGAAACTGGTAATATTGAAACCCGAATCGTCCGTGCTAGCAGCGGGATCTGAGGATCCATTGGAACCGGTAAAAGCCGTCGTCACCCCGCCGACACCTGCCACCGTCCCCGAGCCGGTTGAAGGCACCGCAGAGCCCGTCGAGACCGAGCCATCCGCCGGATCCGAATTGAAATTCCACTGCGTGATCGTCGTCGCCGCAAAGCCTGAACCAGTCAAGGATGCCCAAGCGATAACGAATCCCGCGCAGACGCACAGTCTCTTTTGACGGGACAATACAGAAAGGAAAAACATCGATGACGTATTCATGGCACAGATTGGATTTGGCAAGATGTCTGGAGAATTACGCACACTCACCAGACCTTTTGACAACCTAATTATAGCCAAATCCGCACCAACTCTGCAACCTTTTTTACCAACCAATCACCCTAGGAGAAGGGCCAAATTCCCCCAATCACTGCTACTGAGTCTGCGGCACGACCCGCCGCAGTAGGCCCACCAAGGCCACAAACTCGGGCAAGGCATGCCACTCCGCCTTGGCCATGCCATCCTTCAGCAACCTCTCCGCCTCGCTGGTTTTTCCGGCACTGATCAGGGCATCGCCAGTGTAGATCCTCATGCGGATGCGGTCCGTTGCGTTTTCATACCAGGCCTCCGCATTCGCAAAGAGCTCCACCGCATCATCAAACTGCCCACTTTGCGAGGACAGCAGCCCGATCAGTTCCATCAAATGAGGATTCCGCCGATGCTCCGCCAGCCGCAGCAGTTCCATCTTCAGCGGCCCCTCTGCACCATCCGCCTTTGCACGTATCGCCCGGCCCTGGTACATGGCGTAGTCCCGATTCAGCCCCTCGCCCAGGGACGATCCGATCCCCTTTCCGAAGGGTCGATAGAGGGGATCCCCGACCATCACCGTCATCCAGGAGAGCCCCGGCGTCGCATTCCACGCCGCCTCCCCCACCGTCCATCCATCCAAGAGGCGACGGTTCAGCACATCAAAATGCACCGTGTAGCCAAGATACGGCTCCCACACATTCCCCAGGGCCACCGCCGCGCCATGCTTCAGCAGTGGCCCTACCCAGTGTTGATCCGCGCTCCGCATCGTGCCCGCGCTGAACGAGTGGAGGTGACAGGCGATCGCCCCCCGCTTGAACTTGAAGGACTCTGACTTCATCGCCCCGTCCACATCCTGCGTGTACCACCCATAATAAAAAATGGTGTCCGGCAGCGGCCAAGCTTCCGGGATCAGCTCCGACTGCCGATCCGCATAGACAGGCACCCCGCTCTGCCGGAAGAGCTGCGCAGACTTTTGCAACCAGCTTTCCCCCTCCTGATACGGTCCATCTTTCAGCGCCAGATCGATCACCGCCCGCCCATACAGACCGCTCGATTCCACTGCAATGGCATCATCGATCATGCGGCGGACCGTGGGCTCATCCGGTCCATCCAGTCGAGCGGTCAACAGGATCTTTTTGTCCGCAGTGAAGTCCGCAAACGGCTCCGGTTTGTCATACCAAGGATTACGATAGGGCCCTGGCAGCGATAGCCCCTCCAGCCCCAGCACTGCCAGCTCCGAATCCACAGAGGCCTCATCCTCCAGCGCCTTTCCGGGGCTCTGTGCCGTGCGCTTGATGCGGAAGGGAATGCCCCGGACCAGGACCAGATAGCGCACACGATTGGCAGATTCCCACCACCCCATCTTTTCAAATCTCTCGCGCAACGGATCGCGCAATAGCTCGTCAAAATCCGCGCGCGTCACATCATCCGTCACCGCCATCTTCAGGTCGATCAGATGATCCGCAGGGATCCCCCGCACTTCCGCATAATACTTTGCAAGAGACTCCGCCCCCGGAAAAGCCGGGTTAAAGGCCACCACCACCTCTGGGTGCGATTGCGCCTCGCCCCCGTCGCTTTTCCCGACGATAGCGAGCCCAGACGCCCATATTAAAAGCAGGATGCGCAGATTCATGGCCAGTCCAACACTAACCCATCATACGCCAAACGCACGCCCGTCGGCAGCGTCGGCTCCTCCACCGCGTGGCGGATTTCGCAGGTGAAGTGGGTAAACCACGCCGCGCGCGGTGCCACCTTTTCCACAATTGCCAGCGACTCATCAAAGTTCAGATGCGTCGGGTGGGGCGTGCGGCGCAGCGCATCGATGATCAAGGTATCCACCCCCTCAAGGGCCGCCATCGTTGCTGGCAGTAGCTCCTTGGCATCGGGAATATACGCGCACAATTTGCGGCCCCCGCGCTGGAGCAGGTAGCCGTTGGTTTCCACCTTACCATGCAGCACCGGCAGCGGCGTCAGCGTCGTTTCCCCCAGATGAAATTTGCCGTGGATCGGCTTTGGAAAGGGCTTCAGGTAGCCACGGTAGCGGTTTTCGCCATTAAAGGCGTAGTCAAACATGCGCTCTAGCACCGCCAGCGTGGCCGGGTGCGCGTAGATCGGCATCCACTGATCCTCAGGGATCGTAAAACGGCGCAGCTCATCAAAACCCGTCACGTGATCCATGTGGGCATGAGTATAAACCGCCGCATCCATCTTCCGCACCCCAGCCCGCAGGCATTGATAGCGAAAGTCCGGCCCCGTATCCACCACCCAGGAGGACTCCGGCGTCTCCACATAGATCGACGAACGGCAGCGCTTATCGCGAGGGTCATTACTCCGACAGGTGGCGCAATCACAGCCGATCATCGGCACACCCACCGAAGTCCCCGTGCCAAGAAATGTGATCCGCAAATCGCTGCTCATCGTTGCAGCCTATCATAAGAAGCCGCCGCCAATTGCAACCGGGGATGATTGGCTATTCCACGTCCAGCCGTTGCGGAAAGTCCGGGCACAGCGCAGAAACAGCCACCGACTCGCTCCGCCCTTTCGCGAAAAACTCCAGCACACCCTCCTCGTCGCAGAGCCAGACCTCCTCCGCCCCCGCTGCATAATAAAGCAGCATCTTGCCGAGCATTTCCTCACGGGTATTTGAAGGAGAAAGGATCTCCACACAAATTTCCGGTGCTATAGGTAGGCTCGTACTGCGACGATGCGGCAGCCACCGCGCCCTGCTGATCCACCCCACATCGGGCACCCGGGTGCCGTCCGTCGTGTCAATCGGGCACTCGATCAGAGCCCGCCCTTCGGGCATCAACCGCCGGAGGTTGTGATAGACTTCCCCTTGGAAATCCCCATGCCACGTCGTCGCGGGACTCATGATGATCTTGTTTTGATTGTTCGTCTCGATCTTGGCAGGGATGTCCTTCAGCCAAGGGATAGCGCAGACCTCGGCCCAAGTCATTGCAGCAGTATTCATGGGCGGATCGTGCCACACAGCCACCACATTTTCCAGCACAAACTCGGCACGGCACCCCACCCCACAAAATGCTCCAGGACTTCGCCTTGAAAAACTCCGCCCTCCCATCATACTCGCCTCACCTTTTTCCCCTGCCATGCTCTCGTTCATCAAGATCCGCAATCTAGCTCTCGTCGAGGACGTCACCTGGGACCTCGGCCCCGGCCTGATCGGCGTCACGGGCGAGACCGGCGCGGGTAAGTCCATCATCGTCGGTGCCCTGAAGCTCATCCTGGGCGAGCGCGCCGACCGCACCCTCATCCGCAACGGCGAGGACGCCTGCACCGTCGAGGCCGCCTTTGCCCTGCGCGATACGACCGCCATTGATGCCATCCTCTCCGAATCCGGTCTGGAGCCCTGCCAGGACGGGGAACTCCTCATCAAGCGCACCGTCAGCCTCAGCGGCGCGAATAAGCAGTTCGTCAACTGCTCCCCCGTCACCCTCCAGGTCCTGAAAGCCATTGGCGAGTTCCTCGTCGATCTCCACGGCCCGCACGATCACCAGTCCCTCAATTCACGGGAGCGCCAACTGGAGATGCTCGATGCCTACGCCGACCTCGAAAACCGCACCAAAGACTACAGCGCCGCCTATCGCCACTGGCGCACCGCCGTCACCGACCTCGACGAACTCGAAAATTCAGAGCGCGCTAACGAGCAGCAGATCGACATGCTACGCTTTCAGGCCCAAGAGATCAGCAGCGCCCAGCTCAAGCCCGGAGAGGAAGAAGAGATCGAGGCCCGCCACCGCATCTCCGCCAATGGGTCCCGACTCGTCGAACTCTGCGGCCAGATCACTGGTCTCCTGGGCGATGACGAAGGCGGCATCATGCCCATCCTGCGCGATCTCGGCCGCCACATCCACGAACTCGAAAAGATCGATCCTGCCGCAGCGCAGATGTTTGAAGGCTTCAAATCTGCCCAAATTGAACTCAGCGAGATGGAGAGCAGCGTCGCCGATTACTCCGCCGAACTGGAGATCGACCCCGCAGAACTCGAGCAACTCGAACAACGCCTCCACACCCTCCAGACCCTCAAGCGCAAATACGGACCCACCGTGGAGGCCGTCATCGCCTTTGGGGATGACGTGGAAAAGAAACTCGCCCGCATCGAGAACCGAGGAGAAGAAATCGAAAAACTCCGCGCCGCCGTCGCAGAGCGCCGCGCCACCGTGGACAAACTCGGCAAATCCCTCACCAAAGAGCGCACCAAGGCCGCGCCGAAACTCGCCAAAGAAGTCGCCGCCCACCTCGCCGATCTCGGCTTTAAGCGCTCCGTCTTCGAGGCCCAGCTCACCACGCTTGAAGAGCCTGCACGCAGCGGCCTCGAGGAGGTCGATTTTCTCTTCGCCCCCAATCCCGGCGAGCCACTGAAGCCACTACGCCTCACCGCATCGAGCGGGGAAATGTCCCGCGTCCTCCTCGCCGTCAAGAGCGCCCTCGCCAAGCACGACGCCGTGCCCCTGCTGGTCTTTGACGAGATCGACGCCAACGTCGGCGGCAATATCGCTGAGGCCGTCGGCCGCAAGATGTCCGAGCTCGGCGCCACGCACCAAGTCATCGCCATCACCCACTTCCCCCAGGTCGCCTCCCTCGCAGCCAGCCAATACGTCGTCACCAAAGAGATCGAGGCCAATCGCACCCGCTCATCCATCCGCCAGATCGAAGGCGATGACCGCGTCGAAGAACTCGCCCGCATGCTCGGCGGCAAGGCCGAATCCGCCCGCGCCCACGCCCGCAGCCTGCTGGCTGGCGCTGCTTAGCCCCATCATGCCCAGCGCCTCCGCCAGCCCAGGTCCAGCGCTGCCACCCCCATCGCGCGGCCCACGCCATCTCCTCCGGCTCATCGCCGCGCTCCTCGTTGCGCTGCTCCTACACGGCCTCGTCTTCTGGACCCTGCGCCAGATCGTCCTCGCCGTGCAGCAGTTCGGCGGCGGGGTGGAAATCATCGCCAGCCCTGCGCCCGAGGCACCACCGCAGCAGCCCGTCGCCCAGCGCATCGCCTCCACCGCCCACGTTCCAACAAACGCCGCGCCCCCAGACTTTGCCTCCCAGGCGCTAGCCGCCAGTGCTACAGGAGATGCGATGCCGCTCGTGCCCTTCACCTCCCAGTGGCAGCCCACCGATCCCGGGGCCAATCTTGGCGCTGCCACCCCGATTTTTTCCGGCGGCGGCGGCATGGGCCTCCCGCAAAAGATGCGCGCCCGCATGAGTCCAGAGAGCCGACTCCAGCTGATCCTGAAAAACGGCGGCACCCCACAGACAGAGGACGCCGTCGCCCGCGCCCTCCTTTGGTTGAGGGAGCACCAAAACCTCGACGGCTCCTGGGGGCGGGACTACCCCGCCGCCATGACCGGCCTCGCCGTGCTGTGTTTCCTCGGTCACGGAGATACCCCTGACAGCAAACAACACGGGCAGGTCGTCAGTCGCGGCATCACCTTCCTGACCGACCTCCAGGCACGCAACCGCAGCATGATCTCCACCCACCCCAGCAGCGGACAGGCCGCCTACGAACACGGCATCGCTACTTACGCCCTGGGGGAGGCCTACGCCATGGCACGCTTTGGGCAAAAGGGCCTCGGCCCCATTGCCGAAGGCTTCTTCGAAGGCGTCCGACTCATCCTAAAAGGCCAGACCAAACGCGGCGGCTGGCTCTACGGCTACGAGCAGGGCGAAGGCGGTGATACCTCCGTCACCGGCTGGCAATATCAGGCGCTGAAAATCGCAGATCAGACACGACTCACCTTCCCCTCCCTGAAGGAGCAACTCCAGCGCACCGCGAAATTCCTGCTCTCCGTCCGAGGCCCAGACGGAGGCTTTGGCTACCGCTTTTCCGCAGACCGCCCCAGCCTCACCGCCGTCGGCGTCCTGGGGCTGCAATTCATTGATGCCAAGCAGCACGAAGCCGCCATCGTCAAAGGCCTCAAATTCATGTTCCGACACAGCGAAGAACAGCGTTGGTCGAGCGCCAATCTCTACAGTTGGTACTACAACACCCAGGCCACCTTCCAGTTTGGCGGCAGCGCCTGGGAACGCTGGAACGGAGTCTTCAGAGAAGAAGTCCTAAAGCACCAAAAAGAGGACGGCCACTGGATCCACGGCAGCACCAACGGAGCCAAAGATGACACCGATCTCTTCTGCACCACCCTCTGCACCCTCATGCTAGAAGTCTATTACCGATACGCCGTCGGGGGGTGAGGGGAATTGAAGATTCAGACCCTCGATCTGGCGAAGACGGACCTCATTGGATTCGGAAGCATCTACGGCACACGGGATCGTTGCTCCGCTACGCCCTCCCACAGCACCGCCAGCCACTCCTTCGTCAGCACGGGGGGCGATCTGCGTGGTGGCGGCGCGGAACTGGCTGGACTTGGTGCAGAATTCCATGCTCAGTGCACCGATCTACACTGACATAGTCGCCAGACGCTCTTCAATTCGATGGCTGTCGTTAAAACGCAAGAGCTTCACTGTTGCAGCACCAACGGTGGAGGCACCTTCGATGCGTGGCCCATTGAAACGCAAGTGCTCGTCCCAGCGATCTCGACGCGGATGGAACAACCGAGTGAACGCGCCCGCATCGTCGAGAGAGCCAATGTCGCTACCCTTGTTCAGATTACAAAACAGGCAGGCCAGCGCGAGATTGTCCTCCTGTGTCACACCCTCGTGTTTTTCACTGATGATATGATCAATCTGAAATCCCACCTACGTGTCGTCCTCGAACACGAGGCAATACTCGCATCGCCGACGCGCACGAGACACGACCAAGCGGCGGAGTTCGGCGCTGATGTAGGTGTCACTCACGCCCCACAAGGGTTCTGGCCTTGGCCTTCGCCTGGCGCATCAGCTTTTCTAACTGCACGTAATCCGCCAGTTCTTCCGCTTCTTCCGCAAGCAACCCGTCGCGCTTCTGTTTGCGGATAAGGTCTTCGACCCGTTGCTTGATCTCGGGCGAAGCACTAAATCCCATCACCGCTTTGCTGGTTGGCCCAGCGGCGATGAAGTTGATGATCTCTTCGTGAGCTTTCGTCATGATCAAGGAATCTCACAACCGACCGAAGGTTGCAACAATGAGGATGATTACTTCGTCGTGCTCTCCCGCAGCACCGCCAGCCACTCCTGCGTCGCCACTTCTTCCAGGCGTTTCAGCAAGGCGGCGCGGGGAGCGGTCATGTCGGGGCTGTCGTTCCCGCTCTGCGGGACGAGGGTCTGCATCAGGCTCATCATCGCCAGGGAGATTGTGGGCGTGGACATCATCTCCTGCGTCAGCACGGGGGCGATCTGCGCGGCGGTCTGGTCCCGCAGCGCGGGAGTGGGATGACCGTGAATCTGCGGATGCTTCGTCGCATCAATCAAAGCGAGGAGGTAGAGGCGGCGGATGGGGCTGTCGGCGGGGATCGTCGCGGGCGCTTGATCCTTCGGCACCGTGGCTCCTTCAAAGCCGGGCCACTCACCCTGCAACAATCGCTGCCACAGCGCGGTGGCGGCGCGGAACTGGCTGGACTTGGTGCAGAGTTCCATGCGCAGCTCGGCGCGTCGCTCGGGGGTGAGTTCGGGATTGGCGAGCTGCGCCAACGTGTCCTGGCGGTAATGGATCATCGGGGTTTTGTCGGCAGGAGCGGGGAAAACGACTTCGCGACCCTCGAATGCGGCTAGCCCGGCACGCAGTGGAGCAGTGAGGTCAAGCTTTGGTGGGCTGGGGACGATGCGGATGATGTTGCCATCGATTTCAGCGATGCGCTGGCCATCGTGATGCAGACGATGCTCCTGGGCAGCCAGCCACTGCTTGGCGGCGACGAGATCGCTAGGCGATGGATGGGCGAGTTCCTTGCCCGTGGCGCGATGCTCCTGGGCAGCCAGCCACTGCTTGGCGGCGACGAGATCGCTAGGCGATGGATGGGCGAGTTCCTTGCCCGTGGCGGCTTCCCAGAGATTGATTCTCTTGTCCTCGGAGCCGCTGGCGAGGCGGCTGCCGTCTGGGCTGAAGGCGACGCTCCACACCGTCCTCGTGTGGCCCTGGAGGCTGGCGAGTTCCTTGCCCGTGACGGCGTCCCAGAGCTTGGTCGTGTAGTTATGAGACCCGCTGGCGAGGCGGCTGCCGTCGGGGCTGAAGGCGACGCTCATAACCGCGTCCGTGTGGCCTTGGAGGCTGGCGAATTCATTGCCCGTGGCGGTGTCCCAGAGCTTGATCGTCTTGTCAAAGGAGCTGCTAGCGAGGCGGCTGCCGTCGGGGCTGAAGGCGACGCTCGACACCATGCCCGTGTGGCCCTGGAGGCTGGCGAATTCCTTGCCCGTGGCGGCGTCCCAGAGCTTGATCGTTTTGTCCCGGGAGCCGATGGCGAGGCGGCTGCCGTCAGGGCTGAAGGCGAGGCGGCCGCCGGGGCTGAAGGCGACGCTATCCACCTCGCTCGTGTGGCCCTGCAGGCTGGCGAGTTCCTTGCCCGTCGCGGCGTCCCAGAGCTTGATCGTGTCGTCCCAGGACCCGCTGGCGAGGCGGCTGCCGTCTGGGCTGAAGGCGACGCTATACACCTCGCTCGTGTGGCCCTGCAGGCTGGCGAGTTCCTTGCCCGTAGCGACGTCCCAGAGCTTGATCGTGGCGTCCCAGGACCCGCTGGCGAGGCGGCTGCCGTCGGGACTGAAGGCGACGCTATACACTATGCCCTTGTGGCCCTGGAGGCTGGCGAGTTCCTTGCCCGTCGCGGCGTCCCAGAGCTTGATCGTGTAGTTATGGGACCCGCTGGCGAGGCGGCTGCCGTCTGGGCTGAAGGCGACGCTATACACTATCCCTTTGTGGCCCTGGAGGCTGGCGAGTTCCTTGCCCGTAGCGGCGTCCCAGAGCTTGATCGTGTCGTCCCAGGACCCGCTGGCGAGGCGGCTGCCGTCGGGACTGAAGGCTACACTCACCGCCGCGTCCGTGTGGCCCTGGAGGCTGGCGAGTTCCTTGCCCGTGGCGGCTTCCCAAAGCTTGATGCTATTATCCCAGGAGCCGCTAGCGAGGCGGCTGCCATCGGGGCTGAAGGCGACGCTCAACACCGTCCTCGTGTGGCCCTGGAGGCTGGCGAATTCCTTGCCCGTGGCGGTGTCCCAGAGCTTGATCGTCGTATCAGAGGAGCCGCTGGCGAGGCGGCTGCCGTCGGGGCTGAAGGCGACGCTACTCACCTCGTCCGTGTGGCCCTGGAGGCTGCCGAGTTCCTTGCCCGTGGCAGCGTCCCAGAGCTTGATCGTCTTGTCCTCCGAGCCGCTGGCGAGGCGGCTGCCGTCGGGGCTGAAGGCGACGCTGCACACCGTCCTCGTGTGGCCCTGGAGGCTGGCGAGTTCCTTACCCGTGGCGGCGTCCCAGAGCTTGATCGTCTTGTCCTCTGAGCCGCTGGCGAGGCGGCTGCCGTCGGGGCTGAAGGCGACGCATTTGACACTTCCATTCATGTGGCTGGCCCAAAGGGGGAGGAGGGTGGGGTGAATGCTGTCGATAAACTGGGAGGTCGGGGTGGCTTCCTCGGCTCGGTCCTTCTCTGCCACTGCGTCGTTCATTGCGCTGCCGAGGAGTTGGGGGTAGGCCTTGGCGAAGGCCTCTGCCTCGATGGGCTGCCGACCGTAGCCGATGTAGCCAAGGGCTCGCCCGGCTAGCAGCAGGGCACGGGAGTGCTCGCGCAGGTTCTCGGCCCCGCGTCCGCGCTCCAGCCAGGCGCGGCCTTCCTCCACCTGGGAGCGTTCGAGCTGGCGATTAGATTCGACGAGAGCGGTCTGGGTTTTATCACGTTCGGTCTCGGCTTCTGCGGCGGAGGCTTTAGCTCGGGTGGCTTGGTGTTGGCCATACCATCCCCCGGCGGCGGCGATAATCGCTAGCGCAGACAGCACGGCGATCACTATTCTCCTTCGCTGTATCGCCAAGCGCTCGCGTTCCGCGTGATACTTCACCGACGCCCGAATGAACTCCCTCTCCTCCGGCTTCAGCGCGGCTTCGTGTTTCTCCAGCAGTTGCTTGCCTTCTTCCAATTCGAAGCCGGGCTGGAGGTAGCAGTCGGGGGTGCGGTTTTGTTCTTGCCACTGGCGGAGGCTGAACTCCAGGCGGCGGCGTTGGGACATGAGATCGCGGACTGGGGCGGTTTGCAGCCAGTTCGCGAGGCGGGGCCAGCGGGTGAGGAGGGCTTCGTGGGAGAGGCGGACGATGGCGCGGGATTGGGCGTCGGTGTCGGCGATGAGGAGGCGCTCGTGGATAAAGGTGTCCACGAGGGCTTGGGCGGCTGGGTCGCTCTGGATGAGGTCCTGGTAGGTGAAGGCGCGGCGGTTGGGCACGTCGGTGTCGCCTTCGCCTTTGCCGAAGGTGACGAGGCAGCGGAAGACGGCGCGGAAGGTGTCTTCGGTCCAGGGTGGTGGTGGGTCGGTGGGCTTGCGGTTTTGGCCGGTGAAGATGTCTTCGGCGTGCTTGCCGAGGGCTCCGCCGACGCCTCGGCTGGTTTTGACGTGGGTCTTTGGGTCCACATCGACACCGCAAATCTCCTCGTAGTCGGCGAAGGTGAGGCGGCCATCGGCGCGTGGGAGCTGGGCTTGGTAGAGGCGATTGAGGACGTGCTCGAGGAGCGGGAGGGCTTCGGTGTCGGCGAGGGCTTCGTCGCGCAAGGTGTCGGCGAGGGTGTGCTCGGCGCTGGTGGGGTGGGGCTCGAACTGGAGTGCGGCGAGGCTAGCGGGACGGCGGATGATTTGGCTGATCTCGTCGGGCGTGGGCGGGAGGAGGTCGAAGCGGGCTCCGTCGCGGGCAAGATCAACGAGGGTGGTAACTACCGGCTCTTTGTCGGAGGGAATCGGGTTTTGAAAGCGATGATAAAAGTCGCTGCGCAGGGTGCCGATGACGAAGACGCGCCCACTGCGGGCGAGGACGGCTATCGTTTCGAGGAAGGCGCGGAGTTGCTCGGGGGCGTAGTTGAGGGTGAAGAGTTCCTCCATCTGATCGAGCAGGAGGACGAGGCGGGCCTTGGGCTCTTGGAGTTGCTGGAGGGCTTGCTGCTTGAGGGCGGCGTCGGCCTGGCGGCCTTCCTTCGTGAGGCTGGCGATCTGGGCTTCAAGGGCGTGGCGCTGCTGGGTCTGGTGGGCTTTGGCGACGGCGCTGAGCTGGTCTTTGACGCGGATGGCGACGGTCTGGGGATGGGCGCGGAGTTCGGCGGCGAGGGACTGCTGGGGGTGAGGGGATTCGGGGTCGGCTAGTTCGGGGAGGGCTGGTAAAAGATGGTGGGTAAAAGATTCTAAATTCCCATCTTTTACCCCAAATCTTTTACCAGCTAGCAGCGCGGCGGCGAGGGATTGGAAGAGGTCGGCGCTGTCGTCGCTGGGGCGGACGATGGCGCAGCGCCAGAGGCCAATGCCTTCGATGACGCCGGGGCGGGTGAGCAGGGGCAGCACGCCAGCGCGGGCGAGCGAACTCTTGCCACTGCCGCTGGCTCCGAGGATGAGGGCGAAGTGGCAGGGCTGGGGTTTGCTGAGGGTGCTCTGCAACAGGCGCACGACTTCGCCGACGGCGCGGCTGCGGCCGAAGAAGATGGGCGCGTGCTCGAACTCGAAGACATCGAGGTCGCGGAAGGGGCTGCCTTGCCACTGGGGCTTGGGTTTGACGGTGCGCTGCCCGATGTGCTTCTGGATGAGCTTGCGCAGCTTTTTGTCCATCATGTCCTCGAACTCATCGAGGTATTGGTAGCTGTTCAGTGCCGCAATGAAGCTTCCTGTGCTCGCGTCACGCGTGACGCTGGTGAGGAAGTCCTGGAGGGCGTCGGACTGGGCGATGCGTTTGTCGCGTTCCACTTTGTCCAAAGGTGGAGCCGAAGAGGGAGGTGGTGGGGAGTCGTTCTTCCAGACGAGGAGGTCAGGCAGACGCTCGGGGTGCTGCTGCTGGCCGTGGAGAGCCTGAAGGAGTTCATACTCGGTGCCAGAGCTTGCTGGGCGTGTGTAGTCGGGCGGGAGCCTGTGCTGATCACTGAGGCGGGAGCCGAGCCTCGACCAGAGAATGCAGATGACGATGTCGAAGTCAGCGGTGGATGGGATGTTGGCTTGATAGTCTTTGCTAAAATCAACAGGTTCCCACTCCCAGAAGTAGGGATCGAGCGTGACATGCTCGGCGAACTCGCTCTGGAGTCTGCGGATGACCTCAGCCGTGGCGTGGCGCTCGCGTCCGACGTCGCCGGGGCTGCTGATGAAGAGGCGGAGGGTTTTCATGGGGAGAATGTGTTTCCGGCTGAACTACTTTTGCAAAAAGTTGGCGGTCACAGCGCCAGATACCTTTGTCAGTTTTGGTAACATCGGCACCCGCTCGACCGGGTGGCAATTGATGGTGAGCAGCGCCTCCTTCACGAACTGCCGGATGCTGCTGAGGTCACCCGAGGTCGCGGAGATGAAGATCTTGGGCGGGTTCATGGCGTTGAAACTAATCTCGATTCGATTGGGGTGGCGAAGGCAGTAGACGTACGGAGCATACTGGCAACCAACTCTCAAAAATTCACCGTGGGCGAGACGCTAAAAAAAGCCGTGATGACGGCGGTCGCAAGGGGTTTGGTGGCTCCACGCTTGCGGCGGTCGCCCCAGCGGTGCGATGCCCCGGTGCCTTCGATGCATAAAAAAAAGGAGGGCGACCTTTGCGGGATCGCCCTCCTGGGTGACTATCGAACTACGACCTCCCGTTCACGGGATTTTGAGGACTTCGCCGGGGCGGATCAGATCGGACTTCTTGCCGTTGGCGGTCTTGATTTTGGCGACCGTCGTCTTGTACTGTCTGGCGATCCCATAGAGCGTATCCCCCTTCTTGACGGTGTGCCTTCTGGAGGAGGCGACGGATTTCTTCGGCGCGGGCTTTGGCTTGGGCTTACTGGTCGTGGTGGTCTTCTTCGGTGCGCTGCTGCTGCTGCTCGATGAAGACGATGACGGCGCGTTGAAGGCATAGGGATCCGGTTCAGGCGGCAGCGGATCGGTCGGGGGGGACTGATAGGCGGGGGGGCTGCTGGAGTCGTACGGGTTGTAGCCGCCGTCGGCTGTGTAATTCGATGCATAGGGATCATCGACGGCGGATTTTTTGAATGGGCTATTCTGACATGCGACGGTGCCAAAGAGCGACAAGCAAAGCAGGGAAAGGCGAGGCAGGAGTTTCATGGTGGGACTTTAACGATGGAGGTTGGGAGTTCTGGTCAAAAAGAGAGGGGGGTGGCTCGATTCCGAAAATTCCAACAAGTTGAGTTTCCGTAATTATTAGGACACGAGGAACGAATGCAAAAGGTTTTTTGCGTGTTTCTGGCTGGATGTTGTGATCCATGAATTGGGGCGATAGGTGGTGACACGGCGTCACGTTTGCGGTGGTGCAGAGTCCTGCGCATGAATTTGCAACTTCCGTTCTTGGGGATTGCACTTTGTCCCGACTCTTTCTAGTGTCTCATTCTCATGAAAATTGGTTTTAACCTTCTCCTTTGGACCGGTCACGTGACCGAAGAAAACTTTCCCGTCATCGAAAAGCTCAAGGCCGCTGGCTATGACGGCGTAGAGATCCCGATCTTTGACGTCAGCAACCCCGCGCACTTCAAGCAGATCGGCCAAGTGCTCAAAGACAACGGGCTGCAATGCACCGCGGTGACCGTCCTGCCGGATGAGGAGCACAACGCTATCAGCGCCAACGCTGCGAACCGCCAGGGTGCCATCGATCACCTGAAGCGCGTCCTCGATTGCGGTCACAATGCAGGCGTGCAGACCCTCTGCGGCCCATACTACCAAGTCCTGGGCAACTTCAGCGGGGCGTATCCATCGGAGGCAGAACTGGAAGGCGCTGCGGGCGTGCACCGCGCCATCGCCCCCATCGCCCAAGAGGCCGGCATCAAGTGCGCCATTGAGGCCCTGAACCGCTTTGAGGCCCACCTCCTGAATACCATGGAGCAGGCGGCCAGCTACGTGAAGCGCGTCGATCACCCGAACTTCGGCACCATGTATGATACCTTCCATGCGAACATCGAGGAAAAGTGCTGCACCACCGCCATCGACACCGTTTTTGCCACGGGCAAACTGAACCATGTGCACATCTCCGAAAATGATCGCGGCACCCCAGGCCGTGGCCACATCAACATCAAGGCACAGATCCAGCACCTCAAGAGCATCGGCTACGATGGCTGGATGACGATTGAGGCCTTCGGTGGTGCCCTGCCAGATCTCGCAGCGGCGACTCGCGTCTGGCGCGACTTCTTCCCCTCCACGGAGCAGGTCTATACAGAGGGCATCGCCCTCATCAAAGAATCCCTCGCCTCCTAACGCCCCACCTTTCGTTAAACGCCAGTTGATCAACCCAACCCGAACCCGAAATGAACGATAACATGAACAAAGAAAACCCAACCACCGGCCCATCCCGCCGGGAGTTTCTCCGCACCGGCACCGTTGCCGCCAGCGCAGCCGCAGTGTCCAGCCTCACCGTTGCCCAGTCCGCCAACGTCGCCGGTAGCGATGAAATCAAGGTCGGTCTCATCGGCTGCGGTGGACGCGGATCGGGTGCTGCCAATCAGGCCATGAGCACGAAGCAAGAAGGCATCGTCCTGCACGCCATGGCAGATGCATTCAAGGATCGTCTCGATTCTGCCCACAGCAATCTTTCCAACGCCAAGCCTGACAAGGTAAAGGTGGATGATGCCCGCAAGTTCGTCGGACTCGATGCCTACAAGCAAGTCATCGATTGCTGTGATCTCGTCATCCTGACCACGCCTCCAGGGTTCCGCCCTTACCATTTTGAGGCTGCCGTCAATGCTGGGAAGAACATCTTCATGGAAAAACCAGTCGCTGTGGATGCCCCAGGCGTCCGCAAAGTGCAGGAGATGGCCAAAATCGCAGACGAAAAGAACCTCAAGGTCGTCGTCGGCCTCCAGCGCCGCTACCAGAACTGCTACCTCGAAGCCCTCAAGCAAGTCAAGGAGCAGGACATCATCGGCGAGATCGTCGCCGGTCAGGTGTATTGGGATGGCGGTGGCATCTGGTTCCGCGACCGTCTGGAAGGCCAGAGCGAGCTCATGTACCAGATCCAAAACTGGTACTTCTTCACCTGGCTGTGCGGAGATCACATCAACGAACAGCACATCCACAACATCGACGTGGCCAACTGGTTCCTCGGCGGTCCCCCCATCAGCGCTCAGGGCATGGGCGGCCGTCAGCAGCGCGTCGATAAGAAGTTCGGCCAAATCTATGACCACCACTACGTGGAGTTCACCTATGCCAATGGCGTCCGCATCAACAGCCAGTGCCGCCATCAGGCCAAGACCATGACCTCCGTGCGCGAAGAATTCACCGGCACCAAGGGCAAGTTGTACCTCGACAACAGCACCCAAAAGACCTTTGCCGTTGACCACAAAGGCAACGTCATCTGGCGTTACCGCGCCGCCCCAGCCCCCGCCGCCGAAGGCGCAGAAGGTGCCAAGGGCAAAGGCCGCCGCAACCGTGGTGGAGACCCAGATCCCTATCAGGTGGAGCACGACACCCTCCAGGCCTGCATCCGCGAAAACAAGCCGATCAACAACGCCTACTACGGTGCGGAAAGCACCATGACCGCCATCCTTGGCCGCACGGCCTCCTATTGCGGCACGGAAGTGACCTGGGAAGAGGCGCTGGCATCCAAAGTTCAGCACATGCCCAACGTCATGACCCTGGAAAGCCAACCACCCGTCGCCCCTAACGCAGACGGCTGGTACCCCATCGCCATCCCTGGGGAAACACCTCGCGATCAGATCGTCTGATCTGAAGGCGTAAAGTGAATCACAGAGCCCCGATCCACCCCGCGTGGATCGGGGCTTTTTTTATACCTCCCGTCATCAGCTTTTGTGAAATTCCGGTTGGTTTCACAAATCCTAAAGACGGTGAGTATATATCTGCTGCCGCACGCGCAGCGCCCAATGGTGGGCAAGTGCGTGAGTAAACAGCGGGAAGTGATCCGTTCAGTGAGTCTTCGCGGTGGGAAGGACGGCGGCGGGACGCGCGCCGCTCCGCACAGCACACCCTGACCGGCGAAAGCCGCAAACCACCTCAGGCGTCTTTGCCGAGCAACTGCGTCCTCGTGAACGCTGAGGTCACTGGGTAGCCCTTGGACTCGATGTTTCCACGTCCGCCTTCTTCCCGATCCACCAGCACCAGCACAAAGACCACCTTCCCGCCTTCTTCTTCAACAGCTTGGATCGCCTTTAAGGTCGAATCCCCGGTGGTGATCACGTCATCCACGACCACGACCGGCGTGCCCGACACAAAATTGCCTTCGATGCGCCGCCCCCGACCATGCCCCTTGGCCTCCTTACGCACCACGTAAGCCTGCACCGGAGTTTCATCGCCACTCAGGGAACTGGTCATCGCCGTGGAAAGCGATAGCGGATCTGCGCCCAAGGTCAGGCCGCCCAGCGCCGTCACCTTCACGCCCAGCGCCGCTTCCTGCTGACGCAAAAGATCATGAAGGATGCGTCCCACCAGCACGGCACCGCGCGCGTCGAGCGTGGTGACACGGCAATCGACATAGAGATCACTCTTCTTCCCAGAGGCGAGCGTGAAGTCGCCAGTCTTGACAGACTTAGCGAGGAGGATCTGGCGGAGTTCGGCGCGGTCAGCTTCAATGGACATGGCAATGGCTATAGCTGGGATTGCAGTGTCGGCAAGGCTTGATCCCAAAAGTTTGCACAGCCAAAGCCATGCGGATGGGCGGGATCGCTGCCCCGATCCTGTTGGCAAAAGATGGAATCAGTCCTTTGAAAGGTGAACCATCACCTTTTGGAGTTCCCCCGGAGAGGCGCGCGTCCCGCCGCCTTCAAAACCCCACTCGCGAAGCGACACACCCGCCCAAAATCACAAAAGTATGCATCCCCAGCACGGAAGTCGGATAAACCTCGCCCCCCGTGCTTGTATTCCTGGCCTTGTCTCTGTTAGCCTTTGCGGCAGAGACAAACTCAAACCCCAGGAACTGCCATGCGCACCCCCTTGACCGCCCTCGCTCTGGCTCTCCTCAGCCAGACACTCCACGCCGCCGACCTCCCGCCGGACAAAGGCAACGAAATTCCCGAGAGCGGTAAGCGACCCGTCGTCCTGACCGGGGCCGTGCAGAAGGCCCTGCCGCAGCATGACCTCCCTGCGGGCTACACCCTCTCCCTCGCCGCCGCAGCCCCGCTCGTCACCCATCCCATCATGGGCTGTCTCGATGACAAAGGCCGGCTCTTTGTTGGCGATGCCGTCGGAGTGAACTGGAACAAAGCCCAACTCGATGCCAACCCCCCCAACCGCGTCCTCATGCTTGAGGATACCGACGGCGATGGTGCCTTCGACAAAAGCACCGTCTTTGCCGACAAGATGACCTTCCCCCAAGGAGCCTGCTGGTTAAACGGCAGCCTCTACGTCGGATCGCCCCCCAGCCTCTGGAAGCTCACCGATACCGACAACGACGGCATCGCCGATCAGCGGGAGGAGATCGTCGCCGGCTTCGACTACACCGGCAACGCCGCCGACATCCACGGCCCCTTTTTGCATCCCAATGGCCGACTTTACTGGTGCCACGGCCGCAAAGGTCACGACGTGAAACAGAAAGATGGCACGCCCGTCGATGCCTCGCTCGCCTGCGGCATCTGGAGTTGCAAGCCCGACGGCAGCGATGTCGCCTGGCATTCACTTGGCTGCGGGGATAACCCCGTCGAAGTCGATTTCACCCCCAGTGGCGATATCATCGGCGTGCAAAATCTCTACTACAACCAGCCGCGCGGCGATACCATCGTCCACTGGCTCTACGGCGGCGTCTATGAGCGCAGCGACCAGCTCAAAGCCATCGCCCACCTCCCGCGCACGCTGGAGACCATGCCCGTCATGTACGACTTCGGGCACGTCGCCGTCAGCGGTTGCAGTTTCTGGCGCAGCTACCCAACCAATAACCAGCAACCAGGAACCCAGAACTTTCTGGTCACGCATTTCAACACCCAGCGCCTCGTCCGCATGGAACTGATCCCCGAAGGCAGCACCTACCGCGCCGTGGAGAACGAATTCCTCAAGCTCAACAATCCCGACATCCACCTCACCGATGTCATGGAAGATCCCCGCGACGGATCCCTGCTCCTCATCGACACGGGCGGCTGGTTCCGCATCGGCTGCCCCAGCTCGCTGATGGCCAAGTCGGATCTGCTCGGTGCCATTTATCGGATCAAGCCCGCCACACCGCGCCCCGCCCCCACCCCCATCGCCCAACGCGACTGGAAGACCCGGTGGGAATTCCAATCACCCGAAGAAGTAGCCGCGCAACTCAGCAGCAAAGAGCCCCAAGCCGTGCGGGCAGCGCTCGAATGGGTCGCAGAAAAATCGACGCTCGATGGTGGCATCAACAATGCCCTCGTCCGACTCCTCGATCAGGAGCTCGATCCCACAACCGAGCATCAACTCCTCTTCGCGCTCGAAAATGTCGCCCCACCGTTCATGAGCATCGCTGGCAACGACCTCAACGGCAGTCGCCTGATGATTGCCAACACCTTCCGCAAAGACACCCGCAACAAGCCCTCGTCCCAGGCAATGGTAGCGGGCCTCCTTCCAAAGCTTGAGCCCGAAAAATCAAAGAACCTTGCCGCCACCGTCCGCCGCGTCTTGGCCGCAGATTCGGAAGCTTTTGAATATGCTGCCGAGCCATTGGCCGCATGGCTCGCAACAGACGCGATCGCCCCCGCCCGGCTCGCCTTTTTCAGCGACCTCCTCCCATCCGTCCTCACGACCAAAGCCGCGCAAGACCTGGTCAGTCGGATGCTGTCCCACACCGCCCCAAACGTCCGCCAATCGGCCCTCAATATCCTCGCCGCCCAGACCACCGGCACCAGCAACGACGCCTGGCTCCCCACACTCGACAAACTCCTCGCGGAGGCTCCAACACCACTAGTGCTCGACGCCATCAAGAAGCTCAAGTCCGCGCACTTCGACACCGCCCTCCAAGCCATCGCGGCAGATACGAAGCGAGCCCTCTCCATCCGCCTCAAAGCGCTCGACGCCGCCAAGTCCGTGAAGCTCGCTGGCGATACCTTCACCCTCGTCAAAGGCGTGCTGATCGATCCCGCCTCCTCCGCCGCAGCCAAGATCCAGGCCGCCGGAATGCTCGCCAGCGCCCCCTTGCAGAAGCCGCAAGTTCTGGAAATCGCGCCCCTGTTTGCCGCGCTCGGTCCCATTGAGCTCAAGACCTTGCTGCCACTCGTCCGCAAAAACAAGGACCCCGAAATTGGGCGCGCAATCGCCGCAGAGATCGCCAAAAACCCCGTCATCGCCAGCGCCCAAGAAAGCCACTACCGCACCGCCTTCGCCGACCAACCGCCGGAGATTTTTGAGTCCATCATCCATCCCGCCTACACCAAAGCGATCGAAGCCACCGAAGCCAAGAAGCGCCAGCTAGGCAGTCTCGCCGAACGCGCCGCCGTCACAGGCAATGCCGAACGCGGCCAGTCGCACTTCGCCGCAGGCAAAGGCACCTGCATGGCCTGCCACAAGATCGGTGACATCGGCCGCCCCATCGGCCCCGACCTCTCCCACATCGGTGCCATCCGCACCGAGCGCGACCTCCTGGAAAGCATCCTCTTCCCCAGCAACACCCTCGCCCGCGACTACGAGGCCCATCTCATCGAGACCAACGATGGCCAGCAAACCATGGCCGTCATCAAGAGCCACACCGCCGAAGGATTGCTCGTCGTTGATATCGCCGGCCAAGAAAAAAACATCCCCCACCGGACCATCACCGCTGACACCACCCTCCCCACCAGCCTCATGCCCATGGGCCTCGATCAAACGATGCCGGAGGCTGAGTTGCTGGATCTCGTAGCCTGGCTTCGCTCACTGAAGTAGCGCCCACCCTTTCTTATTCGTATGCGCATCCTCACCCTCACACTTCTCCTCGCCATCACCGCGAACGCTGCGGACGACGGCATTAAATCCAAAACCACGTACGCCAAGGCTTACGGGGCAACCAAGGGCGAGGCCAAAATCGATCCCGCCAAAGAACTGCCGCACTACCCTGCCATCGAGCCACAAGACGCCATTGCCTCGTGGAAGGTAAAGAAGGGCTTTCATCTCGAACTCACCGCCAACGAGCCCCAAATAAGCGATCCCATCGCGATCTGCTTTGACGAAAACGGCCGCATGTTTGTCTGCCAGATGAACGACTACTCCGAGATGCGCGACGTCACCCCGCACCTGGGCCGCATCACGATGCTCGAAGACAAAGACGGCGATGGCCACTTCGAGACCAGCACCGTTTTTGCCGATGATCTCCCCTGGCCCACCGGGCTCATCTGGGCAAACGGCGGACTTTTTGTCGGTGCCACACCCGACATCTGGCGCTTTGAGGACAAAGACGGCGACGGCAAAGCAGAAGTCCGCGAGAAAGTTTATACCGGCATCGGCACCGGCCTGAAATTACTCAACGTTCAAGGCCTCATGAATAGCTTTCAGTGGGGACCAGACAACCGCGTCCACATCCTAGCGGGCGGCGGCAATCGCGGGATCGTCACCTGCACCAAGCGCCCCGAACTCCCCGGCCAAGAACTCGGCGGCAAGGACCTCTGGTTTGATCCCCTCACCTATGAATTCGGTACCGAGCTGGGCGGCGCTCAATACGGCATGAGCTTTGATGACTACGGCCGCAAGTTCGGCTGCTCCAACTCCGACCACCTGCAATACTGGGCCTACGACGACCGCTTCACCCGCCACACCGGTCCCGTCACCACACCTCCCGCGCGCCAAAGCATCGCCGTCGATGGTGGTGCTGCCGAAGTCTTCCGCATCAGCCCCGACGAACCCTGGCGCATCATCCGCACCCGCTGGCGCATCGCCGGAGTCGTGAAGGGCGTGGTCGAAGGCGGCGGGCGCGTCAGTGGCTACTTCACAGGTGCGACCGGCACCACCATCTATCGCGGCGATGCCTACGGACCTGAATTTACCAACAACAGCTTCTCGGGTGATGCAGGCGGCCAACTCGTGCATCGCAAAATCATCCGCCCCACCAAGGATGGCCTCAGCCTCGAAGGAGAACGGCCCGAAGACGAGCGCGGTTTTGAATTCGCCGCCTCCAAAGACACCTGGGTGCGCGTCGTCAACTTCGCCAACGCCCCGGACGGCTGTCTGCATATCTGCGACATGTATCGTGAGGTCATCGAGCACCCCTGGAGCATCCCCGACGAGATCAAACAGCACCTTGACCTCAACAACGGCAACAATCGTGGTCGCATCTATCGCATCGCCCCAGACGGATGGAAGCCCGGCACCGATGACGTGCGTCGCGGCAAGATCGCCCAAGCCAGCACCAAAGACCTCGTCGAACTCCTCACGCACCCGAACGGCTGGCAGCGCGATACCGCCCAGCGCCTCCTCTATGAACGCCAGGACAAGGCTGCCATTGCTCTCTGCGACACACTTCTGCGCAGCGCCGACCCCGCCCACGCCAAAGCCAAGCTCCACGCCCTGCAAACCCTGCAAAGCCTCGGCGGCCTGACAGATCAACTCCTCATCCTTGCCGCCAAGGACAGTGATTCCCAAGTCGTCCAGCGCGCACTGAGACTCGCCAGCACCCTCCAACCGCTGCCTCAAGGCCTTGCGGACACCTTGAAAAACATCGCCAGCACCAGCAGCGATGCACGCGTCCTGCTAGAGACCGCCTTCATCGCCGCCGACCTCCCAGGCGCTGACGAGATCCTCCTCAATACCATCCGCAAAACGCATGCACACCCACTCGTGCTTGCCGCAGCGCTCAACGGCAGCCAGGACGCCAGCGGACTTTTCCTACCCTTGCTCGCCGACTCCAAGGCCGATCCTGAACTCCGCCCCGCCATCACTGCCCTCACCGCCGTCATCGGCACCAAGAACCAAGCAGACCAGGTCAGCCAGACCATTCAGCAACTCGTCGGTGCAGATCACCTTTCAAAGCACCTCCCAGGCATCCTCACAACCCTGCGCACAGCGCTCACCAAATCGCGCACCACCATCGAAAAGGCGGACACCAGTGGCGCACTAAAGGCTTTGTTGGATCAGGCAGCCAAGACCATCGCGGACACCACGAAGACCGAAGAACAACGCATCGCAGTCATCGAACTCCTCAACCTCAGCAACGCACCAGAAGCCAGCGCTGCCCTCAACGCCGCCATTGGCAGCGGCCAGCCCGAAGCCCTACAAACCGCCGTTATCCACACCCTGGCCGAAGGCAGCAGCAAAGAACTCGCCGCCCAGCTCATCGCCGCCTGGAGCAGTTACGGCCCCAAGGCTCGCGAAGCAGCACTCGCTGCGCTGATCGGCCGCAGCGATAGGCTTCCGGCCTTATTCAGCGCCATCGAAAGCGGCACCATCAAGCCCACCGATCTCCCCGCCAGCCAAGTCCAGGCCCTCGTAAACCACAAAGACAGTGCCACCGCCACCCAGGCCAAAGCCGTCCTCGCCACCGTCATCCCGCCTTCACGCGAAGAAACCCTGAAGAAGTTCCAACCCGCACTCACTCTCAAAGGCAACCCCATCACAGGCCAAAATCACTACATCTCCCGCTGCATGGCCTGCCACCGCGCCGGGACCATGGGGCTGCAAGTCGGCCCCGACCTCATCACCGTCAAGACCAAAGGCCGCGACGCCCTGCTAGCCGCCATCATCGATCCCCATAAAGAAGTCGCCCCCCAGTTCATCGCCTACACCCTCAGCACCAAAGACGGTGCCACCCTCACCGGCATCGTCGCACAAGATGAAGCCAACAGCGTCACCCTAAAGATGATGGGCGGCATTCAACAAACCGTCCAACGCGCCAACATCCAAGGCACCCAATCCAGCGGCCAAAGCCTCATGCCCGAAGGCATCGAAACCGGCATGAGCGAGCAGGACATGGCCGATTTGCTGTCGTACATTGAAGATTTGAAATGAGGTCTCACAACCTCTCCAAGCTAGCCTGTATCCATCCGCCTTTTATCACCCAGCAACACTCTGCAGCTTCGTCAACACGGCGGAGGCAACCTGTTGGGGCGAGACACCGGTCATGCAGTCGTAGTGACCGAAGGGGCACTCGCGTTTGAAGCAGGGGCTGCAAGGGACGTGGTGACGGATGATCGTGTGTTGAGTGCCTAGAGGACTGGTCAGCACGGGTTCGGTGGAGCCAAAAATCGAAACGGTCGGCACTCCCATCGCGGCAGCCAGGTGCATCGTGCCGGTATCGTTTGTGATCAAGAGAGCACATTGTTGGAGGCAGGCGATCAACTCGGTGAGGCTTGTTTTTCCGACGAGGTTTTGGTGACGAACGGCACCGACCATTTGTGAAAGCGTCACCCCCATCGCCGCCTCGCCGGGTGCCCCCAAAAACACGAACTCTACCACGGGCATCGATCCACCGACGACTTGCATCACCTGCGCAAATCGCTCCAGCGGCCAGCGCTTGGCGGGGCCGTACTCGGCACCCGCGCAGATGCCTATGCGAATCACGCCATCGTTTGTCCTCAGCGGGGCACCCGTCGTCCAGAGAGCCTCAGAGCTAATGTCCGCTCCGCAATGCTCTGCCAATCGGAGATATTTCCGGGCGTGATGTTCGGGTGGTTGCCCTTTCTTCGCATCGGGTGCCACTTGATCCAGGAGCTTTTCCCGCAGCGACCCGCGATAGCCTGCCAGTCTCGGGATCCCCGCCAACCAGAGTTCCAAGGTGGAACGCGTCGAGTTAGTCAAAAGAATCGCCGCATCAAAAGGCACACCAGTCGCTTTGATTTTGCGCGAGACGGAGCGCAAGCCCTCTTTGCCATCCTTGCCAATGTAGCGATCCACCTCTGGCAGGGCAGTCCACAGCTCACGCAATTTTTCCGGGCCCAACACCGTCAGCTTGAGATCCGGGCGACCCGCCTTCAGCGCACGCACCGCCGGGAAAGCCATGCAGGCATCACCCAGCCAGTTCGGGGATCTGACCAGCAGTTCAAAAGGCTGCAACGATGCCGCCGTCATCCCTGCGGGCACTGCGATACCCCGACGGTAGCCCGATAGAAGAAAGTCTGGCTTCGGCGTCTTCCAACGATTGTGCACCCAGAACCAATCTGCCGGAGACCGACGGATCATGCCTTCCACCACTTGATTCAGCGCCACGGTCAAGCCCTCCGCGGTTGGCTTTGCTTCGCCTGACACGACGGGCGGATGGCAGACCAACTTCCAGCGCCCTGGACCATCGTCGTACACCCCCATCGGCAGCATAGCCGCCTTGGTGCGGATCGCCATGAGGCCCGCCAGCGGCGTCGTCGATGCCAAACGACCAAAAAACGGGCACCACACCCCTTTATCACCAGCATGCTGATCGACCAGCACCCCGAGTTGCGCGCCCGCCCGCAGCAGTTTCAGTGGCCCCGCAAATCCTTCACTGCGGTCAAAGAGCGTGTAGCCAAGCTTCTGCCGACGATCCAGCACCAGCTTATTCAAATACGGGTTCCCCAGCGGTTGATAGATACTGGCGGGTTGTCCGATGGAGATGAATAACGATGGCACCTGCGTGAGGAGTTCCCAGCAACTCAGATGGCATACCGGATGCACCACTGTTTGCCCTGCTGTTTGCGCGGCGCGGATGTGCTCGATGCCCTCCGCCGTCACTCGCTTCACGATGTCTTCCTGCCGCATCAATGGCAGCTTAAAGCCGCAAAGAAAGTTGCCACCCAGTCTCGCGAAATGCGCGTGCGCCAGCTTCTTGCGAGCCTTAGCATCCATCGTTGCGCCGAAGGCGATGCGCAGGTTATCGATGGCCAGGCCACGGTAGCTCGGCACAAAATAATAGACGATCCAGCCGATCACACGCCCCAATCGCGCCACCGCGCCCAGTGGCAGCAAGCGCAAGACCGTCTCCACACAGCGAAAGATCGCATAGACAGCGAACTGCCCTGCGCGCTTGATCAGGCCTTCTCCGGCGGTGTTTTTTCCCATGCGTTTGCAGCGCCTCTATGACCCAACATTCAAGTGGATGCAATCCTCAATGCTCTAGCCAAACGCGACGGCCCACAAAGTCAAAAGTCACCCGATAGTCGCTGAAGAAAAACGAACCGATCCGGGCCGGCCCTGGGGCCACATCGATCTGTGCATCGCGAAAGTTCCGACCAAAGGCATTCAGATTGGCCACATTCAGCACTCGGATATTCGCCGCACTGCTGTTATGCCCACCGCCGATTCCCGCAAAGACCAGGCCCGGCACGTCCACCGCCACGCCCGGATCGCTCGGGGCCAATTGTGCCGCCAACTCATGCGGGATGGTGACCCCGATGGCGGACCCCGTGTCCAGTACGGCTGACCACGCCACACCATTCGCGGACAACTGCACCGAGGGGACCCCATGAGCCAGGGTAAACGGCGCAGACATGACAGGCCGCCCAGGCGTGGGATTGAAGGAGCCGCGTAACCCCAGCGTAATACGCTTCTTCGGATAATCCACCGTCAGCCAACGGCTACGACTCGCAAAAAAGTCCCACCCCATCAGCGTTATCTGCGAATACTCCGGCAGCATTCCCAGCGTTACCCAATTTTCCTGGGTGCGGATCGCGCATCGCGCGCTGCCAGCATCCCAACCCGCCAGCGTCACATTGCGCAGCACCGCTGGGATACCGACTTCCATCCCAGCGATGCCCTTCATCTGAAAAGGCGCGTGCTGGCTCGACTTCCAGGGTTGGATGCCAAGCTTCACCGCCTGTCGGGCCTCGAATAGTGCCAGCGCCGCCCCGGTATCCAGCATCACGTCATCAAGCCGATGCCCATTGATCTTTGCTTCAAAGGTCGGCACCCCACTCCCGAAATCCATGGGAAAAGTGACAAACCCCGCCTCTGGTGCAGGCGCTGGAGTTCGGATCTCTCCCTCCTCAATGAGTTTCTTTGCATCGCTGGCGGAGAGGCTGCTTTGCTCAATGTTCTTCAAGACGCCCGCAGCCGCCTCCCGAGTCACCACGCCCGGCTGGGAGCAGGAGTTCAGATAGATTGAAATGCCCAGCGTGGCAGGGAGAACCAAAGATCGACGGATGAATTGCATGCGTAGGGACGAACCCATGGCCTCGGATCGGCTCAACGTCCAGCGACCTTTCCAGGGGTGCCCGGCAGTGTGATGATGCGTTGCGACGCACTGAGACCGTACTTTTCAGGCTCATACATCGCCTCGATCTTGGCGGGCGGCGCAACGACATCGCCCTCAGCAATCACCCGCGCGAGGTACCGCAGACCGAACCGTCCCTTGGCAGGAGCGTAATCCGTGAAGAACAGCGCACGATCTGCATGGATCTCGCGGTGATCGCAGAACCAGGCCTCCAAGCCCTCTGGAAGGCGGGACTCATCCCGCTCGTTCTGGGTCCCAAATTCCGGATTGACCGCCTCTAAGACCGAAGGCAGCGGATCGTTGATCGCCAGATAGCGTTCGCCTCCACCGATCTCCATCCCCAGCGTCACGACCACCATATCTCCGACTTTCAGTTCCGTGGCCTCGGATAGCCCTCCATCCATGCCCAACTTTTCATAGGTCCGGGTGATAGCGAATCCCTTGTTTTCGCCAGCGAATTCGCGTGCTGGGGGATACGCACGCGCTTCTACCCGAACGAAAGTTTCGCGATCCGCAGGCAAAGCCAGGGACATCGGCACGGCCGTGAGTTCAGGACGCATCGGCAGCATCGTTCCCGCCACGCCGGGAGTCGTCGCGATGTTCAGTGGCACCTGCTTATCCCCCCAGGCTAGAGTCGTCGAAATCGGCTGGGCCGCTTTTTTCTGACTGCGATCATACGCCGTCAAGGCCGTCAACATCCACGCGTTGGTGAACGTATTGCCCCACTCGCCACGACCATTTCTCGAACGCATGATCTGCTCCGCGAGGTTGTTCGCGTCATTGGTCAAGCCCATGTGCACATAGCAGATGAGGCGCAGGGCCTTGTTCACGCTATTGCCGGCCCAATAGTTCCAGGAGGGGCTGGCGACCGGGCGACTGCTGCTCTTTTTACCTGCTGGTGCAGCGGGCCGCCACCCGATCAGATCCTTCACTTGCTGCTCCGATCCATCGCTGATCAACATTGCCAACCCGAGATAAAGTCGGGCGGTCTCAGGCAAGCGCTCGCGCCGTGCGAAGAGCAAATTATGGTAGGCAGGCTCAGCACGTTTTGCCCTCGCCAGCGTGTAGAGCGCCAGGGCGGCATCCGCCAACACGTAATCGTTACGCTCATCTTCCAAACCACGCAGACGCTTGGAGAGAAAGCCCATCAGCCCATTGACCACATCTTCCGGCACATCAACGCCCGCAGACTTTGCACGTAGCAGCAGCATTCCACCATACGCACTGCCCCAGAGGTTCGCCTCCTGCCCGCCGGGCCAATAAGCCAGACCGCCATCATCGGTGGTCATCTGCATCAGGCGATCCACACCAGCCTGCACCACCTCCTTGCGCCGAGCAGCATCCAATAGATCTGGAAAGAGCGGCTCATAGCCAGAAAGGGCAAGCCAGGGCAAGGTCGCAGAGGTCGTCTGCTCCACACATCCGTAGGGGTAATGCATCACATAACCCAGCGCATCGCGCACTTCGTAGAGCCGAGAAGAACTGATGTTGACCCGCAAATCCCCATCCCCTTCCAGAACCGCCGGATTTACATCCTTCAAAAGATTGTCAGGAGGATTCGTCGCACCCGAGGCGAGGGCATACCGGACCTCACGCAGTTCTGGCAGCGGATGCTCCACATTAAAGTTCGACTCCGTCCCATCCGACACTGCGGGTGCACCATCTGGCCAGGTCGCCGTCTTTACCGACCAGCGCCATTTGCCTGCCCCCAGGGCCACAAAGCGAACGGGAAAGGCCGTCGAAGTTGTCTCGCCAGCTTTGACCGCAACAGCCCGCGTCACAGTGCGACCCGTCGGCGGCAACTGCGTCGAACCCGCGACCACGGCATTGAAGGGGCGAGCCTCGCGGATGAAGTCAGCAGACGCATCCAGTTCCAATTGCACCTCGACCGTCCCCGAATGCGCCGTCGTATTGTGCACGACAGCCTTCACCAAAACCTCATCGCCCAATCGCGCAAAGCGAGGGATCACCGGCTCGATCATGAGAGGTTTGTTCACCTCAAAAGCGGACTGCGCATGCCCAAAGCGATCTGCCCCTGCCGCAACGATAGCCATGATTCGGAAGCGACTCAGATTGTCCGGCGCGGTGACCTTTACAGTCACGCGGCCCTCCGCATCTGACGTGGCAGACCCAATCCAGAGCGGCGTCGCCACAAAGTTCTTCCTCATCGCCACATCGCCACCATCCTCATCGCCACCACCACCGACGAGGAAGCCCTTATTGCCGCGCTCCCGCACCGCAGCGTCCTCATCCAGCAAATCGCCAAACGATGCAAACGTCGAAAAGCCCAAATTAAACAGCGGATGAAAAAACGCAGCCGGATCAGGAGTCTCATAGCGGGTCAGGCTCAGTACACCCTCATCCACCGCACACAGAGTCACATCCGCATCCTTCACTGGCGCGCCCTTGGCATCACGGATCACGGCCGTGATATCCATGGCCTCTGCGGGTAGAATTTCTGGCGTTGCGGGGCTCACTTCCACCGCCAAGTCATGAGCATCAGACGCCACCTTGAGGGCGCAGTATCCCACTCGGAACTCCGGCATTTTGTGCGCCTTCGGGCTTCCACTTGCCCCCCTTACCACCACCACAGACACAAACACATTCGGTGCATCTTCCTCGGTAACTGGCACTCGAATCACGGGATCGGCCAGTGTGAAGGGAACCATGAAATGCCGATGCATGCGATTGCGCTCCACCGTCACCATGGCAGTGCCCTCAATCGGACTCTTGACCACGATCACCGCTTCTTCCCCCGGCTTCAGTTCGGACTTCTCAGGCTGCAACTTCATCGCCACTCCATCCTCCATCGCCCAGGGGAACTCCCCGCTACCGATCACGTAGATCGGCATCCGCGAAAGAATCTTTTTCCCACCCGCATCCGTCGCTTCTGCAGTGATGAAGTAAGTGCCACCACTTGCAGGGGTAAAAGGCAAAGTCAGCGAGGCAGTGCTGCCTGGCGTCGCGGGCCGCAATTCCACCGATTGCTTGAACTCTTCCCGCAGCATCACCTGCTCCTTCGTCGTACTTCCGCCCCCTGCCGTGGCGATCTTGAGGGTGTTGTATTCTTGCTTTTCAATCTTCACCTCAACCTTGATCAACTCTGTTACCGGCTCGCCATGGGGGCGGACCGCCACGAGATCCAGCACCACTTCTTTGCCCGCTTTTGCAAAGAAATCCGGCCCCTTCAAGCCCACGAGAAACGCCGCGCCGGGCACCTCAATATCCTCACCTGTGCTGATCGTTTGCTCATTGATATCAGTGATCTCTGCCGTCACGTGCACGGTTTGCGGCAGGGATTCGCGCTGCGCTGGCGGCATGGGGAATTGCAGTGTCATTGTGCCATCGTCATTCAGCGATCCATCGCCGCTGACGTACCATTCCTCCTGGTAACTATCATCCCCGCTCCAGTTGCTGCGATCCCGTTCCCGACCGTACCCGGCCCAGTAAGGAGCATCGCCAAAGTGATAGGCCGCAAATGCTTCCGGCGGGCTAAAGTCCTGTATGCTGGTGGCGCTCCACGCGACCTTAGCCTTGCCCAATGACTTGCCCATGTAGTAATTTGCGCTCAGCGGTGCCTCGATCCGGTCCGCCAAAATCCGCGCCTCTTTCGCCTCCAGATGGACCTCAAAGGAATTGGGTCGGTAGTCCTCCACCCGCAGAGTCAGGAATCCTGGATCGTTGTCCTCATCCTCCCCTTCGCCCTGCAAACTCAAGCTGACTTGATAATGCCCCAGCGGTGCCCCAGGCAATTTGATATCATCCTGCCAAGATCCATTCGCCCCGAAGGTCACTTCCTTTTCCATGACGACCCGATAGCGCGGATCACGCACCTTCAGCGTCCCCTTCACCGCACCAACATCCAGCAGCAAATCATCCGCCACACGCAGACGGGTCCAGGCCTTGAGATGCGCTGTTTCACCCGGCCGATAGAGGGGACGATCCGAAAAGAGAAAGGTCTGCCGACGGCTCTGCCAGACATTTTCCCAACTGCGCTGCACATCATCTCCGTAGATGCCCCAGAGTTCCGCATTGCCCCAGGCGGCCTTGAGCACGGTGCAATCCCCCGCCTTCTCGACCAGCACAAGAGCAGGCTCCTCCGTCGCCACCTGCACCAAACCATTGGCATCCGTACCGCTAGAGCCCAGCAACTTCCGGTCTGCATCCACAAAGGTGACACGCGCCCCAGCAACGGGTTGCCCCGTACTCAAAGAAGTCACATAGACAAAAGCGTCCTTTTGATTGGACTTCTGAATGACCCCCAAATCCGTCAGTTCGATCAGCGACTGCGCGACGACCTTCTTGTCGCTCAAGCCCTCCTTCGCCGTCCCCTCAATCTCCACCAGCAGCGGGGCAGCAGATGTCGGCCCAAGGATCTCCCGCCAATTGAGCGTGATCAACTCACTGCGATCCAGGGGCTTATTGATCGGGTAAACGTGATCGTAAATGACCGTGCCAGGGTAGGAGTCAAACGGCTCCGGCTTAAACTCCCGCCGCTTCTCGGGACGCTGATCGTAGCGGCTCTCATAGGCTCGAAAGCGCTCCATGCTATCCAGCAACTGCGGACCGGTGAAGCTCCGCACGCGGACACGGACCTGCGTCACATTCGCCGCGCTAAACTCATAAGTGCCCGCGCCTGCCGCCAACTGACTGCGCATAAAAACCGGTGCACCGATGTAGGGCGGGTTCGGGACAAACTCCGCACTGGAGGTTACTGGAGCATCCAACAACAGCCCGTCCGCCGCCGGGAATCCAGGCTCAATCGAGATCTGATACGGCCGATTCAAGGCAAAGGAACCATGGATCGCCAGGGTGTCGTCGTCCAAGTCGGCGTGATCGATTTCCACTGGCGGATCGATGTGCACCATCGCTGCTAGCCTTGCGCCCAACTCACGCAGTTCCTTTTCCGAACGTTCGCCATCGCTCTCCGGCAGGATGTTCTTGTTGAATTCAATTTGGACAAAGTACGGGCTATCAAAGGGCGTCCTGCCCGTTACGCTCTCAACCTCAAGCGGCAACACGTTCCCAATCGTGACAGTGTCCCCCGCCTCCAGAGTATCCCGACCACTCGCGTTCGTGAGCTTGGCACTGATCTGGAGAGCCCATCCTTCCGCCACGGGCAACAGCTCCGCAGGCTCCACGACGATAGCGCTCATGCGCACGCCTTCGGGACTGATTTTGGGCTCAACCTTCGCAATCTCTTCCGCCCAGGTCGCATCCGGTTCCGCATACCGTTTAGTGAAGTCTTGCCCAGTGGCATAGCGCACCTTGGCAGGGATCGTGAGGACCGGATTTTTTGAAACAAAGCTGATGTGCTTTGCCGCTTCTGTAGGGTTCACGTTGTCATTGAACTCAAACATAAATGCCGGACGGCGCGGCGCATTCTGCTCATCGTCATACCATTTCGGCTCCTGATCGATGATCAAAAAGCGCGCACTGTTGTAGGAATCCAACACGGAGGTGGACATCTCTGCCCCTGCCAGATCCTTCAGCCCGGGGCGCAGGCGGAACTTGTAACTCTGATTGAATTGCGGCGGTTGCGTCAGGCGATAGTGACCGCTGCGGGTGCTAACCCACTGAAAGAGGCCCGACAGCGCTGGCTCCACAACGACCGGGGACTCCATCGCCTCCTTGCCGACCTGATCACGCTCCACCATCGCGGTGGGAAAGGTGATCTCAATGGTGGATTCCGGTGCCAACTTTGCCGGATTGGCCGTGATCTTTGCCTCCAAGGCCTTCGGTTTTGGTGGGACCGCCGACTTGGCCGCGGGTTTGGCTGCATTGAGTGAAGCGACGCCCATCATGCAGGCGAAAGCAGCACCGATAACCGTGCACGGCACGGCGGGGGAACAAAGGGTAGTTTTCATGGATTTTGATCCTCGAACGACACGAGATCATAACAGGTTTTCTGACTCTGCACAGTGGCGAGTAGAAAAGTTGTGGGAGATTTTCCGGAGAAAATGGGGCGCTACTGCACCACTGTCTTTTTCAGCAACCAGGCACCGCCTTCACCCTTGTCGACGGCCTTGCCCAACTCCTCAATTTCTGGAGTCTGGAGACCGGGGTAGGTCTTCTTGATCTCGCGATAGATGAGCACGAAATGCACAGTAGCTGCATCCAGACAGGCCGCCGCTTCCTTGTCTTCCATGGCCGCCTTGGCACTCCCCAGCACAAACGCCCGCAGCAGATGGGTGCCCGTCCCTGGCACCGCTTTTTCCGCCGCCTCCGCCCAAGTCGTTACTGGCGGGGCAGGCATGCTAATGGGTAGAGCCGTCTCCTTCAGATAACCCAGCAATACCGTGGCGGCCTCGTCCCCAGCGGGCGAAAGTGGCGATTGGAAATACTCCTTCAACATCGGTTCCATCTCCACCCTCAGCGATGGATCACGGATGATCTGGAAGAAACGCTGCACAAACTGCTTCATCGCCACTTCCCCGCCCTGCCCCGTGTCTGCGGGCCGCGTATGGCGCAGGGTCACAAGATAGCCCCCAAAAAAAGTCACCCCCGTCCAGATTTTGACAGCGCCCTCCGTGGCTCCATCGACGCCCTTCAAGACCTTCGTGGCAGCGATCGTCTTCACCAAGATCGGCGCAGGATCCTGCTTCCATAGGGGGATACTGCCGGTCAACTCTTCCTCCTGCACCACATCCTTGTATTCCCCGTTCAACTCCATCTCGCGGAGGTTCTCCCGCACATGGGCCATCTCTTGCGCGATGGCATTCTTGCGATCCAGTTCCGTGGAGCTCGCCCCATCGTGTTTGAAAATAAAGATGTCCGCCCGTGCCCGATCCTCCACGCTATCGTAACGCAGGAGGTGCCCGTCCTCGTCTTTGTAGTCGAGCACGCCTTTGAGGATGAAGGTCTCCAACTCATTTGGAAACATTAGCCCCGTCCCTGCCTGCCGCCATGCCCGCCCCCCAGTCGGTGGGGCCTTCCACGTGCCTTGATCGCTGGGCGGCAACAGCGGTGCCTGCTGGGATAAAGCAGCAACTGTTCCCAACAAAAAGGCCGACAAGGCAAAATGAAGACGCATAGGCCGATTCTGCCGTGCCCCGGCAGAACTTTCAATGGTAAATACCAGGTATGGACAATTGCCTCAACGGATCTTCGCGTCTGGCAGCGCCGTCTTGATCCCTTCATCGAGCGGCATCGCATCAGTCTCTGGCGTCAGACCTGCTGCAGCCATCACGCGGGTGAGTTCTGATCGGAGTTCGGCCACCTTCCAAGCGAGATCCGGAAGGGCGATGAGGTTGTGCATCTCTTCGGGATCGTCCTTGAGGTTGTAGAGCTCTGCCATGTGGCGATCCGGCTTTCCATCGCCCTGGGGGTAGTGGACGTACTTCCATTCGTCAGTACGGACACCGCGGACGTTCGGGGTGTAGGGGAACTGCTTTTCGTAATTGTAGTGATAAAACCAGGACTTCCGCCAAACAGGGTCACCACTCTTCACCAACTTCACAAAGGAGCGACCGTGCAATTTCTCTGGGACCGGCGCACCACAAAGCTCAAGCAGTGAGGGAGCGAGATCGACCGTCAGCACTTGGCTTTCCACTGATTTGGGAGAGCTGGCAGCGGTCAGGCCTGGGTAGCGGACGATCAGCGGAATGCGGATGCTAGGCTCGTGCATGGTGCGTTTATCGACCATGCCTTGCTCGCCCTCCAACAATCCATTGTCGCCCATGAAGACGATGATGGTGTTGTCGAGTTGGTCAGATTCTTCGAGGAATTGGCGCAAGCGGGCCATGCTATCATCGACGGAAAGGATGGTGCCCCAGTAGCCGTGCACCATGTTTTCAAAATCCTTCACCGCCTCTGGACGATCATCGGGGAACTTCTTCCGCCAATCGAAAAGCGGGCCATAGATCCCGTGCCAAGTGTAGAGACGCTCCTTGATCCATTTCGGATTGTCATCCAGATCAAAGGCCGTCTTGGGATAAGGCACGCGCACATCGTCAAAGGTGTGCTCATACTTGGGCTCAGGCGTATAAAAGCTGTGCGGTGCCTTGTGGCCGACGATCATGCACCAGGGTTTGCCCCCATGATCCGCCTTTAGCCAATCCAATGCCATGTCGGTCACGACAGTGGTGTAGTAGCCAGGAACCAATTTATCGCCAGCGCCGTTGATATTGAACTCCGTATCAAAGTACTTCCCCTGACCTTTGTGCGTCACGAAATAGTCAAAACCGGGGCGTGGCTGGCTATTGTCTTCACCCATGTGCCACTTCCCAATGTAGCCCGTGTTGTAGCCAGACTTTTGCAAAGCCATCGGGAAACTCACAAATCCTTCCGGATACTCCGTGAAGTTATTCGTCACGCCATGCTTATGCGCATACAGCCCACTGAGGATTGAGGCTCGGCTCGGTGAGCACAGGGACGTGGTGCAGAAGGTATTGCGGAAGTTCACGCCTTCGGCAGCCAGTTGGTCGATGTTCGGCGTCTTCACATGCTGACTGCCGGTGCAGCCCAGCGCATTCCAACGGATGTCATCGCAGAGGACAAAGAGGATATTCGGGCGGTCTGCCGCGATACTGGTGTTTGCGAGGGCCATTGCCCCTAGAAAAGAGAGAAAAATGCGGTTCATTACCCGCCCAGCCTAGCCAACCCCTCCCCCACGCCAAGCCTTTTTTCCCGCAAACCCCTCACCGCCCACCGATCCTCGTCCAGCCACGAACTCCCGCTTGACCCACGCGGTCCCCCCTTTCATATCTCCGATCTCATGACCAAACCCACCCTTCTCATCCTCGCTGCCGGAATGGGCAGCCGTTACGGCGGCCTCAAACAACTCGATGCCATGGGACCGTCTGGCGAAGTGGTCCTGGACTACTCCGTCTTTGACGCCATCCGCGCTGGTTTTGGCAAAGTGGTGTTTGTCATCCGTCGTGACTTTGAAGAGCAATTCCGCACCCAGGTCGGTGCGCGTTTCCAGGATCGCATCCAGGTCGAATACGCCTTCCAAGATCTGAACGACCTTCCCGAAGGCTTCACCGTCCCTGCGGACCGTGTTAAGCCCTGGGGCACGGCCCATGCGGTCCTGGCTGCGGAAGCCTGCGTCCAGGAACCCTTTCTCATGATCAATGCCGACGACTTCTACGGCTATGATGCCTTCCAAAAAATCGCCCAAGATCTCATGACGGAGCGCCCTGATGACGGCATCAGCCACTACTCCATGGTGGGCTTTTATTTGAAGAACACGCTCTCCGACTTTGGCAGCGTCGCCCGTGGCGTCTGCACGCTGACGGATCGCGGCACGCTCGACTCCGTCACAGAGATGACCAAAATTTTCAAAACCGAAACTGGTGCCGAAAACCGCGAGAACGCAGAAAATCCAGTCGTCCTCACCGGAGAAGAAGTCGTGTCCATGAACTTCTTCGGCTTCACACCAGACATCTTTGGTCGGCTCCGCGCTGCCTTCACAGAGTTCCTCAAGTCCAGCGGTCAGGATCTCAAAGCGGAGTGCTTTGTCCCCAAAGAAGTGGACGTCCTCATCAAGGCAGGAAAGGCCGACGTGCGCGTCATGGAGAGCACCGGCCAGTGGTTCGGTGTCACCTATCCGGAAGACAAGGAAGAGGTCATGAAGTCAATCCGCGCACTCGTTGAAGCAGGTGAATACCCTGCCTCACTCTGGGCGTAGAGAGTTGTATCATGTCCATCTCCACCCGACGCGGCGACGAAGGCCAGACCGATCTCTTGTTTGGCCGCCGCCGCGCCAAATCGCACCCACGAATCCACGCGCTGGGCGCGGTCGATGAGCTCAATGCCGCGCTCGGTCTCGTTCGCATCAAGGCGGTGCAGTCCGAGACCGGCCCTTTTGCAGCCCATGTGCAGATGGACCTCATCGCCCTCATGGGCGAGCTGGCGACCGCCCCTGGTGATGAGCAACGCTACCGCGACAGCCACCCGCAAGTGATCGCTGCGAAAAATGTCGATTGGCTCGACGGCTGGGTCGCAAAACTCGAGGCAGGCCCGGCAGGCACGTTTGACGGATGGAGCCTCCCCGGCGCTGCAGGCAGCGAAGCAGGTGCCCATTTGGATGTCGCACGTACCCTCTGCCGCCGGGCGGAGCGCGTCGTCGCGGATCTGGAAGGAAGCGCAGAAGCCGTCCCAAACCCCGAGGTCATGCGCTACCTCAATCGTCTCTCAGACGTCCTCTGGCTCTTTGCCCGCTGGGAAGAAAAAGAGCCCGCCGCTGCATGAGCACGCTTCGGGGCAAGGCCACGCAGCGCCTGATCCTCGCCTGCGCCATGTGGGGGCTCAGCTTCCCCACCATCAAGGCGCTGAATCTAGTGCAAAACACGGCCGAGAGCTGGCTATCCTCCGCCGCGATCATGATTGCGCGATTTGGTCTCGCTGCCGCGCTCCTAATCCCGATCCTCTTTTGGCAGAGACACATCGGCTTTCGCTTCACCAAATCAGAGATCCAGCAGGGCATTGGACTGGGCATTTTCGGCGGGCTCGGATTGCTCCTTCAGGTCGATGGGCTCGCTTATACCGAGGCATCCACCTCATCGTTTCTGACCCAAGCATCCGTGTTCATCATTCCACTGGTTAAGTCGCTCTGGCATCGCGCCCTTCCGACGGCCAAAGAGATGCTGTGTTGCCTCATCGCCCTGATCGGGCTTTCGATCCTGTCCGGGCTCGACTGGCAAAACCTCACTCACATCGGCCGGGGCGAGGCCGAGACCCTTGCGGCAGCGACGCTGTTTACAGGGCAGATTCTGATGTTGGAACCTCGCGCCTTTGCCGCCAATAACTCGCTGCGTGTCTCACTGATCATGTTTGGACTCATTACCCTGCTTTGCATCCCCCTCTATGGGATCAAAGGTGGCACGCCGAGTAGCCTCGTTCACACCTTTGCAGATCTGCGTGCACTGGCCCTCCTCGCCATCCTCATCGGCCCCTGCACGCTGATGGCTTTTCTGTGGATGAACCGATGGCAGACCCACGTCACAGCGACGACTGCTGGCCTCATCTACTGCACTGAACCCGTCTTTGCGAGCCTTGCCGCCCTGGTGCTACCCGCATGGATGTCCACCATTTTGCACATCCACTATCCCAATGAGACCCTCACGACAGCGCTGCTTTTGGGTGGGGGACTGGTTCTAACGGCGAATCTGCTGATCCAGTGGCCAACGTCTATTTCCTCTGCCAGAACCACTTAAATTTGCGCTTTGGCTCTTCAACAGGGATGGCAGGCCGCACGGTCGCCACAGGCACCGTTGCTGCCGGAGGGGGCGTCCGTTTCTCAGGCTCTGGCCCCTCAATGACCACGGTCATGCCTTTTGTGATCAACTTCACCAAACGCACCACATCCCAGTTCGCCGTTCGCATGCAGCCATGACTGGAACTACGCCCGATCGTCTGGGGCGAGTTCGTGCCATGAATGCCGATCCCGGGGCGGCTGAGACCAATCCACATCACGCCCACGGGATTGTTGGGCCCCTTTGGCAACTCATAAAATTTGTCGCTGCGCACGCCGTATTCCAGCACGCTATGATCCCACCGAAACGTTGGCATTTGAGCGATGCCCAAAATGCGCCAGGTGCCAGGAGGGGTCGCTAGCCGACCACTGCCCGGCGTAATGGGCAGACTGGCCAGGAGGTTCTCCCCTTCCCAAACTCCGAGAATTTTTTCCCTCGTATCGATCTTGATCACGCGACTCAGATACTCAGGCACCTCCGGCAGACTGCCGATCTGAGTCAGTTCCTCAATCATGAAGGGTTGCACGTTCGGCACTTTCACCTCGTCCCCAGCCTTCAGAGAGCTCATCTTTTTCGGCTGATTGATGTGGGTCAGCAACTCCGGCGAACAATGAAAGCGTTCCGTCAAAAACTCCAACACGGAGTCATAAGGCAGGTACTTCTTTTTGCTCTGCGCCTCCGGTTGGCTGGGCAGATCTCCGACAAATTTCAGATCCTCCTCACGGATCGTGTAGGTGGTGTAGTTCTCCGCCACACTGCTCAGATCCAACTCGTGCCCGGCAACATCGGTGACAGGTAGCCCCTTTGCACGCTGGTAACGGGCGAGCGCTTTGTTCGTGATGTCCCCTGGGCGACCATCCACTTTCCCTGGGCCAAAAAGCTGTGAATCCAAGAAGATCTGAAGCCGAAGGATATCCTCAATGGGCTCAGGTGCCTTTGGAAGAGGATCTGGGATGACGACAGCTGCGGGAGCGACCGCAGTGGCCAAGAAGAGGAGGAACAAGGATGACAAACTTTTCATTCGGAGGCGCGACCCTGAAAGGTGAAGCAGAGTAAAAGCCAAGATCGGCAGATATCAACCGCTGACCCTAAGAGAATGCGATGGTGCCGATGGCCGGACTCGAACCGGCAAGGATGTCGCCACCCGGCGGATTTTAAGTCCGCTGCGTTTACCATTTCGCCACATCGGCAGATGGGCAGGGCCTGAACCTTTAGACGGACTTCCACCGTTTGCCAACGGAATCCTTCCAGCGTTTCAAGCAAATGTCGGCTGCGACAGAGTCCTGCTGCAGCCACTGGTCTGGAGCGCCAAAAACTTCGGCGCTCCATTCCTTGGCACCAATCACTTCGCAGCGGCTTTGGCTTTCGCTTTGGCTTTCGCTTTGGCCTTCCCTTTGCCTGGCCGACCGGCAGCCTGCTGGGCAGCGGGCCGCACCTCGACGTGAAGGGCTTTGGGTTGGTTCAATTGGTAGATCTCGTCTTCGAAGGCTTTGGCCTTGGCTTCGAGTTCGGCCTGCTGCTTCTGGAACTCAGGCAACCAGGCCTCAAACGAGGCCATGTCGTTCTTGGCGACGGCTGCACGCAGCTTCCCTTTGCGCTGACCATAGAGATTCCGTAGAGGACGGATCGCCTCGTCGTTGCGCTTCTTGTTCAACTCTGCAACGGCGGCGGCTTGCTGCCAAGTGGGCGAATCGCGATCTTCTTCAAACTCCGCATGACGCGCAAAGGCCGCCTGATCCCAGGTGCCAACGGTTTGACCATTGATGACGAGGTCATAGCGCGCTGGCTCAAATCCAGCGATCGTGTAGGCCTCCTGCCCCATGGTGTGACCCGCGCGGGTCAGCTTGAAGCCTGCATCGGCATCATCTCCCACCACCCATGGCAAGGCACGGGGCTGTAGATCAAAGGTGAGCGTCTTACCGACCTCGCCAGTGGTGCCAGTCAGCGTCGCACTGCCGCTGCTGAGCTTCCATTGGCCGTTCATGATCCGACCACTGACCTGCGTGACGCCGCGGGGCTCGCCAATGGTCTTGAGCAGGCTGTAGGCCATGATCATCTGCCCAGGGGCATCGGGATGGATCGCATCTGCGATCAACGTAAAGGCTGGATCTTTGCGCCGGGATTCTTGCGTCAGGTTGTTCAGGTCTCCCCACATATCCACATACTGATAGCCACGCTGACGTGCCACCTCCCGCTGCCAAGCACCGTAGTAGGCCAGCACTGCGTTGTATCCTGTGACGTTACGGCCCTTCGCATACTCCGGCTTTTCCTTCACCCGCTGATCCCAGGCCTGCTGATCAAACATCGTCGGTCCCATGAGAATTACCCGGCACTTCAGTGCATCGAGCTTATCCAGCAGCGTGGTCATGTCCTTGGCATACGTATCAAAGACCGCCTGATCAAAGTCTTTGTAGGAGCCGTCATTCATACCCAACAGCACGGTAGCGACGGTAGGCTTGAAGCGCGCGACATCGTCATCAAAGCGGGCCAAGGCGTCAGCAGCGCGATCCCCACTGACACCCGCATTGCGGAAGTGGATCCGCCGATTCGGAAAGCGGGTGTAATAGAAGTTCTCCACATACTGCGTGTAGAGACACTGATGCGTGATGGAGTCACCGATGAAGATGAAACGGTCACCGTCCTGTAGATTCAAGCCCGCAGGAGTTGCCGCAGGTTTCGCAGGCAGCGCAGGTTTGACTTCTTCGATAGCGTTGGCGGCGCTCAGGGAGAGCATTGCCAGGGCAAGAGATAGCAGAGAGTTTGGGCGCATGATTGAGGTAGAGTGAGTTTCCGTGAGCTTCTGGAAACGCCACCTACAGCCTCAATCACGCAATCAAATCACTCCTTCACCAAACGCTGGGCAAAGATCCACTCATGCAGTTCAGCCTTGGGATAGACCACGCCCGTGATACCGTGACCTTCGCCAGCCAATTCGGAATACTTCATCTTTTCGCCACCGACAGCCTTGATAGCTGCGAAGATCGTGCGCGAGCGCTCCACAGGCACCATGTCATCTTTGTCGCCATGGAAGCACCAGATCGGGATATCCTTCAGCACCTCTGCGTTCTTGAGGTCGGCACCACCGCACAGCGGCACCACTGCGGCAAAGATTTTTGGAAACTTCGCCGCCAGATACCAACTGCCAGAGCCGCCCATGGAGGAACCCGTCAGATAGATACGACTCTCGTCAATCGGCAGGGAATCGCACATATCGGCAATCAGCGCGACGAGGTTCATCGCCACGCCATCCCTCCAGCCGATGGCCGCATCCGGGCATTGGGGGGCGATCATGAAGCAAGCATTTTCCGCCTGATTTGCTTCCGCCGTAAACACCTTCGTCGCACCACCCATCTGCGATGTGTTATCATCACCACTCTGGCCAGAGCCATGCAGCCAGATCACCAGCGGGTAACGCTGTTTGCCATCCCACTTCGGATTGCCATAGACCTGATAGTTCAGGCCCTGCTTGGACTTAGTTGGCACGAACTCACTCTTCATTTTTTGAGCATACGGCCCCTCCTTCAAGCCTGCATCCCGCGCCCGCTCACGCAACAAACCACGCACAAAAGTCTGGTCCGCCGTGCTGAGCCGATCCAGCCCCATCTTAAAGATCTGAAAGTCCGTCGCACGCTTGATCTTGACCTCCGACGCGGTGAACTCAATCAGCTCACCTTCAAACGAGTTCTTCCCGTCACTGGAGGTCCACTGACGTTTTTCGCCAGCAAGACTCATTAGGGTAAAGGAAAGAAAGGCGATGAAGGAGAACAATTTCATGATCGATAAAGGCTACAACGAACGGGTGCGGACTTGCATAGAAAAAAGATGACTAACCTGCCAAAAAAAGCGCGGCTCACAGCTCTGTCGGCCCGGTGCCCTTCCCGTTGCCGCCACTCTGATCGTCCTCTTTGAAGGAACGCAGCAACAGGCCGATCCCAGCCCCCAGCATCACCATCAGAACGATCAGATGGCTGGTCTTCATGCTGAAACGAAACTCCAAACGGCTGAGAATCTCCACCAACACTACGGCCAGCCCTACCCAGAGCAGGCCCCAGGCCCAGGCCTTCTGCGCATCATAGAAGAGCGCCACCACACCCAGCAGCAGGGGCACAAAAATCAAGCCGTGGGAGGTCGTCTGCATCATGCCCCCCATGCCAGGCATTCCCCCCATCCACCCGCTGATCCAGCCTCCGCCACCCGAGGTTACGTACACTGAATCAAAGAACAAATACAGCGCTAGCCCGGCCAACAATAGCCCGACTCCGGCCAAAAATGCGGCCTGCCCACCTTCAGTTCCACCTGGTTTCATCCGCCTAGGCTAGCCTTCCACTCCCGCCCTGGCAAGCCCGCATCGCCCCCGCAAACACCCCGCCCCCCAGAGCCTGCACACGAAACGAGCGAGAAAGTGGAGCGGTGAAATTATAAAATTTGCCACCATGAATATTTCCATAATCACTAGTGAGATTGTGAATGGCACAGTCTTCCGCTTCCTACCGTGCCCGACACCCAGGAGCTGAGCCAGAGTCGTTATGAACTGCGCAAAGTTGTCGCCGCACCCATTGATGATGCCTAGTTCCCCAAGTGGGTCTTGTGGTATGGGGCGCACAATGCGGTGTGCGTAATCCGGCGGACGGTGCGTCCCCCCCTCCCTCAAAGCCAGCCTGCGAGCCAAACGTCGGCGTGAGGCTCTCTCTCCCCCGACATCCGGGCCCAACTCATCCGATCACTCCAGCTCGCCTTGTCACAATTTTGATGCCCAAGCCCTCCCCAGCGCTCCCAGCGGGGGCAATCGCCCTTGCCTTTCCTTACATCCCGGTGTTCCATCCGCTCCCATGGAACCCACCATTCAGATCGCCTTGGTCGGCGCCGGCATGTTCGGCGGAGATGTTCACGCCCGTGCTTACGCTGATTTTCAGCGGTTTGGACTCGCCGGGCAGTTGGCCCGTGTGGGTCTTGAAGAGTATGCGAGGCCCTTCGGCAATGTGCGCATCCAACTCGTCGCTGTCGGCACCCGCACCGAGAAATCTGCCATCAAGGCCGCCGATAGTTTTGCGGAGCAGACAGGATTCCGCCCGGCACCCTACCACGGAGAAGAGCCCTGGACGGCGATTTTGAATGACTTTCCGGATCTGGATATCCTTGCCGTAGCGACGCCGGACCACCTCCATACCCAGCCGATCCTGGCGGCACTGGCCAAAGGGGTGCACGTCATCACTGAAAAACCGATGTGTCTCAGCATCCAGGAGGCAGATGAAATCATCGCGCTGGCAAAGGCAAAGAGCCGAGTCGTCGCGGTGGACATGCACAAACGCTACGACCCCGACCACCTCCGCATCCGGGATGATATCCAAAACCGCATCGGCCCCCCTCTTTATGGAACAGCCTATCTGGAAGAACCGCTGGAAGTCTCCACGAGCACGTTCAAGTGGGTCGAAAGTAGTGATCCCTTTAGCTATGTCGGTCCCCACTGGACCGACCTGATTTGGTCGTACTATAAGAGCAAGCCCGTCGCGCTGAGTGCTGTCGGTCAAAAGAAGAGGCTCGTCCGGGATGGCATCAACGCCTATGACGCGGTCCAGGTGCGGGTGGAATTTGAAAACGGAATGTCGATCAACTTCCACAACAACTGGATCACACCGGCGGACTTTGAAGGCCCCGTCAACCAGGGCCACGAGATCGTTGGAGCCGATGGCAAAGTAGAGAGTGACCAGCAATACCGTGGATTTCGCTTTTGGAACCAGGGCGGCGGCTCCCGCACCAGCAATAACCACTTCACGCGGGAAGTCCTCCGCCCAGACGGCAGCAAAGGCTACCTCGGCTACGGGGTGGACAGCCTCACGGTGGGCGTCGTCGCCGTGTGTCGGATGAAATTCCAAAATGCGAGCCGCGCCGATGTCGATCCCTACTACCCCACGGCAGAAGATGCCCGTATCACCTGCGCCCTGGTGGATGCAGCAGCGCGGGTGCGGGATTTGAACTTTAAGTACCTCCAAGATGGCAAAGGATCCCCCGTCACTGCCCGCTTTGGAGCTGACGGCATCACCATCATCGATCCCTATCGGGTCGAGGAAGGTCCATCTGCCGTGTTCGATAGGATCTACGATCAGCCCATCTGATCACCGTTTCCCGACCCGATACAGCGCCTTCTCTGACCGCAGCAGGATCGTATCGCCGACGACGGCGGGGGAGCCATTGAACTGGCTGTTATCCGAAGCGAACGTGTTCACCCCCAGTTTTTTATACGTGGGCGATGCCTCGATCACAAACACACCATTCCGCCGGGAAGGGCAAAAAAGCACGTTCCCGACCCGCAAGGGCGAAGCGTAGAACGGCTTGCCTGCGCCTCCCCTGCCCTTGCCTCCACCGCCCGATTTACTGGCAGCACCGCCACTGCCCTCCATGACCCGTTCCCGATACACTTCCTCCCCGGAGTCTGCCTTCAGACAGATGGCGAAGCCCTGATCATTGACCACATAAAGGTGCCCCTGATAAAGGATCGGCGTCGGAACATAGGTGCTGGATTTTGACTGCCAGAGATGGTTCTTATCCGTCACATCCCCCTTCCCGCCCAGCTTCATCCCGACCGCGCCTGTAGCGGGATAGCCGCCAAAGACAAAGGCCTTCCCATCCCCCACCACCACGCTGGGGGAGACATTGCCCGTCAACCCATGCAGGGCGTACCAGCGCAGCTTTCCAGTCTCTGGGTTAAGGCCCCAGAGTTCCCCAGGCACCGCCATCACCAGGTCGTCCTTACCGTCTGCCCCTGGCAAAATCATCGGCGACCCGTAGCACATGGTCAGAACATCGCCCTCCGCCTTCCACCGCACCGATCCGCTGGCCTTATCCACGGCAATGATCGCGCGAGCCTCGTCCGTGGCGCTGTAGATCACGAGGTCCTTCCAAACCACAGGGCTGCCGCCAGAACCCCAGCGGGTGCGTCCCGACATCTGCCCCAGATCCGTCTGCCAGAGCTTTTTCCCATCCAGATCAAAGGCCGCCGCGCCACTCTTCCCAAAAAACACATAAACATTTTGGCCATCGGTCACTGGGGTGTGCGTCGCGTAACCATGCTCCGTGATGAAGCCCTCAAAAGGATCTTCCGGCACCGTTGAGGCCACCGTGGAGTCCCATAAAATCTTCCCATCTCCCAAATTCACGCACACCAAATGGCGGACAAGTTTGGTCATGTCCCTCGCCTCTGGTTGATCGCCGTAACCAGACCAGCAGGTCACAAACACCTTGTCGCCCAGCACAATCGGGGAAGAAGACCCCGGCCCCGGCAGAGCGACCTTCCACAGCAAGTTCGCCGAATCACTCCACGTCAGCGGAACATCCGCCTTCTCCACCGCCGCCATCCCCGTCGGCCCAAACAGCCGAGGCCAATCTCCGTCTGCGCCCAACCCAGATACACCGAAACCAACCCACACCACCAAAAGCCATCGCGTCACCAAGATTCGAGTCTTCATCATGGCCCTCAAACCCCGGAGCTCCTCCAATGTTGCGGACTCCTAACACTATTGCCAAACCAAGCTCAACCCTCTAGGATCGCCCCATGGTTATTCGGATCTGCCTTCTTTTCAGTCTTGTCATGGCTCTTGCCGCACCCACCGCGCAGGCGAGCCCTCCCAATCTCATTTTCGTCCTTTGCGACGATATGGGGTATGGCGATCTCAGTTGCATGGGTGCCAAGGATATCCAGACGCCGAACATCGACCGGATCGCGGCTGAAGGTGTGAAGTTCACCGATTTTTATGCCAATGCACCAGTCTGCACGCCCACTCGATGCGGCTTCATCACGGGTCGCTGGCAGCAGCGCTGTGGACTGGAGTTTGCCTTTGGCTACATGGTGGAACAATTCCGCCGCGTGAACAACGAGTGGGTTCCGGAGCCAGACATCCATGGGCTCGGTCTCCCGGTCAGCGAGGTGACGATTGCCGACCGCCTCAAGGGTGCGGGTTACGCCACAGCCGCCTTTGGCAAGTGGCACCTAGGATACAAGGACGAATACAACCCCACCAAACGCGGCTTTGATCAGTACTTTGGCGAATTGCTCGGCCACGCCGACTTTTACCGTCACGCCTACTACGATGGCACCTACGCGCTGCGAGAGGGCATGAACCCCGCTAAGGTACCGGGTTACTTTACGGACCTCATCAACGAACGTGCCGCGAATTTTGTGCGCGACCACGCCAAGGCACCCTTCTTCCTCTACGTGCCCCATCTGGCCGTCCACGCACCTTTCCAACCGCCAGATGCGCCGGAGACCCCGATGGTGACCAAAGAAAACATGCTCAAGGGCAGCCGTGCCATTTACAAGGCGATGCTGGAACGCGTGGACAAAGGGGTCGGCATGATCTTGGACGAACTCGATAAGGCAGGCATCGCTGATAACACCCTGATCGTCTTCTCTAGCGACAACGGCGGCGAGCGCTGGGCCAGCAACGAGCCCCTCTTTCATCACAAAAACACCGTCTGGGAAGGTGGCATCCGCGTTCCCTGCGTCATGCGCTGGCCAGCCAAGCTGCCAAAAGGGAAAGTCACCTCCCAAATGGGCATCACGATGGATCTGCACGCCACCTTCCTCGCCGCAGCAGGCGTCGATTTCCCAAAGGAAAAACCGCTCGACGGCATCGACCTTATCCCGCTCATCACGGAGGCTCAACCCGCGCTGGAACGCACCTTTTTCTGGCGCATTGATCACTCCAACCGCAAACAAAAAGCCATCCGCCACGGCCAATGGAAGTATGTGAATGACGGGAACACCATGGACCTGCTGTTTGATCTGAACGCAGACATTGGCGAACGCCACAACCTGAACTACCAACATCCAGAAATCACCACCGACCTGAAGGCTCGGCTCAAGGCCTGGGAAGACGAGATCGAGGCCGCGCCGCGCGAAATCCTGGTGAAGTAGTGGACCCGTTCTGGCGAATTCATCGTCATCATTTCGGATTTCGCGACGTTTGAATGAAGATGTCCAACCGTTTCCTGCTTCCCACCCTCGCCGCCCTTGCCGTCAGTGCGGCCCCAGCTTTTAGCCAATCCGAGGCGGAGTTTCTCTCCGGCAGTCGGCAATTGACCTTCGAGGGCAAGCGCTCCGGCGAAGGCTACTTCAGCGCTGACGGAACAAAGCTGGTGTTCCAGAGCGAACGCGAAGCGGACAACCCCTTTTACCAGATCTACCTGATGGATCTGGAGACGGGTGATACGGAGCGCATCTCCCCCGGCTTGGGAAAAACGACCTGCGCCTGGATCAATCCGGACGGGAAACGCGTGATGTTTGCCTCCACCCATAGCGATCCGCAGTCCAAGACATTGCAGGAGGCAGAATTCAAGGAGCGCGCCTCTGGCCGCGTAAAGCGCTACTCCTGGGACTACGATGAGCACTACGACATCTTTGAATACGACACGGGCAGCAAGGCACTGAAGAACCTCAGCCACACCCTCGGATATGACGCAGAGGGCGCTTACTCCCCCGATGGAAAGAAGATCGTCTTTGCCTCCAATCGCCAAGCCTACGAGGGAAAACTGAGCGAGGCCGACGCAGAGCGCCTGAAGATCGACAAGCAGTACTTCATGGAGATCTACACCGCAGATGCGGACGGATCGAATGTGAAGCGCCTGACCAGCGTGCCAGGTTACGACGGTGGGCCGTTCTTTAATGCAGATGGCAGCCGCATTTGCTGGCGTCGATTCGATGAAAAAGGCATGACTGCCGAGATCTGGACCATGAACGCAGATGGCAGCGATCAGACCCAGATCACGAAACTGGGTGCCATGAGCTGGGCACCCTATTTCCACCCGAGCGGCGACTATTTGATCTTCACAACCAACCTCAATGGGTTCGCCAATTTCGAGCTCTACATCGTCGATGCCAAAGGCACAGGCCAGCCCGTTCGAGTAACGTTCACCGATGGCTTCGATGGTTTGCCGGTCTTCTCGCCAGACGGCAACAAGCTCTGCTGGACGAGTGGCCGCACCGCAGGCGGCGCATCGCAGATTTACATTGCTGACTGGAATAACGATCACGCGCTCGCCGCACTAAAAGGTGCCGCCAAGTCCACGGCCGCTGCCCCCGCCCCCAAACCCGCCAACCAGCCCAGCATGGCGCAGACGACGGCCGCCATCACACCCGCAGACCTTCGCCAGCACGTCACCTATTTGGCCAGCGATGCACTGATGGGCCGTCTCACCGGCACCGAAGGCGAGCGACTGGCCACTCAATACGTGGCCGACGCCTTTCAGGGCATCGGGCTCGTGCCATTTGGTGATGACGACGGCTGGTTTGACGGCTTTGACTTCACCGCCGGGGTCGCTCTCGGCGCTGGTAATGTGCTCACTTTGACGACCAAAGACGGCGACAAGGCCTTTGCAGCGGAGAAAAATTGGCGCCCTCTCTCCTTCTCCCAGATCGGGGAAATCCCCGCCTCTGGCATCGTCTTTGCCGGGTATGGAATCGAGACCCCCGACGAGGCCACGGGCGAAGATGGGAAGAAGATCGAGACTTACAGCAGCTACGCGCATCTGGATGTGAAGGACAAGTGGGTGCTGGCTTTCCGTTACCTCCCAGAAGGCATCACGCCAGAGCGCCGCAATGAATTGATCCGCTATTCGGGCCTTCGCTACAAAGCATTGACTGCCCGGCAAAAAGGGGCACGCGGACTGATCGTCGTCAGCGGTCCCAACAGCAAAGTTGTCGATCAACTGGCTCCCCTCGCCTTCGATGCCTCACTCGCATCCAGTGGGATCGCGGCCATCAGCATCACCGATGCCGTGGGGGATGAACTGCTCGCCAGTGCAGGCAAGACCTTGAAGGAATTGCAGGACAAGCTGGACAACGGAGACCTCATGGGCGGCATCGAATGCGGCGGCCTGACACTGTCCGCCAAGATCGATATCGAGCAGGAGAAAAAGCGCGGCCGCAATGTGTTGGGCATCCTTCCAGCTGGCAAAGAACCAGATCCACACGTCGCGCCCCTTATCGTCTGCGCGCATGTCGATCACCTCGGTGATCGTGGCGGCTCTAACTCCCGTGCTAAGGGCGATGAGTTGAACAAAATCCATCACGGTGCCGATGACAACGCCTCCGGCACGGCGGGAGTGATCGAGATCGCGCAATGGCTGGCCGACCTGAAAAAACAAGGGAAGCTGCCCATGACGCGCGATGTCCTCTTCGCCGCATGGTCGGGGGAGGAGATCGGCCTCCTGGGCTCCAATCACTTTGCGGAGACTTATGCCAAGATGATCACTGGCAAGGCCGACAGCAAGCTCACCCACATGTTTGCCGCCTGTCTGAACATGGACATGATCGGCAGGTTCACGAAGACACTGGTGCTGCAAGGTGTCGGCTCCAGCTCCTGGTGGAAGCGTGAGATCGAGCAACGCAACGCCCCCATCGGCCTTTCCATCACTCCTCAAAACGACGCGCATCTTCCCACAGACAGCACCACCTTTTATCTGCGCGGCATCCCAACGCTGAACGCGTTTACCGGGGCACATGAGGACTATCACATGCCCAGCGATACCGCAGAAAAGATCGACTACGACCACGCAGCGCAAATCAGCAAGCTGATGGGCCTCATCGCCCGCTCCATCGCCACATCCAAAGAAGCACCTGACTACGTCGTCATGGAGGCCCCCAAAAACCAAGGGGCACGCACGGGTCTGCGCGCGTACCTCGGAACCATCCCCGACTATGCCCAGGGCGATATCAAAGGCGTCAAACTCAGTGGTGTGTCACCCATCGGCCCCGCAGCCAAAGCGGGCGTCAAAGGCGGCGATGTCATCATCAAGCTAGGCAGCAAAGACATCCAGAACATCTACGACTACACCTACGTGATGGGAGATCTCAAGATCGGCAAAGAAACCACCATCAAAGTGCAGCGTGATGGCAAAGAGATCGAAATGAAGATCACGCCGCAGAGCAGGGATTGATCGCAACGACACCCAGACGGTTCTCCAGTACGCGAAGCTCAGCTTCCGCTTTGGGATCGCTCGCCACCACCCCAACGCTCAAGCCCGACCACGCGAAGCTCCGGCTCCCGCGATCCACGCCGAGCGCCCCACCCCAGGAAGCAAGCTTCCCTCCGCCACAAAGCGAGAGCAAGCTCTCGCACTCAAGAAGCGCTGCGGTACCCTCACGCTTCTCGAGTGCGCGAAGCTCTGCTTCCGCTTTGGCAAAGCCAGCTTGCTGGCGTCGCTCACCATCACCCCAACGCCCAAGCCCAACCACAAGAAGCTCCCCATTCCCGCAATCCACGCCGAACGCCCCACCCCAGGAAGCAAGCTTCCCTCCGCCACAAAGCGAGAGCAAGCTCTCGCACTCAAGAAGCGCCGCAGTATCATGACGCTTCTCGAGTGCGCGAAGCTCTGCTTCCGCTTTGGGAAAGCCAGCTCTGCTGGCGTCGCGCACCATCACCCCAACGCTCAAGCCCAACCACGAGAAGTCTCCCCCCCCGCGATCCACGCCAAGCACCCCACCCCAGGAAGCAAGCTTCCCTCCGCCACAAAGCGAGAGCAAGCTCTCGCACTCAAGAAGCGCTGCGGTACCCTCACGCTTTTGGAATGCGGAAGCCCTGCTGCCGCTTTGGCAAAGCCAGCTCTGCTGGCGTCGCGCACCATCACCCCAACGCTCAAGCCCAACCAGGAGAAGCCTCCTCCTCCCCGCGATCCCCCCGCACCAAATGCCCTCGCAGGCAAAAAAACTCACATCCGAACTTGCCAAACAGTCGTTTCAAACAAATGATTCAAACGACTGTTTACATTTTCACCAATGTCTGATCCCGCCCCCGACTCGAACACCAAAGACCGCATCCTCGAAGCTGCTGAGGAGCTTTTTGCCTTGCATGGCTTTGATTCGGTTTCCGTCCGCGATGTGACCCAAAAGGCCGGGGTAAACGTCGCCGCAGTCAGCTACCACTTCGGATCTCGGGAAGGATTGACCCAGGCCGTCCTTGAACGCTCCATAGCCCCAGTCGTCTCAGAGCGCCTCCGCCTACTCGATGCGGTTGAAAATGCCGCACTGCCCCCCACCGTCGGTGCCGTGATGGATGCGCTGATTCGCCCCCTCGTGGTGCAGGTCCGACGATCCGAGCTTTCCCAGGCACTATTTGTCAAACTCGCAGGCCGCTGCATGTCCGATGGGCTGAGCCAGATGCCCAATGACTGCAAAACGATGATCCGTGGGATGGTCGAACGCTTTGTCTGCGCCCTGCACCGCGCCCTGCCCGGGGTGCCCAAGGAGATTCTGGCCTGGCGACTGCACTTTTGCCACGGTGCCCTGATGGAGACTCTCGCCCGCGACGACGCCCTCCGGGAGTTCTTCCCAGATCGCAAGCACCCACTGAGCACCGATGAGCTGCTAACCGCGCTGCTGGACTTTTGCAGTGCTGGCATGAGCCAGTAGTTCTGCGCCCGTCTCTCCCTGCCCCTTTCCCCAAAAACGCGCCCCAATGAAAAAACACCTCCTCTCCCTCCCCCTCCTATTTTTGGTTGGTTGTGGCAAGCCGCCACCGCCTCCCGGCCCCCCGATGGATGCACCGATGCCCGTAGTGCTGGCTCGCGTCGTGAAAAAGACCATCGAAGAGCGGCTCCCACTGGTGGGCAGCCTCGGTAACAAGGAAGCCGTTAGTCTCGTCAGTGAAGTGGACGGTCGCGTGACCGAATGCGCCTTCACCGAAGGTGCACCCGTCACCGCAGGGCAGATCTTGTTCCGCATTGATGATCGACGCCAACTCGCCCGATTGGCAGAGGCCAAGGCAAGACTCGACCTCGCGAAGGCCGAACTGGTACGCGGCGAGGCCCTAGCCAAGCAAAACTCCCTCCCAGAGCAGGAGCTCGACCGACTCAAAGTCGCCCAACGCACGGCAGAAGCAGCCGTCGATCTGATTCAGGCAGAGCTCGATGATACCGTCATCAAGGCCCCGTTTGCAGGGGTGGTCGCAGAGCGACTCGTCAGCAAAGGCCAGTTCGTCGCCCGCGGCGCAGAGCTGGTCCAACTCGGCCAAGCAGATCCGCTGGAAGTCGCCTTCCAGGTGCCCGAGCGGTATGCAGCGCGGGTCTCGCTCGGCCAAGCGATCCAGATGGACAGCGTCGCTCATGCCGGAGAAAAATTTACGGGCACGGTCAGCTACCTCGCCCCTCTGATGGATGCAGCCTCCCGCACCCTGCTGGTCAAGGCGGACATTGGCAACAAAGAGGGACGGCTACGCCCCGGCATGTTTGGCTCCGTCGAACTGGTTTTTGCCTCCGATGAGGAAGGGCTCGTGATCCCAGAGTCCAGCATCTACTACCAGGGGGATGCCACCTTCGTCACCGCCATTGACGACCAACGCACCGCCTCGATCCGTCCGGTCAAGATTGCCCAGCGCATCGCCGGACAGGCCAAGATCTCCGAAGGCCTGAAGGAAGGCGATCTGGTCATTGCCGAAGGTTTCCAAAAGGTGATCCCTGGCGGTAAAGTCATCGCCCTGCCTGGATCTTCCAAATACGGTGTGGAGCCCGATGGAGCGCCAGCGCAGGAACCTAAGGCGGAGGAGAAGAAGCCATGAAGTCGTCCATCTTCGAAGTCTTCCTGCGGCGTCCGATCATGACGCTGATGCTGAATCTGGCCATCATCGTGTTTGGCTACATCAGCCTCCAGCGCCTACCTGTCCGCGAACTGCCAGACGCGGATCCGACGACAGTCACCGTGCTAACCGTCTATCCGGGCGCGAGTGCCGAGGTGGTAGAATCTGAAATCACGGAGCGCCTCGAAGAGGCCGTGAGCAGCGCTGCCAGCATCAAGCAAATCATCAGCGAGAGCCGAGAGCAGACCAGCCTCATCACGATCGACTTCATTACCGGCACCAATGAAGATGTCGCGGCACAAGAAGTGAGGGATCGTGTCGCCCGAATGCGTGGCGAGCTGCCGGATGATATTGACGAACCGGTCGTAACCAAGCAAGACGCAACAGCGCAGCCCATCATGTGGGTGGCGTTTTACTCAGACCAATACGATACCCGTGACTTGACCAAGATCGCGGAAGAAAAGGTCAAAGATCGTCTGCAAACGGTGCCCGGCGTCAGTCAGGTTATCCTGGGCGGGCAGAAGCGCTTTGCCATCCGCCTCTGGCTCGACTCACAGCGCATGGCCGCACGACAGGTCACGGTCATTGATGTTGAGCGCGCCCTGCGCTCGCAAAGCATCGAGCTCCCCAGCGGCCGCGTCGCTGGCGTGGACCGTGAATTGACCATCCAGACACGAGGTGAACTGAAGACCATTCCCGAGTTCAATCGTCTCATCATCCGCCAGACAGGCGATACGATTGTGCGATTGGAAGACATCGCCAAGATCGAGGACGGTGTCGAAGACACGCGCTCCATCGCCCGATTCAATTCAAAGCCCTCCATCGGTCTCGGCATCGTGCGCCAGTCGCGAGCGAACACTGTCGAAGTCGCCGACGGCGTCAAGGAGCGCATGGAAGAGATCCGCGCGCTACTGCCACCCGGCATTGAGTTCCAGTATCCGTATGATGAGTCGATCTACGTTGAGCGTGCTGTGACCGAGGTGTTCGAAACCATCTTTATCGCCTTCGCCCTGGTGGTGGTGACGATCTTCATCTTCCTGCGCAACATCCGCAGTACGCTGATTCCGGCGCTGACGGTTCCAGTCTCAGTCCTGGGCACCTTTGCCCTGCTCAATGCCTTTGGCTACTCGATCAACATCTTCACCTTGTTAGCACTCGTGCTCGCGATCGGCATCGTGGTCGATGATGCCATCGTGGTGCTCGAAAACATTTATCGTCACATCGAAGAGGGAGACTCCCCCATGCTGGCAGCACAAAAAACGCTGCGAGAGATCGCCTTCGCCATCATCTCCATCACACTGTCTCTAGTAGCAGTGTTCCTGCCGCTGGCATTCGTCGGTGGGTTGACAGGGAAGCTGTTGCTGGAGTTTGCCGTAGCGCTCGCGGGTTCCGTATTGATCTCCGCCGTCGTCGCCCTGACCCTTTCACCGATGGTCAGCGCACGCTGGCTGAAGCCCCTGGATCAAGTAAAGCATGGCGCAGTCTTCAACTGGTTTGAGCGACGCTTTGACGGCATCACCCGCCGCTACACCACCCTACTCAGTTGGACCCTGCGTCACAGCTTCCTGACGATGCTCGTCGCCTTGGGCTCGCTCGTTCTCGGTGGTTACTTCTACAAGAATCTGGATCAGGAATTCCTGCCAGAAGAAGACAAAGGCCGCTTCCTCGCACTGGCGTTAACACCGGAGGGTTCGACGCCTGCCTTCACGGACCGCATGGTGCGGCAGATGGAAAAGATCGCCTCTGAAAACCCTGCCATTGAAAGCTACTTCACCGCCGTTGCACTGCCATTCAATGGACCAGGCGACCCCACCCAGGGCTTCATGTTTGTGCGATTGAAAGATGATCCCAATCGCCCAGGCGTCCGCGACGTGGTCGGTGGTCCGACAGGAATTGGCGCTCGATTTTTTGGCGAGGTCGCCGGTGCCTTCGCCATCCCCATCATGCCAAAAGCCGTGGATCTGGGCATCAGTCAACCCTTTGAAATGGTCGTCAGTTTTCCCGACCTCCAGGAACTGACCAGCACCAGTGAGGTCGTATTGGGTAAGCTGCGCGCAGCGGGCTTCCTAGCCCAGGCTCGGTCAACTGTGGAGATCTCCAAACCCGAGTTGCGTGTGCGTATCGACCGTGATCGAGCAGGTTCCCTGGGAGTTGCTGTGGCGGACATCTCTCGCACACTTCAAATTCTCTTCGGCGGGCAAGATCTCGCCAAGGTGAAACAAGACGGGCGACAGTATGACGTCATTGCGCAGCTCGATAAGGAACGCCGACTCACGCCTTCGGATCTAGACCAAATCTACGTCCCGAACAACCGCGGTGAAATGGTGCAACTGGCCAACGTGGTGACGACCGACTCTGGAGCAGGCCCCAACCGCATCGAGCGCTACAATCGTCAACGTTCCGTAACCATCCAAGGCACACCCATGGGTGTGACGTTGGGCGATGCCATGGATCGTGCAGAGGCCATTCTGAAAGAGACACTGCCACCCGGCTTCACCTACTCATGGCGTGGCGAATCGCAAAATCTGCGCGAGTCCAGCGGCGACATTTGGTTCCTCCTCATCCTCGCCTGCATCATCGTTTACATGGTGCTGGCAGCGCAGTTTGAGAGTCTCATTCACCCCTTCACCGTGATGCTGGCCTTGCCGCTCGCCGCGCTGGGAGCATTTGGACTCTTGTATGCACTGCGCTGGGTGGACTTTGCGGGAACGATGCTCTACGGCTGGACGCACTACGCTCCCGACGCCCCAGACTGGGCCAAATCGGTGCAGCCCTGGGTGCCACGCATTCCGTCCATGAACCTCAACGTGTTTAGCCAGGTCGGACTCGTCCTTCTCCTCGGCCTCGTGACCAAAAACTCAATCCTGCTGGTAGAATTCGCCAACCAGCAGCGCGAACTCGGCCACGACGCACGCACCGCCATGCTGAATGCTGGCCGCATCCGCCTGCGTCCCATTTTGATGACGTCTCTTGCCACCATCGCGGGTATCCTGCCCATCGCAATTGGCTTCGGGGATGCAGCGGAAGGCCGTCGGCCTCTTGGTGTCGTCGCCGTGGGTGGCATGATCACCAGCACCTTGCTGACACTCTTTGTGATCCCCGTGATTTACACCCTTTTGTCCCGTTTTACTTCAGTCCACAAAGCTGAACCCGAATCTGAAGAGCCCCTTTCGTCTCTCCCTGAACCCACCCCCGTTGTATGAAAACGCCCGCCCTCCCCCTGATCGCCCTGCTCATTGTTTCGCAGGCGAGCTTCGCCGATGACACCGTCACCGCCGGCACGCTGCCCAAGCAGCTCAACCTGGCCACCGCGCTCAAGCTAGCGGTGGATCACAATCCAGACATCGCATCCGCTCGCGAAGGCATCCGCATGCAAGACGGTGTGCGCCTGGAGGCCCGCTCTGCCTTCATGCCAAAAGTCGCGGTATCCGCCGGTTACAGCGGTCGCAGCGTGGATCGCGTCGAAGGATTTGGCTCTTTCTCCCCCCAGGACCAGAGCTGGACGACGGATCTTGGCGTCTCTTATTCGCTCTTCTCCGGCGGCGTCAACACCGCCAACCTTCGCGCCGCCAAGGCATCCGTATCCGCCGCCGAAAATCGACTGCGTGCTGCCATTGATGACGTGTTATTGGCAGCGACAGAACGCTACTTTGACGGACTGCTCGCAAAAGGTCGCATCGGCGTTCAAGAGCAGGCAATCAAGGTGCTGGACGAACAATTGGCAGACTCCAACAACCGCTTCAAAGCAGGTGTCGGTCAGCAGTTCGATGTACTGCAGGCAGAAGTCTCCCTGGCGAACGCTCGGCCACCTCTGGTGCGGGCACGCAGCAGTTACAAGCTAGCGGTCGATGCGCTGCGTCAGATCATCGGCCTCGACTATCCCGAAGGCATCGATGCCGTGGATATTCAGCTCAGCCCCGAATGGCCGGAGATCTCCCAACGCGGCACCATGACCGCCGCCATCCTCAAAGCCCGCGCCAATCGCCCTGAACTCGCCGCCTTGGCAGACGAGATCGAAGCCGGGCAGCAACGCATCGTCGCGGCGCGAGGCAACGCCTTGCCAAAGGTCAGCATCGAGTCCAGCTACGGCGCGCAAAGCTACCAGTTCCGCGACGACCTCACCGATGGCCTCACGGGCTGGACGGCAGGGCTCAAGGTCTCCATCCCCATCTTCACGGGCGGCTACACCAAGGCCCGAGTCCAACAAGCCCAAGCCCAGCTCCGCCAATCCGAGATCGCCGCCGACAAGCGCCGTCTCAGCATTGAAGGCGAAGTGCGCCAAGCCTGGTATGGATGGGACGAAGCCCGCGAAATCTTGGAGAGCTCACAGCTCGTCGTAAAGCAGGCAGAAGAAGCGCTACGTCTCGCCAAAGTGTCCTTCCAAGCCGGCTCCAAAACCCAGCTCGAGGTCCTCCAATCACAGCTCGAACTCACGCGTTCCAGCCTCGAAGAAGTCGAAGCCCGCCACGCCTACCACACCGCCCTCGCCCGCCTCAAGCGCGCCGTCGGCGGGACGAGCGCTGCAACTGGGAGTGGTAAGTAGAACCCATCTCCTGCAACGCCACACCACGGTGTGGCCTGGGGCTGCAGCAGATTGAAGGGCACTCTGGATTGACACCTCGGAGGGCAACCGATTTCGCGCATTACGGATCAGCCTTCACTTCACGTGCCGTCGTGTTCACCTCTTCAGAGGAAAGTTCGATCTCGCACTCTTCACCTGAATCCGCGAGGAGCTTCTTGGCGAAAAGGCGATTAAACGGAGCCAGAATACTGAAGTGACTGGCACCAGCGACTTCGTAAAAGTGCAAACTGGGATTCTTCGTGAACGTGCGCATCTGAGTCAACGCCTCCACGTTCCCGCCTTCCGCGCCTTCCAATACAAAGGTGGTTGATTTAATTTCAGACAGACAAGCAATCGGGGCGCGGACAATGAGTTCGCTTCGATCTTCAGAGTCAAAAGGCAAATTTTTAGCGCCGTACGCCCCAACAGAATAGGCGGGACCGAAGCTGATCACGGCACGAAACATATCTGTTGTCCCGGCAACGAGCAGAGCCAAAGTCCCTCCAGTGCTATGGCCTCCAAGATATATACGCGTGGGATCCACATAAGGCAGAGTCGCAGCGTGCTTCGCAGCCGCAATCACGTCATCGACTTCTCCAAAACAAACTTCCACCTTTCCCGGATTGTCGTTTCCACCACGAAGCGATGGGAACATCATGAGCAATCCCGCCTTTCGGTAGGCTGCCGCCGTCTGATCATTCGACGGATCTGCATCCTTCCAACAACTCCCCTCAATCGAGTTTGAAAATCCACCAACGAGCCAAAGTATCAGCGGATGTTTCTTGCCATCGCCAGGGTCCGGCGTCACGTAAGCACTCATTTCACCCAGCGGAGCTCTGTACTTGATAAGGTCGAACACTCCTTTGGGCGGAGTTTCGGGAGCATACGAAAGCTTCGTCTTATGCGCCTGCCGAACCGAGCGAAACGAAAATTCTCCGTTGCCCTGTGCACGAATGGACTGAGCGGATACTGCTAGGACAAGGGCGAGCATAGCCAATATCGTCAGCGGATAACAGTTCAAGGGTGGTCTCATCATATTCTGGGTCGAATCCGTAGATGAATAACATCCAGCAGCGCCAATTGCAAGACCCCAAAAGGACGGGTGTGGCCTATGGTTTCAGCCGATCAAACCATACCACGCAGGCACGGCGACGCAATCCGCCTCCGCTGTTTTCGGCAAGTTGTTGCTAACACCAATCCGTCCGGTGGGTGTGACGCCTGAATGATGTGAACGTCCACAGGGTAAGGCGCGGTGTCCTCAATGAGTTGGAGATCGGTAAGCGAAAGGTCCGCCGCAAAGGCAGCGCAATGCACAGCCCTACTTCGGTCTCTTTCTATTCTCAATATCCGGCGCTGTGAGGACACAGCGCCCTACCTTTCCGTCGCCACTTCTTCGTTCACGTTATTCTAGCAGCACCCCCGTCCGACTTCAACGCCGCACGGGCTAAAGCTCTGAGCAACTTTCATGTGCCCAGCTTGCGGGGGCAATGTGGTCGGCTCCACAGCCGGTAAAACCGCGCCACCACCCCGCAGCCACGACCCAAAGAAGGCATTCCTGCGGTGGGTCCCGCGCCCGTCACCTCAAGCGACGCACCAGAAGCACGGTTGAAGGAGACAACCTCTGCATCATCACTGCCCCAGGCTCCGGGAGGCCCGCGTCGAATTCAGTCTTGGCAACTTTGAAGATCGGCCGTTGCATGCTGACCGTGGTCTTGTGGTCCGGCGGGATCAGCCCTCTCTTTTTGGGAGGCGGGAATCGGTATTCAGCATCCGCAAAAGTGTCGGTGACATTCTTTGGCGGTTGCTCATCCCGCTCTATTTTCCAGTGCTGCGCTTCGCCATCGTATTCGAGATGGAAGCCAACGGTACGTTGGACACATTTAACTCGATTGGAGAATCGTGTGCCTTCGGGCATGACTTCTGGCGCAGCGGCGAAGTCGCGATCATCACGTCCATCCACAAACCACATTTGAGAGCCTGCGGAGGCATCGAGGCGCTCGCAATCCCTGACGGTGATGTTCTCTAAAATCGCCCGGTCTCCCTTCTTGGCCTCATCCCACAATTCCTGCGCCTTGGCGGCCTCCCCCTCCTGCACCGGAACGACCACGACCTGCCATGACATTTCCTCCGTCCCAAAATCTGGGTCATTCGTGTTTCCTCCCGCCGCAGGTGGAAGGGCATCCTGCCTTACAACCTGCCAACGCAAACGAGGCGGGATGGACACATCGCGGGCAGCTTCTGCGACACGCACCGCTGCGACGACTTGGGGCACGCCACGCTTCAATCTCCAGGCACCATTCAGACCAGTCATGGGGAGAATCGGCAATTCAATTCCCGAGTTCTTGCTGGTCGTGGCCGCCACGTGGGGCTGCCACAGCCCCCAGTGGCGGAACTCCGGTTCACCGATATTCAGAAAGCTCATCTTGGGTTCGCTCCCCGACCCGGTTAAGTCAAACCTATCTCCGACCAGCACGCGGCCGATCCCGGATGAACTGAAGAAGATACCCCTGGGAGCTATAGCAAAATTCAGTTGATCAGCCCCCACGAATGTCCGTGACACCATATTCTGTGCCGCATCGCCGCCGTTCAACACGGCAACGATCTTCACCTCCCCACGATCCGCAGCATCGAGCAGTTTCGCCGCCAGCCGCGTCAGGTCCGCAGACTCCGCCTTTAGCAGTTCGGGCTCCCATGACAGCGGCGTGTCAATGGTCCAGAGGGTTGATCGGGATGTTGCGTGGGAGTCCGCAAGATTCGGTCGCACTGGCTCCCGCACATTGCTTCGTTGGAAGGTCATGTGAACACGATCTCCTTTCGACAATGCCCCCACTAGCACCACCTGTCCTGAAGCGGCAACGCTTTCCGACTCAAACCGCTCGTCGCCGCCCAGAGAACCTTGGAGTGTCCTATCGGAAACCTCCACTGCGGCGGGATCATCGTCGCCACGTTCCATGGCACTCTTGATGCGAATCCATCGCCCACTTTGTGATGGCCGCCAGGTTTCGACCTCGGTGCTGAGCACTTCGGCTCCACTTCTCTTCGGGACATCGTTTGTGGTGCGAAAAGGATCAGCTCCCGCGTTGTTGGGAATCCCCAGAACTGGTTTAACCCGCAGGCCATGCTCCACACTGAAATCATCCACCGTATTGGGTGCCACGCGAAAGTCCGTCCTCGCCTCTTTGCACTCGAAGCAAGAACCGTCAATCCACGTTAGCTTCGAGACGACTTCACCTCTTCGCATGGACTCGGTCGCGACCGCCGCAACGCCAAGCAACTCCGCCGATTTCCCCAGCCACCGATGCATCGCTTCTGCGTCACCACCTGTCCCATTGCGCTGCCGCAGCCAAGGTAGGGCGTCGGCTTTGGGGACCGATAGGGTCCAGGTTTGGAAGGAGACGCCCCTCGAGAGCGGTTGGTCCGGCTTGGGCTTTAACCCTGGGCGCGCGTGAACTTGTCCAAAGGCAGCGATGACCTGGCCGGTTTGAATCTGTCCATCATGAGGAGCCTCCATCTGCGCACCCAGTAGAACCGTCTCCCCTAACGGCACGCGTGTTGACGTGTGGATCGTAAAAGGGCGAAACAGAAAACGCTCGACCTTCATGATCCCGATGGGCCATGTCTTGATCTCCTGACGTTCCTCCCTCGGTTGAAAACAGAGGCCAATTTTTGCGCTGACGGATCTAGCGTCAGGTAGCAGACGCATTTCGATTCGATCATCATCCCGTCGCCCACACTCAAGGAACTCTTGGAAAAGCACATCGATGGGGTCAGGTGGAGGCTCGTTGTCGGCCTTGGCGTTCACTTGATCTTCCCAAAAGTCCGCGACCATGAACAAGCTGAGCGTATTGAGCCCTCTGGCTCTTGGCGCGACTGTACCTTCCCCGTCGTTTCTCCAAAGGATCGATCTAGCGAATCCGGGGCGCTGCGGATTCAGGATCTCCAAAACCGCCGCCTTTTCCCACTCAGCGATCTGGTGATCCCAAAACACCGCATCCCCCCTGTATCTGCCGCCAGCGCCTCTGCCATAGCTGAGGCTGCCACTCTGACGAAGACGTAGTTGAACCGCAAATCCTTCACGGGCTTGGTGCCGACACCCTTTGTCAAGATACTGGACACAGTGGGTTTGGGCTCATCTCCCTTCATGGGCATTGCCGTAACGAGCAGACTCAAGAGTGGCAAAGTGCGTAAAAGTGTCATCGCCACGCAGACTACCCTAGAATGCCCCCGCAGGTCAATTCACACCATCACCGGCGCACGGCAAACCCTGTCAGTCATCCGCGATTTTATGCTGAACGAAGCCCAGAAGACCATGGGCGCCTCGAGGAGCTCACGGCACTGCGGCTCCGCTCCCGTCAGACAAGAAGCGCGAGTTCCCCCCCAACAACAAAGCTACCGTTATGGATGCGGCTCCGCCCAGCCTAGATCAAGGATTTGCGCACGGTGATCTGACCCGAGGTCTGGACCAATGGTGCGCTGTCGGAAAAGGAGCGGTGGGGTGGAGAGAGCGTGATCGATGGGAATCATCGTCGGGGATGGGCTCCGCCAGGTCGGGATCCATGCACGTGGCGAGGGACGCAAGTCGCTGTCACGAGTCAGCTCACGATAGGCCACGGACCACGGCGAGGCATTCAGATCGCCTACGATGAGAGTGGGCACGCCCGCCGTCGCGATGAATCGGCGGAACGCGGCGAGCTGCTCGTTCCGCGCAGTCGCGTAGTCGCGGCCAATCGGTGGCACGGGATGTACGCCGAGGAAGGTAAATTCGTGCCCAGCCACTTTGAGCCGTGCTCGGACAAATTCCGTCACGATTTCGGCATCAGCCATTCCCTCCAGGGGAAGATCGCTGGCGTTTTGCAGGGCCAGATCTTCGAGTGGTAGTCGGCTATAGAGGGCTAGGCCAAAGTTGTCTTCCCGTGGGGCGACCAAGTGGTGAGGGTGCGAAGTGGTGAGCGGCTCCAAATCCTTGACCCAGGCATTGCTTACTTCCATCAGGAAGACCACATCCGCATCGGCCTCCTGCAACCATCGTAACACCCCGGCGTGGTTTTCGTTGGAAGTGAGGACATTGAAGCTGACCACCCTGACTTCAAAATCCCCCTGGGGCGTGCCACCGGCCACCGCCCAGTCTGAACGAGCGATCAGCCAGGCGTTGAGGAGCAGCGTCACCCCGGCGAAGATTGCCAGCGGACGGCGGTGCCTCCAGATAGCCCAGGGCAATGCCACAGAGGCTGCCAAGGCGTATTGGAGTCGAAAGTGGCTGAACAGATCCAGGAACCAATGCCACTGCCCCACCAGACCCAACCAAGATCCGAGCAAGCCCACGAACAGGCACGTCTCAAAGAGCCCCTCGATTCGGACTTTGGATGACAGCAGGCGTGGCGAATCAGTCATGGGAATAAGGATCGAGTCTCCCCGACAAGCTACCGGGCCGCAAGCTCCGAAAGCAGTGCCGCACGACAGTGGGACAGGCCCTTGTAGTGCGCGATTTCGTCCGGCATGGTTGCGAGCGCCCGGGCCACTCGCGGAGCAAGGCCGGGCTCTGCTGCCACCAGGGCATCGAGACGATGGGTCGTAACGCAAATGCCAAATAGGATGGCACCAGTGGCGGGCAAACGAGTGAAGAGCTGTGTCTCGAGCCGCAGCCAGGTGGTGCGCAGGCAGGCGTCTTTTGACAAGGCGGATCGGGGACGGTCCGGATGGTGATCGAGCTCGTCATCACCGCTGAATCCCCAGTTTTCTCGGGACCAAGCCTCGTTGGCGGTGAGTCGGGAAAGAAAACCATCCACGGCACCGCCCAGAGATTCGCTCACCGTCGGCACCGGGCCATGCACCGCACGCAAAGGCAATCCGATCTTTTCCGGCAGGGACCAGGATGAGGGGAAGCACACGACGCCACCCAGCACGGGATGATTTTGCCCCGCATCGGCAGAGAGAATGACCCAGTCTGGCGCGATGACCATCCCCCCAGCGATGCAGAGCGCCAGTGGATCATCGCAGCCGGGGATCGCGGCACCCGATGCACTGCCCATGATAGCGATGGCCTCCGCCAAAAACGAATGCGCGTCAGGCAGCGCAGCTGCGTAACGGGTCGGGTGGGACGTCAGTTGGGAACGGCGCTGCTGGAGAACTGCATCATTCTCTGGCTGCGCGAAAAAGGCTGCCGCATCACCTTTGCGGAGCGACATCCGGAAGCGAAAGTCCTCGTCCGGAAAAAGTCGCAGCCACGTGGACATGGGGGAGCCTCAGCCGAGCAGTTCGGTCAATGGAGAGAGCGCAGGCGACTCGCTGCAGACCAGTTGCAGGTTCTTGACGGCGGCGGGGATGTGCTGCTGGAAGCTCTTCTTGCCAAGGTTGCGGCTGAGGTTCGCGTAGGCACCGAGTGCCTGCATCAGGCGCTGCGCGGCGCAGAGGTAAAAGGTGTCCTGTAGCTTGCCCGCGTCCAAATTTCGCTCTGCGGCATAGAAGGTCAGCAGCTCGTTGCGCTCTGACCGGGCGATGGTGACATACGGATCCATCAGCATGGAGGCCAGATCGTATTCGGCTAGCCCGAGACGCAATCCTTGGTAATCGACGAGCCAAGTTTCACTCCCACGCAGCATGACGTTTTGGCTCTGAAAATCGCGATGCACGAGGCAGCGTGGCATTTTCCCCAGGGTACGGCGGAGATCGCGCAGGGCGCTCTCAATGCTGGCGGTATCGGTGCCGGGAAAGTCGCGCCCGAGGTGGCCGCGCACGTAATGATCCAGAAAGTAGTCCTGCTCCCACTGATACAGGGCTTCATCAAAAGGCGGCTCCAGTTCGGCCAGATCGGCCGGATTCAGGAGCGTCTCGGTCACGGTGTGGATCTTTGCCGCCTCGCGTAGGACAGCCTGATAGAAAGGGCGGCGGACTTCCCAGGGCTCCTGGTGGAGGCTGTGAAGATCTTGCTTTCCCAGGTCCTGGAGCCAGACACAAAGTCGATCTTCGTCGAAGGCATGAATCGCCGGAACGCGCACCCCCAGGGCGGCGAGGCGATGGGTGGCTGGCACAAATTTGGGATTGTCCCGGCGGTTGAGCGTGTAAACCATGAGGATCATGGAGGGCTCTGAGGACTCCGGCCAGGAGAGTCGGTAAAAGTGGCGGTCGGACCCGCCTTTGACGATGGCATCGACAGCGTAGGGAAGACCCGCCAGACGCGGGAAACGCTGGCAGGTGAGGATCATGAGGGCTTCGTGCTCTGGGGGCATCACAGTTTTCAGGGGAGACCGATTGTGCCACAAAGCGCGAAATGCGCACTACAAATCGGCATCGACAGCGGTTCCTTCCGCGCAAATACCGGACCGAACGATGCAACGGCGCAATTGTGCGCCCGCCGCTACATGGGCCTGGGGCCAGATGATGCAGTCTTCCAGCAGAGCGCCTGCACCGATCTCTGCCCCAGGGCCGATGACATTGACGCCCGTCAGCGTGGCGTCTGGGGCGATCCTCGCGTCAGGATGCACGGCCGCTGGCGGCACGCTGGTTGCATAGGCTGGGAAGGTATCGCTCTGTGCCTTCAGCATGCGGTGAGCCTCCAGGTAAGTGGTGCGATTGCCCAAGTCCCACCATTGGCCTTCGTCGAGAACGATGCCGCCGAGGCGCTCGCCCTTTTCGATCATGCTCAAGAAAATGGGGATGACGGACTCCACCTTGCCCGGCGTCAGCCACTCATGAAACTCCGGGCTGACGATGTAAATGCCCGTAAAGAGGTGGGTGCCCTCATTGCCAGTGCCGAGTCGATTGCGGATATCGGTGATCTTTCCCGTCGTCTGATCCAGGCCAATGTGAAGAGCGGGGCCTGCACTGCGCAGAGCTAGGGTGACGAGGTTGCCGCGTCGATCGTGCTCATCCAACAACGGCTGGAGCGGCAGGTCCGTGAGGATGTCTCCGTTATATACAAAGAAGGGATCGCTGCCGGTCAGGTCACGAATATTGGCGATGCCACCCGCCGTTTCCAGCCGCACGGGAGCCTCATGCCGAAAGTGCAAGGGAGCCCCCTGATAGACGGAATCCGGAAATGCCGCACCGTACGCTGCCGGGAGATGGTGCGTATTGACGATGAATTCACGGACGCCCGCAGCCATCAGATGGTCAAAGGCGTACGTGATCAGCGGACGATGATAGACGGGGATCATGGGTTTGGGCAACTGCGCCGTCAGTGGTCTGAGCCGCTCCCCCAATCCTGCCCCCAAAACAAAAGCCTTGTTCACCGGGCGGATTTACGTTCTGATCAGGGGCGTTGCAATCGGAAGTTCCCCTGCGACGCGACTTCGTGGGCGGCAAGGGACTTCTGCCCCCACCATCGCCACCTCTCTCTACTCTCACCGGACCCCATTTTGAACCTCATGACCGACGTCGAACGCCGAATCATGGCAGCCCAGGGCTACCTGGAACTGGGCCTGCACGCGGATGCACGCGATGAACTCAACGCGCTGCCAGAGGATCAATTTGACCGCGCTGATGTGCTGGAGATCACCTTGCTCTGCCTCATGGGTGAACATCGCTGGGATGAGGCGCTCGCACTTGGGCATCGCCTATGCGAGATCGCGCCCAGGGAGCCCGGCGGCTTCATTCACGCCGCCTTTTGCCTGCATGAACTCGGCCGCACGACCGATGCGATGGATCTGCTAAAATCCGGCCCCAAAACCCTGCGGACCAAAGCCGTCTATTACTACAACCTCGGCTGCTACGCGGCCTGCCTCGGCCACAAAGACGAGGCCGTGCAACTCCTTTTACAGTCCTTTGAGATGGATGGATCCTTGCGGCACATCGCCCGCAAAGACCCGGATTTGGATCCGGTTCGTGCCCTACTAGAGCGAACGTAATGTCACCGATTTCGACCAGCAGCCTGGCCGCAGTGGAGCGCGCCTTCGACGAGAACTTCCGCTCGCGAGCGGAACTCGGCGCGTCCGTCTCCATCTGGCAGCACGGGCGGGAAGTATTGTCTTTAGCCTCGGGATACACCAATCGGGAGCGCTCGCAGCCCTGGACTCGCGACACCCTAGTGCCGGTCTGGTCTGCCACCAAAGGACCCGCCGCACTGGCGACCGTCTTTGCGTGGATGGAGGCGCGGCTGCGCCCTGAAATGCCGATCTCTGACGCATGGCTGGAGTTCGTGGGCGGCGGTAAGGCGGACATCACTTTTTCGCAACTGATGTCCCACACCGCAGGACTTTACGGCCTGACGGAGCGGGTGCCTATCTTTGACTTCGACGGTGTTATCCGCGCCCTAGAGCACCAGCCACCGTTGCATGAGCCTGGTGCCCACCAGGGGTATCATGCCCGCACCTTTGGCTTTCTGGCAGACGAGATCGTCCGTCGGCTCAGCGGGCTGGAGTCGCTGGGCGAGTTCTTCCATGAAGTGTTCGGTGCACCTATGGATCTCGACTTTTGGATCGGCCTGCCGCAGCGGGAGTGGGGGCGTGTCGCGACGCTTTACCCCGGCAAATTCAGTCTGGAGCCGCAAGATCCGCAGTTTCAGAAAGCGCTGGCCACGCCCGGCAGCCCCACGGCGCAGGCCTTTGCAACTCCCGTCGGATTGCACGCCGTGGCAGACATGAACCAGCCCGAAACCTGGCAGCGTGGTTACCCAGCGATGGGTGGCGTGGGCAGTGCCGCTGGCCTCGCGAAACTCTACGCCATGCTGGCAAATGGCGGTCGCTGGGAGGGGGAGCAGGTCGTGTCTGAAGCCATCCTGAAACTACTGGAGACCAGTCTTTCACAGTCCGCCGACGACCTTGTGCTGCGCCTCCCCTGCGCGTTTAGCCACGGGATGATGAAAGACCCGATCGATCCTGAGACCGGCAGCAAATTCCGCCAACTCTTCGGCCCCTCTCTTCGCGCCTATGGTCACCCCGGTGCGGGCGGCAGCCTAGCGTTTGCAGATCCGGAAAACGGTATCGCCTTCGCTTACGTCATGAACCAGATGGAGCTGGGGATTCTCCCTGGACGCAAGGCGCTGAGCCTCGTGGAGGCATTGTATTCCGACCTGCCAAACTGAGGTCAACCCTCGCCGTCAAATCGATCCAGCCACAGACCCACATCGCCAGGGGATCGCATGTCCAGCAAGGCCTCCGCCAAATCTTCGAGCTGCGCATAATGCAGACCCTCAATCTTGGTCACCATGGCTTGGGGCAGATCGCCCCACTTCTTCCTCGCCAAACGCAAGCAGGTCTTCAAAACACCTTGTCCGAGGCCTTGCTCAAGGCCTTGCTCCATGCCCTGTTCGATCCCTTGTTCGACGCCCCGGGCATGGCCTTTGGCGATGCATTGTTCGATAATGGTCATAGTGGTTTCGGAGAGTTCGGTGTTGCTTTCAAGCTTATTGGCAATGACTTCGAGGTCAAGAGTGATGTCTTGATTGAAGGCGTAGACCAAACTGCGCCGCAATTGGTGGGGCGACAACTCCCCTGCATAGTCGGCGGTCAACCATTCGAAGAACTCTAGCAGACGCTTTGCCCGCGCCAGCTTCATGAGTTGGAGAATCGTCCTAATGGCGTCGTGATTCGATTCCTTGAGGGGATCAAACTGCGTCAGATCCAAGAGCCCATGCTGGAACTTGGGAATAAATGACTGCATCAGGTCCCGCATCGGCCCAGGCAGATCAAATAGATCCTCGAACGCAGTGGAGACAGTCCAGCGGTCCGGCCCTTGATGGAGGACAAAGGGAATGACTGGAGGCAGTGGCAGTCCGTGCTCCTTTTCATAGGCGACGAGCAGTTCAGTCATATAAACCAAGAGCCTCAACGGCATGGTCGGATCCACTGTAGATTGATGTTCGAAGAGCAGATACAGCCGCACATCACGGTCGCCCAACTTTGCCGAAAATACCAAGTCGGTATGCCCTTGCTGGAGATCGCCTTTGACGAATGAACCGGGAACGACCGCCAGCGTGGTCCAGTCAATCGCCTGGACCAGTGCAGCCGGCAATTGTGCCCGAAAGAACATTGCGGCGGTTTCGGGGGATGAAAAGATGGCCTTAAAATAGCCATCGTGAGATTGGATGATTTGCTCTGAATCGAACATCGAACTGCCCTTTCGCTACCTCACCCCACACTACAAATCCCAACCGCCTGTTTCAGCGAAGCGATTGGGTCCGGGCGCGCCGGAGTGAACTCTTGGCCGAGATAGCCCGTGTAGCCAGTTTCCTGAATGGCGCGGATGATGGCAGGGTAGTTCAGTTCTTGGGTCTCGTCGATCTCGTGACGTCCAGGAACGCCGCCCGTATGGTAGTGGGCGAAGTGCTGGTGATGCTTCTTGATGGTCGCGATGACATCGCCTTCCATGATCTGCATGTGATAGATGTCGTAGAGCAACTTGAAGTGCTCTGACCCGACCGCCTCACACAGCGCGACACCCCAGGCGCTGTGGTCGCACATGTAGTCGGGGTGGTTCACTTTGCTGTTCAGCAATTCCATGCACAGCGTGACGCCCAATTGCTCGCAGAGCGGCATCAAGCGCTTCAGGCCGATGGCGCAATTCTTGAGGCCTTGCTCATCATCCAGTCCGTCGCGATTGCCGCTAAAGCAAATGACCTGCTTAAAGCCAGCCTCGGCGGAGGCCTTCAGCAGCGGCTCGTAAACACTGATCAGCAGATCGTGATGCTCCACACGATTGAACCCTTTCGGGATCGGGCCGATCTTCGTGCCATCCGGCGCGATGGCCGTGGGAAAGCTGACCATCGCACAGTGCAGGCCATGCTTCTTCAGCGCCGGAAAATCCGGTGGATCCAGGAGTTCAATCGATTCGAGCCCGATCTCTTTGGCGGCGATGGCCAGGTCCTCAAGAGCGATCTTGGGATAACACCATTTGCAAACAGAGTGTCGCACCCTTCCGGCAGCAGCACCGGCGGCGTTATCTGCTGCCTGGAGCTGACCTTGAAGGAGATCCACCACAGCAGCGATACCAGTGGCAGCGAGAAATTGACGACGCGGGAGGAGGTTGGTCTTCGGCATAATTCGCGAGACTACACGGATTCGTCTCTTTTGACCAGCATCACTGCACTTCCTCGCCGTGGCCCAATCCCACGTTCAGCGCAGCGACTCATGCAGCAAGATCCGCAGCCTCGCTTTCAGCACCAACGCCACGATCACCCCCACGATGATAGGTGCCACCAACACCCCCTTCACGACCATCGGAGTCCAAGGCGATGCCGCTAGCAGCGCGAGCCCGACGAGCGTCACGATCAGCCACTTCGCGCAGCGAAAGAAAACGCGAACGCGCGTCAGCTGGCGACCCTCCCCGTGGTATTCAGTGACGGAGATGACCGATGGCGAGATGGGCCAGCGCGGGTGGAGTTCCAGATCGAACCGCCTCCACCCATCGTCTTCACGAAAAGGGATGCGACGGCCCGCCAGCACCGCCTTGAATCCGTCCAGCCAGCGATTGCGGTCAAAACCACTCGTGCTCCAGAATTTCAGCGTGGTGCCATGCCCCTGATGCGTCCAGCGCGTCGGCGGCGCGGGATGAAAAACCTCGGAGAATCGCGGCGCAAAGTTCGGTCTGGCGGAAAGTTTGACCATACCGCGCAGCCGCGCCCATTCCCGCACCAGGGGCTGCGCCAAACACAGCAGCCACAGCAAAAGAGTGCCCCGCAGGCCCAGCGGAAAAGGGGGGCGCGGCAACCGCTTTTGCCGGATGATCGCCGCGATCAGGCCGCTGACGATCAAGACCAACGCCGTCAGCGGAGCCTGAAAACACAGCGCCAACCCCGCCAGCGCCAGCCACATCAGGCCAGAGAACCAGTCCAGCATCCACCGATTTGCCTGCGCATAGATCCCTTGAAAGAGCGCATTGCCAAAGGTGCCGTGAAAGACCAGCCCCTCCGCCGGATCTCCCACCAGCGGCGTATCCCCATAGATGCAGCCGCTCCAGCGCGCGCCACCCAGCGGGCCAAAGCGCTGCGGGTGCTCCTTCATCAGATGCGCCTCCGCATCGCCATAGCCACGCTGCTGGCGCAGGTAGGCACCGATGGAAAAACGCCGGTGATGCCACACCATCGCCCCAGGCACGTAGCGCAGCTTCCCACCCGTCTCCCGCAGTCGCCAGCAGATATCCACATCATCGCCCGCAGCGCGGAATCGCGGACGGAATCCACCGATGCCACGCAGCGTCTCCCTGCGGATCGCCAGGTTGCAGCCGGGCAGATGCTCCGCCTCCGCATCGTTCAGGAGCACATGCGCAGGCGCACCAGGCGCAGCCGCCACCACCCGCTCCGTCCGATTGCGCGGCGGCGGCGGGATGTTTGGGCCGCCCGCCGCCACGCAGGTCGGATCTTCAAAGGCACGATGCAGGTGCAAAAGCCAATCTGGATGCGCGATGCAGTCGTCGTCCGTGTAGGCGATGATGGCCCCCGTCGCCACCTCTGCCCCAAAGTTGCGCGCCACACTCAGCCCCGCATGATCTTGGCGGTAATAGCAGATGCCGGGCATACCTGTGGCGATGTCACCGCTCGCATCCGTGGAGCCATCATCGATCACGATCACCTCGTAGTCGGGATAGGCCAGCGTTTGCAGGGACTCCAGGCAACGTTGCAGCGTCGATGACCCATTGTAGGTGCATACCACCACCGAGATCCTCGGGGCCGTTTTGCTGACACTCAGGCGCGTCGGTAGCTGGGGCAGCAAACCACACACCTGCCGCGGGCAGCGCTGCGCATCCACCAGTCCGAATTGCCAATCCGTCACACTGCGGCCCCCACGGAACCACTCGTCCGTGTAGGAAAACCACACCCCGCCCGCCGCCCCAGCCCGTAGCAGGCAGTCACGCAGCCAGACAGCAGTCGCCTCCTGCGCTGCCTCCCCATGATTGCGGACATCCAGCCCAAATTCCGTGATCAACAGCGGCTTATTGCCTGCCAAGTTCTGCAGACGCTGGAGGTAGGCATCCATCGCCCCTTCCGATTCCAGATACAGATTCGCAGCGCAAAAGTCCGCATTGCGCGGCATCAGATACTCCGTGGAAGGATACGTCGCATACCCCAGCAGACGCCCCGGTGCCGCCTCCCGGCAGTCATCGATCAGATCCTCCAAAAACTGCCGCACCCGCAGCGGGTCCAGCCAGCGTGTCAGCGTCTTCTCGATCTCATTACCGATCAAAAAGCCAGCGATCTGGTCGTGATAGCGCAGCCGACGCACCGTGTCCGGCACGCAGCGACGGATCTCCGCGGTCAGGGCCGCATCCGCAAAGAAGTCCACGTGATCCGTCCACGGGATGCCCACCAGGAGGTAGAGGCCCAGGCGCGCAGTCTCGCGCAGCAGCGTCGGCGTCGGCAGCTCATAAATTCGCAGCAGGTTGAAGCCCAGCGCTCGGATCTGCTCCAGATCTCGCACCAAAAGGTCATCCGCAGGAAAAGGCTCCCCATCTGCATTCGGCGCAAACGGACCATACGAGACCCCATTCAGCCAGATCGTCCCACCCCCCGCCGCCGCAAAGAACTTCCCGCCGATGGACAGCGCCGCCAGAGGCAGGGCAGGGCTGGGAGGACGAGGGGTTGCAGGACAAGGAACGGGCATGACAGGCGGTCGGGAGCCGAAAGTGGTGGCCCAGGATGCCCCCGCTGACAAGGGATCAAGTCGGCGCGCAGGCGGGAGGCCACGGAGGAGCATCGTCATCACCCACTGACGCAGCCCGCCCAAGGTTTATTCAGCAAGAAAGCCCCTCCCCGCGAAGTCACCCCGGAGCGCCGACGAGTCGTCGGCATTCCTTCCCATTCGCGTTGAAGAGCTCTCAGGAACCAACTGGCAGCAGAATGAAGGCAGCAGAATCGGCTTCATTCATCCTTCTGACTAACTTCCCGCAAAAGTCACGGCGACTCGGTGATCGAGTCCCTCTCCAAGCGAACTGACAGCAAATGGGGGCAAAAAAATGAAGCTATTTTCTGCCCCCATTTGCTGTCAGCCAAATCTTCCGAAGTTACTCCCTGCTCCACATCCCGGCCCTCTGAGCACTTGAGGAGCGCCGACGAGTCGTCGGCATTCCTTCCCATTCGCGTTGAAGCGTTCTCAAAACCAACTGGCAGCAGAATGAAGACAGCAGAATCGGCTTCATTTATGCTCCTGACGAACTTGGCTGGTAAAAGATTGTGGGTAAAAAATGGGAGCCCTGTTTTCCGACCTTTTACCGCCAATCTTTTACCAAACGAAAGTCACCCCCTGCCCCACATCCCGGCCCTCTGAGCACTTGAGGAGCGCCGACGAGTCGTCGGCATTCCCACCCACGCGAAGCCAAACTCAAAGGTAGGCCCGGCAGTCCCCCAGCCGCCGCCCCTCCACGCGAAGCCAAACCTTTGTTCGTTCTTCGTTCTTCGTTCTTCGTTCTTCGTTCTTCGTGCTTAGTTTTTTGGGCCGCCATCGCTCCACGCGAAGTCACCCTGGAGCGCCGACGAGTCGTCGGCATTCCCACCCACGCGAAGCCAAACTCAAAGGTAGGCCCGCCAGTCCCCCAGCCGCCGCCCCACGAAGAACCAAGAACCAAGAACCAAGAACCAAGAACCAAGCACTCTCACCTCCGCAACGCCTGGAGCAGTTCATCCACCTTATCCAGCACCAGTTGCACGTCCTGCTGCGTCGGGGGGTCGTTCACGCTGAAGTTCAGAAAGCTCACGTCATTGCTGATGTTGCTGGACTGGGTGTTGAGCGCGGTCTCTAGATCGCCTTGGCTCACTTCTCCGGCGGGGCCTTGCTCTCCGGGCTCGCCTTGGGGGATGTCAAAGCTGAAGTGCACGTCGGTGCCATCAAAGGACACGCCCACGTTGGCAGGGGTGCCAGCCGGGACGGTGGTCACGCCATCGACGACGGCATTGGCAAAGGGTGGCCCCGGCGCTCCTTCGTTGCCCGGGGGGCCATCGACGCCTTGTGGAATGCCAAAGGTCGGGTATCCCCGACCACACTGACGCTGACATTGGCAGGTGCGCCGGGCGGTAGGGTGGTGGTGGCGTCCACCTGCGCGGCGTTCACGGTGGCGATGTTGTTGATGAGATTGAAGAGCGCCTGGAACTGGTCCCGGATCACTTGGGATTCGAGGGGCGAGTTCGGCGCTGGGAGGCTGGGGTCGAAGGGCATGGGGGTTTTGTTCTTGGTTCTTGGTTCCTTGTTCTTGGTTCTCGTGGGGAGGGGAAAGGTGCTCGCTCAGACGGTCGGCTTGCCGGGTGTCGGCGGGGAGAATCTCGGTCAGAGGGACTTTTTAGACACTCAGAGGGACTTTTTTCTCCCTCGGACCGTCCAAAAGGTAGGTCGCGGATACTTTCAAAGTATCGCTGAGGTAGTAAAAAGTGGGTCGGAGGGACCTTTTTCTCCCTCGGACCGTCCAAAAGGTGGGTCGCGGATACTTTCAAAGTATCGCCGAGGTAGTAAAAGGTCGGTCCGAGGGACTTTTTAGTCGGTCAGACCGACCTTTTTGTATGGCTGAGGGACCTTTTTCGTCCAAAAAGCGCCGTTTTTTATGAAAAATGGCACTTTCACCCCGGCTTAGGGGTTGGCGGGCGGCTCGGGTTCCTTTTTCGGGCGGCCTGGGAAGCGTTCCTTCAGGTCGTTGTAGATCGTGTCTGCGCCAGATACGCCACGCTTGGCTGCCTGGCGCACGTTTTGGTAGAAGGCGAGGTCGGCCACGAGTTTGCGATCCTTCGCCATTTCGGCAGTGTCGAGGAAGCTCGGCACCAGATCGGCACGGGAGGCCATAGTGGGATAGCGGTTAGCAAAGACAAGGTTGCGGCCCGCTCTGGGGGCGGTATTCCGTGGCATGGCAGCCATTCCGACTTCTGTTGGTCCAGACCCTGCGGCGTCGCAGGAGTAGCCAGTTGCGCCATTCCAGGCGTGGACGGATCCCTATCTGGGAGCGCTGCTCGACTATAGGTTTGCAGATTGCTATGCCTCCCGGATTTCCGAACTTGCCAAGACCTTTTGCGTTGTGGCATAGAGAGCTTCTCTGCTGCGCTAGGGCGAAAAGTAAGAAACCTGTTCGGCGTTGCTACGCGCCTTTTGAACCCGCACCCATCGACATACCCATGAGCACCAAAGTCACTTTGCTACCCGGCGAACAAGTCGTGATGAGTTCCGAAAAAAATATCCTCATGCTAACGACAAAGCGAGTTCGATTCGATTCTGAGCAAGTGGGCTCTTCATCGTTCGTCAGCATCACTCTTGATTCCGTGGCATCGTGTGGCGTCGTGACACGCTCATACCCGATCCTTCTCGTCTTGGCCGCCCTCGCATTCATCGGAGGGTTGACGCGGGCCAGCGACTCGCCAATGGCGCTCATCGGTGCCGCAGCGATACTTGTGATTATTTACTTCGCCACCCGGCGCGCGATTATCTCAATCGCATCGAACGGTGGAGACGCGATTCAGGCTCCGGCGAATGGCATGAAGCGCTCATCCCTCATCGAGTTTCTGGACGCAGTCGAAAGCGAAAAACTCAAATGCGGGGACGCTTCACGATGACGGTCATCCGTGGGCGGTAGTCCCCGTGCGAACGATGGCTGCGCGATTGCGCGCTTTAGGCCTTGGTGGGTGGTTCTTTGGGGATTGTGGGAGACGGCCTTGAGTGGCCGCTCCTGGCGGGGCGGAAGGGATCTAGACGAGCGCGAATGAAGAGGAATGGGACGCGGATGGGTGCAAATCTGGTGATGGCGGGTGGTCGGCGTCTTTTTTGAACCACGAATTTCATGAGGGAACACGAATGGGTTCAGTGCCAATGGGCCTTGGTGCTTGAAGTTCCCGGCGCTTTTTGATACCGTCTTTTTCAACACTCCTGATGCACCGCCGCCGCAGTCCCAGTTCCAAACCGAAACACTTCGACCGCGAAGTGACGCCAGAGCAACTGGCCGTCTGGAGGAAGAGCGTGAGCTATGGCGGGAATGCGGAGCACAAGCAGAACCCGGGAGATTTTGGCCTGTCCCCACCCTACGGCCCGCGCCGGGGTAAGACGCTATGCGATGGGGCAAACATTCTCCAACGGGCCGTGGCCCTCCGACTGCTGAGGGAGGGCATCCGCAGGAGGCTGGTGAGCGAGCAGAAACGCGGGGCTTTCCCACAGAACATCTGGGCGGTGACGGGGGACGGGGTGCCGCTGGAGGCGGCGCTGGACAATCAGGTGGCAGGGTCCTATCACGGTTATCCACTTCCGAAAGATGATGAACTCGGAAAGAAAGTGGTGAAGAAATGGAATTCCTTTCAATGAGTGACGAACTGACCATCGACTATAAGTGGCTGAACCGTGCGAAGACCGCCCGGTGGGAAGATGCGTTTGCGGCGGAGGTGGGACTGGCCCTGGGGGGGCAGTGGATGACTGAGCTGAAGGAGCTGGAGTCTCCCCAGACGCGGACTCATGTGCGAGCCTGTGCCCATACGCTGGCGGTATGGCTGGGGGCCAACTGGTGGCGTCTGCGCTGGGAACCGGAGCCACGCAATGCCCAGGAGGATGTGGACTGGCGCATCGCCCATAGCGTGGCGTCTGCGGGCGGCGGCTTTATCTGGCCCAATGTGATCTTTGCCAGTGATGGTGAGTCATTAACGGTGGCTTCCATTCCAAGATTGAGGCCGGAAGCCTATGAACCCATCCGCTACATCATCCCCCTGCGGGGCCGCATCACGGCTGGGGAATTTGAAACGAAGGTGGATGCTTTCATGGAAGCGATGGTCAGCCACCATCACAAGATGAAGGTGGAAGATACGACGCTGCCCGTGCTTTGGTCCGAGCTCAAGGAGGAGCGTGCAGACCCGGCTGCTGCACGGTGGCGGAAGCTGGAAGCCCTCTGCGGCTTTGACCCTGATGATGCACCAGCGGCGCTCATTGAGGCTCTGGCGGAGGACAAGTTCCGGCTCGGCCCCCGTGCCTTGGAGGAGCTGGCCGCGCATGGCAGGCATGAGGCGGCTGAGACGCTTTCTAGCGTTCAGAACCTAGCCAATGCAACGGGGAAACCCAGAGCGGGAGGCTTTCGCTGCACCCCTCATTCCTTGAAGAACAGGCCAAGCTACACGGCCGGAATGCGCCCGTGGGAACGCGCGGCCAAGCTGGCACAGGCCGCCCGCGAGGAATGGAATCTCAATGGAGAGCCAGTCTCCAACATGAAACTTGCTGACATTCTGCAAACTAGCAAAGATGCCTTTAAAGATCGCGCAGTGAAGGCAGCAACCCCGATGCCGCTGGCAATATGCCACTCTGATCGTGAGAGGGCTGACATTTATGTGGGGAGTTCCTGGAAGACATCCCGGCGCTTTGCGGCATGCCGTATATTGGGCCACTGGCTGGACGACGCAGCCAAAACAGAGCGCGTGATTCCCGCGACGGAGGTCAAAACCGCTGACCAGCAGTTCCAACGCGCCTTTGCACAAGAGTTCCTTTGCCCGTTTGAGGCGTTGATGGAGCGCCTGCAAACAACTTCTCCAACGGAGTATGCCATTGAGGATGCGGCAGAGTATTTTGGCGTGTCGCCGTGGGCTGTTCGCACGACATTGGTGAACAAAGGGGAAATGGATCGTGAGGCGCTGATGTGGACAGCGTGATCGTTTTTGGTTCCCTTTTCCCAGCCAGGGCAATCACACGCCATCACAAGGAAGCCCGGTCCGAAGACGCGACCATCGACCACCTGACCGTGCTGAGCAGCGCTGTCTTTCTGGACAAGTGCGAGGGCGTAGCGAGGGGAAGCATTCCCATCCAACGCGAAGGAAGAGGAATGAGACGCGGATGGGCGCAAATCTGGTGATGGCGGGTGGTCGGCGGTTTTTTTGAACCACGAATTTCACGAAGGAACACGAATGGGTTCAGAGCCAATGGGCCTTGGTGCGGTCGGTTCGGATTCGGGATGATTTGGGAGATTCTTGGGGCTGCGTTTTGAATTCGGGCAGGTGGATGAACCTGGGATGTGGGGGATGAGGCGGCTGGAGGCGGGGACTGCATTCCTCCTTGTGCTTTGGGGCATCGCGGGCAAGTTTCGGGCCTTCTTTTTCATGCTTACCAAACGAATCATTCCCTGCCTGGACGTGCACGCTGGCCGTGTCGTGAAGGGCACTAAATTCCTGAATCTTCGCGATGCGGGGGATCCGGTGGAATCGGCTAAGGCTTACAATGACCAGGGCGCGGATGAATTGGTGTTTCTGGACATCACGGCATCCTCTGACGAGCGCAAGACGATGGTGGATGTGGTGGCGCGGACGGCGGCGTCTTGCTTTATGCCGCTGACGGTGGGCGGTGGGATCCGCACGGTGGCAGATATGCGGGAGATGCTGCTGGCTGGCGCGGATAAGGTGGGCATCAATACCTCTGCCGTGAAGACCCCCCACGTGATCGATGAGGCGGCGGAGGCCTTTGGCTGCCAGTGCCTGGTGGTGGCCATCGATGCGAAACGCAATGACCGTGGGTCGTGGACGGTGTACACCCACGGGGGCCGGACGCCGACGGAGCTGGATGCGGTGGAATGGGCGGCGGAGGTCTGCCGACGTGGTGCGGGGGAAATCCTGCTGACGAGCATGGACGCGGATGGCACGAAGGCAGGCTACGATATTGAACTGACCCGCGCGGTCAGCGAGGCGGTGACGATCCCGGTGATCGCCAGCGGTGGTGCGGGTAACCTGGACCACATGGTGCAGGTGCTGAAGGAGGGGAAGGCGGATGCGGTCCTGGCCGCGAGTATCTTTCACTTTGGTCAGCACACGGTGGATGAGGTGAAGTGCCATCTGGAAAAACACGGGGTGCCGGTGCGGCACGCGCCGAGACTCCCGACCGCGCGCTGAGCGCGCCCCCCGCGCGCATGGCCCGCCCCTTCCCCTCCATGCGATCTGTCCTTGTCCGCGCGATGAGGATCGGCCTGCTAGTCATCGCGGTGGGATGCCTGCGCGAGGCCCAAGAGCGTCGCGACCGGGAGTCGGAGCGACTGCCGATCCATGCGGATCAGGTGCGGGACATCTTCCCCAATGCTGCCGTGGTGGATGCGGCAGATCCTGGCAGTGGCTGGCAGGCGGTGCGCGATGCGGCTGGGGCGGTGCTGGGTGCCGTGACGGAGACGGCACCGGAGTCAGATCAAATCATCGGCTACTCTGGCGGGACGGATACGCTGATCGCGCGAGATGCCGCGGGCACGATCCTGAGACTGCGAATCCTACGCAGCGCTGACACGCCGGATCATCTGGCGGAGGTGGTGGCGGATCGGCGGTTCTTTGCGCAGTTCCAAGGGAAGAAATCGGAGGACCTGATCGACCTGATCCCGGACACGGTTTCGGGTGCGACGCTGACGAGCAGTGCCATCGCGGAAGGGGTGCTGAATCGGCTAGGGCGCGTCTCGGGCACATCGCTGCGTTTCCCGGATGAGATCGATCTGGAGGAGGTCAAGGCGCTGGAGCCGCTGGCATCTTCCCTGCGGCCATCGGCTGGCATCACGGCTGCGCTGGAGGTACTGGATGCGGGTGGCAGTGTCATCGGTCTGGCGGTGCGGACTTCTCCGGTGACGGATGCCTTGATCGGCTACAAGGGGCCCAGTGATACGCTGCTGCTGCTGGATGCGAAGGGGGAGAAGCTGCGGGCGATGGCGCTGCGCAAGAGCTACGATACGAAGCGCTATGTGGGCTATGTGACGGGGGACCGCCACTTTTTGAATTTCTTTAATGGCCGCCCGATGCGTGATCTGGCGGTGATGGATTTTGACAAGGAAAAGGTCGAGGGGGTCAGTGGGGCGACGGAGACGAGCTGGTCGATGGCGGAGGGGCTGAAACGCCGTGCCGCAGCCTGGGTGAAGGAATCTGCGCCACCGCCGACCTGGTGGAGCCGGGTGCGCTGGCGCTGGCAAGACACGGGGCATGGGGTGGTGATCGTGTCTGCCCTGTTGATGGCCTTTGCCCCATGGCGGGGGCGGGCCTGGCTGCGAAATCTGCACCATCTGCTGCTGGTAATCTATGCGGGATTCATTGCGGGGGAGCTGCTGTCCCAGGCGCTGCTGACGGGCTGGTCTGCGCATGGGACGCCGTGGCGTAGCGCGCCGGGCCTGGTGCTCCTGGCGGTGGTGGCCCTGCTGGGGCCGGTGGTGACGCGGCGGCAGTTGTATTGCCATCAGATCTGTCCGCATGGGGCGCTGCAGCAGCTGATCTCCCGCCGGGTGAAGTGGCAATGGGCACCGGGGCTGCGGGCGGAGCGGGTGCTGTCTGCCCTCCCCTGGTTCCTGCTGGCGGTATCGATCTGCGTCGCGATGCTGGCCCTGCGGCTGGATCTGAATGCCATCGAGCCCTTTGATGCCTATGTCTTCCGCGTGGCAGGCGGGGCGGCGCTGGCGATTGCTGCGGGAGGACTGCTCTTTGCCCTGGTGACGCCGATGGCCTACTGCCGCTACGGCTGCCCGACGGGTGCTCTTTTCAAATTGTTGCGCTATGCAGGCGATGCGGATCGCCCCGGCTGGCGCGATGCGGCGGCGCTGGCAGTGGTGCTGCTGCTGTGGGGGATCAGCCATGCGGTCTAGCGCCCTGCTGCTGGTCGCGGTGCTGGGCCTGGGTGGCTGCACGGACCCGGCATCAAAAGAGGTGCTGTCCGGCAGCGCCATGGGCACGACGTGGACGCTGACCCTGCGCGGTGGGCAGAAGGTGGCCGCGGGCCGGCAGGCAGCGGTGGAGGGTCGGCTGGAAGAATGGGAGCAGGCGCTATCGCGCTGGAGGGCGGACTCCGCGCTGATGCGCTTTAACGCGAGCCGCAGCACGGACTGGCAGGACGTGGATGGGCACCTGGCAAAGGCGGTCGCTATGGCGCAAGGAATCGCGGCCAAGACGGAGGGTGCGCTGGACATCACCATCGCGCCCTTGGTGCGTCTCTGGGGTTTTGACGCGAAGGGTCCCCCCACGGCCCTACCCACGGAGGCAGAGATCGCCGCTGCCAAGGCCGACTGCGGCTGGCGCAAGATCGAGGTGACGGTAGATCCGCCTCGGCTGCGGAAGGGGCACGCGGAGCTAACCCTGAATGTGGATGCCGTGGCGGAGGGACTGGCGGTGGATGATTTGGCGGGGATGCTGAAAGCCCTGGGTGACGACGATTTTTTGATCAACCTGGGTGGCGAAGTGCTGGCCTGTGGCGGCCCCTGGGCGGCGGGCATCCAGATGCCAGACGCGGCACCAGGCCAGACGTTTACGACGCTGCAACTGCAAGACGAAGCCCTGGCCACCAGCGGGGTCTATCGCCAACGTTTCGAGCGCGGCGGCCAGAGCTTCAGCCATGTCCTTGATCCAAAAACAGGCAAGCCGGTGACTCACGCCGTGGCGTCGGTGAGCGTGGTCGCAAAGACCTGCGCAGAAGCCGATGCGTGGGCGACCGCCCTGCTGGTCATGGGCAAGGAGGCCGGTCAGCCCGTGGCGGAGATCCTGGGGCTGGAGGTGGTCTGGATCGGGGAGACCACTGCGGTGCGGAGGTGAAGTGCGTCTCCTGCGTGGTGGCGTTTGACCGGATGAAGCCGTGGGCCGCTTTGGCATCGCTGAACGTGGCTCTGGAAGGATCGAAACGTGTTCCTCCTTGCAAACGGGAGCGGGCGGGGTAACAGCAAGAAGTTTACCCCCACCCTATCCCCACCTGAATGAAGGCACTGCTTGCACTGGAAGACGGACGTTGTTTTGAAGGCGAATCTTTTGGCGCGCCCGGAACGCGCACTGGAGAGATCTGCTTCAACACGTCGATGACCGGCTATCAGGAAGTGCTGACGGACCCCTCCTATCGCGGGCAGATCGTCTCGATGACCTGCCCACAGATCGGCAACTACGGGATCAATCGCCACGATGACGAAAGCTACGAGCCGCATGTGCGGGGTTTTGTGATCGAAGAATTGAGCCCCGTCGTCAGCAACTGGCGTTCCGAGGAGAGCCTGGATGAATACCTGAAACGGTGGAATATCCCCGGCGTCCAGGGCATTGATACCCGCGCCCTGACAAAGCACCTGCGCACGCTCGGAGCCATGCGCGCGGTCGTCACCAATGAGGTCTCCAGCGTCGCAGAGGCCGTGCAATTGGCCATCGACAGCCCGCCGATGTCTGGCTCTGATTACGTCAAGGAAGTCACCACCAAGACCGCCTACACCTGGGATCCGGAGGATACCCTCAGCCGCGACTGGGACATCCCCAGCCCCTCCCAAAACCGCGTCGGCGGACCCGACGGTGCCTTTCACCCCCTCCCCCCGATCAAGCACCACGTCGTGGCCTACGACTTCGGCATCAAGCGCAACATCCTGCGCAGGCTGCGGCAGCAGGGCTTCCGAGTCGATGTCGTGCCGGCCACAGCCACGGCGGAAGAAGTCTTGGCCAAGAATCCCGACGGCGTCTTTCTCTCCAACGGCCCGGGCGATCCTGCGGCGCTCGGCTACATCCATACGGAGATCAACAAGCTCATTGGTAAGAAGCCCATCTTTGCCATCTGCCTGGGGCACCAGATTCTCGGTCACGCCTACGGCGGCAAGACCTTCAAGCTGAAGTTCGGGCATCGGGGCGGCAACCAACCGGTCAAAGATTTGCGCTCAGGGAAAGTGGCCATCACAGCCCAGAACCACGGTTTTGCCATCGACCCGAGCAGCCTGCCCTCCAACGTTGAAGTCACCCACATCAACCTGAACGACGGCACCGTCGAAGGCATGCGCCACCGGGAGCAACCCGTGCTAAGCGTGCAATACCATCCGGAAGCCGCCCCAGGCCCGAACGACGCGAAGTACTTCTTCGACGAGTTCACGCGGATGATCGAAAAGGGCGCGTGAGCTAGGGCGAAGTCACCACTTTCACGCCAGAAAACTCTGTCCAACACGGTCGTGTCGGTGCCCATGTCGCATCGCTGCCGCCGTGGAAGGTTTCGAAGTAAAGCGAGTCGATCGCGAAGGTATCAACGCTGCGCCATTCTATGTCGGTGTGACTGACCACCAGCCGCTCCTGCTGCGCTTCACCAGCGGAGATCCAAACGTAGAGCTTGCCGTTTTTTCTGCGGGGCTCATTCATCTCCACCCGCATCCGTACGCGAATCGGCGTATCGGTCGGAAAGCGGAAATCTTCTGGAAAGGCAAAGCTGTCCCCAAAGTCCCCCTTCTGGTTCTTGTGATACACGTAGGCCTCCCCACGTCCGTCCTTGCGCCACATCAGGCGCGCTGAAAATCCATTGGTCCCATCGGCAGGCCGTCCCCCACTCACGTTGGCGGGTCCGCCGCTCAGCCCCGGTAATTTGCCTCCCTTGACCCAATCAAAGTCGGCGGCAAATCGCACGGTATAGGTCAGTTGCGCCACAGCCGTCTTGCCAATCGGGAATCGCCAGCCCACGCCCCCCTTCTCTGGGCCGATCTGGCCCGGCGTGTAATCGACCCGAAAGGCCTTTCCCCCATCCTCCCGCGCAACCACGGACAGATGCCCCTCCTTCACCCCGTCTTCCCACTCGCAGCCAGGCCAATCCTTTTTCCACTGCGCCACCGAACACGGCCCCGGCACTGCGTGTGGCTTGATGATGATTTCGTCTGCGGAAACGCCCGCACTGAACAACAGAAGGACAGTCAACAACGGGCGCATCCGCATACGATCAATGTGGACTAACTTTCCTTCGGAGCAGGGACGCCCAGGAATTTGCGCACTTCCGCGAACCCCCCATCCGGTGCCATTTCGGCCACGTGGGTGCGGGCTCCTTCAAGCCACTGACCGCTGGTGGGGTGGTGGCTGCTGGCGACCTCTAAAAGACGATCCATGGAGATCGGCACAGGTTTGCCGGTGTGGATGACCTCCGAAAGCGCGAGCTCTGCAGCCCGATCAAAGATCCACTTCAGATCTGCGCCGGAGTAGCCCTGCGTCGCCTGGACGAGAACGTCCGGACGCAGATTGGAGATCGGCTTATCGCGGGCCAGCAGCCCGATGATCTGTGCGCGGGCAGCATCATCTGGCGGCGGGACAAAGATCGTCTGGTCAAAACGGCCCGGACGACGGAAGGCGGGGTCGAGGTTCCATGGCTGATTGGTCGCCCCGATGACCAGAATGCGCTGATTTTCGCTGCGGATCCCATCCAGCTCATGCAGGAATTGGTTCACCAGATTGCGCATCTGCGTCTCCCGAACTTGGCGGCGATCTTGCGCCAGTGAATCGAGCTCGTCAAAAACCAGCACGCAGGGAGCCTGGGCGCGGACGGTTTCAAAGATCTGGTGGAGATTGCGCTCCGTGCTACCCCAATAGGGATCAAAGATTTCGTGCAGCCCGACGGAGAAATAATTGCAGGCCACCTCCCCCGCGACAGCGCGCAGCATGAGGGTCTTCCCACAGCCGGGAGGCCCATAGATCAGGATTCCCCCGCCAGTGCGGCGACCGTACGCCTTATACAAATCCGGAAACTGCAGCGGGTAGATGATCTTCAGGCGGATCTCCTCCTTCAGCGCTTCCATGCCGCCGACATCGGCAAAGGCCACGCGTGTACGCTCTGGATCACCCGGCGCAAAGAAGGTCTCTGGCCGCCATTCAAAGGGCACGTCTTCCAGGAAGGGATCCTCGAAGGCATCCCCAGAGGATTCATTTTCAAAGAAGCTGTCCGTGGTAACGACCTCTGGCGTCGCAGGCCCTGCGGCGCGGCGGGCCTCTTTTGCGGTGCGTTCCAGATCTTTCTCCAGCGCAGGATCGCTCATCGTTGCATCAAGCTGCGCCGCCTTGTCAAAGTGCTCCACTGCGCGGGTGCGGTCGCCTTCACTCAGCAGCACACGACTCAGCAGCAAGTGCGCAGCAATGTCCCCTGGGTCCGCCTGAAGCACCCGCTCAATGCGCACGGCTGCGCCGGAGGGATCTCCCTCCATGAAGTGAACTTTGGCGATGCCTAGCTGCGCATCTTGATGATCGGGATCAATCTCCAAGACCCGCTCAAATGCATCGCGGGCCTTATCCAGCCGCAGCTCATCCAGGCACGTGCGCCCGAAGAGCAAGAGCAGGGAGACGTTTTCAGGTGAATCCCGAAGTGCGTCACGGAGGGCGGTGAAAGAGGACATTATCGGGCTTGCAAAGATTGAGCTTCACTGAGACTGACAAGGCATCAGTACCCAGTGTTCACTCTGACTAAAGCGGCATCAGGCCGTTATCTCCAGGAAATTTTTCAACAACTGCTTCCCAGAGGTGGTTAAAATCGACTCTGGATGGAACTGCACGCCATGGATCGGCAGCTCTTTGTGGCGCAGCCCCATGATCTCGCTCTCATCATCGTCTGCAACCGCAGTGATCTCTAAACAATCTGGAAGTGTGTCCCTTTTCACCAGCAGCGAGTGATAGCGCGTGGCCACGAAGGGGTCTGGCAAACCGCGAAAGACGGAGCCGCCCTGATGTCGGATCATAGAGGTCTTCCCATGCATCAGGCGCCCGGCGCGGACGACATCGCCGCCAAACACCTCCCCGATGCACTGGTGCCCCAAACAAACGCCCAGCAAGGGGACCTCACCACCAAAGGTGCGGACGACATCGCAACTGATTCCGGCCTCCCGGGGCGTGCAGGGACCGGGGGAGATGCAGATATGGTCAGGGGCCAGCGCGCGGATTTCCTCCAGCGTGATCTGGTCATTGCGCCGCACCTCCATCGCTGCGCCCATTTCTCCGAAGTACTGGACGAGGTTGTAGGTGAAGGAGTCGTAATTATCGATGATTAAAAGCATGGCAGCTCCTGGGGGGATGGATACGCTTCACCCATCTGGGAAGGAAAGCAAAGTTTTCTGCGGGCCGGAACTAGGGGCGGAAGTAAGCGATGAGAAAAACCAAGAACAAGACGATGGCCACCCACCACCAGAGCTGGCGCGTCAGGCGCTGATTGCCCGCCTTATCGCCTAATTCCCGCTCCACAAAGTCGTCATAATCGAAGTCTTCATCCGGCAGATCCAGTCCATCATAGACGCCATCTTCATCCTGCCAGCCAGACTTCGCACACGACCCACACTCATCGCAGGCCGCAGCACCGCGTGGCACCCACTCGCCGCACACGGGGCATTGACCGGGCGGCTTGAAGGTGCTCATGACACAGGGGGAGAGGCAGCGGATTCGCCGGACTACAGCTTAGCGAGAGCATCATCAAGTGATGCCAGCAGGCTGGAGATCGTCTCTTCGGTTTCATCGCCCATGTTCGAGATGCGGAAGGTCTTCCCCTTCAGCTTCCCGTAACCGCCATCGATGACGAGGTGGTGATCCGCCTTCAAGTTGGCATTCAGTTTTGCCACATCGATATCGCGATTGTTCGCCACGCAGGTCAGCGCTTTGGAGCGGTAGCCCTCGGGCGCAAAGAACTCAAAGCCATTGCGCTGCACCCAATCATGTACCATGCCGTTCAGCTTGGCGTGGCGGGCGTAGCGGTTCTCTGGACCTTCTGTCAAGATGACGCCGAGCTGATGACGCAGACCGTAGATCAAAGAAATGCACGGCGTGCTGGGGGTCATGCTCTTTTCACCATTCGCGCGGAACTCGATAAAGTCGAAGTAGTAGCCGCGATCGGAGATCTCCGAAGCACGCTGGAAGGCGGCCTCAGAAGCTGCGAACAAGGCCAGACCGGGCGGCATCGCCAGCGCTTTTTGGCTACCTGTCAGCAACACGTCGATGCCCAGCTCATCAAAGGCCACTGGCACCGTGGTAAAGCCGGATACGGAGTCCACGATGAACATCACGTCAGGGAATTTCTTCTTCAGCGCAGCGATCTCTGTCAATGGATTCAAGACCCCGGTGGAGGTCTCGTTGTGGATCAGCGTCATCGCATCGAACTCGCCCGTAGCGAGACGTTTCTCAATCTCCTCCGGCAAAATGGGCTGTCCCCATTCGACTTGATACGCCTCTGCCTCTTTGCCACAACGGCGCGAGACATCTAACCACTTGTCGGAGAAGGCACCGCAGCAGCAGTTCAGGACTTTCTTCTTCACCAAGTTGCGAATGCTGCCTTCCATCACGCCCCAGGCGGAGGAGGTGCTCAGAAAAACTTGCTGCTTTGTGCCAAACAAGGTCTGGAGCTGAGGCTGGATCTCCGCATAGAGGTTCTGGAAGTCCTTGCTGCGGTGCCCGATCATTGGCTGCGCCATGGCGGCAAAGGTGCCGGGCGAAACTTCGATTGGACCAGGGATGAAGAGTTTGATGTGCTGACTCATGATGGGGGGCTGAAAGAAAAAAGGCCCGGATCGGAAATACCGCCGGGCAGCCAGTCATAGCCGCACAAGGCGCACGCGCAACCAATCCTTCGCGCAATTGTGCGCACTTGACGCGACGCCTCAGCCGCCCACCAATGCACAATGCACGCTGCTGGCCCCCAAAATCCCCTTCATGGCATCACTCTGGAAAAGATGGTCCGTCAGCTCGTTGAGCACTACGGCTGGCAAGAACTGGGCAGTATCATCCGCATCAACTGCTTTAACTTTGACGTCAGCATCAAATCCAGCCTGACCTTCCTGCGCAAAACTCCTTGGGCACGCACGAAGGTAGAGCGCCTCTATTTGGACACGCTGAGCCAGTTCGCACCGGAGCCCGGTGCAGCCCCAAAAGAAGATCCGCAGTAGGGCAGCGGACCGAGTTCCCCCCGTTCACAGACGGCAGGGGAATCATCCAACAAAGGAGCCTTTGCCGAATCAGGCCGGCACGCCGGCGAGGTCACCTGGAAGGGAACCACCGTCGTTATCGTCCTGCGCAGCGCTGCGTTGCTCGTTAGCCTTGGGCATTGGCGGCGGCGCGGGTGGCTTGGGCTTGGATTGTGGGGGATTCAGCATCCGGCCGTGCTCCATGATTTCCTTGATCTGCGGACCGTCGAGCGTCTCGTACTCCAGCAGCGCCTGGGCGATGGCATCCAAGCTAGCGCGATGCTTGATCAAGATCTGCTTGGCGTTGTCGTAGGCTTCGTCGATCAGACGCTTCACTTCCTCGTCAATCTTCTGTGCAGTGGCGCTGCCATAGTTCCGGCTGCGACCCAGATCCCGAGCGAGGAAGACGGCGCTATCCGCCTCTCCATACTCCACCATGCCCAAGGTATCGCTCATGCCCCAGGCACAAACCATGCTGCGCGCAATCGCGGTGGCCTGACGGATGTCGCCCATCGCGCCGTTCGTCACGTCGCCGAACTTGATCTCTTCCGCCACACGTCCCCCCATGGCGACCACCAGGTCGTCAAGGAGTTCGCTCTTGCGATGGGTAAATTTATCTTCCTCTGGCAGCCACATCGTTGAGCCCAAGGAGGGACCACGGGGGATGATGGTGACCTTGTGCAGCGGGTCGGTGTGCTCCAGCACCTCAATCAAAATCGCATGACCCGCCTCATGATAGGCGGTGTTTTCTTTTTCCTTGTCACTGAGGGCAAGGCTACGGCGCTCGCGACCCCAGCGAACTTTGTCGCGGGCTTCTTCCAGTTCCGGCGTACCGATGGCTTTCAGATTGCGACGGGCAGCCAGCAGTGCCGCCTCATTGATGACGTTGGCCAGTTCAGCGCCGGAGAATCCAGGGGTGCCACGGGCCACTTTGGAGAGATCTGCGTTTTCGCCCAACTTCACCTTCTTCGCATGGACGCGGAGGATCTCCTCGCGCCCTTTGACGTCTGGCAGGCTAACGGTGACCTGACGGTCAAAGCGACCTGGACGAAGCAGGGCCGGGTCCAGAACATCTGGACGGTTGGTCGCTGCAATGATGATGATGCCCTCCTGAGTATCAAAGCCATCCATCTCCACCAGCAATGCGTTCAGCGTCTGCTCACGTTCATCGTGCCCACCACCGAGGCCGTGACCGCGATGACGACCCACGGCGTCGATTTCATCGATAAAGATCAGGCAAGGCGCATTCTTTTTCCCCTGTTCAAACATGTCGCGGACGCGGCTCGCACCGACACCGACGAACATTTCCACAAAGTCAGAGCCGCTAATGCTAAAGAAGGGCACATCAGCCTCGCCAGCAATGGCTTTCGCCAGCAGCGTTTTGCCAGTCCCTGGGGAACCGACCATCAAGACGCCTTTCGGGATCTTGCCGCCGAGACGTTGGAACTTCTTCGGATCCTTCAGGAACTCCACCAACTCCTGAACCTCTTCCTTGGCCTCATCGCAGCCAGCCACGTCCTTGAAGGTGACCTTATTGCGCTCTTGGGAAAGGAGACGTGCGCGGCTCTTGCCAAAGCTCATCGCCCCACGACCAGCCGTGCGGATCTGCTGGCGGACCAGCACGTAGATCAGGACGAGCAGCAGCACCAGGGGGATCAGTGGAACCAACATCGCACTCCACACGTGATTCTCATAGACCGGGTTCAAGACCAGTCCTTTGGATTCCAGCAGCTTATTGATCTCATCCCGCTGCAAATCCAAATTTACCGCCACCTTGAAGAGGTCTGACCCAGCCACCGGTGCCTTTTCAACAGGCTCAGAGCCTTCCACCGCAGGTGTGGACTTAGCGGAGGTCCGGCGATAGCCGCGGATGATCTCCTCCATCGTGGAGTCCTGCCTTACAAGCTGGAGATCTTTGGTGCGATCAATCTGGTCACTTTCCACCAATTCCTTGAATTGAGCATAAGTGAGCGATTGGCTGCCTTTGCCCGCGGTGTTTACCATCAGGGCAGAGCCGACCAGCAGCAGCGCCATGGCGAAGAGCAAGAAGCCCCGCCAATTAAAGTTGGGCTCTTGGCCTTTCCGGTTAGGGCCTTCGTTGCGATTTCCAAATTGATCGTCTGACATGTTGAACAGGGTTACGCTTCGCGCGGGGGGACAGCATACACTTCCAGGAGGGAAATGCAAAAATCCCGTATCCGGAGGCAACATGAGGCCGAGCGGTCTAAGGACCTCGCCTCCCTTTGCCCTAGAATCAACTTGATTCTGAACCATACGCAGTGGCATTCTATCCGGTCGCCCCTCCCCCATAAAAAGTCAGACGTGCCCGCGTTATGCAAACTCCCCCCCCATCCCCCACCCGCTCCCACTCCGCAACCCACCAGCGGATCGGTAGCGCAGCCCCGGTGCTGATCATCGTCATCGCCCTGGCCATCAGTGCCGCCGTTTTCTTCCTCTTCACCCGCAAGAAAATAGAGGCAGAGAAAAATCTCGCCGCTCAAAGCGCCGCTCCAAAGACAGGCCCCACCGCCTCTGCGCCCCAAACCAACACTACCGCCCCCCAACCTGGAGCCCCCAAACAGCCTGGGACTGCCGCCACACCAGCAGTCCCATCGACTGGCAATCCCGCACCACAGTCCGGTGCCACCGCCACAACGCCCTCGTCCCCGGCTAAATTCGGCTTTGCCCGCCCCCTGGATGCCGCGCAGGAGCTCGCCCGTGCGCTCGCCACTGGCGATATGAGCACCGCAGCGGCCCTCGCCGCCGCCGGGGATCCCAGCCAGACAGACGCGGCTGCCGCTTTGATGAAAAATCTGACAGGCCCCATGGGACTCAAAATTGGTCCCGCAGACCAAGTCCAAGTCGTCGGGCAGGTCGATAATTTCACGCGGGTCGCCATCCCCTTCGTGAAGCCAGACGGCTCAATCGTCCGCCTCCAGCTCGATCTGGAGCGGGATGAAAAAATGGGCTGGAAGATCGGTCGCCTCCACCTGCCCAAAGAACTCGCCGCAGCGCTGCCTGCCGCGACGACCAGCGGCGCAGCCCCGGCCACCCCAGGGGCATCCGCTGCCCCCACCGCCACCGGACCGACCGTGGCCATGGCCCCAGGCTCCGCCACCCCGCCAGTGCCGCCAGCCCCCGGCATGAGCAGCGGAAAAGGCACCCCTGCCGCGCTCGGCACCACCACCAATTCCCTGTTCGTGGTGGATGAAACCCAGGACGCGCTGTCTTTTTCCAGCGATTTCGTGGGCGCGCTCCTTCGTCACGAATTCACCACCGCCCGCGAGCTGGTCGTAGAATCCAAGGTGCCTGCCGAACGCCTCGCCGGCCTTTGCATTGTGTTTGAAGAAGGCGAATACGAACTCAAGCCTGGCAAGCCCCTCATCCTTACCGTCGCCAACCCGGAAGTCTCCTGGGTCATCGCGCAGGTGCAGTCTGAGAAGCTCCAGCAAAACACCGAATTCGGACTCGAACTCCAGCGCGATGGGATCGACAAGCCGTGGCGCGTCGTCGGGTTGAATCTCTCCGATATTCTTGGCTCCTTTGCCCAGTCCGCATCCAAAATGGGCGTCCCGTACACCCCGATCGTCAGCAACCCGCGCGGTGGGGAATCGCTCGCCCTCTACTTTGAATACGACAGCGCAGATCTGCATCCCCGGGCGCTCAAACAACTGGAGATCGTTTCTGGCCTTCTGAAATCCGACTCCAAAAAGAAGCTGACCATCGCTGGCCACACCGACGCCATGGGCACAGACGATTACAATATTCGCCTCTCGCAAAGCCGCGCAGAGATCGTGAAAAAGAAACTCGCCGCCCTAGGTGTGGCCGCAGAACAAATCGTCACCACCGCCGTCGGCAAAGCCCAACCGCTGAGCCCTAACCAAAAGGCAGATGGAACCGACGATCCAGAGGGCCGTTCCCGCAATCGCCGCGCAGAGATTTACCTGGATTTCTAGTCCCTGGTGCCCCACGGCCTGGGGTAAGCCTGCAATCCACGATTGCAAATCCGACCCCAGGCCCATAACTTTCCCGCGCTATGGTGCCTGATCCCCCTGCTGACTCCCCACGCCGCACATCCGGGCCCATCATCGATGTGGAGGCACACCCGATTTTGCCCTCGCCGGTAGAGCCACCCCCGGCAGAACCGTCTGCCATCGTCGAGACCAAAGACGCAGCCCATTCCGCACCGCCGCCTCCTGCCGCGATACCGCGCCGCCTCGGGTGCTTCGCCTGGGGCTGTCTCACGGTCATCTCCGTCGCATTGATCCTGGGGCTCCTTGCTTGGAAGCTACTGGATAGCGGCGTGGATCTCGCCAAATACGGCTTTGGCAGCGTCGCAGAGGCCACCAAGAACCTCCAGCAGCAGCACATTTCCAACGTCTTCCACGAGTCCGTCACCAAGATCTCCTCCGTCAGCGATACTCTGGAGGTGGCAACACTTGAGACCGATGTCACCAGTTCCCGCTCCGACGTGCGCACTCTCTTTGGCAACGCCATCTCGCTGGGGGAAACCGTATCCGAAATCAAGGTGCCCGTCGTCTATCGCTACCACATCAAGCTTTCCGATCCCTGGGAAATCCAGATTGATGGCGCACGCTGTGTCGTCAAAGCCCCGCAATTACGCCCCAGCCTCCCGCCCGCAGTCCGCACAGACAAGATGGAAAAACGCTCCGACGCAGGGTGGCTGCGGTTCAACGCATCGGCCCTCCTTTCCCAGACCGAGAAGGGCCTCACCCCCTTTCTGGAAAAGCGCGCCGCATCCAAGACCACCATCGATCTGGTCCGCGAACAAGCCCGCGATGCCACGGAGGACTTCGTCAAGAAGTGGCTGCTGAAGGACAAGCCCTGGGGATCGGGGGGCATCGAATCCATTGAGGTGATCTTCCCCGACGACCCTGCGCCCGCAGGCACCCCAGAGGCCGCACCACCCCAGTAGCCCACCGGACTGCCATCGCGGTCCGCCCACATCGACCAACAAGGAAAGCCGTATCGTCCATACAAAAGGGACGCCTCGCAGCGTATTATACCCGTCCCCAACGCAACCCCCTGCCCGTTTTCACCATGTTCCAGTTTTCCGGCAAAGGCTCCATCACCAATTGCGACGGCATCTCGCGCCGTGATTTCCTCCAGGCAGGCGCGCTCGGTGCCATAGGCCTCACTCTCCCCGGTTTTGAAAAACTCAAGGCCGCCGGCGCTGTCGATCCCAAGAAAGACAGCAAGGCCTGCATCATGATTTTCAATCTTGGTGCGCCGAGCCAGCAGGACCTCTGGGACATGAAACCAGACGCCCCCAGTGAGATCCGCGGCCCCTTCAAGCCCATCCGCACGAAGAGCAATGCCTTTGAGATATCGGAGATCCTACCACTGCACGCCAAGATCGCAGACAAGTTTTCCCTCGTCCGCTCCTGCTATCACACCGCCGCCGCCGTGCATGATACGGGACATCAAATGATGCAAACTGGGCGGCTCTTCACGGGCGGTGTGAATACGCCCCACGTCGGATGTGCCCTCGAATTCCTCAAAGGCCGCCGCAGCGATCTGCCAGCGCACATCATCCTTCCTGAAACGATGGGACCCACCGGCGGCAACATGCCCCACGGTCAAGACGCAGGCTTCCTTGGCAAAGGCCACGATCCTTTTGTCCTCAACGCTGATCCGTCTGCGAAGGACTTTACCGTGCCCGACCTCCTTCCCCCCAAGGAAATTGGCGAAGTTCGGCTGGAGCGTCGCAAGGAACTCCGCGAACTCGTGGATAGCAGCGTCCGCAATTTTGACTACAGCGAGCAAGCCAAACTCATGGACTCAAACTTCGAGTCCGCCTACCGCATCATGACCAGCGCCCAAGCGCGCGAAGCCTTTGATCTGACCAAAGAGCCCCTCAAGGTGCGGGAGCGATACGGCCTCAACCGCTTCGGGCAGAGCTGCCTGCTCGCCCGTCGCCTCGTGGAGCGCGGCGTCCGCTTTGTCACGGTCAATACCTTCATCACCGTGTTTGGAGAGATCACCTGGGACATCCACGGCAGCAAGCCGTTTACTAGCATCGAAGGCATGCGTGACATCGTCGCCCCGATGTACGACCAAGGCTACAGCGCCCTCATTGAGGACCTGCACCAACGCGGCATGCTGGATGACACCCTGGTCACCTGCCTCGCCGAATTTGGCCGCACGCCGAAGATCAATCCCGCTGGCGGCCGCGACCACTGGCCAAACTGCTGGACCGTAAACTTCGCAGGCGGTGGCGTGAAGGGCGGCGAAGTGATTGGTAAAAGCGACGACATCGGCGGCTATCCCACCGAGCGCCCGGTTGCGCCCAAGGAGATCGTCGGCACCATCTATCACGCCCTCGGCATTGATCTCCACACTGAACTTCCCGGCCCGCAGGGGCGCCCCTTCCCTGTTGTCGATTTTGGCACGCAGGCCATCAAGGAATTGTTTGCGTAGGAAGCGGTTCACAGCCTTTCCGGAATACTCACATCGCCCACGAACCATGCGAAGCCAGCTTCCATTCCTCTTCTTGATCCTTTCAGCGGTTTCCAACGTCTCCGCAGCAGCCCCCTCCTTCCGCAACACCATCCAGCCAATCCTGACGCGCTACGGTTGCGCGATGGGTGCCTGTCATGGGGCGGCGGCGGGACAGGGAGGCTTTAGGCTTTCCCTGCGCGGCTTTGATGATGATGGCGATTGGTTATCCATCACGCGCAGCGCCAACGGCCGTCGCCTCACGATGGAAGATCCAGCACGCAGCCTGTTTCTCCTTAAGGCCACCAAGCTTGTGCCTCACAAGGGTGACAAGCGCTTCGATGTCGGATCCCCCGAATACAACACCATTGCCGCCTGGATCGCCGCAGGTGCGCCGGGCCCCAAGGCGGATGACCCTCGCATCGTCTCCCTTTCCGTTGCTCAACCGCATCTGGTCACAAAATCCGGCACCTCGCTGCAAATAAAAGTCACCGCAAAGTTTAGCGATGGTCACAGCGAAGACGTCACCCGTTGGTGCAAGTTCAACGCGACCAACGCCAGCGTCGCCACCGTGGATGACGATGGCCTCATCAAGACCACCGGCGCAGGCGAAGGCAGCGTCAGCGCTTGGTATCTGAGCCAACTCGCCATCACCACGGTCACCGTCCCCAATCCAGGCTCTATCGGGGAGGCTGAATTTGCAGTGCTGAAGCCGCGCAATTTCATCGATGACCTGACCCTCAAAAAGTTGCGCGAACTCAATATCCCACCGTCCGAAGGAGCCGCAGACTACGAGTTCCTGCGCCGCGCCTTCCTGGACACCCTCGGCATCCTCCCCACCGCAGATGAAACCCGATCGTTCATCGCAGATAAGGCCGCAGACAAACGTGATCGAGTCATCGAATCGCTATTGCAGCGCCCTGAGTTCGTCGATTACTGGACACACCGCTGGAGTGATCTCCTGCTGGTGAACGGCGATAAGCTCGGCCCGCCCGCCATGTGGTCCTACTACAACTGGATCCGCCGCCACGTCGCCGCCAATACGCCTTGGGACGCGATGGTCCGCGATCTCTTAACGGCCACTGGCAGCACCTTGGAGAACGGGGCTGGCAACTTTTTCATCCTCAATGACGAACCCACCAAATGCGCGGAGACGGTCAGCGTCGCTTTCCTCGGCACCTCCATCGGCTGCGCAAAGTGCCACAACCATCCCATGGAAAAGTGGACCAATGAGCAATACTTCGCCTTCGCCAATCTTTTTGCCCGAGTCCGCACCAAGAATGGCGTCCAAACCGACGAACGCGTCCTTTTCTCAGATACCCAAGGGGATCTCGTCGCACCGCTCACAGGCAAACCACCCGCGCCCCGCCCGCTCGACGACACCACGCCTATCTCGATGACCTCCACAGAGGATCGCCGCATCGTGCTCGCGCAATGGCTCACCAACCCAGACAACAAGCTATTCCAACGCGCCATCGTCAACCGCGTGTGGGCCAATTTTTTTGGTGCTGGACTGGTGGAAGCCGTCGATGACCTGCGCGTCACCAACGCCGCCAGCAATGAAGAACTCTTCGCAGCAGCCTGCGCCCATCTGGTAGAAAACAAGTTCGACCTCAAAGCCCTGATGCGCACCATCATGCAGAGTCAGACTTACCAGCGCAGCAGCATCACCCTGCCAGAAAACGTCGCTGATCTCCGTTACGGCTCACACTACGTTCCCCGTCGGCTCAAGGCAGAGGTACTGCTCGACACCATATCGCAAGTCGCCGCCGCACCTACAACCTTCAAGATCGACAAACGCAACGCCAATCGCGGCACCAGCGAGAGCTACCCCATGGGCTTCCGTGCCCTGCAACTCCCAGACAGCAACATCGCCAGCTACTTCTTGAAGAGCTTCGGTCGCGCTGATCGCGTCGCCACTTGCGAGTGCGAACGCACCAATGAGCCTAGCATGGCCCAAGCCCTTCACATCGCCAATGGCGAGACCCTAAACCAAAAGTTGGCTCAAAAAGACAATCGCATCGATGCCCTTCTGGCCTCACATCAAAGTGACGAAAAGATCATCGAGGAAGCTTACCTCATTACCCTGGCCAGACCACCTACCGAGCGCGAAACCCGCAAAGCCACCGAGTTACTCACCACGGCCAAGCCAGAAGATCGCCGCACCACCCTTGAAGACATCTTTTGGAGCCTGATGGGGTCCAAGGAGTTCTTGTTCAATCATTGAATAGGGAGCGCAACTTTTACCCGAGCCACCTCATGCGTCTCATTACACTGATTCTCACTACGCTGCTCGCGGCAACCGCCCAGGCGGAGACCGTGGACTACGCCAAGCAGATCGCGCCTCTTCTGGAGGAGTATTGCATCGATTGCCACGGAGCCGATGACCCGGATGGGGAGTTCGCACTGGATAGCTTCGCGGCGCTCATGAAAGGCGGTGAAGACGGTGCCCCCATCATCGCAGGCAAAGCGAATGATTCCCTGCTGATAAAGTTCCTCGAAGGGCGTTCCGGGCGCGGCGGCAAGAACGAATTCATGCCGCCAGGCAAGCGCGATAAACTTAAGCCGCAGGAGATCGCGCTGATCAAGGCATGGATCGACGCCGGTGCCCAAGGGCCTCTTGTTGCGGAAGGCAAACCCATGCCAAAGGAGGTCATCACACCCAAAATCCCCCCGACCGTGCCACCCAAGCGCATCATTCAAGCCCTGGCCTTTTCTGCTAAGGTGCAACTGATCGCCGTCGGGCGATTTGGGGAAGTAGAGCTGCTCAACCCCGCCACGCAGGCCCCAGTGCGCAAGCTCACCGGCATCAAAGGCAAGGCCAATACCGTGCTCTTTTCAGCGGATGGGCAGTCTGTCTTCGCAGCAGGTGGCGAAGCCGGCATCGTTGGGGAAATCAAGCAGTGGAAGACCAGCGATGGCACCCTAGTGCAATCGTATGAAGGCCACTTGGATGCCGTGTACGCACTGGCATTGTCCCCCGATGGCAAGATGCTGGCCACCGGAGCCTACGACCAAAAGATCCGGCTCTGGGAGGTCGCCAGCGGCAAAGAAATCGCCACGCTCAAAGGGCACAATGGTGCGGTCAACGGCCTCTCCTTCCGACCCGATGGGAAGGTGCTGGCCAGCGCTAGCAGCGACCGCACCGTAAAGCTCTGGTCCATCCCGGATGGTGCTAGACTTGATACCCTCTCTCAGCCTACCAAGGAGCAAACATCCGTCGTCTTCAGCACGGACGGCCAACAATTGTATGCAGCCGGAGGCGACAATCGCATCCGCGTTTGGAAGATCAGCAAAGATGCCAAAGAGGGCACGAACAAAATTCTCACCAGCCGTTTTGCCCACGAAGGCGGCCTTCTCAACATCGTCATCTCCAGCGACGGCAAACTCCTCGCCACCAGCGCCAGCGATAGATCCCTGAAGATCTGGGACACGACCAGCCTCGCAGAAAAGCAACTCCTTGAAAAACAACCAGACTGGACGGGTGCCCTGGCCTTCACGGACAAGTCCCAACTCATCACCGGTCGCGTCGATGGCAGTCTGAGCATCTACGATTCCACGACAGGCAAGACCGTGATGACACCCATGCCCGCAGCACCCGCAAGGCCGGCTGTTGCAGCCAAGCCAGAGCTCTCCCGCCTCACCCCACGCGGCGCGCAGAGCGGTGGCGAGACTCTGCTGACACTGGGTGGCAAGAACATCACTGAAGACACAAGAGTCATGTTTTCGCACCCTGGGCTCGTTGGCGTCATCGCAAAAAGCTCCATCAAGCCGACTACCGCACGGGTAAAAGTCTCTGTTGCAGGCGACGTTCCGCGTGCCGCGTACGACGTCTGGCTGCGCAGCCCCGGCGGCGATTCGGCCAAGCTGAAGGTCTATATCGATGACCTCGCAGTCACTGTCACCAGAGCCGCAGACTTCCAGGCCGGCCCGGCGCAGATCAGGAAGCTCCCCGCCAGCATCTGGGGCACTCTCACTGAAATCGGGCAGCATGACGCCTACAGCATCCAGGCCCGAAAGGGTGAAGAACTCGTCTTCGATCTCAGCGTGGCGCAGATCGGTAGCACAGCCAAATCACCCACCATCGAGATCATGAACACGGCCCGCACCGTGCTGGCCGTCAATCGCGGTCTCGAAAGCGGCAGTGATCCCTTCCTGGCCTGGACCGCACCAGCCGATGGTGACTATCTCGTGCTGGTCAGCAACACCACGATGGATGGTAGCGCTGATCATGTGTATCGGCTCTCGATGGGCGCGCTCCCGTATGTTACAGGCTGGTCACCACTCTCCGCCCAAGTCGGGAAACCGACAGACGTGACCCTGATCGGCCACCACTTGGCTGATATGGCCAAGGTTCGAGTGCCCCCTGACAAGGAAGGTGCACTTCCCGTCGCGGGTCTCGCCAAAGACCTGCGGTTCCGCCGCCAGCCGACCTTGCGCGTTACCAGCCTCCCCCAAACTCACGAACTCGCAGGCACTGACGATGTCAAGACCGCGCAAGTCATCACCGCACCGATCACAGTCACCGGCACCCTTGATGGAACCCAAGCCGACGCCGATTTCTATGCATTCGACGCCAAGAAGGGCCAGACTTGGATCATTGAAACCGTAGCGGATCAAGCAGGCTCACCCGCAGATACCAAAATCGATCTACTCCACATCGATGGCAGCCCCGTGCAGCGCCTGCTGCTGCAATCCGTCCGGGACAGCTACAACAACTTCCGCAGCGTTGATGCCAACAACCCCGACATCCGCTTGCAGAACTGGGAGGAGATGGAGCTAAACGAATACGTCTGCTTCAATGGAGACATCATGCGTATCTTCCGCCAGCCACGGGGCCCTGATGGTGGCACCTTCTTCTACACCACTGGCGGGAAGCGCCGCGCCTACTTTGACACCACCGCCACATCACACTCACTCGACGAACCCTGCTACGTCGTGGAGCCCCAGCCACTCGGCACCGTATTAGTGCCGAACGGCCTGCCTGTCTTCACCGTTCACTATGCCAATGACGATGCTGGCAGCCGCAAGCTCGGCCACGACTCCAGCCTCACCTTCACGGCCCCTGCAGACGGTCGCTTCATCGTACGTGTCACCGACACTCGTGGATGGGGCGGCGAGCGATTCGTCTATGCGCTCGCGATCCGCCAGCCCAAGCCGGACTTCAGCGTTCAACTCGCCGGCATCAACCCCACCGTCATGCCGGGTGCTTCGGTGGGCTTTTCATTCCGCGCTGATCGTCAGGACAACTTTGACGACCCCATCCAGATCGAAATCACAGGGGTCCCTGCTGGTTACTTTGCGTCCTCCCCCATCGTGATTGAAGGTGGCCACGACCTTGTAAGCGGGTCCCTCCACGCCAGCCCGGACGCATCCGCCACCGCCGACTGGAGCAAACTCAAAATCACGGCAAAAAGCGGCAGCATCACCCACGACGCCGGGAACCTGGGCAAAGTTACGCTTGGCCCCAAACCCAAGTTTGTCATCGTCATGGAGCCCGACCAAGGCGGCACCGCCACGATGCGAGAGCTCAGCCAAGAGAATACCCCCCTCGAAATCACGCTGGCACCTGGCCAAACCGTAAAGGCCTGGATCCGCGCCGTTCGAATGGGCAATGAAGGCATCATCAACCTCGATGTCCACGGCCTCCCGCACGGGGTGATTGTGGACGACATCGGACTCAATGGCGTACAAATCCGCGAAAAAGAAAATGAGCGCCCCATCTTCTTCCGCGCCGCCAATTGGGTAAAAGACCAAGACAAACTCATCCACGCCGCCCTCAGCTCCGCCCGAAACGAACACGACAGCGCCGGCCTACAGACCAGCTTCCCGATGCTCCTCAAAATCCGGAAGCCCGGCGGCGTCGCAGCGAGATAGCGCCGCCTCATCTTCTCGCGAGTTGCACTGGACACAGGGTGTTGGCACCGGCGAAACCGATGCCAGTCATCTAAAGATTTCACGCGACCCAGTTCAAGTTTAGGGGTAGATTCCCGAATCCACCCCACAAAACGAGACGATGAGCGACAAAGAAGCGAAAAACATCCAGAGCTGGACTCAAACTGCCGCGAACCAACGCTGGGATGAGATTGCCAGCGAGTCCATTGATCCGAATGATCGGAACCGCAAGTGGTGGGAAACCATGCCGATGACCTATGTCGATTGGGACAGTTCAGAGCGTGAACCAGCCACGTTGGAGGATTTTGCCAATGTTGATCGCCACTACTTCAAGACGAACCCATACATTGATGAGAAAGTCGATTTCACCGAGTTCAAAGACAAGCGCGTGTTGGAAATCGGTTGTGGGTCTGGAAGCGCCGCGTGCCGATTTGCCGAATCTGGAGCACAGGTGTCTGCCGTCGATCTGACGGAAAAGGCGACCTTGCTAACCCGCCGGCATGCAGAGCTCAGGGGATTGACTCTGGACGTGCATCAAGATGATGCGGAGACACTGAGTTCGATTTCGGATGGCAGCATTGATTTCCTCTATTCCTGGGGAGTGATGCATCACAGTTCCAAGCCCGAGCAATGTTTTGCACAGGCCTGCCGCACCCTAGTCCCTGGCGGACACGGATTGATCATGGTCTATCATCGATCCAGCATTCGCTTTTGGCTCAAGGGCCTGATCTACCTCTTTCTGAAGGGGCGAATCTTCAAGGGCGATAGCATTGAGACCGTCCAGCGGCACTACACGGACGGCTACTATCACAAACACTACACCCGTTCATCGCTAACGCGTGCGATGCAGCAGGCTGGCTTTCATGTGGATGGCATTGACGTGACTCACATGAGCTCACGAATGGTGCCCTTTGTTCCAGAGCCTGTCCGGCAGTGGCTCAAACGGCGCAACGGATGGCTGCTGGTCGCAAGGGTCTCCAAGCCATAATTCCTTCCAGCGTCCGGCTTGCGAAGGAATGAAGCGCCTGCGCGGTCATGGAATGGTGAACGGCCAGGACTCCAACACCTCCTTTGAAGATTGGAGCCCCTGCGTCAACAGAAGATCACATTCAGACCTTCCGCACGATCAGCGATTTCCCTGTCATTTCTGGCGGTTGCGCCACGCCGAGCATGTCCAGCATCGTTGGAGCGATGTCTGCCAGGATGCCGTCCTGCAACTCGACCTCAGTCTTGTCCGCACCGACATAGATGAGATGAACAAGATTCGTCGTGTGCGCCGTATGGGGGGATCCATCCGCATTGCGCATCTGCTCGCAGTTGCCGTGGTCCGCAGTGATCAGGCACTTGCCTCCAAGGGCGAGCACCCGCTCCACGATCAGTCGCAAACCAAGGTCAATCGTCTCGCACGCATGCACCCCAGCCGCGACGATGCCGGTATGGCCCACCATGTCAGGGTTCGCAAAGTTCATGATGACTGCGTCATAATCTGGTAGGCGGCGATACACCTCAAACGCCACGTCCGGCCCGCTCATCTGCGGCTTCTTATCATAGGTCGGCACCTCCTTCGGGCTAATCGCCAGATAACGGTCCTCGCCTTCAAACGGGACCTCACGTCCACCATTAAAGAAGAACGTCACATGCGGGTACTTCTCCGTCTCCGCACTACGCAACTGCTTCAACCCAGCATTTGAGATGACCTCGCCCAAAATGTTGGACATGCTCGAAGAGCCGAACACGACCTTGCAGCCCAATTCGGCGTACGTCTGGTCGTATTCCGTGAGTGTGTAGTATGCCGTCTTCGGCGTCACTTCTCGGTCGAATCCATCAAAGCCCGGCTTTAAAAAAGCCTCGCTCAACTGACGGGCACGGTCCGCCCGGAAGTTGAACCACAGAATGACGTCATCATCGCGGATGCGCTGCTGATCAGCCAAATCAAAGATCATCGGCGGCATAAATTCATCACCACGAGGTTCTGCCGGGTAAGCAGATTGCACCGCAGCCGATGGGCTATCTGCACGCACGTCCCCACGACCCAGCACAATGGCATCCCAGGCCAACTTGTTTCGCTCCCAGCGGGTATCACGGTCCATCGCAAAGTAGCGACCGATCACCGTCACAATCTTTGCCCCACTTCCATCCAGGTCCTTCTCTAGCTTGGCGAGGTATCCTGCCCCACTCGTTGGGGAAGTATCGCGGCCATCGGTGATGGCGTGGATGCAAATATCGCTCACTCCCGCATCCTTCGCCGCGTGGCAAAAGGCCGCCAAATGATCCTGGTGACTGTGCACCCCCCCATCGCTGACGAGCCCCAAAAGGTGAAGTCGCCGTCCCTTTGCAAGACCGAAGGCCTCTTGCAAAACGCTGTTTGTAGCCAAATCCCCATCGCGGATTGCCTTATTGATCCGAGTCAGGTCCTGATAAACGATGCGTCCAGCCCCAAGATTCAGGTGGCCCACCTCGCTGTTGCCCATCTGGCCGTCCGGCAGCCCCACGTCCTCGCCCGAGCCAGAAACCTTGCTACAGGGGTAGGTCGCGTAGAGATGATCGTGATACGGGGTATCCGCCAGGAGCGTGGCATCACCATTTTCAGCAGCCTTGGCGCGACCACCGGGATTGATCCCCCAGCCATCGCGAATGATCAGAACAACAGGTTTTTTGGACATGAGAAGCGTTTAGAAATTAGTACCGAGACCGCATTCATGCTCCAGCGGCAGTGGAGAATCAAGGAAGGAACCCAATTAGCTCAATCTGAATCGCCATCCGAGATCGGCGACAGAAACGCAATCACCTTATCAACAATCTGCCCCGCGCTAAGGCGTGGCGGATCGCACCTTTGCGCCCACCCTCGGCCAGGATGCAATTCATCCCAGAGCGGGCGCTTGCCCCGATAACGCCCTGAGCCGGGGTCATGGTTACCAAAGCCCTCTACCACTAAATTCCACACGGGCTTATACCGCTCAATCAACAACGTTTCGCCAAGTGCGATCCAAATGTCATCTACCAGCAGATATCGGCAAGTAAAGTCGGCGATATCAAGCGATGGGGTAGAAGAAATTGACCCAACATGCTCCGCCAGCCTTTTTGACAGGGCCGTGGAGGTAGTAGTCGCATCAAACGAGGCCCCCTTACGTCCACCACTCGGGATCGCCTTCCCCACATAGATCGGCCAACTCCCTCCACCAGAATTCAAGTCAGCGATCATACGATAGGCGGAAAATCTTCCACGGTAATAAATGGCGTAGATTCCCGCTCCGACGAAGGATCCCACAGAACTGAGCGCGACCTCCTCCGTCTCGATCAATGCATCAACGATACTTTTGCCGAGATTTTTCTTATCGAGAGGATTGAACAGAGTCGCGTTGGGCATTTGATTTGAGGGAGCGCGCCACAGATTCTGCCACAACCCGTCCAAGTTCAACCGGAACTGCGTTACCAAGTTGCCTTAGACTCTCCGTCCACGACACAGGAAACACGTAGTTGTCGGGAAACGTTTGCACGCGCGCGGCCTCCCTCACGGTATAGTACCGAACCTTCCCATTTGGGTGTCTTAGCATGTTTTCGCCGCCAGGCACCCCATGATCTCCCGCCTTCAACGCCTTCGAAGGTTCGTCAACTGGGCTGCCCGTATGGCCCGGATAAACGCGGGCACCTGGTTGGTAGCTGTGATTTGCAAATCCGTTTACACCTCTCGGATCCGGCAAGCCGAGCAATGCATCGCGAACCGTCCTCCAGCGCTTCATTTCACCGAACAAAAGGGCCTGTCTAGCAGCCTGTGTTCGCATTGGCTCCGACATTTGAAGCGCCTCTTTTGCCATAAGACTGTGTTCTTCCCAATAGTCACCAGTGACTGCTTTCGACTCACGCAGCAACGCAGCGCTGTGGGTCGGCGACGGGAAAAACCAACGACAATCTAAATCTGCCCGGAAACCGACAAAGAAGACCCGATGACGACGTTGGGGCACGCCATAGTCAGCAGCGTCCGCAAGATGAAGCATCACTTTGTACACCAAGCCACCTCCTCTTGACTGAGACGAATGATACCGCTCCAAGCGCTGTAGATTCACATCCCACGCCACATTGTCAGAAACCGGGAAATCTGGATACGTCAACTGTAAGCGCACGAACTCCACATAGTTGCGAAACATCGGTCTTAGCAGTCCGCGGACATTTTCAAAAATGAATGCCTTGGGCTGTGCCTCCCGGATCGCCCTCACCGCCTGTGGAAACATATCACGATGATCATTGAATCCCTGTGCTTTGCCGCCCATTGAAAAGGGCTGGCAGGGTGGCCCTCCCGCGATCAAATCTAATTCTCCAAACTGCCCAAATGAAACGTCACGCACATCACCTTCCAGCAAATTCCAATCGGGCCGATTGTGTCTCAAAGTCTCGCAGGCTTGAACGTTTCTTTCGACCAGCGCCACTGACTGGAAACCTGCAGCTTCCAGACCCAACGCTAGCCCCCCCGCCCCTGAGAATAGTTCAATTGAACGCACCTCAGTATTCTGTAAAGTCCCGGCCTCTTGTCCACCCAAAATCAGAGATGGGAATTCTTTTCCCTCCTCCTCCCTCGCTTCACCCCGCCATTGACTCCCGGCCCAGCCTCCCGAAAATCAGGACGCGATGACTGAACCTGCGGCGACCCCGATGATGAAGCAGTACCTGGCCATACGGCGGGAACTGCCGGAGGATGTGCTGTTGTTTTATCGTTTGGGCGATTTTTACGAACTGTTTTTTGAGGACGCCAAAGTCGCCTCCCCCATCCTCAATGTGGCGCTGACAAAGCGCAACGGCATCCCGATGTGTGGTGTGCCGCACCACTCTGCCCAAGGCTACATCGCCAAGCTGATTCAGGGGGGCAAACGGGTCGCGATCGCGGAGCAGACCTCCAACCCGGTCCCCGGCAAACTGGTGGAGCGCGAGATTTCCCAAATCATCAGCGCCGGCACCGTCAGCGATCTCAATCTACTGGACTCTGGCCGCGCCAACTACTTGGCCGCCGTGTTTCGGGAGGGCAAAAAGCTCGGCATGGCGTACGTGGATCACACCACGGGCGAATTCGAAGTGGGCGAGTTTGCGGACGCCAGCGAGTTGCAAGACGAACTGGAGCGCCTCCAGCCCTCAGAACTGCTGTGGAATGATGAGCAGGAAGATCTCTTTACCGCCCTCGGACGCCCGGTTTGCGGACTCCGCACGGAAGGCTACCTCTTCCTGCACGATCAGGCCATCTACAGCCTGACACAGCATTTCCAGGTACAATCCCTCGATGGCTTTGGCTGCACGGGCATGCACCCTGCGATCTGTGCTGCGGGTGCCATCCTTCAATATCTTCAGTTCCAACTGCGGCGCAGTGTCGATCACATCAAACGCCTGCGCGTCGCCCAGCCGGGGGAGTGCGTCCTGATCGATGCCGCAAGCCAATCCCACCTGGAACTGGTCACGAGCCGCTCCGGCAATCAGCACACCCTCCTCCACGCGCTGGACCGCACCTGCACGCCGATGGGTGCCCGCAAGCTCCGCCACTGGGTGCTGCATCCCCAGCGATCACTGGATGTGCTGACGGCACGCCAAGACTTCGTGGCGATGCTTTTGGATGAACCCATGCTCCTGAATCAAATCCGCACTCTACTCAAAGAAGTGCGTGATCTGGAGCGCACCAGCAGCCGCCTCAGCCAAGGCAGCGGGAATGCACGCGACCTCCAAATGCTGGCGCAATCCTTGGAGGTCGTCCCAGCAGTGCGACTAGCCCTCGAAGAAACGCGTGATCGACAGGCCAGCCTCGGCGGCACGCAGACCCTACCTTTGTTGGAGACCGTTTTTTTAAGCCTTCACGACCTATCGGGCCTCGCCGCAGAGATCCAAAACGCCATTGTTGAAGAGCCCCCTCTCCACATCAAAGAAGGTGCCATCTTCCGCGAGGGTTATCTGCCTGAGCTCGACGAACTGCGTGGTGCCGCAGTCCTTGGCCGCCAATGGATCGCCGACCTCCAGAATCGCGAGATCGAGCGAACCAGCATCAAGAGCCTGAAGATCAAATACAACGCCGTCTTTGGCTACTTCATTGAGATTACCAAAGCCAACGTCGGTGCCGTCCCTGACGACTACCACCGCAAGCAAACCACGGTCAACGGAGAGCGCTACATCACCGACGAGCTCAAACGCATGGAGGATAAGATCCTCGGCTCCGATGAACGCAGCAAGGCGCTGGAGTATGAGGAATTCCTCAAACTACGCACCCGCGCGATGGAACACCTCATGCTTATCCAAGAGACGGCAGAGGCGCTGGCCATCCTCGATACCCTAAACTCACTTGCAGAAGTCGCGCGCCTATTCAATTACACCCGCCCCCTTCTCAATGACACCCAGCACCTCTACATCCGCGACGGGCGGCATCCGGTGCTGGACCAGAACTTGACGGGCGGAGATCGATTTGTGCCCAATGACACTACGCTGGAGCCCAAAGAAAATCGCCTGCTTCTCATCACAGGCCCCAACATGGCAGGAAAGAGCACCTATCTGCGACAGGTCGCACTGCTCACCCTGATGGCGCAGATTGGCAGCTTCGTCCCGGTCGGCTCTGCAGAGATCGGGCTGGTGGACCGCATCTTTACCCGTATCGGAGCCAGCGACGACATCGCACGCGGGCAATCGACCTTCATGGTGGAGATGAACGAGACCGCACTGATTTTAAACAATGCCACGGATCGCTCGCTCGTAATCTTGGACGAGATCGGTCGCGGCACCAGCACCTTTGACGGATTGAGCATCGCCTGGAGCGTTGCTGAGCATCTGCACGACAAGGTCGGATCGCGCACGCTCTTTGCGACCCATTACCATGAAATTACCGCCATGGCCCAGAGCCGGAAAGGCGTGAAGAACTACAACGTCGCGGTTAAGGAGTGGAACCAGCAGATCATCTTCCTGCGCAAGATCCTACCCGGTAGCGCCGAAAAAAGCTACGGCATCCAAGTAGCAAGGCTGGCCGGTCTTCCCGATGAAGTCATCGCACGGGCTAAAGAGGTGTTGGCCAAACTGGAGAGCGGCCATCAGCCCGCAGAAAGCGTCGGCGATGTCCCCAATCCCACCGCCGTCAGCGCCCGCCCCCCACGGAAGAAAAAGCCAGCCGCAAAGGCTGGCGAGACCGTCACACAGATGAGCCTCTTTGGGTAAGCGCCGCGCCCATTCCACCTGGGCATACCCCACTTAGCGCCCCCCGTGGAAAATCGGACGATTTCCGCTGGTTGCGTTGGCTGGAGCGACGGCACTGGCCTCTGTCCTCAATGATTAAACAAGAAGGCGGGACTGTTGATCAATGCCCAGGCCAAGTCCTGCGCGGAGGTCAACCGCTTAGAAGCCAACTGGGCCTTGCTCAGTTCAACGTCTCGACGCAGTTGGATCAACTTCCCATCGAGCATGATCGGCCGCTGCGCTTCGGTGTGCTTAAGCTCCAGAGCCACCAATTGTGCATCCGCTGGCAATGGCCTACTTGCAATCACAAAGGCCTCCTGGGCAGCGCTGTATTCGCGGAACTGGGCGATGAATTCATCGTTCAGGACCTTCTTCTGCTCAGGCGTCCGCTTCTCCACAGGCGTGCGGATCGCCTCGGCAACGGCCTTCGGTGTGCCGAATCGAGCCATGGGTTGAGTCGTCACCCAGATGCGGAAGTGACCAAGATTGTATTTCCCATTCTGGAAGCCCTGCACCATCTGGAAGCTGAGCTGCACGCCGCCCTCCCCGCCAATCGGGGCATCGGGATAAAAGACGGCCTCATGTCGATTGCCAGCTTCAGGAGAAACCGCCCAGCCGCGATCACGGTTGCCCTTCTTGAGCGACTCAGTCACCGGGAAGTTGTCCTGGCTGAAGTCAGCGATCGCAGTCTTCAACGTCACAACCCCTTCCCCTTTCTTGGCACGCTTCGCATCAAGGGCAGCCTGCTGGACCACAAACTCACTGAGCACAAAATTCCCGTCAGTGGCGAGGCCGGGCCCATTGCTCGGCAGGCGCACATCAGGCAATGCCTCCAGCTTGATCGCGGTGATGCCAGACAGCGTCGTCTTAGCCCTCAACTGATAATTACCGATCGCCATCTGCCCCGCTGGCAACGGCGTTGCGAGTAGGGAGCCATCGGCTTGCTTGGCCAATGTCTGCACGCCCGTGGCTCGTACGACCTCAAGGTCCAGTGGCACCCACTCCGTGCTGAGGTCCACGTATTGTTCCCACCGCGGTTGCTTGGTCACGGCGGTGTCTGCCACTTTCTTGACGGCCTCTTGCGCCTTGGCGATGGCGGCCTTCCGGGCAGCTTCCTGCTTTGCGACCTCCGGTGCCATCTTGGTCCGGTAGTCGTCCAGTTCCTTCTTGGCGTTCGCGATAGTCTGCACACGCTCCGCTTCTGCCTTGGCGATGATGGGCTTTTGCTCTGCCTCCTTCGCCTGCCAGGCGGCAGTCAGTCCCTGGTGCTGCGCGTCCATGCTGGCAGCGCTGGCCAGGACCGCATCGATTTCCTTTTCCGTCGCAGGTCGGTTGATGATCCGCACAAAGATTTCATCCACTAACTTCCGATCATCAGGAATAGCAGCGACGAGTTTGGCGATGGCGTTCTTGGGATCGCTGATCGCGTCCCCCACCGTCGGTCCAGACATCAGCGCCATCACCGGCCCAAGGTTAACGTCGTTGCTGCGTTCGCACTCGCAAACGCTCTCACGTGCGGGTTTCCCGAAGTTCGTCAGGAAACCGTCTGGCAGCTTTGCCTGCGAGTCCGCGAGCTGTGCCGCCCGAGTCCCAGGCTGCACGCCAGGGATGTTGGGCATCGAACCCGTGACGGTAAACACGGCATCAAAGAGAGCCTCCGCAGAAAGGCGGCGCGCCCTGGCGTGGGAGTAGTTGAGCGTGTCATCCTCATTCCATTTATTGGAGGCGAGACTGAGCTGATAGGTGCGGCTTTGGGTGATGATGCGCATGAGGTGGCGCACGTTGAAGCCGCTCTGGATGAACTCGTTGGTCAGGTATTGCAGGAGTTCTGGATTGCTTGGCGGATTCCCTGCGCGGATGTCGTCCAGAGGTTCAATGATGCCCGTCCCTGTCAGGTAACCCCAAATGCGATTGGTATAACTCATCGCAAAGTAGTCGTTCTTCGGGCTGGTCATCCAGGAGGCGAACTGCTCGCGGCGGGTCGGTGCGGAGGCGGTCACCAAATCCCCATCGAAAGGAACCTCGGGCCTGACTGGCTGATTCGTGCGCAGGTGCATCACTTCCCCCGTCTTATTGTCGCCAATGATTTCGTACAACGGCTTGGCCCCTTCAACCGCAGTGCCGCCAATCGTCTTGCCCGCACTTGCCGGATCGCCCTTGATATCGACCTGGGCAAAGAAGGCCGCTGTCTCGTAATATTGGTCCAAGGTCCAGCGCTCGAACGGGTGATCATGACACTTGTTGCAGTTGAAGCGAGTCGCCAAAAACAGGTGCGTGGTGTTTTCAGACATCTCCTCGGGCGTGCGGACGACTTTGAAATAGGCTGCGGCAGGGTTTTCTTTCGTTGAACCCGTGGCGCTGATGATCCGGTAGGCCATGCGGTCATAGGGGGTATTGGATGACACCTGCTCCTTGATCCAATTGCGCAGTCCCGTCGCACCTTCGACTCCCAGAAACTTGCTGTTTACCTGGAGCATGTCACACCACTTGTTCGTCCAATGATCCACGAAATCGGGATTCCCGATCAGTTTATCGATGACCTCGGTACGCTTAGCCCGAAGATCCCTTTTGTCTGCCAAAAAGGCGCGGACTTCTTCCGCCGTTGGAGGTAGGCCTGTCAGGTCGATGTGAATACGGCGCAGGAAGTCTTCATCACTGCAAACCTGCGATGGCTGGATCTTCAGGCGCTGCCATTTCTTTGCGACCAGCTCGTCAATCTTGCTCCACTTCTCTGGCTCAGCCCATGCAAAGCCAGTGCGGTCTCCCATCACCGTCACCGTCGTCGCGGCATAAGCCCCCTCAAAACGAGCCAGCACGGGTGCCTCACCACGGCGTAAAGTGGTCACTAGACCTGCCTTATCCGTGCTGACGACCTCAATATTGCCGCTTTCCACATAAGCCTCAGCCGTGACGTCTTTGACATAACCATCCGCATAATGCGCGACGACGCGGATCTGCTGGCGGGCACCGATCAGCTCCACCACGGGATTCTTCGGAAAGAGCTCAATGCTCGTGACGCGTGGCGTCTTGAGATCGAGCGTTGCCCCCTGGCTGATCCAGGCACGCAGTGTCTCGTAGTAGAGCTCACCCGGCACCGTCAATTGCCCACCCTCATGCGGCACCGAACCGCTGGCCTTCAGCAACATCAGCGAGTGATCGGGAGAGGCAACATTCGCCCGACGGCTGGCGAGCTCGTCAGCAAAGGCCAACACGTCAAACATCGGATCGTATCCACGCAGGGACAGTTTAAACCCAGCCTTGCCCTCCTTGGACCCGTGGCAGGTCCCCATATTGCAGCCGAGTTTTGACACAATGGGCATGACATCCCGCACGTACGACGGACGGAGGGAGGCCTCCATGCCCTTGACCTCCACAGGAACGCTGGCCGTTTTTCCCATGAAGGAGACCTTCACTACGCCTTTCCCATCTTTGTCTGGGCGAACCATTCCACGTTTATCGATACTGGCCATGCCACCCTCTGGCGTCAGTTTTGCCATGCGCGTGATGTCGGCATGGGTGCCATCGCTCAAAGTTGCCGTCACCAATAGCTGCGCGTATTCGGTTGGCTTACCAATGGCAATGCTGGCGGGCTCCACAGCGATGGAAGCAAGCGTCGGACCCGCGTGAAGCGTCTCCACCTTGGCATCATCACGCACTTCAGGCCGCACGCTGTCATCGACAATCACGTCCTTGGCCGCGAGCGTCTTTTCCTGGGCCAAAGGAACGCTGACGACTTCCTTGGCAATCTTCCCGGTCGCTGCATCAATGAGGCGCAGGCGTCCATCCTGACCCGCTGCCGCCACGGTCTTACCGTCCGGGCTGAAGGTCACTGAGTAGATACCGCTCGGCATCGGTGTGCTACTGATCAGCTTCACATCCTTGACGATCCAGTCGTCCAATTCCTTGCCTTTACCGTTCACGGTCTCGACGATCTTCTTCACCGCATCCGGCAGTGCGCTATCATAGTCGGAGGCATAAATATTGACCGTTCCGGTGCCCTCATAGCTCGCTCCCGCCACGATACGCTTGCCATCTGGTGCGAAGTCCACGCCAAAAATCCGCCCCTGCATTGCGGGGAATTTGCGGATGAGATTCGCGTTGTCGCCAATCACTCGCTTCGTGGTCCGCTCCATGCGGTAGATTTGCGGAATGCCATCGGTGCCACCAATTAGGATCTCGTTGCGGGATGGATGCCGGGCGACCACGTGCACCCCGCCTTTGAGCGCCCCAGGTGTGATGGAGGTGATGTTGTCCACAAAACGTTGCGTCGCCACCTCGGTCAGCTTCACACTCATGTCGCGTCCGCAGGAGACGAGATTCTTGCCGTCCACACCCCAAACAGTGTCCAGCACCCAATCGCTGTGCCCACCCATGAAGAGAGTCTCTTTCCCGGTCGCGGCATCGATAGCACGCACCCCATTATCAGCACAACCAAAGGCTACCTGCTTCCCATCGGGCGACCAGCTAGCGCCATAGATGGTGTCAAAGGTGAGGCTCTTGGACATCTCCAATTTCTGCTTGGCGACATCCCAAACCTGGATCTCCCCCATGCGAGCGGGGCTACCGCCTGTGACGGCCACTTTTTTCCCATCGGGTGACCAGCTCACCTTTTGAATTCGCTCTGACAAACCCACCAAACGGGCCACGATGCCCGTGCCATCAGCCTTGTGAATCAGCACTTCGTGATAACCAGCGACAGCGATGAGGCTGCCATCAGGCGAATAATCAATGGAGGCAATGGCAGGTGCAGTCGTATAGACGGGCGGGTGCTCCATGTCGAACTCCTGCCGCGCCGAAGGCGGGGTGTCGTCCTTCGCCCCTTCCGCCACCCAGCGCTTGATCAGCGCCAGTTGGGTCTCGTGCAAAGGATCTCCCTTTGGGGGCATCTCGGCTTTTCCATTTTCTGGGGTAACCAACTTCAAGAGGTTCGATTCCTCTGGTTTGCCGGGGATAATCGCATGGCCCTCTTCGCCGCCTTCCAGCATCTTGGCAAAGTCGGTCATCACGTAGTCGCCCTTGGCCTTCGCCGGTTGGTGACAGCCGGTGCAGCTCGCCTGGAGGATTGGCCGGATCTGCTTGTAAAAGGAGACGGGAGCATTGGGATCCACCTCCTGTTCTTTCTTCGGCGCGTCCGCGCCCGCCATTGAGGCAAGCAGGGACAATGAAAGAGTCAGCAGGACGTGGGGACGCGTGTTCGCAGATCGCATAAGCGGGGCTGGATAAAGGTTAATAGGCAGCCGATCAAAACGACACTTTTACCACGATTCTTGCGATTTGAATGCCCTGCGTTGCCCCAATAATGGGCCGCGGGCGGAATCCTTCATCCCAGCGGGTGGCATCGCCCATCTCTCGTCCCCATCTGCGGCGGAGGCGCGGGGGGCTTTTCGTGGTTGGGCTTGAGCGCTAGGGCGGTGGCACACGACGCCAGCAGAGCAGGCTTTCCCAAAGCGGAAGCTGAGCTTCCGCCCTCAAGAAGCGTTTTGGTGCGACGGGTTGGATTGGAGCGGGGTTCCGGTCGCAGCCTCTTAAAACGTGTGCACGAACAGTCCGGAACGCAGCTTGGGCTCAAACCAGGTGCTCTTTGGCGGCATGATCTGACCCGCGTCGGAGATGGCCATCAGCTGATCCACCGTGACGGGATACATCGAGAAAGCCACCGCGAAATCGCGGCTGTCCACGAGCTTCTCCAACTCTGCGGTACCGCGAATACCGCCGATGAAGTCGATGCGCTTGCTGGTGCGGGGATCGTCAATCCCCAGCACTGGCTGGAGGAGTTGATCCTGGAGGATGCTGACATCCAATTGATCAATGGGGCTAGCCTCTGCTGCGGCAGCCCACTCCAGCAAATACCATTGTCCCTTCATATACATGCAGCAGTGACCCGGCTGCTGAGGCGTCTTTTCCGTCGTCTCCGAAACCTTGAAAATGGCACCGACCTTGGCCAGGAACTCCTCGCGATCCTGGCAATTCAGGTCCTTGACCGCCCGATTGTACGGCAAGATCGCCAGCTCATCGCCGGGGAAAAGCACGCTGAGGAACCAGTTGTAATCCTCATTGCCAGTGTGACCCGGATTTTCCTCCCGACGCTTCTTGCTGACGCGAAACGCGCTCGCTGCACGGTGGTGACCATCCGCGACGTAGGCACAAGGGACCTGGCTTTCAAAGAGCGCCGTCAGCGAGACACAGGCCCCATGGGGCAGTCTCCACAATTGATGCCGAACCCCATCTGGGGCGGTGATATCGTAGATCGGCGCATCGCTTTCGAGGTGACTATTGATGATGGCATTGATGCCAGCCTTGCCACGGTAAGTGAGAAAAATCGGCCCCGTATTCGCGCTCAACGTATCCACCAGTCGGGTGCGATCATTCTCTTTGTCGGGCCGAGTCTTTTCGTGCTTCTTGATGATGTCGTTTTCGTAGTCCCCGGTATGGCACACAGCCACGAGCCCTGTCTGTGAATGCTCACCCATGATCTGCCGATACAAATACATGGTCGGCTGGGGTTCGCGCAGCAGCACACCGTCCGCCTGCATGGCCTGGAAATTCTCCAAGGCCTTGGCATAGACGGCGTCGCTGTAAGGATCGATTTCTGGATCCAGATCGATCTCTGCGCGATCGACGTGCAGCAAGTTCAAGGGATTATCGTGCGCCAGCGCGTGGGCTTCATCGCGGTTGACGACATCATAGGGAACCGCAGCGACATTTGCAGCGAGTTGCGGGGCGGGGACGAGACCTTGGAATGAACGGAGGCGCATGATAGGGCCTGTAGTTGGGCGTGCGGAGCGGTCCTGTCAACGGGAACTGGGTGAAGAAGCGATTGATCAACGCCTGGGTGCCGTCCATACTGGCCGCCGACCTGGACAAAATATTACCGACTCCCCCATGATCTCCCGCCTATGCTCCCCTGCACCGTCCCGCGTCGGAGGTGTGATGGCCCGGCTCAGCGCCGCGCTGGTGCTCATCGTCTCTGCGCAGGCCGCCATGGCGCAGGATCTGGGCCCTGCCGCGACTGACCCGACCGTCCCCAAGGATCCAGAGACGATCCTCCGCCTCCAGGTATTCCTAGATCGCAAATTTTTCGGTCCTGGGAAGATCGACGGAGCCCTGGGAGAATTCACCTACAAAGCCGTGGTGAACTACAACTTTGCCCATGGCAATGACAACCTTTACGACTGGCAGGGCGTCATCGAATCCGCAGAAAAAACCGTACCCACCGTGTACGCCGCGTGCAAGATCAAGGAGGAACTCATCCAATACGTCAATCCCGACCTACCCGCGAAACCCGAAGAGCAGGAGGCCTACCCCTACATGGCGTATCGCAGTCTCGCCGAATTGGTGGCAGAGCGCTACCATACCGACGAGACCTTCCTCGCCAAAGCCAACCCTGGCGTCAATGTTGAGGCCTTGAAGCCAGGCGACATCGTCCGGGTCCCCAACGTGGCTCCGTTTTTCATCGAGAATGTGGCCAAATACAAGGGCTACAAGAGCGATACCGTCCTGAGCACCAACACCATTGTGGTGGACACCACCGAGCGCATGGCGGCGGTTTACAATGCTGCCGAAGTGATGCTGGCCGCATTTCCCATCACGCCCGGCAAGCCCGAGTTCATCCCCATCGGCACGTGGAAAGTCTCCACCATGATGACCACGCCGAACTTCCGTTACGACAAGCAATTCCTCGAAGAAGGCACGCGCGGTGATACCGCCTTCCAGATCCCCCCCGGTCCCAACAGCCCCGTCGGCATCATCTGGTGCGGCCTCAGCAAGAGCGGCATCGGCCTGCACGGCACCGCTTCTCCCCGCACCATCGGGCGCTCCCGCAGCGCTGGCTGCGTCCGGTTTGCCAACTGGGATGCCATCCGACTCCCTGATCTCGTCCGGCCCGGCTCCACCGTCATCGTGCGTTAGCATGACGCCCCTGCGCATCCTTTTCGTTTGCAGCCGCAATCAATGGCGCAGCCCCACGGCAGAGGCGATCTACCGCAACGACCCGCGCATCGAAGCCCGCTCAGCAGGCACCAGCGCCGCTGCCCGCTGCCGGGTCACAGCCACCCTTCTCCGCTGGGCAGATCTGGTGCTGGTCATGGAGCACGAACACAAGCAACGCCTGCGAGACCAATTCCCCAATGAACTCCGCGATGTCGAGGTCGCCGTGCTGGACATCCCAGATGACTACCAGCCCATGGATCCCGAACTGATCGAACTCCTCCGCGAGCGCGTAGAACCGTGGATCGACCGTGGCTCAGACACTCCTGTCTGACACATCGCAGAACAATCTCCAACTCGCCTCAACCAAGCGCAGCGCGATACACTTCCACAAAGTCAGCCTCGGTGATGACACGCGGATTGAACTGCGCGGTCCATTGCTGGGCAGCCATCGCGGCCAGCTTGCCGAGGTCAGCCTCTGTAATGCCGTAGTGGGAGATGGTGCGGGGCATCTTGGCCTCCCACAGCAACTCCTGCACCCGATCAGCGAGATCGCCATCAAAGTAACTTTCGTAGATCGCCGCAATCTCGGGCACCAACGAATTGAATCGAATCACATGCGGCAGCATGACACCGACCGCCTCCCCATGCACGACATCGAAATACGCCGTCAGAGGATTGGCACATGAGTGCGCGGCACCCAACATGCTGTTTTCAATCGCTGTGCCCGCATAGGCCGCGCCCAGAAGCATCATGCCACGGGCTTCGACATCTTTCGGATCGCGGAGGACGCGGCTAAAACCCGCATGACAGAGGCGAAACCCTTCGCGGCTGTAGAGGGCGGAAAGTGCATTGCGCTTCGTGGTGACCGCCGTCTCCAGCGCATGAGCGAGGGCATCAATGCCGGTGCAGGCGGTGACCCGCTCCGGCTGGGAAAGGGTCAGTTCAGGATCAAGGATCGCTACACGCGCCGCTGCTTTTGGGTCACCGCAGGCCATCTTGACATGGGTCTCGGCATCGGAGATGAGCGCAAAACTCTGGCACTCGCTGCCCGTGCCAGAGGTGGTCGGGATGGCGATCATCGGCAGCATCGATTGGGTAGCCTTGCCTACCCCCCAGTAGTCGTGCATCCGCCCGCCATTGGTCAGAATGAAGTTGCAGCCCTTTGCTGTGTCCATGCTACTGCCACCACCAAGCCCGATGATGAAGTCGGCCCCGAATTCCCGCGCCGCACTGACGCAATGATCGACATCAAGCGTGCTGGGGTTTTCATGCACCTCCCCAAAAATCGCCGCCCGCAATCCTGCCTCCTCAATGCTGGCAACCGCTTTCGCGGAGTAACCAGCCTTAACGATGCCTGGGTCACTCACGATCAGAGCGCGCGAACCGCCGTTTGCTTGCACCAATTCGCCGACGCGGGACAAGGTGCCGTTGCCAAACACGATGCGCGTGCGTGGGGTGTGATCAAATGGCCGCAGGTCCATGAATCCTTGTTCGTTTCCGCTGGTGGATAATCCGTCAGGTCAGCGTCTCAAGCACAATCGATGGACCGACGCTTGTAGAGGAATTCAAACATGTTTCCTTCATGCGGTTGGTCCCAGGAGATCTTCATTGTGGAGATCGCGCCGATGTTCAGACGGTCAATCGTCGGACATTCCAGCAGGTCGTTGATGAATTCAGGATCTTGAGTGATGGCCGTGACAATGAGGGAGTAGCCAATCTTGCTCAGCACCTCCTTTTGCGGCACTTCAACCACGCTGGCGAACGGGCAGAGGAACTCTCGGTTCGCCAAGGGATGGTCATACGATTCGCAATGAACGATCGTCGGACGCAGGTAGATGCCGCCCTCAAATTCCACTTTGCGGGGCCCCTTGCGATACTTTGCGGTCGCATCTTCGGCACCCGGTGTTTGGAGATCAGCGTCGATCGCGGCGTCGATGTAATCGGCCATTTTGGGGTTGGCAAAGCCGGATAGACGGGCGTTTTCGTCACTGGGTGCCAATGGTTCAATCACCCCGAGTTTCTCAGCAATGGCATCGGCAATCTCCTTGCCATACTTCGGCACCAACACGGCGGAAGCATTGATGCAGGAGCGACCGCCATTATCGGAGATTGAGCTCACGATCACGTCGATATACTCGCGCCAGTTTTCGATCTTATCTTCACCGATGATGATCTTGCTCCAGCCAGGCCCGTGAACCTGCACGGCTGGATTGTTTTCGTACATCTTGGCAATATTCACATCGCCAAAAACGAGACAGCGACCGTTGAGCTTGATGACCTCGCTGGAACCTTCATGATCGGTCGGGTAGAAGCCGAATGCCTCCGCTGGTGCCCCTGCGGCGATAAAGGCCTGAATCAGACGGAACGGCGTCCAGGGCTCTTCACGACCTGGTTTGATGACCACGGGGATTTTCAGCGCGATGGAGGGCAGCCACAGGGAGTTCACCGCAGGGGAATTGCTGGGCATCACCAGGCCGAGGCTCTTGGTCGTCGGGAAGTAGGCCACGGGACTGCCCGCTTGCTCACCAAACCCACGATCAATGACGCTGAGATCAAGGCCGCGAGACAGACCGTTCAGAATGACGGGCATGTGAGTCAGCGCGTAATGGATCTTGGCCATATTCCGCTTCACCATGATGTGCGGCAGACCGCTGGTGCGGGAGAGCGTCTCAATATACTCCTGCGGATTCTGGGTGTGGCCCTTATCGCCCAGAGGCAAGGTCCCATTCAGAAAAAGCTCACCCGCTTTGGCTGTGATATCGATCAACTCCTGGACGGTGAACTTCTTGAGCGCAGCGCGGGCCTCGCCGATTTTGCCCATGTCTTTGCGGACGATGCCTGCATTGACCTGGCTGACCTCCGCCATCACTTCGCCACTGCGATGATCTTTCACCTGGACCTTGTCCAGACTTTCATAGGGCTTACCACGGCGGAGGGCGGGGAGGTGGGGGATGCTCATCAGATTTTGGGTTCTATTTTGGAGAAAAGTAGTAACGCGCTGAATGGCAAAAATGTTGCCTCCAGCATCGCTCCGCCAAAGCGGGTCTGCATTTTCGACGGAGAATCGGCAGACGCAACTGCCGTTTGCGGCCCGTGCCACCGTTCCCCTGGGGTTTCAGGACCTCCCGATAGAGCTAGGTGTTGTCTTCGTCCGGCTGCTGTAACGCATCGGGATCGGGTTTTACTGAAGCATCACTGTTTAGGTTTTTGGCACTCGGAGAGGGTGCACAGCCATCCGCCGCCTCCATCCCACGTAGGTCCTCCCAGAATGCTGCGAACCGTTTTCCAAAAGTGCCCTTGGACTGGTTCCAGGCCGCATTCAGCACCTCATTGTTGGCCCACTGCTTAAAGAGCGTGTACCAACCGACGTTGTCAGGATGGTCCTGGTCGTGCTGCAGATCCAAGTCCAAATAGACATTCTCCATCAGCTGAATCATCTGCTGCGCGGTGTAGTAGAGGTCTCTGGGGGCCGCCTCTGGCAGCTTGGCATCAATCTTCTTCAAGTCCGCCACGAACTGCTCAAACTGCGGCAAGACCGCTGCATCCGTCAGCGTCCGGGTCGCCTCGGCTCGATCCTGTGCGGCGCTCTTCCAGAGATCCGCCAGGGCACCTGCATGATTGACGAATGTAGAAGATGGCACGGCTGGTGGCTGGTCCCAGTAGAGGTCCAGATCCTGGATCAGCAAATCGATCGCGTCTGGCCCATCGTGCCCGACCCCCTGCGAAGATCGCAATTGCCTCTTCACTGCCGCACCGAGCGCACTGTGCGCCGCGTGTGCCCCGAGTTTGCGGTAGCTTTCAAATTGCGATTCGCTGAAGAATTGGTCGGCGGTGGATTCGTGAGGAAATTCAGCTGCTCCGTGGGAGTACTGCACAATGTCCGTGTCTTCATCACCCGTGAGGCTGGATTTGATATACAGCAGGGAGCCCTTACTCCCATCCTGATAGTGAATCTTCCCGGCGGCACAATGGGCTTTCGAGGCACTCGCAGGCGTCTGGGGGCGGAGGTGCTCCACATTGATCTCGATATGCGCCCCAAAGTCCACTTTGCAGCGCCGGATGGCTGTCCCGAGGGCATGGAAGCTGTAGTTTCCATCCTGCTCTGCATCGACAGCGATGATGAGGCGACAGCGACGGCGGACGAGCTCATAGATGCCAAGATTTTCAAAGTGACCACCGTCGGAAAGGTACACAAATTTCTCCTTGGGCGTGGCGAGACCAAACAGCTCATAGACGAGGTACCGGAAAAAGCCGAAGACACTCGCTGGCGCGGTTCGCCACCTCTCATCACGGGCTGGATGCGGCACCCACCAGCCAAGCCGCGCATTGAACAGCGTCAGAAGAAACGCCATCAGGGGGGAGGTGTGGTATCCGCTATTCGGGCTAGCCGCAGCGCCAGAAATCGATAGCGCTGTACCGAGAGTCAGCTTCTCTGGCTCGCCCTCGGGCTTGTCCGGATTTACGTTGGTCATCCACTTTGCTGTCTCACAGTATCCATCATGTTGCCGCCCTTGATCCGGCGTACCATCGGGCACCAAAGGCAGGTGGTCGGTCTCCGCTTTCGAGGGTGCATCACCCTCAAAAAGTCCCTCTCTGCCTGGTTTTTTGGGGCAAGGCAACGCCACCGCTCGACGCCGCTTGTAGCCCGCGTGCTGCGGTGAGATCAAAAAGGATTCCGCCTGACGTTCCTGTGCATCTAGGTCCCCGCCTTGGGCAGTGTTCAACGCAGTATTGATCAAGGGGAACGGTCCGGGGTAATCTCCAACGGCCAAATCCGTCATCGGCAAATCGTCCTGGAAATCAAATCCAGTGAAGGGATGCGGCCGACGATCTTCCCGCAATTTCGTCGCACCGAGATAGCAGCGCACCAGTCGGTTGCGATAAAATTGGTTCAGTGAAAACTCATTGATATCGACCAGCTTCACCAGCAACCAACCCGCCAAAGTAAAGCCCCCTAACCAAATCAAGAACCGACGGGCACCACCCTGCTGAATGCCATTGAGAAACGAATCTGGATCGATGGCCTCGTCTGGCGTCAGACACCACCGGGTCACCCACGCCGCGCCGATCAACAATCCCGCCACCACGATCAGGGGGATCATCCCTTTCAGGAAAGCCATCGGTCCGCTACTCCTCCTGTTTCCGGCTGTCTCTGGGCTTTTGCCCGTTAAGACCGAAGTCAGCGTCGCCAAGACCCAGGCCGCCACGGCGGAGTCTGCCAGCCAGCCATCCCATTTGGAGCCCAACCAATCGATCAAGACCGGCCCCCAGATGCTAAGTCCAAACGCCAGCAACGAAGCAATCGAATAAATCAAAAGCCAAGCGCCGAGACGGCTCCACCATTCCCGCACCTTATCCGGGATGCGCCGCCCCATCAGTCCCAGACAGGCAATCAGCACCAGCGTGTACGTCATCGTCACCATAAAGGGACCCCACGCAGCCACCATCGCCGCACCAGCGTTCACCCCTCCGAGCTCGCCCACCAATTTCAGGGTCGTCATCCATCGGATGATCTCTTGCACAGCATGGAAAAGCCCCGCGTTGATCAGCGTAACAGCTGCCCAAAGCCCAAGAAAAACAAACGGCTTCATCCTCTCCAGGCGATGGGCAGAGGCCCTCACCAACCAAATACCCAATCCCGCAATAACAAACGCCAGCAGCCAGGCATAACCATCCTCCAGCACATCTGGATAACACCGCAAAGCCCGCCAGTACAAGCCAGACGCACCAAGCATCGCTGAGATGATGACCACCAGAGAAATCCCCTGGATCCCGATGAGATTTCCTTGTGGCGATGCCACGGGCACCTCTTTTGGAGGCCCCGCATCCGGCGGATTATCCCGATCAATGTCGTATTGCTTCAGCTCCCGCAAACAGAACCGTGTAGCAATGATCAAAAAGAGGTACTGGGATATCATGAACGGAAACGGACGCACGCCCATCGGTCCCCTGATGTTCTCACACACCCACTCCGGCACGGGCCACGTCCAATCCGAAAGAAAGTCCACCGCAGGTAGCCAGGCCCGAGCGGCCAAAAGACAAGCCGCCAGCATGCAGAACACCATCGCCTGGATCAGGATTGTATTGCGCAGCCAGATGGAGATCATCGTCCAGGTATCCGCGCTGGTGAACCCTGCCTCTGGTGCCAAGTAGCGGCTGTAGCGACGCAGGTGATTGATGCTGGGGGAGCCCTTCTCACTCGCAAAATCCGTGGCTGCCCCAGATGCCCTGCGACGCTGACGATTCGCCACCAGCCAAGAACCGATATAACCACCGCCAGAAACCGTGGAGACATAGTCAATCCAATTCAGAATGCACTGCCCAGGGCCCCCCTTGCGGGCTCGCAGCGTCAATGAAGTGAGCGCCTGGATCACCCCCAGCCCAAAAGTCGCACTGCGGATACCGCCGCCGGAAAGCGCCAGGCCCACCGCACCGGGAGGCTTCCCATGATCAATGTCTTCCGGGAGACGGATCTTCCTCTGTTCCTTGATGGCATCTGCCTCTGCCTTGATCACTGGGTCGGGTGGGGGCAATTCGGATTCTGTTGGCTGCTGACTCATAACGGTTTCGGGAAAACGGTTTTGGATACAAGGCACAGGCGCATAAGAAATTATGCCAAGCGATTTTGACGGGAACCCATGCGCCTGTCGATACGAAATCCAACGGCCACAAAGAAAAATATTCAGAAACTCCAGAGGCGTGAGAGCAACCACTCCCCACACTTGAACTCTTGGGCCTCCCGTCCATGGGTGAGCCATGCCATCGTCCCTGCCTACCCTCCTCAAACAAACCTTCGGCTACGATACCTTCCGCCCACTCCAGCGGGAAATCATGGACGCATCGTTAGCGGGAAAGGATGTCGTGGCCATTCTGCCCACTGGCGCGGGGAAGTCGCTCTGCTTCCAATTGCCAGCCCTGGCCCGCGATGGAGTAACGCTGGTGATCTCTCCCTTGATCGCCCTCATGAAGGATCAAGTCGATGCCCTGACCGCCAGTGGCGTGGCGGCGACGTTTTTGAACTCCTCCATCCAGGGCACGGAGGCCCAACGCCGCCGCGCAGGTCTTGAAGAGGGCCACTACAAACTGCTCTACGCCGCGCCAGAGCGGGTCATGACCAGCGGCTTCATGGATGACCTTCGCCGCTGGAACGTGACCGCCATCGCGGTCGATGAGGCCCACTGCATCAGCGAGTGGGGGCACGACTTCCGCCCAGAATACCGGCAGTTAGCCCAACTTCGCCACCACCTCCCAGGCGTCCCCTTCCTGGCGCTGACAGCGACCGCTACAGGCCAGGTGCAGCAGGACATCATCCGGCAACTGCAGCTCCCGGAGCCAGCCGTTTTCCTGGCCAGTTTCAATCGCCCCAATCTGAACTACACCATCGTTCCCAAGAGCAAGTCAGTGCAGCAGGTCTTTGAGTTCGTCCAAAGCCGACCCGATGAGGCAGGCATCGTCTATGTCCAGTCACGCAAATCCGCAGAAGCCATCGCCGCAGCCTTGATGGCGGAAGGCATCAAGGCCGTCGCCTATCACGCAGGGTTGCAACCAGAAGAACGCGCCGCTAACCAGGAAGCCTTCATTCGCGATGAAGTGCGCATCGTCTGCGCCACCATTGCCTTTGGCATGGGCATCAATAAACCCGATGTCCGCTTTGTCATTCATGCGGACCTACCCAAGAATATCGAGGGCTACTATCAGGAGACCGGGCGCGCAGGTCGCGATGGTCTCCCTTCCGACTGCGTTCTGCTTTACTCACGCGGAGACCTGGTCCGCAATCTCAAGTTCCTCGACGAAGTCACCGACGAGCAGGCCCATCAAGTCGCCAGCCAGCAAATGCGCCAAATGGCGGACTTTGCCGAGGGCACCGAATGCCGCCGTGCATCGCTCCTGGGCTATTTTGGTGAGCAATGGCCGGGCGACAACTGCGGTGGCTGCGACATCTGCCTAGAGCCTCGCGAAAAGTGGGACGCCACCACTCAGGCGCAAAAGCTGCTGAGCTGTATTTTCCGGATCCGCCAGAAAAGCGGGTTCACCACAGGCCTCAACCACGTCGTGGAAGTGCTCGCCGGAGCCAACACGGAAAAGATCCGCAAATGGAATCACGATCACCTCAGCACCTACGGCATTGGCAAAGACCTACCGCGCGAAGAATGGACAGCCCTCGGGCGGCAGCTCATTCGCCTCGGTTACATCGATGCCAGCACCGATAGCTTCCAGACGCTATCGCTATCGCGCCAAGGGTCCGCAGCGTTGATGAATCGCGCACCCATCATCGTCACCCGCACACCGCCCGCCGCGCCTTCAAAAACAGCCGCTAAGGTGGCCCGCGCTGGCAGCATCGCCTGTGATGAAGGGCTCTTCAACGAACTCCGAGCTCTGCGCAAACGTCTTGCCGACGAACGCGGCGTGCCACCCTACGTCGTCTTTGGCGATCAAAGCCTGCGCCACATGTGCCGCAGCTATCCCCAGGATGATCGCGCCTTCTTGGATATCCCAGGTGTCGGCAGTCAAAAGCTCGCTGACTACGGTCAGGCATTCCTTTCCGCCATCCAGGCGTGGCTCAAGGATCACGAGCCGCAGTCCTTCCGCAATGAAGCCCCACCGCCACCACCGCCCAAAATGAAAACGGCAGGCACAACCGGCACCGCACTGGAGAGTATCCGCCTCTTCCAACAGGGCATGAGCCCAGAAAAAATCGCCCAGCAGCGTGGCCTCGCTATCAGCACGATTCACAGCCACCTCGCGCAGGGCATCCAGAGCAAACAGCTCGAAGCGGACCCTCGCGATTTTTACAGCGCCGAAGACGAATCCCTTCTCCGCAAAGCCGCAGAAGAGCACGGCTTCGAAAGCCTCTCCGTCCTGCGCGACGCTCTCCAACAACGCTTTGATTACCCAACCTTGCACTACTTCCGCGCCTTTCAGCTACGCAAGTAAGCACGCAACTATCGCTCCGGCACCAAGACGCTTCTCGAGTGCGCGAAGCTCTGCTTCCGCTCTGGGAAAGCCAGCTTGCTGGCGTCGCTCACCATCACCCCAGCGGTCAAGCCCCACCACAAGGGGCCCCTTCATCACAGCCAACTCCCCACCCCCAAACATTAAAAATATAGTGTTGAGGTTCCCATCCTTTCACCATTTCATTAAAACGTTAAATAATTCACGTTTCAGCAGTTCATATTTCCATGCCCGACCCTGTTCAACTTTCCCGTCGCGAGCGACAGATCCTTGACATCCTCCATTGCGAAGGCGGTGCGACGGTGGCGCGCGTGCCCTCCCTTATTCCAGATGCCCCCACGGACATGGCCGTGCGACGCATGCTTCACATTCTGGAGGGAAAGGGCCACGCCAAGAGGCTCCGCAAGGAAGGCCGTGAGTTCATCTACGGCGCAACGCAATCTACAGCCCGCACCGGACTCAAGGCGTTGCGGCATGTAATTGATACCTTTTTTGGTGGTGCGGTTGATGCAGCTCTGGCTGCGCACCTGACACGCAAGGATGCAAACCTCACCGCTGATCAGGCAGCGCGGATCCAGGCCCTCATCGATCAAGCAAAGCAGGAAGGACGTTGACGCCATGACATCATTGCTGACCCCCGAATGGATCTACAGCCTCGCCACACGCGACACCCTGCTGCTATCCATCAGCCTTGTCATCATGCTCTGCGCCCGACGATGTGCCCGAGGTTAAAATCAAGGATTGCTTCCGCCTGACCCAAAGCCTGCCTGTTTCGGATGGGTTTGCGTTCAGCGTGAAGGGCTCGCGCATGCAGGAAGACTTGAGAAAGAGAATAACCTGGGCGGTTGCATCAGTCGTTGCGGAAGTAATCCTATAATGGCGGGATCTTGACACGCGTCCATGGGTTGAACTTGTTAAAGTTGATGGCCTGCCCAAAGACGTCGGTGAAGCGGAAATTGATCAACAAAATCAACCGAACGGCACTGTAGGCCGTAGTTTTGGCGATGACCTCATCATCCTCCGCAACGGCGTCGACTACGTGCGCCTCGCTGCCTTGACCCGGAAGGTCCCGACAGAACGCATTGGCAACGCCCGGCTTTTGATTGATGGGGTTAGCCATAAACTTACGGAGTCACTGATCGAAGTGGACAACCAGGTGTGGGTGGCAGTCGTCGATGCGCGGCTGGTGGTGACGCCTGTGCTTGAGGCCCTTCAAAACCGCGCGAAGAGTATCAAGACAGTCATCCTCGATCCGGGACATGGTGGGGCCGATGTCGGCACCATCGGTCTCTTCGGTCTGGAAAAGATGCACGCGCTAGATCTTGCTGAGCGAGTTGCATCGGCCCTGGTTGAGCATGGAATCCCCGTCGTGCACACCCGCGACGGCGACGCTTTTGTCCCCCAATTCAAGCGCGCAGCGGTTGCAAACGCCACCCCCGATGGCGTCTTCGTTAGCTTGCACTTTAATAGCGGTGGGCGCGACAGCTCTGGGATCGAAACCTTTGTCACATCGAAACCTGTTGGAACCATTGACACGGATAGGCAATCCCAAAGCATCCTTTTAGCGCGCGCTCCACGCCGCAGCCGTCAAGCATTCTGGCTTCCAGGACCGAGGAATCGGACGCGCGAGATGGCAAGTCCTAACCGACACTCGTCCCCCCGGCGTCCTGCTCGAATGCGGATCCCTCACCCATAAAGGTGATGCCTCCCAGCTGGCCGATCCGAAGTTTCGCCAGAAATTCGCTGAGGGCATCGCTGAAGCGCTGGCCAAGCTAAGTACACGTTAACTCCCTCACCTCCCATGCCCTTCCGTTTCCCAGATTGAGAAGCTTGGCGGCCAGTGTTCGTCCATGTAGCCACAAGGGGACTGGTACTCTTGTCTCTCATCCTCCTGCTTGGCTTCTTGCTGCGCAGGGTCTGTGCGGCCATGCGTCATCATCTCTGGCTGGTGGCCCTGACGGCTACAGTAGCCCTACCTTCTGCGATTATCGCGGCCCCGATGTACTGCGGGTTGCCCACTTCGCTCAGGCATTACATTGGTTCAACCCGTTGGCTTGGATCAATCTCCGACGGAGACAAGCCGATCAAGAGAGCGCCTGCGATGATCAAGTCATCCGCCACAGCGTCCACGCCAGTGACTAGACCCAACATTCGCTGGACCTGAGCCAACAGCATCGAATGGCACCACGGCCTGCATGCATCTGGATGGAACTGCCGATACATCTGCCTTCGTCACCTCCATTGGCGAGGTTCTCTGCCCGACGCTGCGCCGAGGCGACATCTTGGTGATGGACGACCTTGCCATGCACACGAGCCCGCAGGTCAAAACATTGGTAGAGGCGGCAGGAGCTGAGCTGAGGTTCCTGCGCGCCTACTTGCCGGACCTCAGCCCAATCGAAAAGATGTGGAGCATCATCAAAGCCTCACTGCGAAGTTCTGAAGCGCGCACACCCGAGGAACTTGACCAGGCCATCAGTCACGCGTTCTCAAAAATCACAGCCAAAGATGCGACGGGTTATTTCGCCCCTTGCGGTTATGGTATTATTTCAGAATCTCTAGTGTCGGACATGCACAACACGTCCTTACCAGCCATCCGTGCAAGACGCGTGTGACCGATGGGAAGCGGTTGGGACGTGCTGTGCACGGCCCAAACTTCTGTTGTGGGCGGCGTTTCCGGCGGGGGCGTTCAGCGCTCCTCTACCCAGGTGGGGGCGGGGTAGCTGCCGAGAACCTTGACAGCCGAGCCGTTGCTGACGAGTTCGGCGGTGGCCGTTCGCAGTTCTTCATCCTCATGATGACCGCCGACTTCCAAGAAGAAGCGCACCTGCGTGCCGGTGGGATCACCGGGTACGGGGCGGTTTTCGATCTGGCGGACATTGACTCCATGACTGGCGAAGACTTGGAGGACTTTTAGCAGCGCTCCGATCTTATCGCTGGCGTTCACCATCAGCATCGTATTGTCCGTGCCGGAGGGTGCGCCGGTGCGGCGTCCAAGAATGATGAAGCGGGCCTGGGAGGAATACTCCTTGGGCGAATAGGCCAAAATTTTGAGCCCGTGCAGTTCCGCGCTGAGTGGGGTGCCCAGTGCGGCATGGCGCGGATCCTCCTGCGCGCGGCTTGCGGCCAGGGAGGAGGAGGGGGCCTCCATCAATTGCGCCCCGGGAAAGCGCTGCACCAGCCAGGCGCGGCAATGGGCGAGGAGCTGCGGGTGGCCGTGGATCGCGACGATCTCCGGCGCGGCATCGCGGCTCATGACGACGGTCTCTGTCTTCCACAATATCTCCGCGTAGATCTTCAGATCGGATTCCACCAGATGATCCAGGGTGTGATGCACGGCACCTTCGGCGGAATGCTCAATGGGCAGTACGCCGTAATCGACGCTGGTGGAGCCGACCAAATCAAAGACGCCCTCGGTGCTAGCCTCCGCGACGTATTCGACGCTGTTGCCGAACTTGCTGATGGCCACCTGATGCGTCCAGGAACCAGCTGGTCCGAGGTAGGCGATCTTCATGCTGTTTTCCAGCGCCAATGCAGCGCTCATAATCTCGCGAAAAATGGCGCGGATGGCCTTCTCCGTCAGTTTGCCACTCTGTGCCTCATTGAGGGCGACGAGCTTTTTTAGCAGCGCTTCTTCCCGGCCGGGCACATACACGTCGAGGCCATCCTTGCGCTTGATTTCGCCAATCACGTGGACGAGTTCCGCGCGCTCATTGAGCAGGCGGATGAGTTGCTGGTCGATCGCATCGATCTTATGGCGTGAATCTTCCAGAGACATGGTCGTGGGCAGTTCCAATCAGGATTCCTCTTCTTCTGGGGCAGCGGTCCCGTCCTCTGCTGCGGCCGATGGGGCGGGCTGGAGGGAGAGCTGCTCCGCAGGTGCTGCGCCGCCCTCTTGTTCTTCGGGAGGCGTCGGTAGCTTCACGCGGCGGAGTTCAGCGGAATTGGGCAGCTCATCCAAGGTCTTGACGCCAAAGTGATCCAGGAATGACTCCGTCGTGCCGTAAAGCAGGGGGCGACCGGGGAGATCTGCGCGACCCTCGATCTTGACGAGGCTGCGGTCCAGGAGCTGCTGCACCATCGCATCCACGGAAACGCCGCGAACGGCCTCCACACCCGCTTTGGTGATGGGTTGACGATAGGCGATGATGGCCAGGGTCTCCAGGGCTGGCTGAGTGAGGCGCTGCGGCTTCTTGCCAGGATAGAGGGAGCGACACCAATCGGAGTATTCAAATCGGGCACAGAGCCGCCAGCCGTGGGCGCGCTCCACGACGGTGAAGGCGCGGTTATCCGCCTCATAATGGGCGATGAGGCTATCGAGGGCGACGCGGACCTGATCCTCCGTCACGTTCAGAAGCGGGGCCACCCAGTCGGGGGACTCCTCCTCTGCCTCCACGATGTCTTTGGCAGTTTCCTTCACCGCTGCGCACATCTGCGGCACGCCCAGGGGTTCCTGAGTGGCGAAGAGTAGGGATTCAATGATGCTGGCCAGTTCCATGAGAGGGTCACCAACATCAAGCAAGCTAGGCCCACCCGTCAACCGCTGCTTTTTTCTCAATAGCAACCGCCGGAGCTATTTCGCGGCCTTTCACATGGTTCTGAAAGCGCCCCAACAGGCGGCTAATGCGCAGCCATCCAGTCCGCCAGCATGCGGGTGAAGCGCTCCGCCCCTGGTGCTGCCAGATGATCCAGATCATAAAACTCCTCAGACACAAAGTCATTCCGACCACCCAAGTTGAAGTCGCGAAAGCTGACCCCAGGGCAATCCGCCGCGAGCTTTTCAAGGCGCTGCACGGTCTGCACGGCACCCTCGGTAGAGGTGCCATCTGGATCCGCGATGTCCCGCCCGGCAAACACCGGATGCAAGGGTGGCACGATCAGCACGACCCTTAGCCCCTTCCCTGCCAAAGAACGGACTTCGGCCGCAAAGAGTGCCCAGGTCTTTTCGTCAAAAGCAAACTTGGGCCGATCGATGGTCTTTTCCACATACGCCTTGAGTGCCGCACCGTCAGCCGGCACGTGCCCATGGCTGCGCGCCTCCCAGCCCCAGGCATCAACGAAACCCTTGGAAAAGTTCGTCAACTGCTGCACCGACACCTCCCGCCCGGCTGCGGCGGAAGCCCCCAGCGACTCTGGATGGGCGCAGTCATACGCATATCCAGAGCTGGCTAAAAAGTCCCGCTCTTTCCGCGCCGATTCCCTTTCCTTATTGAACGAGCGCAGGCTCGCCACCCAGATCACGGTTCGGATCTTGGGCAGTGTCGCCACATATCTTTCTGCGAGCAGGCATTGCAGGTTCATGTTTGAGCCTGCGGCCCCCATGTTCAGCACGTTGGGTACTGACTCATTCTGCCCCCACTTCAGGAGGTGCGGCGCGATGTCTTTCGCGGCATGGGAATTCCCCAGCACGACTGACTCCAACTGGCCGCGCAGCTCCCAGTACAACCGCATCTGGTTCGAAAAAGTACCGCCATAGTCCCAGCGCGACCACTGATCCCCCACACCGGCCCGCAGCGGCGCGACGTCCACGAAGTAAGGCAGCTCCTCCACCGTTATTTCCAAGTCATCGCTGGAGGCGACCGACTCAATGCCAGGGAAATGCCGGATCGGGCGAAGGCGCAACTCCACCTGCTGATTTGTGACTGCGGGCACGGCAAACGTCTTGCCCCGCAAAACGCTCCAATGGGCGACGCGGATCCGACTCGGATCGTCACGCAAATCGCCATGGACAACCTTTTCTACCCGGTACTCTTGCCAGCAGAGAGCCTCATCATACGGGGCGACGTCCTGAAGCGTCTTGGCCCGGGAGGCCGCAAGCAGCGTCGCCCGCACGACTACCTCATCCATCGGCAATGCGTCCCCGCCCCCACCCCCGCAGCCGGAGCAAAGCAAAATGGCACAGTGGAGCAGTAAAAAAAGCAGTGGTCTCAATCGGCGACGAAGATAATGACAACGGCCACTTCACAAAGCAAATTCTCCGGGAATCTATTCGCCCGCCCCGCCCTGATCGCCCCCTACTCATTAGCATCTAGAGGGCGGCTCTGCGGCCTGCCCGAAACTCCTGCCACAGTCGCGCGATGGCATCCTCTGGATCTTCCAACATCATCCCTTCCCGAATGCGACTGGCGAACATTCCGAAGGCGAAGGGGCTGACGACCGGCACCTCCACAAACTGCCATTGCAGGGTGCTCGCCTCAGTGAGAAAACCCAAAGTTCGAGGGAGATCCAGGTAGGTGTGGGTGGCCTCCCTTTCCGCCTGTAGCAGTAGCGGATGATCGGGCTCGTGCTCCACCAGCACGCGGAAGAGGATCTCGCTACTCCAACGCAGTTGCTTCACCTTCCGCTCCTGCCCAGGGCGATTGCGTGGAACCATCAAGCCAGTCTGCGCGACACCGCGGAAGTTCCACTTCACCAGCTCGGACCCCCTCAAGGCCTCGCGCATGTCCTCCGGCGCACCCTCCGGGGTAAACAGCTCTCGCCAATCTTCCAATCCCAGATCTTGGAAGCTCTTGAGCGTGAGCAAGAAGCCGTAGTCGTCAATCGTCACCAGTGCATTCCCTCCCACGGCGTTCTTGACCCGCCATGCGACGATGCGGGAAAGCGCATCGTTTGCGGCCCGGCCGATGAGGGAATGGAAGAAGAAGCAGACAAGGTCCTGGTCCGCGCCAGGCCGGGTGTCTTGAAAACGCTCAATCAAGAATGTGTGCTGCGTTGGGATGTGGGAAATTTCCAACTGATTCAGGCAGTGATCCACCACTGCGCGGGCATTGGAGGCAGAGATCACAAAGCGCTCTACCATCCAGTCGGCGATGTCTTGAGCAGGCAAACCTTGGGCCAACTGCTGCGCTAACTCAGTCCGCAGATGCCTCACCTCCTGCGCCAGCCCACTGGACAGCGGCATCTTGTTGGCATTCCATGCAGGCACTGTCGGCAGCGCGCTCGCAGCAGGCTCCACCTTGGCCTCTCCGACACCAGATTCCACGAGCCGCACGGTTCTGCCCGCCAGCACAAACACATCTCCGATGCGCAGGCCCTTCATGAAGCCTTCCTCCACCTGGCCCAAACGCCGCTTCCCGAGAATGATGTTCACCATGCCCTCGGTGTGGATCACCCCGATATTGGCGAGGTATTCGCGCTCCACCCGTTTCGAGGGAGTCTTCAACAGCCCATCCACCACCATCACCTTCCCAAAATTCTCGCGATACTGTTTTTCCAAAGAACGCCCGCCTCCCTCCAGATAGCGCAAGATGCGATCAAAATCCCCGCGGCCAATGCCGGAAAAGGAGCGTGACTTCTGAACCAGCGCAAAGGCCGCATCCGGCGTTGATCGCCCCTCCATGGCGATGCCCACCAAGTGCTGTGCCAGCACGTCCAATGGCCGCTCAAGCAATCGCACCGCATCCAGGCGCACCTCGCGGGTCATCTCTGAACACACGATGCACTCCATCAGGTCATTGATATTGGTGGCGACAAGAATCCCATGACTCTCCTCATGGATGGAATGTCCGCTGCGCCCGATACGCTGGAGGGCGCGGCTGATGCCCTTGGGCGTGGAGATCATCACCACGCAATCCACTGAACCGATATCGATGCCGAGCTCCAGACTGGTGGAACAGACCACGGCGCGTAGCTCCCCATTCTTCAAGCGATCCTCTACCGCCAATCGCACATCCCGATCCAGCGAGGCATGATGGGCCTCGATACACTCGGCCAACTCTGGCAGCGCTGCCTTTAGCCGCAGGGTCAGGCTTTCCGTGCCACTGCGTGTATTGCAAAACACGATCACAGACCGCTTGCGCTGCACGATCTTGGCGATGTCACCCAGGACTCGGGAGGCCGTGTAGCCTGAGGCAGGATAGGGATCTTTGCTCAATGGAGACAGCACCTCCACTCGACGACGACGCGCCATGCTGGCCTCCGCGATGACACAACCCCTGCCCACACCGACGAGCAATTCCGCCAGCAACGGCAGAGGAGCCGCCGTTGCAGAAAGTCCCACGCGGCAAACTGCGCGCGCCGCAAGAAGCTCCAGACGTTCCATCGTGAGGGACAGGTGGGCACCGCGCTTGTTCTCCGCCACGGCATGCAGTTCGTCCAAAATCACAAAGCGACACGCGCTCAAAGCCCGCGCCTGCGCCTCCTGGGGCAGCATGATGGCGAGACTCTCCGGCGTGGTCAGCAAAATGTGTGGTGGGCGTTTACGTAATTTTGCGCGGTCCGCCGCACTCGTATCGCCACTGCGCAGACCGATGCGGATGACGTCCTCCAGCCCCATTTCCCGGAGTGGTTCGGCGAGGTTTTTTTGGATATCATAAGTCAACGCGCGGAGTGGGGAGACATACACCGCGCGAGTCTCCACCCCCAGTTCCCCCGCCTCGTGCGCCCGCAAGAGGTGATCCAGCACGCCCAGAAATCCCGCCAAGGTCTTACCACTGCCCGTGGGTGAACTGAGGAGAACCGACCGCCCCGCGATGATATGCGGCAGCGTCAATCCCTGCGCCTCCGTCAAAGCCCCAAAACGCCCCGCCATCCACGCGGCAAGGCGCGGATGCAGGAGAGACATCGCATCTGGCAGCGGGTCGATCACAAGGGCCATCATGCTGGAGACTGGCCACTGTGCAATGGATTCAGCGTTGCAATCCGCAATACTCAGACCAACCTAGAATGATGATGCGCGCCATTCTCTTCTCCACTTTGATCTTTACCTTCGTTGGTTGCAAACAGGACCAGTCCCCCAAGGAATCAGCCCCCAAAACGCCCACCTCCACCCCCAAGATCGAGGTCAAGGCAGATGGCCTAGCTTACGTGGTCGGAGACACGGACCCCTTCACGGGATCGGTCAAGAAAGTCGATACCAAGGGTAACCTCCTGTTTGAGCGCCCCTTCACCGCGGGGAAACGCAACGGCATCGAGCGGCGCTTTGTTCCAGGGGAGCCGCCGATTTTGGAGCTGGAAATCACTTGGAAGGAGGGCGAAAAAATCCTGCACATCGACTACTGGCCCAACGGTCAAAAGAAGCGCGAAGGCCCGATGCGCAATGGCGTCCTCTTTGGACTCGTACAAAAGTGGTATGAAGATGGCGCGCTACGCTTCCGCGCCACTTATGATGAAAACTTCAAGTGGCACGGCCACGCCTATGATCGTGATGACGACCGCAATCTGATGTGGGACGCAGAGTTCAATCATGGCAAGTACGTCAGCGGTCACCATCCTGCGGACTTTGTTCCAAAGCCATGAGCCTGACCCGCAGACTGCTCCGCCTTGTCACCATCGCGGTCTTGACGCCTGTGATCTTCCTGCTCGGCTGCCAGTCACAGATGATCTATCATCCCAGAGGATACGGGGCTGCACCGCTTGAAATGCTGCAAAAGGCGGGCGGAGTCGAGCTGACGTTTTCCACCTCGCAGGGGTCGCAGACGGCCTATTACATTCCACCTTGGGACAAACAAAACCGCGAGCCCACCGCCATCTGGATCTGTTTTGGGGGCAATGGATCGCTCGCGCTCGATTGGCTGCATTACACGGAACACTGGGACAGTGGTAACGCCTATTTGTTGGTCGATTATCCCGGTTACGGCAAATGCGCCGGCAGTCCCAATCCCAAGCGCATTCAAGAAAACATCACCGCCGCAACCCAGGCACTGACCACCCACCTCGGTGCCAAGGACATTGCTCAGCTAAGGCCGCGGCTGCGGGTCATGGGCCACTCTCTCGGCGCGGCTGCGGCGCTCATCGCGGCGGATGAATTGCAGATCGATCATGCCATCCTGATTTCCCCCTTCACCAGCCTGACGGACATGGGCAACAAGGTCCTGATCTGGCCGTTGGGTTACCTCAATCTCCACCGCTACGACAATCGTCCACTCATCAAAAAGTTGGCCAATTCAGGCGCCCAGATCACTCTCTTTCACGGCACTGATGACGAACTCATCCCACCGTCGATGAGCCAAGCGCTGGCGGATATTGATCCGCAGCACGTCAAGATCCACCTCGTTGAGCGCGCGGAGCACAACGACATCATTTATCTGGCAGCAGGTGCCATCCGCGCGGCGATGCCGAGTGATCGCCTCAAGGTGCCTTAGGCGCAGCAACGGCCGCAAAGGCTTCCTTGACCGGCTTACCATCAAACGAAGCAGGCACCGGCAATCCCAAAAGCCAAATCGCAGTGGCAGCGGTGTCGAAGGTGGTGACAGGTCCTTTGATTTCGCACCCTGGATTCACCCCAGCTCCCCAGGCGATCCAGGGGATGTTCATATCGTCCGGAATGTTGTCTGAGTGGTTCTTATCATGCCCACCGTGATCTGCGCTCATGATGATGACGGTGGAGTCTGCGATTCCGGCATCCTTAACCGCCTTCACGATTTGACTCAGGGCTTGGTCGCAGACCTTGAATGCCTCCTTTTGCTCTGGGGATCCCCAGCCACTCTTGTGGCCCGCGCTATCGGCGTCTGGGAAGTGAATGAAGCAGAGATCCGGCTTATTGGCGACGATGTAGGCAGCCGCTTGTTTGGCCACACCTTGAGCGGGCACCAAAGCCTTGTTCTGATCGGCCGGGACAGGAGACCCATCCTGTTTGCCGCCGAAATTGAATTCGTCCAAAGAATCCTTCACCCACAAGTGCCGGAACTTCACTTTGCCAGCAAACAGCACAGTGCTGAGCCCAGCCTCTTTGGCCAGGGAGAACATCGTCGGCACCTTCACAAACCCACGGATGGGCATCCAATCGTTCCAGAGGATCTGATGCTTGTCGGGCCCTACACCCGTCGTCATGGAGGTATGGGAGGGCAGGGTCTTGGGCGGGAAGATCGTGTTCGCCACCCAGGTGTGTGCGCCCTCTGCTGCGAGCTGCTTGAACACCGGCATCTCGCTCTCCGCGATGACCGCAGGTTTGCCACCATCGAAGCTAATGACAATCACATGCTGCGCCCGCCGTTGAGGCACATCGCCCTCCGCACGCGCTGAGAGTGTGGCACAGAGGACCGCGGCGGCGGCAATTCCAAAAGACAATTTGTTCATCATGAGTGGATGGCTACGAACGATCATCACCGCAAGCAACTATCATGAAACAAAAACTCCTGGCCGCGCGAACACGACCAGGAGTCTGTAGATTTAAAGTGGTTCGCCGCAGAGCGGATCAGTTTTCCACAGGCTTCGCACCTTCTTTGAAGCAGTAGAGGTGCGTATCCGTCGCCAGGAAGAGAGCGCCATTTGCAGCAACCAAGGAACCCTTGAGTGCAGCCGGGAACTCGATCTCCTTCAGGAGCTTCATTTCCTTGCCTTCAGCCAAGATAAACAGCTCACCTTCTTCGTTGCCGAGGAAGACCTTACCGTCCGCCAAAAGAGGATTTGCCCAAATGTGACCCTTGGTGTCGTAACGCCAGAACTCCTTGCCTGTCTTTGCGTCGAGGCAGAAGAGGCGACCAGTGTAATCGGCCATGTAAACAAGACCGTCCTTCACCGCCGGAGTGCTGATGGTGCGCTCGATATCGCGGAAGGTCCAGACAGGCTTATCTGTCAGGTCACCCGTCCCGGTCGGATCGATGCAGCTCATCATGCCGACACCTTCGCCATGCTCTGGGTCCTGACCGATGGCGACATAAACCAGTCCTTCGTGGATGACGGGCGTGCTGATGAGCTCGCTCGGGCCATCGTATTCGGCGTACTTCCGCTTCTCGCCGTTTTCGTCAACGCGATACTCTTTCGGGCAGGCGTTGTACTTCCAAAGGATCGGCAACTCGGAGATTTCGTCGTCCACCTTGACCTTATCAGCAGCGGTGCCCATGCCATAGACCCAACCATCGCCAGCAGCGAAGATGATCTGAGCCTTGCCATTGACCATCGCCACGGTGGGGGATGACCAGTTGCAGTGCATGATGTTTTCGGACACCTGGGCGTCCGCTGCCATCTCCGCGACGTACTCGCCCGTTTCCGCACTGAGGCAGAGGAAGGAGGGTGCCGTCGGCGCAGGGATGTTGGTGTGGGACCAGTCAACACCGTTGGAGGTCGCGACATACACATTGCCCTCATACACCAGCGGATAGTTCGATGCGATGTTGTGAGGGAAAACCCCCAGTTCCTTCCGCATATCATAGACCCAGAGAATGTCTGCATCGGTCGCGCCGATTTCAGGCTCCACCATCTTGCCGTCCTTATCCGCAGTGGCGGTGTATTTTGCCTCGTCTTGGAAGCCCTGATTGCCGTCGGATTGCCCGTTTAGATCAATGCAGACGATTTCGCAGCGGTTCGTTACCACGTAACCCTTGTTGCCGACGATGGTCGGGGTGGAGCACATGCCGAGGTACTCCCAGTCGGAGACCTTACCGGCACCGAGCTTTGGAGAAATCATCTGCCACTTGAATGCGCCCGTGTATTCGTCAAACGCCATGACGACGCCGCGATCTCCGATGTGGGATTTGTTGCGCGGCGATTCGTTGTTCGTGCCAACATAAGCAAAGCCGCCAGCGATGTTAGGAGTCCCGTATGACTGGGAGCCCAACTTCGCCACCCAGGCCACGTTCTTGGTGGTGGAGAGATCGACTTCATCGCTGCCCGCCTTCTTGGTGCCTAGCTCGATATCGATCGGCAAGCCTTTCTCGTCGGAGACCATGTTACGAGTACCGTTCCTGCCCCAGGTGGGCCAGTCTTCGGCATTCACGGGGGACACGTAAGCACCGCTGGCCAGAAAGGACGCAGCAAGCACGCCGCCGAGCAGCGCATTGATTTTGAGGGTTGTTTTCATGAATCAGGTCTAAAGCAAAGATTTCTTCAGTGGGGAAGGATTAGGGGTTGGGGAGAACTTTGACGTTATCAATAAAGACGCGCTTTTGGTTCTGTGGGGTGAAGCCGAACAAGCCAGGGCTACCCTGCTTATGCACCGGATTGACCTTGGCCTCCAGCGTCCAGGCCTCGGGCTCTGGCGTGCCGCGTTCCCAGACTTTGGCGAACACCGTGCCATTCAGGCCATCGGCCTCCACCTTCACCTGGGTCTTCAGCGTGTACCATTTTTGCGCAGCGATCTTCAGCGGGGCTGTGCGGGTCAGGCGCTCAAAGTTGGAGCTAATCTCCAGCACATTGGCATTGCCTTTGAGCACGATCGCATAACGCTGGTTGATGAGGCCGACGTCCGATTTAACGCGGCGATTTCCGTCCGTCATCAAATCTGCCTGCACCGTGTAATCGTGCATGTCGGAGGTCCCCATGAAGACCGTTCCGCGCTGGAAGAGCAGGCGATCAAAGCTCTTGCCCAAGACGTGTTCTCCCGCCTCATCCATGATCTGGAATTTGAAGCGGGCACCGATCCATGGCAGCGGTGGGAACGCGAACTTATATGCAGGATAGGCAGAATCCGCTGGGAATTCCTGACTCAGCGCTGCGGTGCTGAAGTCCTGCTCAAACGGAGGCTTGGGCAGCACACGGCCACGGATGATTCCAAACAGGCCGTCTTCAGAAGTAGCCTTGAAGGCACCAGCCCCCATTTTGGCATCATCGTTCGCAACGATTTCATTGGCGTCATTGAACTTCGCGTCATCGATCTGCGCCTTCACCTTGGCCGTCGGTGGAATGAATGTGGCCCAAGAGACCTTCTTCACCTCGCCGACCACGTTGCCCTTGGCATCCACAGAACGGATTCGGAAGGCGGCCTTGCCGCCTGGGTTCAAAACGAATTCCGATGGGATGATCTGGAGGGCTACGGCAGGTCCCGGTGTCGGAGCGGGGGCGGCCTCTGGCGCGGCATCCACGGTCACGCCTTCGTTTTCAATCGGGAAGCAGTAAAGCTTCTCCGTCGTGTGGACATACAAGTGTGAATTGCACAGGGCTACGGCTCCGATGCAGTTGCCTTCCAGTTTGATCTTCTGCAATTCCTTGCCGTCCTTGGCATCCAGAACGAACAGCGCGCCCTCCATCAGCGGAGCATAGATGCGGCCATCGGCGTAAATGGGTGATGAGTGGGTGTTACCATTGCTGACCTTTGACTCCCAGATGATCTCGCCCGTCTCGGCCTTGACGGCGATGACGGAGCCAGTGTCTGTGATCTGATAGACAATGCCTTCGTGAATGGTCGGCGAGCCAGAGGCAGAGGATTGGGTATTCCGCCAGACCTCATTGGCCTTCCAGGCGACAGGATCGACCGTGTAATCAACCACGATTTGCTCCTTGGCAAAGGTGGACGGTATCTTCACACACATCATCCGGCCCTTGTCGGCCGTATCAACGTTCTCGTCTCCTTGGATGCAAACTGCGGTGCCGTTGTGCAGGACGACGGTGGCATTCACACCAGCCTTCGCCAGCTTATGCCGCCACAGGGCCTTGCCGTTCAGCGCATTGATGGCGATGCAGTTCCCGCACCCGGTGGCCGCAACGAAGACCCGCTGCCCATCAATGGTCGTCAGGATCGGTGTACTGAAGGAGCTATCCACGGGTGGCACTTCGCCAGGGGAGCTGGACCAGACCAGTTCACCAGTGATTTTGTCAAAACCGTAAAAGCGGTCCGATGCAGGCCCCTCAGCCCCCCAGTTGGCGGTAATGCCGCGTACGATAACGAGGTCTCCCTCAATCACGGGGCTGCCTACTTTCGAGTTCGGGAAGGTCAGACGGCCGAGGTCCTCCATCATCGAGTGCCTCCAAAGTTCTTTGCCTTCAAAATCCCAGCAGCCAAAGACACCATAAGCGGTCAGCAAATAAACGCGCTTCGTGACTGGGTCCACAGTCGGTGAACCGATAGCGTAACGATTATAGACGGTGTCAGAGATAAAGTCCTTGATCTCGACCTCCCAAAGTTTTGCTCCGGTCTTTTCATCCAGGCAGCTCAGGAGTTCGACGAGGTCTTCTTTTTCGCCCCGGTAACCAAAGCTGAACACCTTCCCCTGACACACCACCGGACAACCACGGCTGCGGGAGTCGTACGTCCAGGCTGGAGTCTCAGCGATTTTGGCGTTCTTGAAGTGCTCCAGACTTTCGCCAGTCTGAAGCGGACCACGCCAAGTGGTCCAGTCGGTTGCTTCTGCCGCGTCGCAGGCCAGTAAAGAGATCGCCGCAGCAGTGAAGACGCTCTTGGTGATTGAACGGAGGATTGAGTGCATTTTTGGGGGGGATGAAAGCAGAACGCATCGTCCGGCGTTCCCGGCTCGCTTCAACCGATTATTCATCCAACGGGTTGAAACAAAAGGGGTAACCCCAGGCGAGACGTATGTCTGCTCAATGCGTGATGAACGGCCCCCCCACCGTCTATCTTTCGAGGGAACGTCGAACGGTGGACACCAATCGAACTCGCTGAGTCACTCCCAGCGTTCGATCTGCCTCCCATGGTGCCCTTCTGGAAGGCCCGAATCGACTCGAACGCCAAATAGTCAATCAAAGTTAATAACAAGTTGTTGCAGTTATTCACACTCGGCGGCGAACTCCCCGACCCGTGTCAAGGGCCAATTAATTGAAATTTTAATAACTTTGGAACAAATTGCCCTCTCGATATTGATAATCACCCCCTCTTTTTGCAAAAAAAGGCCACGCGGGTTGACGTTGACCCAAAACTTTTTAACATGACGTCGTCTGTCGGAGCCGGTCTTCACAGGCCACGGCTGCTCAGCTTTCCTCAGCTTAGCATTTCGTGCCAACGATCCTCGTTGTTGGTTGCTGGATCGCCTGGCCCTGCGGCTACGCATGCCGCAGGGCCTCTTTTTTTCATGCCGGACTGATCACGACATCATCCGTTACGCGCTCGGATACAATCGATCCAGCACCGCCCGTCCACACTTCATCACCACGGTGGAGACGCTGCGGAAGACCACGTCGGGCATCGCCTTCTTCTTCACACCGCTGGTCCACGCCCGATCAAGATCGTCCGCATACCTTTCCAAGACCTCATCGACCACCACGCGCCAATGCTGCGGTTGCTCACTCTCCTGCCAGCTACCACGGCCACGGCCAAAGTGCGCGACAGCTAAGTAGCAGAGCATGGCTAGGCGCGTCTGTTCACGAAAGTGCTCGCTAGACCAGTGCAGTCGGTCATCGCTACCACGCACCAGATTGTAGCTGCGAATGAGAGCATAAGCCCCCAAGCCCGCACCGAGGCCACCAAGCAGCGCCCCACCTCCAAAAGTCATGCCTCCGGATTTCAGGTCCGCGATGAGCCCACCCATCGCTCCCCCCGCAAAGCTGCCCAGGATACTCCAAACACTCTCAGACACCTTTTCAGGTGTGTGAAACTGCTCCGCTGAAAACCGCCCCTCCGTGCGTGATGCCAGGCCCTCTAAATCATGCAGACGGATCAGCGCATTGGTGGCATGCTCCGCACGCTCCGCCATTTGCACCGCAAGTTTTTGGCGCGCCTCATTGTATTCGCGATTGATCTCTGCACGACGAATGCCGACACGCTCCATCAGCGTCTCATCACGGACGTCAGCACCATCCAGCACGGCGGCGGTCAACTGCTCCGCCAGAAGTTTCATTGCACCCTCAAAGGTTTGCACATTCCGCTGGTGCCACGCCATCCGCAGTGTTTCAAAAGCCAACTTCTTGGCAGGCTCCACGAGTGCCTCTAGGGCTTCCATGAATCGGTCCTCCTGCACCCAGCAACGCGCAAAGGCATCAAGGCTGATGACGCCTTTGACAAAGTCGTAAGGGCGGAAGTGCTCCGTCCAAAGCTCCACCTCCGCCTGTTCGATCGTCGGGGAATGGGGTGGCCCGGTTTGATTCAGCAACACTAGCACTGGCTTACCGACCCAACTGAGGATCTCCATCTCCGCAGGGATGTAGCCTGCCACTTCCGGTGGCTCACCCGCGTTCACCAGATAGAGCACGATATCGGCATCATCGCGCACATTTTTCAGCGCCTGCTGGCTGCACCACAGAGGCCGATCCGTGAACCGATCCCACGCCTGCGATAGGAACCACAGCACCGGATTCTTTTCCCGCTGCAACCGCTTCAAGAGGCGCGTGCTATCCCCAAAGCCAGGCGTATCCCAAAGGCGGAGCGTCTCCTCCGATGTCTCGATCAATGTATGCGACTCATTGAAAAGAGTGACGTGGGGCGCATCTTGAACCTCCCCGACATCACGGCGCAGCAGTGTCCGTGCGAGCGTCGTTTTGCCCGCATTGGTATGGGAGATAAGGCTCAGGGTCACCATATTGGCCACTGAGGCAACGCGGTTCGGCGCAGACATCTTCGGACTCCTTTGCATCATCCTCACGGCTTGCGCAAGGGGGGCCGCACGATTGGCCCTTCTTTCCCAACCGTCAAAAGTTCATCGACGACGCCACTCAGCGTCTCCCGCCACAACCTCTCACGCCCCTCCAAACGGTCCGGCGTCCAGCGACTTGCCAGCGCCCGTGCATCGAGCAGGACCCAGAGCTGAGCATCGGCAAACTTACTCCGCAACAGCGTCCTCACTTGGGCACACAAAGCACGCTGCACCTCTACCTCTGGCGTGGTCGCAAGTTGGAAAATGACCACCGCCCTGGGGGCATCAGGCACCCACGCAGCCAACATTTCCTCCTCCTGTCCCGCAATCAGTGTGCGCCAGTCTAGGCGCAGCAGCCCCCCCATCGCATCGCGCAACTTTTGCGCCAAAGGCTCACTCGAATGACCGCCGCCGTTGGTCAGGGCAGCCTCCGGCAAATGGGTCCACACCGGGATCCGGTCATCGCCACCCTCAATCGCACGCAGCAACCGCGCCGCATAACGCTCCCAATGCAAGGAGCGCAGCCGACGCTGGATCTCCGAGGTCGCCCGCCGATTCACCCACGCCGCCAACAGCACTCGCGGGAGGACGATCCCCAGCAGCAGCGTCCCAGCGTAAAGATGAATCCACGGCAAAGCTGGGACGCCAGGAACCTCTCCGCTACCCGTCCGATGCATCGCCGGGACCTCGTGCAGCGGCAGTTCCAGCCCCAGAATCTTGGAGGCCGGCGCAAACAACACTCCAAAAAATCGTTGTGCCCCAGTATCCCGCAACACCGTGCTCTCCCACATCGCACGATATTCCCGCGCCCATCCTCGGGCATAGAGCGCCCCTGCGCTTCCGATGGCCAAGAGCGCCGCAGCAAGATGCAGCCACCCCCGAAAACGCAACCACAACCGCTGAAAGGCCACCGGCCACACCAACTGCTCGTGCCGCTCCAATACATTTTCCCCTGCCGCCCCAGTGCGAGCGTCCGCACGCACTCCTGCGACCCACATCAGCCATTTCGGTGGCGGAGTCGCCTCTGCTGAATCGTGATCTCCACGCCTGGGCCACAACTCCAAAACTAGGCTCAGACAAATCACCAGCGCGTTCCACAAAAGAATCCCCACCAGCGGCAGAGCCAGCAGGTTCAGCTCCCCAGCCTGCCCCAATTCCGTCATCCCAAATCCCAAAACAACCGCGCCCACCCATCCAGCCATTGCCAGCGACCAATGAATCTTCGGCACCACGAGCCGCCGCCTCAGCGCCCCCAGATGGACGGACTGCGCCGAAATTTCAGCATCCAGACCCCGCGCCCGATCCCGCAAAAATCGCATCATGCCCGCTTCATCGCGACCTGCAGAGACCTCCTCAGAGACCAGCCCGCCGGCAAATCGGGCCGTGGCTTCCGCACGTCCTTGGGCCGAAACAAACCCACCCTCCGCATCCCCTTCTTCGAGGGCTCGCCAAGCACACACCCGCAGCCAGTCATTCCATCTCATCGTCTTAAAACCGCTGCCAGCTCAACCATGTTTGAACCGCACTTCCTTCAAGAAGTTCTGCCCCAGTTTCTCGCGGAGGCGCTTCAAGATGCGCGGGCGCTCCTGTATCAGGGCATGGTGAACAGCAGATTGCAGCACCCGCACGACAAGGACACCACGCTGGATCGTGTCGGGCTTAGACTGACCGAACAGAAAGTCGCCAACCACCTCCTTCCAGGCATTTTGCACCTCCTCGAGTTTCAGACGTTCGTTGATGCCGCTCTGCGCCACCACCTTGCCCACCATATCCGCCACCGTTTGGGTGGGCATATCGCCCAGCAGTCCGGGCTCAACGCCGCGCCAAGCGGTAAGCAACCGATGCCGCCTCACATCAGCGAAGGCGGGCAGTCTGGGGTCACGTGGGGCAGCCATAAAATTCCACCGAACTGTGCGCGCGGCTTCTCGTCTGCGCCAGTAAAAAACAAAACCTCCAGGGACCCTGCACAATGAATGGCAGGCACCGCTGGAGGTTAAAGCAGGGTCAAAGGAGGCGAGGACTATTCCTCACCATCACGGCCGATGGCCTCGACAGGGCAGCCCTGGAGAGCTTCTTCGCACTGGGCGCGCTCATCGTCATTTTCAGGCTGCTTGTAGAGGAAGGAGTGACCTCCGTCATCATCACGCTTAAAGTTAGCCGGCGCAGTCTCGCGGCAAAGGTCACAATCAATGCATTGATCGTCCACGTAATAAGCACCGGAGACGTTCTGGGAGTATTTGTTAGCGGCGTCAGCCATGATTCAAGGGTATGGGTTCAGGTTTCGGGGCCGGGATGATAAATCCCTATGCAGTCGTTGCAATGAGAAATTGAACGAGATTTTACAATGAACGGTTAGTTGCGGCGGCGTTCTGCCAGCGCTGCCTCTGGCAGATGCAGGTCCCATGCCAGACCCAGCTTTTCCAGAGTCCACAGCACCATGTAAGAGATATCAATCTCCCACCAAGCCATGCCGCAGCGGGCGCTGTTCGGGAAGGCATGATGATTGTTGTGCCAGCCTTCGCCAAAGCTCAGCAGCGCCACGATCGGATGATTGCGGGATTGATCTTTCGTCTTGAATGGCCGGGCACCCCAGAGGTGGCACACAGAATTCACCGACCACGTCACATGGTGGAACAAGAAAATGCGGATCGGGCCCGCCCACAGCCATGTGGCCAACGTCCCTTCCCAGGTGCCCGTCAGTAACCAGCCAACGAGCGCGGGTGAAAACAGGCTAAACAGCGTGATGGCCGGGAACATCCGATCTACCCACATCACCATCTTATCTTTGGCCAAGTCCGCGACCGCCTTGTCCAGCGCAGGCAGATTTTCCCGAAACAGCCAGCCCATGTGGGAATGCCACATCCCCTTCAGCAATCCTTTGATGCCTTCCCCCTCAGTGTGCGGGGAATGTGGGTCGCCCTCGTGATCGGAATACTGGTGATGACGGCGATGAACCGCACACCAGCGCAGGACGGAGCCTTGTGCTGACATCGAACCCAAGACAGCCAGCGCAAATTCGATCACCGGATGCGCCCGAAACGCGCGATGAGTGAACAAACGATGAAAACCGAGACCAATCCCCCACACTGTGAGCGAATAATAGACTGCCGCGACAGTCAAAGGCACCCAGCTAGCGCCATTCTTGACCGTCATGATCGCACCTGCAATCACAGCCAGAAAAGGGCCAATAACAAAAAACGCTACCCAGCCGCGATTGACTGGGCGCACAATAGGTTCAACTGACTCTGAATCCATGTATGTGAAAAGGAATGAAGGAACGAATGGGATCTAATGAGGCCGCGCACTGAGGCCCTTTTTCGGAAAAGGTCAATGAGTTTCACCCTTATTCAGAATCTCCGGCGGTCAATCCCCCGGAAACACCCATTTCCGCGCCCCATCGGCACAAAAACTGTCCAATCCAGACCAAGAATGAGCTAAAACAACCCCAAACCCGCTCCTCAATTCTCTCAACGATGAACAGTTGATCCCGCCCGAACCTTCGGCAAAGTGCACCCCTTACCGACCCCACAAGCCCCATGTCCAATCCCACCCACGCCCCCGCCGCCTACACCCCGCCTGACCGCGCTACCTTGATCCCGCAGGAGGGATGGGTCGTGCAGCACCTCTTTTACAATATCGATCACGGCTTCTGGGCGGCCCTTACCCCCGAAGAGAAACGCGAGCGTCTGACCCACTTCACCTCCACCCTGGCAGATATCCGCAGCGAGGAAAAAACCCAGCTCATCTCCCTCGCCATCGTCGGCCCGAAGGCAGACCTCGGGCTCATGCTCCTGACCCCCAGCCTCCACGACGCCAGCGCCTTTGAAAAGCGCCTCAACCTCGCTCTGGGACCCGACGTTCTGAATCCCGTTTATAGCTACCTCTCCATGACCGAGTGGACAGAGTACTCTGAAAAAGAAGAAGACGCCTCCGCCCGGATCGCTACCACAGAAGGCGTCGAGCCCGGCAGCGAAGTCCACACGGCCAAACTGGCGGAATGGAAGGCGCACATGAGCAAATACTTCAACGACCGACTCTACCCGAATATGCCAGACTGGCCCGTCATGTGCTTCTACCCCATGAGCAAACGCCGCGATGTCGGTGCCAACTGGTATGCGACCGAGTTCGCCAAACGTCGCGAATTCATGGCCGGCCATGCCAAGAGCGGCCGCAAGTACGCAGGCAAAGTCCGCCAACTCATCACCGGCTCCACCGGGCTCGATACCCATGAATGGAGCGTCACGCTCTTTGCGCATGATATCTTCCAGATCAAGAGCATCGTGTATGAGATGCGCTTTGATGAAGTCAGTGCCATCTTTGCGGACTTTGGCGACTTCTACATCGGCCTACAGTTGGACCTGCCAGAACTCCTCGAACGCCTGCAACTGCGCTGAGATGCCCAACGCCCCACTCACCATCGCCGGGCGGACCTTCCAGTCGAGACTCATGCTCGGCACCGGAAAATTTGCCTCCGGCGAACTCATGCGTCAGGCCATCATCGCCTCCGGCACAGAGATCGTCACTGTCGCCCTGCGCAGAGCGGATCTCAGCGGCCAGGGCGACCCCTTTGCGAACATTCTGGACTTCATCCCCGATAACGTCCTACTGCTCCCCAATACCAGCGGCGCAAACACGGCGGAAGAGGCAGTCCGCCTCGCCAGACTCGCCGTCGCCGCAGGCATGCCGAACTGGGTCAAGCTAGAGATTCACCCCGACCCGCGCTACCTGCTGCCCGATCCTATCGAGACGCTGAAAGCCGCAGAAATCCTGGTTAAAGAAGGATTCAACGTCCTCCCCTACATCAATGCAGACCCTGTTCTGGCGCGGCGCTTGCAAGATATCGGTACCGCCACCGTCATGCCGCTCGGCTCCCCCATCGGATCCCACCAGGGCATCACGACCCGGGGCCAAATCGAAATCATCCTCGCCCAAGCAACCGTCCCCGTCGTCGTTGATGCGGGCATCGGTGCCCCCAGCCACGCCGCAGAGGCCTTTGAGATCGGCGCAGACGCCGTCCTGGTGAACACCGCCATCGCCATCGCCAGCGATCCCGCCCGCATGGCCAAAGCCTTCAAGTCCGCTTGCGAAGCCGGCCGATCCGCCTATGAAATCGGACTTGCCGAAGCCGCCAGCGAGGCCAGTGCGACCAGCCCGCTGACAACCTTCCTTTACTCAGATAGTTGAGTTTCCAGGCCCCGCGATGCGCATCAACGGGCTAGAAAGTATTCAAGAACCTTCATCGATCCGACAAAAACCACACAAAGGCTTACGACGGAGATAATCCGGAATCCAAGGTCACTGCGTTGAGAATCTGGTTGGTTCATAAAGCACCACTGAAGCTTGATCTGGGCGTGTCAGAAAAGACAGGGTTGGCCCAAATTCTTGGACGATATTGTCAGGAATTTTGCCAGAAGTATTGACTCAACGGGACATAAACTGGACTCAATCGACCGAATTTTAAGATTTTTGGAAGACCTTGGGGCTCGTCCCAAACACTTTGCGGAACGCCCGCGTGAACGCACTTTGGTCCGCAAAGCCAAAATCGTGGGCCACATCCACGCAACGTGTCCCCGGCACCCGGAGTGCTTCGGCCGCTCGATTGAGCCGCGTCCGCAGGAAATAGTCCATCACACTCATCGCGAAGGCCTTGTTAAACTCTCGCTGCAATTGCCGCGCAGAGACTCCTGCGTACTCAGCGATCTCGGCTACCGCTAGACTACGCTGCAAATTGTCCTCCAAGTACTCGATCGCACGCCGCAGCGGCATCGTCGGACCAAAGGCCTCGCGATAACCTGTGTGACTTTCGATGGTGCCCATCACACCGATCACCGCCCCCATTTCATCCAGCACGGGAAATTTGTTCACCACAAACCAATCCATCACCCCGCCCGGCGCGGTACCAATTTCCACCTTCCCCAACATCGGCGTGCCAGAATTGATAACCCCTAGATCATCCTCGCGATAGGCTCTCGCCACCTCCGGCGGAAAAAAATCCGCATCGGTCTTGCCAATGATTTGCGACTCCTCAGAAAGCCCCAGACGCTCGAAATTGCGGCGACTCACCGCCACAAAACGACCTTCCAGATCCTTCATAAAAAACAATGTGCCCCGCAGTTGATCGAACAAATTGCTCATCTGCGCCCCCGGCAACATCCGACGGAAAAACGCACCTTGGAACTCGCTCGCAGCAGCCACACCAGACCCTATCATCCCACATTCACCACCGTCAACGATTAGTCACACGGACTCCTGCGCTACCTGGAAAGCTCAGGAGATCTCAGGGTTCGGGCGTGCTGGAGGCTTGGGCTTGATGAGACCGATGATGATCTTGAATGGCAGCAAAACGATCTTGAGCACGAGCCCGACCAGGATGGCGATGACCTTCATGGGGCCGTAGGCGAGGCTGAAGAGCGGCTTCAGGGTCTTGTGGACGGGGGCAGACTTTGAATACAGAATGGCGATCCCTAGAATCAGGACGATCCCGATGAACTTCTGCCCGGCGCTCACATGCACGGGTCCAGGGAAGATTTGAAAGCCGCTGTGGGGATCGCTCAAGAGTTCATAGCAAAGGATGCAACCCACGTAGCCGATCAGCACAAAGGCGGTATCCCCCAGGATGGGGAATTTTTCGATCAGCCTGATGCACGCACCGGCAACGAATCGCAGGGCGAGGATGCCGATAAAGACACCAAGACAAACGACCCAGAGCTTCGGGCTCATCGCGACGGCGGCGACGACGTTGTCCACACTGAGGCTAAGGTCCATGACCTCGATGGCGATGATGGTAGAGACAAAACCGCGTTCATAGGGTGCATCAGGCTTGCCATCGTTATCTTCATCCCCGGCACCAGTGAAGTGCTCGCTCATCAGGTAGATAAGGTAGGCAGCACCGCAGATCTTGAGCCATGGATTTTCGATGATCCAGGCAGCGAAAGCCAGGCAGATCCCCCGGAATAAATAAGCACCAATGATGCCCCATTTGAGCGCCTGAAACTTCTGCTTACCCGGCAGGTGGCTCGCCATGGCGGCAATGGCCAGCGCGTTATCCACGCTCAGAAGGCCCTCAATCACGATGAGGGAAATGATGATCGGGATGGCCTCGATCAGTTCGGGGGTTGAGGGAAGGAAAGACGCAAGCAAAGCATTAAAACCCGATCCAAGATCAGATCGGACAAGGGCGACCCATAGCAGATCCTGCGCCGAATGGGCAACTCGAATTCTTCAGTTCTTTCTGAGACAATTTCCGTGAGTGCAGGATTTGATCGAAGACGGCGGAAAGCGTGGATTGGGCTACTCGATACTGAAGATTCGGGCATCGACGAAGACGGCCTGGAGGAGGTCGGCATTTTCGAGTTCGGGGGTGCCCTTGGGTTTCCAGAGGCCGAGGAGGTGCTTCATGCCGCTGCGAAGTGTCACGGAAGTGGTTGTCCTGCCCTTGTGGAAATCCACCTCTGGGCAATCGACCCTGAGTGTCTGGATGTCGTTCACGGGCGCTTTGTCGCGATGCGTCGGGGCGGCGGTGTGGTAGGTGACATCGGTGTTCAGGTCGATGGTCAGTTCATCGGCCCCGATGACTGGCTCCACCTCCCAGCTCAGGCCGACCTTTTCCATTTCAATGGAGGCGGTGGCTGTTTGTATGCCGCCTTTAGTGCTGACGGTAGCGTGGGCCACGTTGGTGGCTTTGTCGGGACTGCTCGGGGTGCTGGAGCTGGTGTCTTCCCCCGCACTTGCGCCCGTGCTGTAAAGATACTCTGTCCCTGAGGTTGAGAGCGAACGCTGCCCGCTCCTGGTCTCGATCCAGGCGGTGCGGACGAGGGTCGCGCGACCTGCGGTGATCTCTTTTTGCAAAGCCGCCCACATCTCCGAATGATCCGTCAGCCCCATCGCGGCACGATCCAGCCGACGCAGGGTAGCCCCATCGGCCTGCACGATGTAGAGGGCAAGGCCTAGCTGTTTTGGAGTGATCAACATCAGGCCGTCCAGATAGGACTCCACCAGTTCCATGTTCTTTGGTAGATTCCGCACGATCAGCTCCGACGTGGTAGGGAGGTAGTTAGCAGAAGAGCCCTCGGGAAAGGGAATACCCTGTGCCCGCAAGACGTCCAAAACGGTGGCTCTGATCTGAAACGTAGGTTCATTGGCCGGTGGTGCGGTCGCAAAGGCATCCACAGGGGCCGAAGTAGAGGGCCCCCCAGTGACAGTAAATTCCGGCGGCACCCGATAGCACCGCAAGATCATTCCGGACGCCACGCCTGTGTCCTCCTCCTTGGGCACGGTCCGAGCGGGGGTCGCAGCGACTTTTTCCCCCTGCTCTTTCAGCCAATTCAGCGCCAAAGTGCTTTCGGCGGCCAGCAGGGATGCGATTTTACCTGTCAGGAACGCGACCACTTGGCGGCCTGCCCCGCCCTCCCCCACCGCCTGCCAGACGCCAGCGAGACGGGTCTGGCCCTGCCGCAAGGTCACGCTGGTCTGGATCTGACCGGTGGTGAAATCCGTGACGGGCAGTTCCACTCGTTTATCGTTGAGAGTCGCCACGGGTATGCCCCGCAAAATTGGCGGGGCTAGGTGATGCTCAATGCTGTAGTTCAGGTCCAGCGTCTGCCCATCGGCCCCAACGACAGGATCAATCTCCACCCGGGTGCCGACTGGGCGGGATTCATAGGTGGAGGTAGCGCTGGAGCCCTTTTCATTGACCTGAAACTCCGTCCCATACGAGTGCTGGGTGGTGCATTCAATTGAGGCGCGCTGACCACTCTTGGTACCGACCCGGCTCGATCCCAGTAGCTTTCCTCTGCCCGCTGCAGCCTGTGCCTCTAGGCGCTCCAAGAGCGCTGCGTGATCTGGGACGCGCGCGGCCTCATCCATCACCTTCAGTACCTCGGCCGTCTCCGCCTCCAAGACATCGACGCGCAGGGCGACTATTTTGGGCAGGTTATTATTTTGAAAGCTATGCGCCAGCATCGCGATCTGGCTATGGGTCTCCCCAGTGGTGCGGACGGCCAGGACCTCGTGCAGGCCGTCCATGACGGCCAGTGAGCCCGCTGGCAGGACGATGCCCTGCTTTTTGAAAAACTGCTCTAGCACCACGGAACTGCGCTTGATGAAGCTCTGGATCTCCGCCGCAGGAGCATCGGCAGGGGGCATCTTGGGGAGGTTGAGCTGTCCCTTTTCCGGGGTGACGAAGCCAGTGGAGAGGATATCCCACGGCATTCGGTAGCTGCGGATGGACCATGCAAAAGGGTCTTCCTCGGCCGTCGGGGCCGCCGGGGCGTTAGCAGCCTCTTGGCAACGGCTGGGAACTGCGGGCAGCAGTGTCAGCATGATCATGGAGCTGACTACGGTCATCGGGAGGTGGAGCGACGTTTTCATCGCTGCGGAGTCTCCCACAACTGCACCTGCGAAGACAAGAAGAATCCCAGCCAGTGTAGCTGCTGGAATTCAACGGCCCTGTTTTTGCGGTTGCTTTATTGTTGTTCTAGCTTCAATCGTTTAACCACTTTTTGTCTCTCGAACGTCTCTCTACGCCCCATGCAATTCGTTTTCCCTACCAATCTGAATCTCGGTCTCGAACAGGGTGAAGGCTTTCACCAGGAACTGCTGCGGGGGCTGACTCATAAGCTCAATAACCTACTGGCCGTGATCCAGGGCTTTAGCAGTCTGGTTCTGATGACGGACGATCTGGACCCAGGTGTCGCAGAGAACATGCAGCATATCCGCGAGGCCTCAGTAGGGGTGACGGCACTGAGCGAGCGCATCCGTGCGTCGGGCGGTTGCGCGAAGGTGAGCCTGCAACCGCTAAACCTGAATGACTATCTGAACGTCATGGGCAACAACTTGGCTGAGCCTTTCCAGAAGGTCGGCGTGGCGTTTGAATTTGACGTCCAGCCCGGCGTCCCCCCGATTTCGGTCGATCCATCAAAGCTGAAGGAGATCCTGGTGGAACTCCTGCGCAATGCGGCCGATGCCTGCGCCAAGACTCAAGGCAGGGCGATGCTTAAGGTCTGCGGGCCAGGCGTGATTACCCCCGAGTCTGAAAATCGTGTGGACATCCTGATCAGCAACACCGGCTCCCAGATCCCGCCGGAGAAGCTACAGGAAGTCTTCCGCCCCTTCCATGGCACCAAAAACAGCCAGCACCTGGGCCTGGGGCTCACGATCGTGGCCATGCTGTGCCACCAGATGAATCTCCAGGTCGGTGTCGCCTCTGAAAACAACACGACGACCTTCTGGCTGAGCTGCCCAGTGGCAGTCGGTTAACCCACTGGGGATGGCGCTCAGGTAATACGCCCAAAAAATCGGCGGCAGTACCCACCGCAGTGGATTTTTGCCAATAACGGCCATGATTGTCAGGATGGCCGTTCCCTTTTCTCAAAAATCCCTGACCCAGAGGGGAGAATTCCATTGACGCTGAGCGCCCAACTCCGTTAAATCATGGCTTCCCGAAAATAATTTTTCTTTTTCCCGATCTGAAGTTATGAGCGAACACGAAAATCAGCCCACTCCTCCCCCTCCTTCTTCCCCCAAGACCTCTGCGGTGCCGCTGAAGAAAGAAACCGTCCGCATCACCCTGCGTGCACGGCCAGGAGCAGGAACGACCCAGCCTCGGGAGGCCACCTCTCCGGTGAATCCAGCCACGGGCAGCGTGCCCAGCAGCACCACCTCTTCCGTCGTCCCCTCCGGTGCGCGCAAATCCACCGCGCCGATCCAGTTGCCCTCCGCGCCGCTGCCACCACCCGCGCCGAAGTCCATGACAGCGCCAGTGACGCTGCCTCCGGCTCCGATCCCACCTCCTGCGCGCAACACGACCCCCGTGGTTCCTGTCTCCGCCCCGTCTGCGGCTCCCTCAGCCCCTCCGGCCCCGTCCGCGTCAGCAGCACCGGCGGCTCCTCGCCCCCCTGGCGCACCCCCTGCTGCCCCACGCCCTCCGGTAGCTGTGGCACCCGGTGCCCCACGTCCAGTGGCCCCAGGTGCGCCGCGTGTCGAGACCGGCGCGACGACTGCCCCTCTCACCCCAGCACGCCCGCCGATGACGGCCCCACGTCCAGCAGTCCCCGGCGCAGGCACTGCCCCGATGGCAGGTGGTGCGACCTCCCAACTGCCCAAGGCGACGGTGAAGCTGCAGCAGACGCAGCCCCTGGCCCGCCCAGGCATCTCCGCCCCCTCCAGCGCGCCAATCAAGCGCAGCGCGGCGGATTCCCAGCAATTTTATGACGACGCCGAAGACCAGAGCAACCCAACCATGCTTGCAGGCTTCTGTACCGTGTTGGCCGTCGCTGTCATGGTGATCCAAATGTTCGCGGGCGATAAAGTCTCCACGGCGGATGGATCCGGCATCCAGGTTCCTGCTCATACCAAGGTCGAATGGGAATCCCAAGATCCTCTCACAGGTGTCTGGACCAACAAGTTCGACAAGGTCCTCCCAAGCGTCCCATAGTAACGTAATCCTAACTGTGATCGCATTGTCCCTCTAACTTTCCCCCTTTTTCACTCCTATGGCTTGGCTCGTCTTCCTCCTTTCCATCGTGCTCCTGCTCTTGAATGTGCTCGCCAAAAGTGGCGGCCTGCCTTTCTAAGATCTGGCCGATTTCGTTTCCTGCGAACGCAGCGCCCCCGTAGCGGGAGGCGCTGCTTTTTTTTGCGTCCGGTGCCCGTACAAACCCACCCTGTCGGGCTACGCATCGTTTTCCAGGTTGACGACCCGCCCCTGGCACATAGATAGCGCATTATGATCAAACTCACCGGTATCGCAGACGAAGCGGGCGCAGCGCTCGATGTTCAAATCAAAGCCCACCAGCAACTGGGCTGGGACTCCATCGAAGCCCGCGTGGTGGAACTCAACGGAGTCAAAGGCAACCTGCACGAGATCCCCGAGGACGTCTTTGAAAAGGTCTGTGAACAACTCACGGACAACCAGATGGCCGTCAGCGGCTTTGGATCGCTGATTGGCAATTGGGCCAAGAAGATCACCGATGATTTTTCCATCACCGAAGCCGAAATTAGCCGCGCCATCCCGCGGATGCAAAAGCTGGGTGCCAAGCTAATCCGAGTGATGAGCTACGCCGTCTGCAAGAACGAAGACGGCAGCGATGCAGAGGAGCAGTACGAGGCAGAGCGCTTCCGCCGGATGCGGGAGATCAACAAGCGCTTCAATGATGCCGGGCTGACCATGGTGCACGAGAACTGCATGAACTGGGGCGGCATGAGCGTGGACCACGTCCACCGGATCAACGAAGAAGTCCCTGGCATGAAGTGGGTCTTTGACACAGGCAATCCCGTGTTCATCCCAGACCGGAAGCACCCCGGTCAACGCCAAGATTCTTGGGACATGTATCAGGCTATCAAGCCAAACATGGTTCACGTCCACGTCAAAGACGGCCGCTGGCTGCCAGAAAAGAATGATGCAGAATACACCTATCCAGGCGAAGGTGCGGGACAAACGCAGCGCATCATCGCGGATCTCGTGAAGACGGGTTACGACGGTTACATCAGCATTGAGCCCCACGTGGCCGTCGTCTTCCACGGAGCCGGTGCCGCCGATGAGATGGACCCTGAGGCCAAAGCGCGGGAGCAATTCAACAGCTACATCAAGTACGGCAAGATGCTGGAAGCGATGCTCAAGGCCGAAGGCGCGACCCTGGGCTAAGATCCCCGCAGGTCTTCTGGGGGTGGGGGCGCAGGCCCCCGTCCGTCCCGCTGAATCGAACGCTAAAGCACCAGCGCGATTGCGCTCATCAGCAGCAGCGCCCCGATGAGGCGCCAGCGTAGCACCGTGCGGGGGAGGTGCTGCTCGTCATTGCCGAACCAGTGCCCGACCAACCAAACCATGGCGACGCTCCACAGCCCCCGGGAGCTGTAGGCGATGTTGGCAACGGTGGCCTTCCCGTAAATGGCAAAGGCGCAGATGAAGATCAGGGATTGAATCCCCAACAAGGCAGCACTGGGCACCAAGAGCCGCCATGCAGCGCCTGGCACCTGACGCAGCGGTGCACGGAACAGGGGAATCATCATCAGCGAAAAGACCGCACTGGCCCAGAACACGATAGGCAGGAAGCGCCCGACTCCCCAGGCCGGAGTCCATTTTTGCACCAGCACATCAAACAAGGCAAACGTCACCGCCCCTGCCCCACCCGCCAGAAGCGTAATGCCAAGATTGCGGGAGGGAGCAGCCTTGTCCTTGCGGTTCAGGCAGGTGACGGCCAGCACGCTGAGCACCGCCGCCCACCACATCTTGGCCGTGACGGGCTCCGTGAGCAGTAGGGTGGTGAAGAAGCCAACTAGCACCACCTTCAATCCGAACACCGGCACCGCCACGGAGACATCCCCCCGATCCAACGCCAGAAACTGAAAGGTCTGACCCATCGCCAGAAGGAAGCCAACCGCAATCGGTTGCCAGAGGAGCCCCATCGATGGAATCGTGCCGCCAAAGAACCACAGCGCGGAAAACACCAAGGCGACGATCTGATTGGTGACAAAAGCGATCCGCCAAACGCCGACACCGTAGCTACCGGCCCGCTTGACCATCAAGGCGCTGAAGGTGTAGATGACAGCCGAGATCAACGGCAAGACGACAACAGCGGTAGATGGAGACATGAAGGTGGATCATCAGTGAACGAAGATCGCCCGGGGTGCAAGCAAGGTTACGAGGAGGCTGTGCAGTCGTTTGCGAGCCACGCGGCACGTCGAAATGCTGGCGCATTCTGCTACGGGGTGTGCCACCGCAGACGAGTGACCGGTGTTTTGGAGACGACTTAGGAGATCGGGGCAGCTTGACGGAATTGCGACCGTCAGGGCTCCCACTCCACCGGACATGCGAGTCCGCATCCGTCGGGTGCATCAAGGCTGTCCTGCCAAGCCCACCATTGTGTTGGCATGAGGATCCACGCCTTTGCCTATCGCGGTGTTGGAGATCGCAGTGTGCCTGGCGGGATGTTTGCCATCCGCCAAGCTCCTGGGCTGCTGCGTCCGGCATTCTCACCAAGCTTTGACCCTTCGCGCAGCGTTCCTTCGTTTCACGCCAGCGTTGCCAATAGTAGCCTCGGATTCGCCTTCGTATCCAGCTTTCCAAACGGGCGACCGGCCTATGCGCGCCTATCCGGTAGTAGCCGCCCCATACTCTGAGCCACTGGTACCACTGGATGCCCCAACACTCAACCCTGATCCAGCTTTCTCCCTACGCCTTTCCGCAGAAGTTCCACCGCTGGCTCCTGGCGCTTTGCCCATCGCCGACCTGCTCGATGGGTTGCGCAGCGTCCCTGAGTCCCGCGCCAAGCGACAAGTTCTGCATCTCCTCGGCGATGTCCTGCTCACCGCACTTTTCGCCACCATTGCCGACTGTGATGAATTCATCAGCATGGGCATTTTCGCCCAGACTCAACTCGGCTGGCTGCGTCAATACGTGCCCCTCATCCTTGGTTCGCCCTCACACGACACCTTCGGCAACGTCTCCATGAAGATCAAACCCGCCGTCTTGCTGGCGATCCGTGCTTGGCTCCGTCGCTATGCATCCGGATCGCCAGCATTTTAGTTTGGTGTTTATCGCTTAGCCATGGATCATCCATCGCGTCTTCAAGGTCTCGGATGTTGGCCTGGGTCAGTTCGCTGGGGGGCATGGCCTATGACCAACTAAAGTTAATCATCCCAGCATTCTGCGAGCACTCTTTTTCACAATTCTTGATGACGCACGGCATACCAACCAGACCGGAAGCTACCTCGGCGAGAATTCCGCGAGATGGGAGTGAGACACCAAGTTCAGCCAACCTCAGCTCGTAGCTCGGACCGCATTTGCTGAGATTTTTAGACGGATCCAGCGTTTCACGCGGGCACATGCGTCACCTCATTGTCTTCCTTTCACTCGCCACGACGATCTTCGCAGCGACTCCCCAGAAGCCGAATCTCATCATCATTTTGTCGGATGATCATGGCTATACAGATCTCGGCATCCATGGCATCGATCCAAATGTACAGACCCCAGCGATGGACGCCCTAGCTGCAGGCGGCGCTTTGATGAAGTTTGGCTATTCAACGGCCCCTCAATGTGTGCCGTCGCGAGCAGGCCTAATGACGGGCCGGGTACAAAACACCTTTGGCCTGCGCGGTAATGGGGACAGTGATGAACCCATCCCATTGAACGTTCCGACCATCGCAGAAAGAATCAAAACGACGGGCGGATACCGCACGGGATTCGTTGGAAAATGGCACCTCGGAACCAACGAAAATGCACCGGGGCAGCGAGGCTTTGACGACTACGTGAATGGCCCAATGAGTCGCTACATCGCCAACTTTGATCTGGAAGGGAATCCGATCCCAGAGACAAGCTACACTATCCAATCCAACCGAGTCGAATACCAAGGCAGGGCTGCCGCAGCCTTCATTGAAAAGAATCATCAGCAACCCTTCTTCCTCTATCTCGGGCTTTATGGCCCACATCTGCCCCGCATCAGCAAAGATGATCCGTATTACACAGGCTTCCCCGCCATCAAGACTTCACATTCCACCCCAGAGCTTGATGACATTCGCCGACAAGGCCTCGCGCTGGTAAAGGCCGTCGATGGGGCAGTGGATCGAGTCATGAAGAAGCTGCGGGAGCACGGCCTGGAAGAGAACACCATCGTGTTTTTTGCGGGCGACAATGGCGCACAGCCAAAATACTTCTCCACCTTGATGGGCGCGGAAACACTCGCCAAATGGGATGGCTCCGAAAATGTGCCACTTCGCGGTGAAAAGGGTTCGTTATGGGAGGGCGGCATCAAAGTGCCCATGTGGGTTCACTGGAAGGGGCATATCCCAGCTGGACAGGTCATCCAACAATCGGTCAGCACGCTCGACTTCACCGCAACAGCTCTGAAACTCGCCGGAGGCGAAATCCCGCCAGAGTTTGACGGAGTGGACCTGATGCCGTTGCTGACCCAAAACACGGCCCAGATCACCCGCAGTAAAGATCTCTTTTGGGATTGGGGGGATGGTATCGCCCTGCAACGCGATGGATGGAAGATCCATCGATACGGCAAGAAGTTGGCCCTGTTTCACATCGAAACGGATCCCAATGAGTTGTTTGACCTCCAGCGGCAGCAGCCAGAAAAATTTGCGGAGCTGCAAAGCGCCCTCATGGCCCGCTACAATGCTTTGCCAGAGAATGGTAGATCACCGCTCAGAGGTGTCGGCAAGGGCGTGAATGAGAACATTTACGTCAACGGCGCACCCGCAAACACGCCGAGTGACCCTCGCTACATTTACCCTTATCACGACGGAAGAGCCACAGCCTATCCCGCCCCGCTCAAGCGGTTACCCAAACCCTAGAGCAGGGGCACGATGAGGATCACGGTTTTGGCTTCAAGAAAAGAACTTCCGCCCGCTCGATCCAACCCTTCCGTAGATCCATGCGGAACCAGCCATCGCTGTTCTTTTTGTTGATGCGGCAGCCACTACGCGCGCCAAACTCCTTCAGATCATACTGTGCCCAAGTCTTGCCTTTGTCCGACGACCAAATGATGCCGCAGCCGTACGGAGACGCAGGGGCGCAATGGGTCGCGACGAATACCCCGTCCTGATGGAGCATATTTGCCGACTCATAGCCGGGATTGAACAGCAGCGTGTGCTTGGACTTATCGGTGACCTCCGCCGGGTCCGCCATGAAGATGCCACGATCATATCGATCCGCGATGGCCAGGCCGTTGGCATCGGCGATCCAATACATCTTCCCATCAATGAAGTTGAATCCTCCGCACTTGAATCGGGAGTTTGAATTGACGCTGATGAGTGGCTGCCAATCCCATTTATCTGCGGCCAAGTCATACGTGCCACGAAGCCAATGGACCTCGTTGCCGTAGTCACGATCAATGTCGCCCGTGCAGGCATAGAACGCGTTCTCAGCTGGGTTGTAGGCGATGTTGTGGATATGACGAGCGATGAGCTTGTTACCTGGATCCCCGAGCAAAGGCGCATCCGTAGGCGCACCCTTTTGCTGAAACTTCGGATTTTGACCAAAGGAGTAGGCCACCTTCACCGTCTGGCCTTGGTCCGTCGAATAGTAGATGTTCACCGGGACCGCTCCGCCCAACACATTGCAGTAGTTCCCCCACACCAGCATTTCCTCGCCCTTGACGTCAAAGCAGTGCTCGCCATCGAGCGAATGAAAATACCAACCCGGTGCTTTTGGATCGACAGGAGAATGCGGGCGGTACTCACTACCATCTGGGCGTTTCACAATGATCTCCCGATGCGTTTTGAGATTGTCCGTGCTGAGGAAGAGGCGCTCCCGAGTCGCGAAGAGCACGTTTCCGTTCTTCAAGATCACGCTGAAGGTTATGTCCTGCGCTTCAGCAAACTCCGCCCGATGAGGCCACGTCTTACCGTTGTCCTCGGAAAGCAGGATCTGCGTTTCTTTGAAGGCAAAGGCCTTGTTGTCACGTTGCGTATCGATATACGGCTCATCAGCGGAGGGCATCCGATACCAGAAGTGCTCGTTCTCCCCCTCACCTGCGGCAGCAAAAAGATTCGGGCAGAATCCGCCCGCCAAAGCGGTGCCCGCAGCAAGGGAACGGCGGAGGAACTGGCGACGATTGACAGGGAGGGAAGTATTCATGTGGAGAAGCCTAGTACGCAACCATCGCGCCGCTTTCATCTGCACAGCCCACAACCGCATTTGAAAACCAGCGATCCCGGCCCACTCCAAAGCATCATTTGCCAAGCCAATGCAACACCCATTCAGGAGGACGCGGATCCAGCCCTGTGCCGAAATAGAAGCCACACAGATGGAAGAAGAGCGGCGCCGCAAAGCACAAGGAATCAATCCGGTCCATAAACCCACCATGCCCAGCAATGGTATCGCCCCAGTCTTTCGCCCCAAGGTCCCGTTTAATGGCAGACATCACGAGACCACCGAAGAAGCCAGCAGCGCAAATCAAGAGCGCCATCATTCCTGCTTGGAGCGGAGTAAACGGAGTCGCCCACCAGAGGCAGGAGCTTACCAGCACCGTGGTGCCAATACCGCCGACAGTGCCCTCCCAAGTCTTGCTGGGGCTGACATTCGGCGCGACTGGGCGGCGTCCACATGTCTTGCCCCAGACATACTGCAACACATCACTGAGTTGCACAGTGAGCACAAAGAAGAACAGCAGCTTGGCATTTTGACCTTCGTAACCCTTGATTGGGAGTGCAAGAATCATCGGCATGTGGCTCACGGCATACACACAGACAAGCAATGCCCATTGGATCTTTGCGGTACTGGCAAGAAAGTTCCGAGTCTCGCCGCTAAGCACTCGGCGAAAAGGGATAAACGCGAACGCATACACCGGAATGAAAATGGTAAAAAGCCCATACCAGCGAATCCCAACGAGAAAATAGTGCAAGGGAGTGATGACAAAGAAGGCCCAGAAAAGCACCTCGTGATCGGCGCGCTCAGTGCGATTCAGCGTGATAAATTCACGCATGGCCAAAAAAGATAGGCAGCCAAAGAGCACGGTAGTGAAGAGAGAGCCCAGCACGAGTGTGGTGCCAAATACCGCAGCCATGACCCACCATGAACGGGTTCTGGCATTCAAATTTTCGACGGTAGCGCGCGCCTTGTCCGTGGTCACGCGGCGCGCCATTACAGCGCCAATGACGGACGCTATGACGAGAATGGCGAGGACCGTGCTGCCGAGATAAACGATGTCGTGATCCATGAAGTTACTGTGTCGGATGCTGGTCGTTGAGTAGGATTGAACGGGCGCGACTCAGGAAGTCAGGCTTGCTCTCGCCATCGATCAGCCGGATGGGAGCGCGAAAATGTGCCTGGGCGATTAGCGGCACAAAGGCATACGTCCCTTTGGGCATCAGGCGATTGAGATTCTCTAACAACACCGGGACGAGCGGGATCTCTGGGCGACTACGGGCAATGTGATAGAGGCCGGCCTTGAACTCCCCCACCTCACCATCCCCACGGCGAGTTCCTTCGGGAAAAATGAGCACGCTTCGCCCGCGATCCAGGCAATCAATGAGTGGCGTGATGGGATTGTTGTCCCGTGTGATGTGGAGGCGCTCGATGAGAACGGATTGGAAGAGCTGGGTGGCAATCCACTGCCGGAGTTTTGTTTTGCTCCAGTAGTCGTGTGCCGCCGCAGGCGAAGTCCTTTCTCGAAGCTCTGTGGGAAGAGCTGCCCAGGCGACAGCGAAATCGAGATGGCTGGAATGATTGGCAAAGAACACCGCCGGGCCGTCACCATGCGGTGATTCATGCAACCGGCGAACCCCCGTTAAGAGTCGTAAAGCTACAGCGAGAATGCGACGAGTCATGGCACCTTGTGGGTTTGACGCTGATGAAGCGCAACAGAAAGCGCAGCCAAGCGTCGCAAAACGGTGATCGCGATTCCGACCACCATGACGCCAAGCGCCCAGGTGAGCACAGGCCAACCAATATCGGCAAACCTCAGCACCGCAACCGCAAGACACGCGAAGGTGGCCAATGCCATGCGCTGGGGCTTAGCCATAGGACCTCGGAAGTCGTGTTTGCCAATGAGGGTGGCACCATGCATGCGCACGCAGGCTGTCATGAGCGCTCCGCAGGCAGCAATCCAACCCAGTGCAATGGCGACCAAACTTCCCTGTGCGTAACCCATCGCCGCGAGAATAACGACATCTGAGACGCGATCAGGGAACTCGTTGAAGAGGTCGCCATTGTGGGTTTTGAGGCCACCCTCGACTGCAAGCATCCCATCCATCAAGTTGCACACAAGCCGCATCTGGATGAACGTCGCAGCCAACAACCAAGCGACCAATCCGCCAACCAATGGCACTCCGAAGAGCATACTGCCTGCACTGGCGATGGCGAACAAGGAACTGGCAACGGACACTTGATTGGGAGTAACCCCCAGTCGTAGAAGCCCTCGTGAAAGCCCTGTAGCCCATTGAGTAGAGCGCGATTTCAATGGACGTCGTGCAGATAGGTCAATCATGACAATGGTCGCTAAATGGATCAGAAGCTCTGTCTTGAGTTTGGGCAGAAATCATTGGAGGTCATACAGATTTGCCTTCGCTGCCCCCCGCCGCGCTCAGCAATTCGTGGACATTCGGGTGGTGTCGCTGGCCAATGAATACGTCCACTTACCGATCTCCGTCAAGCATCTCCAGAAAGAACTACGGAATCTCCATCCCCAGGTTCCTGGAAGGCAGTGTAGCCGTCATGGGCTGTGGGTATTACCACCTTTTGCATCGAATTGTTTCCGTCATTAACGTGCGGACTGGACGAGGCAGGAAGTCTCAGTAGGATCGGCTCATGAATCAAAACTGGACAGGAAAAGTTGTGATCGTCACGGGAGGCGGTGGCGGTATGGGGCAGGCGGCAGCAAAGCGTTTCGCCGAGGCCGGGGCGCGGACTTTTGTGTTCGGACGCACCTTGGAGTCGCTCCAGGAATCAGCGGGCCTTTCCCCGAACATCACGCCCATCGTGTGCGATGTCGCTGACACGGCGAGCATTGCGACCGCGATGGAGAAGGTGCTGGAGGTCGGCACACCGGATGTGCTAATTCACACTGCGGGCATCAATACGCCGGACCGCTTTATGGCGCACGCTGATCCCGCGCGAGTGGCCACGGAGGAAGCTTGGAAGAAGGTGATGGAGATCAATGTGATGGGCGTGGTAAACATGATCCAGGCGGTTTGTGCCCCGATGGCAGCCAAAGGGTGCGGTAAGATCGTAGTGGTCTCTTCCACTGCGGGGCACGGCTATGACTCCTATGCGGGAGTGCCGTACACGGCCAGTAAGTGGGCAGTTCATGGCCTGCTCTTTACCGCACGCATGCAATTGAACGCCCAAGGAATCGTCCTCTCAGAATACGCACCGGGCGAGGCGAACACCCCGATTGTGAACAAGCGCCCAGTGCTGCCGACGCCAGAACATCGCAGCGCGATGATCCAGACCGAAGATTGTGCGGAGACTCTGTTCTTCATCGCGAATCAGGCACACAGCATGAGCGTGATCCAACTTCCCGCCTATCAACCCTTCGGCGGAATGCCGCCGCCAATCACTGCCCCTTGGTTGGCGGGATTGCAGATCGGCGGGAAGTGATGGCTCGGGTGAGCTCTAGGCGAGGAGTTCTTTGACGACGTTGCCGTGAACGTCGGTAAGACGGAAATCGCGACCAGAGTAGCGGAAGGTGAGTCGCTTATGATCAAGCCCGAAGAGGTGAAGGATGGTCGCGTGCAGATCGTGAACGTGTACGGCGTCTGAAGCAACTCCGAGCCCGAACTCGTCGGTGATGCCGTGGGTGTGGCCACCTTTTACGGCACCGCCTGCCAGCCAAATCGTAAAGCCATCGACGTGATGGTCTCGGCCAAAGACGGCAGGTTTATCGCTACTGCCTTGATAGGTCGAGGTACGGCCCATTTCGCCGCCCCAGATGACGAGGGTGTCTTCCCAGAGCCCGCGTTCTTTGAGATCGCTCAATAGAGCCGCAATTGGCTGATCTGCCTCCTCGCAGAGCTTCTTGTGATTCTTGACGAGCCCACTGTGACTATCCCAGGGCTGTCCGGTACCGTGGTAGCACTGGATGTAGCGCACGCCGCGTTCAGCCAAGCGCCGGGCCAAGAGGATGTTATTGCCGACGGGCGTGTCCCCATAGGCTGCGCGTGTGGCTTCGCTTTCGTCCTTGAGGTCAAAGGCATCGGTGGCGGAACTCTGCATGCGAAACGCCAACTCCATGGATTGAATGCGGGTCTCTAGGCGTGCATCGCCGGGATGATTACGCAGATGACGTTCATTCAGAGATCGCATGAGCCCGAGCTGCGCGCGTTGATTGCCCGATAAAATATCATTCCGCGTGAGGTCTGGGATGAGCTGGCCGCGCCCAGCGGTCTCGATATGGGTGCCCTGATACATGCCCGGCAAAAAGGAACTCGTCCAATTTTTTGACTGCGCTGTCGGCAACCCCGACGGCATCAAAACGATGTATCCTGGAAGATCAGCACTCTCAGAACCGAGCCCATACAAGATCCAAGAGCCGATGCTCGGCCGCTCCAAGACCGTGTGCCCGCAGTTCATCATCAGTAAGCCTGGTGAGTGATTGGCGATATCACTCGTCATCGAGCGAACGACACAGAGACTATCCGCGTGCTTGGCGACATTGGGGAAAAGCTCGCTGACCTCCAACCCTGACTGGCCGTGCTGCTGGAACTTGAACGGTGAGGCAAAGATGTTCCCGACACGCGCCTTTTGCACGGATTGCAGCCTCTCTTTGATGGAATCCGGTAGCGGTTTACCATCCAGTTTGGTGAGCTCTGGCTTAGGATCAAAGGTATCGATCTGAGATGGCCCACCATTCATGAAAAGGTGAATGACCCGCTTAATTTTGGCCGGGAAATGCGGTTGCTTTACAGCCAATGGATTGGAATCGGCAATGTCATCTGCCGCCCGCAAAAGGTCTGACGCGGCAAGCGCCCCAAGACCGAAGCCTGAATACTGAAGAAATTGACGACGGGGAATCATGGCGATGAGGGTGTCCTTCTCCGCCTTGTAACGGTGGGATGGCCGCCCGTCTTCCGTTAAATTCAAGGACCGACTCTCGGACCGACGCTGGAGATCACCCCATCTGCCCAGTCACATACCTTGATGTCTCCGGTGCCTTGGGCGTTTGGAAGAGATCCAGCGTGGGTCGATACTCGATCAATTTGCCAAGCAGAAAAAATGCAGTGTCATCAGCAACGCGGCGTGCCTGCTCCATATTGTGCGTCACAATAATGATGGTGTAGCGCTGCCGGAGCTCAAGAATCAGTTCCTCCACACGAGCGGTCGCGACAGGATCGAGCGCGCTGCAGGGTTCATCCATGAGGACGATGTGCGGCTCAACCGCGAGTGTTCGGGCGATGCAAAGGCGCTGCTGCTGGCCACCCGACATTCCCATGGCACTCTCTTTGAGGCGGTCTTTGACTTCGTCCCAAAGGGCGGCACCGCGCAGGCTCTTCTCGACAGCCTCCGCAAGGACGCTTTGGCGTTTTTCACCACCGATCCGCAGACCGTAGGCGACGTTGTCAAAGATCGATCCAGGGAATGGATTGGACTTTTGGAAAACCATGCCAACCCGACGGCGGAGGGCCGTCACATCCAGTGTCGGTTCCTGCACATCGATCCCTTCCACGAGTAATCGCCCGGCATTGATGCCAGCACCGGGCACCATGTCATTCATTCGATTGATGCATCGAAGGACCGTTGATTTCCCGCACCCAGAGGGGCCGATGAAGGCGGTGACCTGCCGAGCAGGGATGTTGAGCGTGACGTCGTGGACCACCTGCTTCGTTGCGTAACTGAAGCAGAGATCTTGAAACTGCACGGGGTAGTCCGCCGCAGTTGCGGTAGCAGCCGAATGATGGGCGTGGAGAGTGGACATGAGGCTCAACTAAATTTCCCAGAGATGTAGCGCTCCGTCTGTTTCTCTTTCGGATTTTGAAACATCTCCATCGTATCCGCATACTCGACAAGCTTGCCCATGTACATGAAGCCCGTGCGGTCAGAGCAGCGGCGCGCCTGCTGCATGTTGTGCGTGACGATCACGATGGTGAACTCTTGCTTTAATTGCAGCATGAGTTCTTCAATCTTCAGAGTAGCGATGGGGTCCAAAGCGGCACATGGCTCATCCATGAGCAATATCTGTGGGCGATTGGCGATCGCACGGGCGATGCACAGGCGCTGCTGCTGACCGCCGGAAAGGCCATAGGCACTGGTGTGGAGACGATCCTTCACCTCATCCCAGAGAGCCGCAGAGCGCAGGGTGCGTTCGGCGATTTCATCCAATTCACTGCGTTTATTGCGGCCCGCGACCCGGAGACTAAAGACCACGTTTTCATAGATGCTTTTGGGGAAGGGATTGTACTTCTGGAAGACCATTCCCACGCGTTTGCGCAGGGAGATAACCTCCACGTCCGGGTCGTAGAGGCTGGCCCCATCCAGGCGGATATCCCCTTCGTGACTAACACCATCGATGAGATCATTGAGGCGGTTCAGATTGCGCAGCAGCGTTGATTTCCCACAACCAGATGGCCCGATCAGCGCCGTGATCTCGCGCTCTGGGATGTCCATGCAGATATCAAAGAGCGCCTTCTTCTCACCATAGAAAAAGGAGAAGTGGTCCACCTCGATCATGCGCGGATTGGTCAATGCATGACCCACTGGGGCGATGGAGGGAGGCTCAGAAAGTGCTGACTGCATACTTTTTGCGCAGGTGGTTACGGAGACTGATCGCCGCCACATTCATGGCCACTACCAGCAGGATGAGAAGGAGAGTCGTCGCAAAGACCATGGGCTTGGCCGCCTCCGAATCAGGGGATTGAAAGCCCAGGTCATAGATGTGAAAACCGAGGTGCATGAACTTCCGCTCTGCATGAATAAATGGAGCTGTGAGATCCAGCGGCAGCGAGGGTGCCAGTTTCACCACACCCACGAGCATCAGCGGTGCAACCTCCCCTGCCCCACGTGCCATTGCCAAAACAACGCCCGTCAGGATACCCGGCAGAGCGCTTGGGAGCACGATGCGCTGGATCGATTGCCATTTGGATGCACCACAGGCCATCGCGGCCTCCCGCACCCCGCGAGGAACAGCCACCAACGCCTCCTCTGTAGCGACGATGACGACCGGCAATGCCAGCAGGGCGAGCGTGAGCGACGCCCACAAAATGCCACCCGTCCCAAAGGTGGGTGTTGGTAGCGTATCACTGAAAAACCAGCGATCCAGGCTGCCACCAACCGAATAAACGAAGAAACCGAGACCGAACACCCCAAACACGATGGAGGGTACACCGGCGAGGTTATTGACTGAAATCCGCACCATCTGCACCAGCAGCCCTTGGCGTGCGTATTCGCGCAGATAGATTGCCGCGATGACACCCAGCGGCGTGACGATAACGCTCATCAAAAGCGTCATGACAAAAGTGCCGAAAATGGCCGGAAAGATGCCCCCTTCCGTATTGGCCTCACGCGGCGCGCCGCTGAGGAAGTCCCAACCGTTGTGCAGAAAGACGCCAAATTTTTCCCACCAACTCATGGCGTTGGGATGCTCCACCCGCAATAGATCGCCAATCGGTTGCTGCCGCACTGTCCCGTCTGCAAGCTTGTAGTTCAGAACGTCCGCTGTCATCTGCTTGCGCAGTTCACCGGCCTTTCCTGCCAGGATTTCATACTCCTTTTGCACCTCGGCCCGGGTGGCATCCAACTCTGCGAGCAGCTTTGGGTCATTGGCCGCCATCGCTTTGCGGCGATCGATTTCGATCTTGCGCACACGATCATTGATTGCACCAATCTGATCTGCCTCGATCTGCCGGATTTCTTCGCGACGCGCATTGCCGCTGGCAATGGTGGCGCGGAGTTTCTCGATGAAACTGGGTGCGGAGGCCAGCAGTTCGCTGCCGTCTGCCAGCTTCAGTGAGATGGGATAAAAGATGGAGTCCCCATACTCCATGCGCTCCGCGACCATGATCTCTTTTGGCAGACGCTGATCGGCGATAGCCTGGGCATCGACAAAGCGAAAGGCGCTGCCGGTGGCGTCCTTATTGCCTGTGAAGAAGAGCCACTCATGGTGAATGGTCGCGTCAGGGGAGAGGTCGCGCTTGATTTGCTCCTTGCGGATTTCCCCCGCGATGGTTTGGACCTGACCGGACGCATCTTTGACATCAAGCTCCAGCACCTGACGTGGCCAAAACACCGAGACACCCTCAACGATAATCAGCGAGAGCAAGCCAATAACCATCAGCAGGCCCAGCGTCAGCCCCATGGCACAGAACCACACCTTCGGCTCTCCCAAGAGCGAGTGTGCACGCCCTTTGGCTGGGACGGTCGGTGTGGGAGTTGGGGCGGGATCGGTCATACAAACTTGAAGCGCTCGCGGAGACGTTGGCGGAGGATTTCAGCAAAGGTATTGAGGACAAAGGTCAGCGCAAAGAGCACGACCGCGCCAAGAAAGAGCGCGCGGTAATGCGTGGAGTGGACGGCAGCCTCCGGCAATTCCACGGCGATGTTTGCCGAAAGAGTTCGCATCCCACTGAAGATGTTCAGATCCATCACGGGCGTATTTCCGGTGGCCATGACCACAATCATGGTTTCCCCAACTGCCCGGCCAAAGGCCACCATCAGTGCGGAGAAGATACCAGCGGAGGCAACCGGTAGCACCACCGTGCGCACCATCTGCCAGCGCGACGCACCGAGCGCCAGGGAGGCGGCCTTGATCTGTGTGGGTACGTTACTGAGCGCATCCTCGGTGATCGTAAACAGGATCGGGATCACAGCAAAGCCCATCATGAAACCGACGACGAGTGAGTTACGCTGATCAAAGTCCGTGACAAAAACATCTCCCAGCCACCGAATCAACGACCAGTCTGACGTCCGCAACGACTGTCCGATCTGCGGCCACCAGAGTCTGAAATCGGCGATTGTGCCACCTGTCGCAGGGTCCTTCACCGCAAAGGCCCAGCTCTCAAGCCAGGGGCCGAGACTCCATGCGGCCCAGGTCAGCAAGGCCACCGGTAGTAGCAGCACCCAGAACTCGCTACCTGGCCGGACCTTGGACCGCGTCGTCACAGGCAATTTCGTGAACACCCAACCCACGGCCATAGCACCGAGCGGCAGGGCCAGACCACTGAGCAGCAGCGAAGGAACCTTATCTTCAATCAACGGTGCCAACCACAGCCCGGCCAAAAAACCCAGCACTACCGAAGGCAGGGATGCCATGATCTCCATGACAGGCTTGACGATGGACTTGATGTTCGGCGGCAAGAAACAGGAGGTGTAAATGGCGGCCAGCAGCGCAATCGGGACCGCAAACAGCAGCGCAAAAAACGTGCCTTTCAATGAACCGATGATCAGCGGTGTGAGGGATAGCTTTGGCTCAAAATCATCCGTTCCGCCCGTGGATTGCCAGACATACCCGGGCTGATCCGCACCTTCATACCACAGCTTTCCAAAAAAGGCCTTCATGCCCGCCTCTGGGTGGGGATCGTCGAGCTTCCAGCGATGCAGGCCGCCCTTGTCGTCGAGAAAGAGAATGTGCTCCGACTTTGCATCCATCACTGCCATGGCCACCGTGAAGGGTAACTGCCCCTCCCAGCGGACGGTTTCAGTGGTGGAATATCGCAGCGAGGCAAAATCGGCCCGCCCCGTCAGGAAGGTCTTATTGCGCTGACTCGCCGCGTAAAATGTCGCCCCGCCCGTGAGCGGCGGAAACTCTTTGATCTTACCATAGCGCCGCACGGTTTCGCCCCCCGGCGTTGCTGTCGCAGTCACTGACTGGTTGTATAGGCTCCACACCTCCTGCTTACCCGTAGCGCCACAGACGACGACGGAGACATCTCCAAACACATAGGCCAGGGTACTCAGTGTCGGGTCGGCTTCCCCGACAAAGGGTTGAAAGGTCTGGCGCAGTTCCTTGGAGGTGCCGTTCGCAAAATAAAAGTAATACACCCTACCTTGATCATCCGCGACCAGCAGAGCATCGCCAACGGCAGAGGCCAAAAGGCGGACAGGATGCCCCTGCAGATCTCCCGTGAGATCAAAGCGCCCCACCACGGCAGGTTTCCCCGCTCCCATGAGGCTGCGCTTTTGGCGGATGCAGAGCGCGTGAACCTCCGTGCGTCCATCCACCTCCTGAATGGCGGCCAGCACTTTTGCCGCCCCTCCATCGCCGAAAGAGACGTCTTTGAGCGGTTTCCCTGGCTGACCGATGGCCTCGAAAGACTCGACCTTCACCGAGGGGGTGACGATTTGCCCCACTCCGCCTGCGCCCGTGGCGCTCGTGTAGGTGACCTTAAACGATCCCAGACGTCCGTCTGCGGTGCCCAGGATGACACGATTCTGTTTCCCATCAATCTGGGCTGTGGAGATGACCGCATCCGCAGGGAGGTCAACCGGGAGTGTCTCGATGCGCCCATTCTCCGAAAGATCCGCCAGCGTGATCTCGGTGCCGCCCCGGTAGATGAAGGGTTTTTGCGCCCACTCATCCACCCCCATCAGCGTGATCGGCGTCGCTGCGGCTCCCGCCCCGCCGGAGGATATCGCAGCCTCTGACTCCTGCCGGAATCGGGCGGGCTCGAATAGCGGAATGACCTCTGCGAGGATGAAGACAAAGATCCCCAGCACTGCGATGATGATCCCCAACCCGCCGGCACGGATCAACCAAGTCATTAACTGGTCCAGTCGCACGGTCGCCCTGGAGGCGATGAACCTCTCTGGAACGCTGCGTTTTGGTGGATCTTCTGGCATCAATAGAAAGGTGGAACTTACAGCAGAGCCGTCTCCCCCATGAAAAGAAGTTGAGCGGGCCTGAATCCAAGCCCGCTCGCCTCAAATCGTCAAGCTGTGATCGGCAAAAGCACGAAAACAGTTTGTCACAATCTTTTTGCTTATTTCAACAACTCCAGTGCTTCGGTAGCGATTTCTGGAGGGACGGGGAAGTAGCCGTCCTTGACGACAATCTGCTGACCCGCCTTCGAAAGAACAAACCGCACAAACTCCGCCGTCAGAGGATCGACCGCCGTGCCTGGCTTTTTGTTGATATAGACGAAGAGGAAACGAGCCATCGGATAGCTGCCGTCGAGGCAGTTCTCATAAGTGGCCTCTGCGAAGCTGCCAGCCTCCGTACCAAGGGGCACCGCCCGGACGCCTGCAGTTGCGTAGCCGATCCCAGAATAGCCGATGCCGTAGATGTCGGAAGAGACGCCCTGAACCACTGCGGAGGAGCCAGGCTGCTCTTTTACCGTCGGCTTAAAGTCGCCCTTGGCCAGCGCGTGCTCTTTAAAGAAGCCGTAGGTGCCGGAGGCGGAATTGCGACCGTACAAAGAGATGCTGCGTCCAGCCCAGTCGGCGAGGCCCAGTTGATCCCATGTGGTGATGTCCTGCCCGCCAGACTTACGGGTGGAGGAGAAGATGCTGTCCACTTGTTGCATCGTCAGTCCCTTGATTGGGCTGTCTTTGTGGGCGAAAACGGCCAAGGCATCAATGGCCACTTTGATTTCCACAGGCTTGTAGCCGAACTTCTTTTCAAAGGCGTCAATTTCTTCCTGCTTCATGGAGCGGCTCATCGGGCCGAGCTGGGCCGTACCCTCAATGAGAGCAGGCGGGGCGGTGGCAGAGCCCTTGCCCTCAATCTGGATGTTCACATTTGGGTAAGCTGCCTTAAAGGACTCCGCCCACAGGGTCATGAGGTTGTTCAAGGTGTCCGAACCGATGGAATTGAGGTTACCGCCGACGCCGGATACGGTCTTGTATTCAGGGATGGCTGCATCCACTTCGACAGGGGCACTGCTAGCATTGCCAGCAACTGCTGCTGCGGCGAGCGCGATCATAGCAAGCACCGATTGGCGACCCTTTGTGGGAGTGGAGGCGAGGGTGAGAGAAGTCATGGGGTTGAGTTTCATGAGGGAAGGGACGCTAGGTCTGTAGTTTTGTTGGTTGGGAAGCGTGACTGCCAGTTGGTTGTAGCGCTGGCGTGTTGGTTGATCAAAATGCGAACGGTGAAGATTTGGTCACAAAAGCACTTTTTGGTGCCATTTTGGTGACTCAAACAGCCTCAATTTGGACCGTTAGCAGCGGATTGTATGTGACAGTTCTGTTTCGGTGAGGAGTGGCGTGTGTCGAACCAATCGCGAAGGCATTTGTCACAATGCTGACGGACACACTCGATTGCATGCCGAGAGGAGAGGCACTGTGCAGACGATTGGGATCAGATGAAACCATGATTTATTCTGGGGCGGCTTGAGGTGACTCATCAGCCATAGCCTAAAGTGCCAGAGGCCATCCACTGACCTCTTGTGACACTTTTGTCACATTTGACGCACACCCGTCACACACCATGTCAATAGGGTGGCAGGCAATCTTTGTGTAACACTCCGGTCGCCACCCACGCCATCACGGATCCCGGGCCAGCTTGCGCGCCTGCTCCTGCCACTTGTCCCGATGAATGCGATTCTTGAAGGCCAGCAGTTCCGAAAACGCAGCCACATCCTCGTCTGACCATGAGGCGATTTGCCGATACGTCCGCACCCCAAAGGCGTGGAGTTTCTTGTTCAACACTGCCTTCACCCCTTTAATCTTCGTCAAATCATCCTCCGCGCCACCGACCTCGCTGAGCAATTGCAGCGTGTGGCGGAGCGCCCGGTCCTGGTTCTCCAGTGCCGCCAACTCCCCATCCAGACCAGCGAGGCGCTGCTCCGCCTCCCGCAATTTCATGGCCGCAGCACCGCGTCTGGCCATGTCGTGCTTATCGATCGCAATTTCTTGCTCTACGGTCATATCGGCGCGTTGCTTTTTCAGCGCGCCTTGCTCATTCCTCACCCGGCTCAACTCCTTACCCAGGGCTTCGAGGCGTGCAGCCGCCTCAGGCGGCACGTCGCTGGAGGGTGAAGGGAGGGCTTCTTGGGGGGCGGACTGCGAGAGGGTCTCCGTCTCAGCAGGGGCAGGCTTTGCCCAAAGATTCCGCGACTCCACGTGGGGGGCCGGAGCAGGAACGGGGGCAGGAACCTCGCTCGGCTGCTCCTGGGCGGCGAGATCTCGCAGCCGATTCAGTTCCACACGGGTGTACTTCAAATCGTCCCGTAGGCGCATCAATTCGCGCTCGAGATTACGCCGATGCCCTTGGGCATCATCGAGCTCTGTCCGCAGGCGCTCGATATCGTCCGGCGCGCTATCAACCAGCATCTGAGGGGGCGAGACGGGAGCGCTGACCGGAATCAGCGGAGACTCTTCTCCAGGCTCACTCGTTGCGAAGTCCGCCTCGGATGGTGGCGCAGCCGCGATGGCGGGCGTACCACGCCATCGCCAGCCGAGGTAAAAAAACACCAGACCTGCTACGAGAAGCAGCAGCGCCATTTCCATTGCAAGCCAGATCAGTGGGTTCATTCGTCGTTTGGTTTCGCTTCCGATGCTTTTGCCTTCAGTTCTGCGGTCCGCCAGGCGCGCATCCGCTCGATGACACCCTCCAGCGACTCCACCACCGCCCCAGCCGACATATCGGGAGGGATCAAATCTGAGCGGACCACCCCGCCAGGCTCTAGGAACTCCAAGGTCACCGGCACTGACCGCCATTCCTCCCCCGGTCGCGCAAACGCCACCAGCCAGGATTCCCCCAGACCCGGCGGGCGCGGTAGGCTGCGCACCGTGTGAAAAACGGCCCCCGCGTTCCCTGTGCTGCCGTCCACCCTGACGCGATCTTCCACCACCCAGCCAGCCGAGTACACGCGGCGAACTGCGGCCACCACCTGCGCACGGACAGCTTCCTCCGCGACGGTGCCGCCCACGACGGCCTTCCCATCAAACAATGCTAAGGTCAAAAAAGGCACGGGGGCCGGTGCCGGGAAATCTGGAAACGCCGCCGCGTCCCCCTGCAACCAATCGATCAGCGCAGCACTATCAGGCTGCACCATGGCAGCAGTCACGCCCTTGGGCAGTGCCCCTTCCCAGGGCTTAGCGTCCCGAGCCACCTCCCAATTGGTCGGCACCCACCCCTGCCCTGCGATGCCGAAGGCGAATGTCTTGCCCTGCACGGCGTGCTGGGCCAAAAAATCCTCTGACAAGACCCCGAAACCGCCCGATGGCCGACGCCCCTCATCCACCCGAATTTCGTCCATAATCCGGCGATCTGGAAATCCCGCCAGCGCCCCAGCAAGCAGCGCATTTTTCACCTGGCGGGAGCCCACCGCCCCGCGCAGCATCAACTTATCCCCTCGGGCAGCGAGAAAGACATGACCGGGAGGCAACGCCGCCAGCCGCTCCCTTTCCCGGCGGGCGGCGACTGCGTTTTGGAAGGCGACACGCGTCGCGACGATCTCCGCCTGAAGAGCCTGCCCCCAGTCGGCCTCCGATAACCCCAGTTCTACAATTCTGGCCTTCACCGCAGCCTCAGACGTGCTGAGGTCCACCCGTTGCCAAGCCTGGCCCAATCGGGCGACCCACAAACCACCGTCTCCAGAGACCCGATCTGCCTCGCGTTTCAGGCCTTCCAGCGTCAGGTTCAGGTCGCTCGTCTCGTCAAACCGATCCGAATCGACCGACACATGGGTCTTGATCTTCCCGCCACCTGAGCGCCACCGGTCTTGCGCCAGCGATTCCCAGGCTGATGCTTCCGAATCAGTCGCCGCAATACTGATCAGCGTGGCATCCCGCCCTCGGACACTGAGCACCGCCCAGCCTGACGGCAAAGGAGCCACCTCCAGACGATCCAAAACCGTCTGCACAGGGTTCCAATCGTTACTCCCCAGCCACCCTCCCAGCACGGACACACGCACCCCAGACGCGACCCGATCCTGAACTGCCGCCCGATCCGCCTGCGATCGGACTTGCCCACGCAAAGTGACCGAAAGGCCAGCAGTCTCGATATTCACACCCGAGACCCGCTTTTGCAGCGCTGTGTCAGTGTTCAGAATCGTCCACGCCCGATCAGCGATCCGCTGCTCCATCTGTGGGCGCAACCACCACCAGCCCGCAGCCCAAAAGGCAGCGAGCATTAGCAGCGCGAACAGCCATCGTCCCAGCGTCATCATTTAATTCACGACCCCATTCTTAGCAGCATCCAGCGGAGGATGCAAAGGCCGGATGTGCGCAGGGAGGCGACCGCGCAGGGCAGGTCACTTCTTAAAGTGGGCGTCCGCAGCGTCCAAATAGCGCTGCCAGTCAAAATCCGTCACATCGTGCTTTCCGCTGCGCATGTGATACCGGACGACGTCCCCCACGGGCGTATTGACGGCAGGATGGTGCTTCACAGACACGCCTTGCAGCCCAAAAAGATCATAGACGGGCTGGGCATTCAGGCCTGAAAGGAACTCCCCTTTCGGGTCTGCCCACAGATCATCCTCTGCACTGCCGATGCAAACTGGGCGCGGTGCCATGAGGGAAATCAGCATGTGCTGGTCCACCGGACAATCCGCCGCATTGTCGCTGTAGCTCGCATATTTTGGCGTAAACCAGTGTGGGAAGCTGGTGGTAATGATCTTTGTCGTCTCGCCAAAATTCCGCCGCATGATGGCCGCCCCGCCCTCACCCGAATCATTGGAAATTACCATGGCGAACCGCTCATCTTGGGCACCGGCCCAAAGGGAGGTCTTACCCAAACGAGAATGACCGATGACAGCACAATGCTTTGCATCAAGCGCATCGACCGTCTCCACATAATCCAGCATCCGACTGAGCCCCCAGGCCCAGGCACCGATAGCACCCCATTCGCCGCTCTGCCAGACGGTGTCAGCTCCTTTTTCCGCCAGCGCACCGCGCACGCCGTCCTTCCAGCCCTGAGTATGATCCGGCTCAATATCCCCGTAATACGCAGTGACGACGGCGTAACCGCGTTTCAAGATCATCTCCAGGGGCCAGCGGTTTGCCTCTTTGCCTCGGGACCGCACGGTCGCACGATTGTTGCGGACAGTGTCGTCTTGGGACGGGCGCATCCAGCGGTCAGAAATCGACACATCGATATCGGGGCTCACGGCATGATTGCCGCCAAAACTGAGACCGACGAAGGCAGGCACAGGGCGCTTTGCCTCGTTCGGAATGTAGATCATCACGTCCACCCCCTCCCAGGCAGGCTTGTCTTTCATCCGCAGCCGGACGATGCGCCGCGTCGCAATGCCACCGAGCGCATCAGCCCGCTCAGACAAAACTTGTGCGTCCAACTTGGGGGTGGTGGGAGTCTTCCCATAGACATGCTCTTCATACAGACGCAGGACCTCAGCGCGACGTTTCCCTGTCCAATCTTCGGCAGTGGTCACCGGGCTGCCATCGAGACATTTGAGAACTTCCGGCAGAGTGTATTGACCGACACGGGACTCGTCCTCATTGGATCGCCGGGCCTGCCCAAATGCGAATGAAGCACAGGAGACAGCGAAGATTCCGATCCTGAATATTTTTATCATGTACGACATGAAATAGAAAAATGACGCCCACGTCAATCCTTCAGATAAAACAGTGTATCAGCTTATCGCCGCCTAGTGGCGGAAGTGACGACGGACTCAGCCGAGAAACTTTCCTGGATTGAGGATGCCGTTGGGGTCCAGTGCCGCCTTGATGCTGAGATGCGCCTGCCTTGCTGCTGCCGGGATCGCCGCCTCCCACCAACGGCTCTTTGCGATTCCCACCCCGTGCTCGCCCGTGATGGCTCCGTTCCACGCAATCACCTGATGGAAGAGCCGATCCAGAGCCACCTCCGCCCGGGCGCGGATCTGCGGGTCCTCCATTGTTGGAACCATGATATTCACGTGGATGTTGCCATCCCCTGCATGCCCAAAACAGGCGACGGGGAAGCCGCTCTCCTCCTGAAGTTTCTCCGCAAAATCCACCAAATCCACCAAGCGACTGCGCGGCACGACGATGTCTTCGTTCAGCTTGATCAGACCAGTGTTGCGTAAGCTGTAGCTGAACTCCCGCCGCAGCTTCCAGAAGCGTTCGCAAGCCTCTTCCCCCAGGGCTTCCTCCAAGCAGATGCAGCCCAAACTATCGATCAGGTTGGCCAGCAGGCTGACCTCGCTACGCACTGAATCCGTCTGCCCGTCGATCTCCACTAGCAGATGGGCCTCCCCCTGCGGGGTCACCGATTCCCCGAGGTATTCCCGGGCCGCCCGCAGCGTGAACTTATCGGCGATCTCCAAGGCGCTGGGAAGAAACCCCGAAGAGAGGATCGTTTGCACGGCGTTTGCTGCGGCCGCAAAGGAAGAAAATCCCGCGGAGAGCATCGCCCGCATGGGCGGATGCGGGATCAGGCGCAGCGTCGCCTCCGTTACCACCCCCAGCATGCCCTCGCTCCCGACCATGAGGCCCACCAGGTCAAAGCCCGTTTTGTTTTTATGACAGCGCCCCCCTGCCCGCACAATGGAGCCATCCGCCATCACCGCCTCCAGGCCCAACACATAATGGCGCGTGACGCCATACTTCAGGCAACGCGGCCCGCCAGCGTTGGTCGCGATGTTGCCACCGAGGCTACATTCCTTCAGGCTGGCTGGATCGGGTGGGTAAAACCAGCCCTGCCCGCGAGCAGCAGATTGGAGTTCCCCCGTGATCACCCCAGGCTCCACGACCGCCACCCCATCCTGCACATTCAGTTCTTTGATGCGATTCATCCGCTTCAGTGACAGCGCGATGCCGCCAGCCACCGGCACACAACCGCCAACATACCCGACCTGTGCCCCCTGCGGTGTTACGGGGATTTTCTCCGCATTTGCAAAGGCGAGCACTGCTGAGACCTCCTCCGCGCTCTCCGGGAATACCACCACCTCCGGTGCCTGCGCAGCGAACCACTTGTCCTTGCTGTGCGTCACCAAATCCGGTGGCGATTGGGAAACACGGTCGTTACCAATCAAGGAAGAAAGCTGATCTGAAAGTGAACTCATCCAGCGAGCATGGACGAGACTGGCGGACGATTCAACCCGTAGGTCCCGACTGCACAACTGAAGCTGTCTTTTTGCTATGGATGGAAAGGGCGCGTCCTTGAGCCCTCACTTTTTGGGAACCGCCAGCGTGAGGGTGGGCGGACTCTTCTTGCCCGAATTAACCGCCCCGAGCCTGCCACCGTAAAGATCCATCGCCCGACGGGCGATGATATCCACCAGCGCAGGCTGGAGGGTGCGTGTGGCTAGATTGGACACCGCCATTGATGCCCACATGATGGGGCTCTTATAGCGCGCCACCTGCCACACGGGCAGCAGCCGTTTGTACCATTTGGTGGCCGTTTGGACCGTCTCCGTCTGGGAGAGCTTATGCGTCATCTCCCAAGTCTTCAGCGCCGTGCTGGCACTGACGTCGATGAGGCGACCGATGCTCCGTGTCTGCAAAAAATCGGCGACATCCATGGCAGCGAGGTGAACCGCTCTGGAGAACTGGCTCAGCCCCGGCGCAAGCATCGGATCGGGATGCGCGGGATGGTAGATCGCAGCGATCTCGCGCACCAACTTTGGGACTTCCTCCACCAGAGGTGGCAACCATTCTGGATTCGCGGTCTTGGTCCAGCGAAGTCGATTTTTGCATGCCTGCACCGCTCTGGAGGCATCTGCATCCTGTTCAGTGCGGGATTCCACATAATGATCGACCGCCTGTTGTGCAGCCTTCAGATCGGCAAAAAATCGCACCCCCACCCAGATCAGCCACGTGGCGAGACCACACAGAAAGCCCGCAAGGAAAGTGAAGAGATAGGACATGAGAGATCAAGCGCCGCCCTATGTTCGATCTTGGCCACCGGATGTTCAACCTTCTAATTTGTTGCCAAAATGGGTGCGCTTCAGGCAATATCTCCATCATGACAACGGGAAAACGATGGGTAGCCTTGATGATTAGCGCGGTCACATTCGCCGCCAGTTTCCCACCTTTCGGTGCGTGGTGGCTTATGCCTGTGGCGATGGGGCTCTTCCTCGTTGCCGCGCGTGGCCTCGCCCCAAAGACGGCCTTCGTCAGCGGCTTTGGCCACGGCCTGCTGGCCTACGGATTGACACTGCCCTGGATGTGGCTCATTTTCGGCCCCATGGCCGCTCTACTTTGGGGGATTCTGGCCGCGTTTCATGCCGTTTTTGCCCTACTGGCAGTGACTTGGGGCCCACGCATCCCTTCCCGCTGGCAACGCGCCATTTGGCTGGCGCTGGCATGGATGGCACTCGAGTACATTCGCGGGGAGGTCTTTTGGCTAAAGTTCCCCTGGGCCACTGTTTCGCTTTCACGCGGACCCAATATTTTACTGCCATGGTGTGGGGTGTATGCAACAGGACTGCTGCTCATGCTGGGACTAGCGCTGGTGATCGAATGCCGCCAGCGTTGGCCAGGGGCGGCACTTATCTTGGTTTGGTATCTCCTTCCACTTCCGCAGATGCCTGCCACCTCAGGGCCGCCCCTCAAAGTCACCGCCATCCAGGCAGAAGGTGCCATGCCAAATCGACTGCTGGAGCTTTCCGCAGCATCGCCTGCCCAGACAGACTTTATCGTCTGGCCAGAATACGCCTTTCCAGGCAACCTCTTGGCTGCCAAGCCGGATCTGACTGCGATTCAATCCTTCCTCAAAGAACGCCAATCGCTACTCGTCATCGGTGCCCAAACCTACGCACCCACCGGCAGTGAATGGTTCAACACGGCTCTCACGCTCTCCGCTGACGCCGTCCTGGGGCAGCATGTCAAAAACCACACCGTCCACCTTTTCGACGATGGCACCCCTGGCACGACCGCCAATCCCGTCAGCACCCCAAAAGGTAAGATCGGGACACCCATTTGCTTTGACTGCGACTTTCAGGACATCGCCCGACGCATGGCGCAGGAGGGCGCTGAGTGCTTTTTGGTACCCAGCATGGACGTCGCCAGTTGGGGGGAGAGGCAGCACCTCCAACACGCGGAGCTAGCGAGAATCCGGGCGGCGGAAAACGCACGCTGGATGGTCGTCGCTTCATCTTCCGGCAGGACACAAGCCATTGACCCCCAGGGTTCCGTGATCGGAAAACTACCCCTCTTCGAAGAAGGCCACCTGAACGCTGAAATCTACCGAGTCGAGGCCCAGACCTTCTTCACACGGTACGGCTGGTATTTCGGGCCAAGCCTCGTTCTTTTGGCGTTTTTGAGCGCTATCCCCTTCGGTCGGGCGGATTGACAAATGCACTTTTGAAGTGAAATTTCACAAGTGCCTAGAATAGATATCCCCCGCAAATCGATTTATCGACTATCCATCTATCAGCGTTGTCTCCAACGCCTGAAGGAAAATCGTGTGGATACGGTCTCCTCCGAAGCGCTGGCAAAGGCGGCAGGGGTAAAGCCGACGCAGCTACGCAAGGATCTTGCCTACTTTGGCCAATTCGGCACCCGGGGTCTCGGCTACAATGTCGAGGCGCTTAGCACCACGATCGGCGAGGTTTTGGGACACAACCGGCTCCAGCCAGTGATCCTCGTAGGCGTCGGGAACCTGGGCTCCGCCCTGCTGCGCTACGGGGGCTTCCGGAAAGAGGGATTTGAAGTGGTCGCGGCCTTTGATCTGGCCCCGAAGGCCCGCACCAGTGATTCGGGCATCCAAATTTTGGCCATGGATCAACTGACACCGTTCATCCGCATGCATCACGTCAAGATGGCCATTCTCACCGTGCCCGCCAGCGCCGCACAAAGCGTGGCGAACACGATCGTGGAGGCAGGCATCCAGGCTGTGCTGAATTTCTCCCCCACGGTGCTGGACGTTCCAGACAACGTGGTGGTGAACAGTGTGGACCTCGCCGTCGAACTCGAAAACCTGAGCTACTTCATCAGGTGAGTTTGCTCCACGCAGGGCGGAGGTCATCGCCGGAGCGCTCGTGAGGCAGCCAGAGGATGCCGGTGGCGGCAGGTTGGATGTCTTTCTTTGCGGGCGTCAATTTGACGGTCTCCAACACCAAAGTGGCGGGATCGTACTGGTCACGGATGCGCTGGGTCTCATCGCCCAGCCTTTGTTCCAAGTCACCCATCTCTGCCTTGATGCGTTCCAGTTCTTGCTCGGCAGACGCAGCATCGCGCGACTCCTTCCAAGCACGGGACACACTGGAAACAGAGGTGCCCTTGATGACGGACGTCGCCGCGCTGACGCCGCTCTTCCGCCCGAGCAACGCCCCGAGGATCGATGAACCGATCTGCACCATGGTGGACATGCGGGCACTGGAAGCCTGACTTTTTTCAGACTCCAGCTTATCCATCGCCTTCGTGGCCTTGCCTTCCAGTGCCTTAACCTCTTTGGCGGACTTTTCGCGCAGTTCATCCACCGCCTTGTCGCGGCGCTCCCGGGCGATGTGCGTCATGCGGACGCGGAAATCGCCCTGAGTCTCCCCCGGATTGGAGAAAACCTCCAGCAGCGGACTGGTATAGACCTCCATCGAGTGGTTGCGGCTCACCCAATCAATGAAATCCTTTTCGATGCTGGAGTAAGTGCTGGACTTCATCGCCGCACCTGGGAGTTCCGAAAACTCAGCCTCATCCTCGGGATTTTGCACCAACTTGCCCAAATCGAGATCCTTGGGTAGATCGATGAACTTATCCCAGTTCACCCGCTGCCCTTTGATATCGATCTCATTGGCCAGTGTGACGGTGGAGCGGCCCGTGATCTTCCGCTTGCTGTCGTCAAAATTCACCACAGCGGACCGGAGGAGCGCCGGGACATAGCACAGCCGGTCCGGATCCACGTGTTCTGCGGGGGCAAAGTATTCCTCCACTCCTTCAGGGAGACGCGGCTTGATCGTATTGCGCACGCCCGCATCTCCGCCGGAAGGAGGCGCAAATCCATCCCCACCTCCGCTGGCTTTGCTGCCTGGGGCGGGACGGATCGGATCCATCAATGTCTTGATCTGTGTGCGAGACAGCGGACCGCTGAGGTAACTCATGGCCCAACGCACCTGGAAGACCGCTGGGTGATCTTCGTGGACGTTGTTCATGAGGAAAATGCGATTCCCCAGATTGGAGAGCAGACGCTCCAGTTCCTGACGGTTAAAGGCGGCACCGGAGCTGCCAGCGGCCCCTTCTAGACCATCCAGGACCCGCGCTTTATCACGCTCTGTCTGGAGGCGACCGAGGAACCATGTGCCTATGTTGGACAGTGCTTTGTAGTCCAAATCCACCGGGTTTTGCGTCCCAAGCAACAGCCCAAGGCCAAAGGCGCGAGCCTGCTTGAGGAGGACCATCATCGGCTTCTTCGTTGGCGGATTCGCCGTCGGGGGAAGATAGCCATAAATCTCATCCATGTAGAAGAGTGCCCGCAGACTGGTGGTGCCCGCTTGGGCGCGCATCCAGCCGAGCAACTGGTTCAGTAACAGGGAGACAAAGAAGGTGCGCTCCGTATCACTGAGGTGGGAGATGCAAAAGATGGAAACACGCGGTTTGCCCTCTGGGGTGTAATACATGCGCTGGATATCCAGGGGCTCCCCTTCCATCCAGACGCCAAAGCCTGGGGATGCCAGAAGACTGTTGAGTTTCATGGCCAACTCGTTGCGCTTTGCCTCAGACAAAAAGGTATCAATATCCACGACGCCAACTTTTCGGATCGGCGGTTGCTGGATGGCACGGACGAGAACTTCCAGAGACAGATTCTGCCGCTTTGCCCAAAAGTGGGAAACGATGTTGGACAGCAGGATGTGTTCAGGGGACTGAACGGGATCTGCATTCACATTCATCAGACCCAACATGCTGGACACGGTGCTTTCAATCCGGTCCGAGAGGATCTCCCGATCCTCCATGACGGCATCCGATGGCGCATCCAGAGAGCTGAGAATGGAGACTGGCAGGCCAGCATTGCTACCCGGCGTGTAGATGGCCATGTCCACCGTTTCACGCATTTTGCGAATGCGCTCGCCCGTCTGCCCCCAGTCGCCGAGGCCCTTTTTCCAGGTCTCTGCCTGTGCTGCGGCGTGCTCATCCACGGTTCGCCCCTTGCGGCGGGCATCGTCCGCATTCACCCAGGGCTTAAACTCTGCGGGGGAAAGATCCGGGAATGAGAGGAGGAAATTCCCAATATCACCCTTTGGATCAATCGCGATCACAGGCACCCCGTCCATAGCGGCCTCTTCCAAGAGCGTCAGACAGAGGCCCGTCTTACCAGACCCCGTCATCCCCAAAACGACTCCATGGGTCACTAGATCCTTGGAATCATAGAGGACCAGATTCTCATTCATCTCCTTGGTCGCAATGTCGTACTCGCGGCCCAGGAAGAAGGTTCCAAGCTTTTCGTATTGATCGGTCGTGATAGTCATGATGTCAGGGATTCAGGGAAAGACCGCCTATTCAAGCACACCGTTCAACAGCGCGCGACCCTCAATTTTCAGACTTCTTGTTACCGGAACTGCGGACGGCACAGTCGGGCCATGGGAACTCCTTTTCCCAGTAGGAAACCCCATTCACGACACAGCCAAATGTGCCTGAGGCGGAAAAGAGGCCTTGTCTTTTATTGAGTTATCTAAATATTCTGGTAAAATTCATAATCTAGCCCTCAGCCCACTTTTTCAATCGTGCCTCGCCCTGCTACAATTTCCCCACCGCGTCCAGCGCGTTCCCGTGCGACCAACGACACGGAGAGCCCATGGAACGATCCCATCGGCATCGCTTTCCTGATGCTGGCGGCCCTGTATTTCCTGGCGCTGCTTTCCTACGACCCGCAGGATAACCCCACCTGGTCTAATCTTTCCACTTCGGATCAACCCAACGAGGTCACCCATAACTTTGTCGGTCGTCTGGGTTCAGTCTTCGCTGCCTATTCCTTTTATTTGATGGGGGTGGCCACCTATCTCATCCCGATCAGCCTCACCTGGTTCGGCGTCTGCCTGATCACCGCCAATCGCAAAGTCACTGGCCGTTCCTGGATCGGTGTGCTGCTGATGGTCGCCAGCGCGGCTTCCATCTTCTCCGTGGACAACCTCTTCAACTCCCATGACGACATCACCCCCATGGGTGGCGGGGGTGGATTGGGGCGGTTTCTTGGGGAGATGTTTTTGATGAACCTCGTCGGCAAAGTGGGCTCCACCATGCTGCTGGCCGTCGCCTATGGGTTCGGGCTGTTTTTGGTCGCCCGGGTCCATCCCCTGGTGCTGCTCCGTGAGCTACGCCGCGAAATCCCCGTGTGGCTGGAGCAATGGAAAATGCGCACAGCACTGGCAGGCGGGATGGATGACATCGACGTCGTCTCCCCAGACGGAACCCCCATCGACCAGGCCCCGCAGCGTAAACGCAGGGCGACCAAGGCCATCACTCCTGACCCCGTTTCAATTGAGGCAGATAAGAACCTCGTCACGGCGGAGCTGGGTCTGCGATACGACCCACCGGCACCGAAAATCATCGACTCCTCCGGCCCTCGGCCCCCAATGGAAAAGGACAAGCCACGACTCGCCGAAGTGTGGGAGAAAAAGCGCGCGCAGAAGCTGGAGCAGGACCCACCCGCACCGCTCAGCAGTCTCACGGCCCTGTTTAAAGACTACAAGCTACCCTCCCTGGAGCTTTTGAATTGGGTCGAGGACGACGGCCGCGCCCCGACCGATAAGGCAGAGCTTTTGGGCATTCAAAGCACCATCGTCCGCACCCTAGCCAGCTTCGGCATCCAGGTAGAGCCGGGGGACATCACCCGCGGCCCTTCCATCACCCGCTACGAAGTCCGCCCTAGCGACGGACTCCGCGTCAGCCGCATCGCCAACCTTGACGCCGACCTCGCCCGCGCCACTCGCGCGGAGCGCATCAACATCCTTGCCCCCATCCCTGGCAAAGACACCGTCGGCATCGAGCTCGCAAACAAAGAACGCGTCGTCGTCCCGATCCGTGAACTTTTGGAAGACGACGTCTTTCAAAACGGTAAGACCCGCCTCCCAGTGGCACTGGGCAAAGACGTGTATGGCAAGACCATCATCGGAGACCTCGCCGCCATGCCCCACCTCCTCGTCGCGGGTGCGACCGGAAGCGGGAAAAGCGTCTGCATCAACGGCATCATCACCAGCCTGCTGTGCCGCTTTGCGCCGGATGAGCTACGCTTTGTCATGATCGACCCCAAGGTGGTGGAAATGCAGAACTACGCCGATCTGCCCCACCTTGCCCTGCCGGTCGTGACCGATCCGAAAAAGGCACTGCTGGCCCTGCGCTGGGTCGTGAAGGAAATGGAAAGCCGCTACCAGATGTTCGCCGCCGAAGGCTGCCGGAATTTCGAAGTCTTCAACAACCGAAACCGCAAGAAAGCCGCAGGAGCCCCCGCCAAGAATGGCCCCCGGCCCGGTGCCGCAGCGGCCCACCCTAGCGAAGACAAAATCGCCATCGCCGAAATCACGCCAGATACCGTCACGCTACCCAACGGCATGGGCGTGCTTGAGGACAGCCTGCCAATCCAGAGCATTGAACCCGAGTGGAAGGGCGATGCCGCCCCACCCCCGCGCAGGCAGCCCGAACAAAAGATCCCAGACACCCTCCCCTACATGGTCGTCATCGTGGATGAGCTGGCGGATCTCATGCAGACGGCCTCAGCAGATATTGAAGTGGCCATCGCCCGCATCACCCAGATGGCACGCGCTGCGGGTATCCACCTCATCGTCGCCACGCAGACCCCGCGCGCAGACGTCATCACCGGCGTTATCAAGGCCAACATTCCGACTCGTATTGCCTTCCAGGTCGCCTCGGCCCTGGACAGCCGCGTCATTCTCGACCGCAAAGGCGCAGAGAACCTCGTCGGCAAAGGAGACATGCTCTACGTCCCGCCCGGTGGCTCCCAACCCATCCGATCCCAGGGTGCCCTGGTGACCGATGAAGAGATTCACGACGTCGTCGAATGCTGCGTGCAGCAGGGCAAACCTGTCTTTGATGCCAAGGTCGAAGACGGTGCCGACGTGCTAGACGAGATGTTTGGCGATGACGACGAAAGTGGCGTCTCCGATGAAGAAGAGACCATCCTGGACAAATGCATCGAAGTTATCCGCCAGGAACAAAAGGCTTCCACGTCGCTCCTGCAACGTCGGTTGCGGCTCGGCTACGGGCGCGCTGCACGGATGATCGATATCCTCGAAGATCGCGGTATCATTGGTCCCGGAGACGGTGCCAAACCGCGCGAGATCCTGGTGAATCTTGACGAGGAGTTGTAATCCTGAGCCAGCGCCGGAGGCTTCAAGCTTTCGGTGCCTTCAATCGCTCCACCAGGTAGTCCAATACCTGGGCATGCTTTACCTCAGTTGCCCCTGGGTAAACCAGCTCGCAATGGGTGCCTACCTCTTGGCAATGCTCCTGCAATTTCACGCCAAAGTTTGAAGTGTGGGTCGGATCCTTTTGCTCCTGCCCCAGCGCCGGAGCCACATTGTAGAACAAATAGACTGGTGGATCATCATGAGTCACCAACGCATACGGGGAATACTCCGCAATGAAAGGCAGGATCGACTCCCTGCCTGCAATGAAATCATCGAAGGCCTTGAATTTCGTCCCCTCAGCAAACGCATGGCCACCGTAACGGCTGTTCGGTGTCCACTCGCGCATCTGTTTCGGGTCCAAAGTCGTCTGCGCGCCCATGACAGCCGCACACCACAGCCGGGTTGATTCGCGCGCAACGGGATCAGCGCTCTTCAAATCGGCGAGATCGTCATGGAAGGCCAGCCACAAGCTGGAACATGCACCCGCAGACCCGCCACTGGCACCGATGCGCTGCTTGTCGATGTTCCACTCTGCCGCTTTGCTGCGCACAAATTGCAGGGCACGGGCAGCATCATGCAGCGGTGCCTTTACTGGCGGCACCACATCCTGTGCCTGCGATATATAACGGTAGTTGATCGACACCACCGAAATCCCAGCTTTCAGATAAGGCTCCACCGCAATCCCCGCCTTGTCGCCACCCATCCATCCCCCGCCGTGGATGAAAAACAGCAGCGGCGTGGGTTGCTCAGATTTGGCCTGCCAGAAATCCAGGACGTTGCGCTCAAACTGGCCGTAGCGAACTTCGGCATGAGTCGGAACAGGGTTCTTCGGATACACCTTTTTGGGGGCCGCTTTTTTGGGTGCCGCCGGCTTCGTCGCCTGCGCTTGCGCAGAGGCGATGGAGACGAGAAGAAGAAGGGCGAGAATAGCTTTCATGATTCAACAGCGGATCGGAACAAGGCCGGAACTAGTTTTTCAGCACATCGATAAGGAAGTCCGCAATCGCAGGATGCTTCACCTCGGGGGCTCCTGGATAGACGAGTTCACAGCCGATGCCAACCTCCTTGCAGCGCTCCTGTAGCTTCACGCCATAATTCGAAGTGTGCGTGGGGTCGCCCTGCACTTGACCGATGCCAGGCGCACTGCTGTAGAGAAGGTAAACGGACGGGTCGTCTTTGCTGACATGCTCAAACGGCGAATACAGTTTGATCCACTTCAGGACCGAGTCCCGCTTTGCATAAAACTCCGCAAACTGGGTGTCGCGTGACTTGAGATTCTTCGGGTCCATGAAGCCAAACGCGTGGCCACCGTAGCGGCTGTTGGGCGTCCACTCCTTTAACTGAAGCGGATCCAACGATGTCTGTGCACCACTGACCGCAGCGCATTTCAACCGAGTCGATTCACGGGCAATCGGATCACTGCTGCTAGGATCTGCCATGTCAGAGTGATAGGCGAGATAAAGGCTGGAGCACGCACCCGCAGAGCCGCCGCTGGCCCCGATGCGATCCTTATCGATGTTCCATTCTGCGGCCTTGCTACGCACAAACTGAAGCGCGCGCGCAGCATCCGCTAATGGCCACTCCACTGGCGGCATCACCCCCATCAACTGGGCCTGCCAGGAGTAACGGTAATTGATCGAAACCACGGAGATCCCCGCCGCAAGACACTTTTCCAACTCACCCACGCCCGACTTGTCGCCGGCGACCCAGCCACCACCATGGATGAAGAAAAGCAACGGCGTCGGCTTCGATGATTCCGCCTTGTAAAAGTCCAGCACCTGCCGCTCGTGCTTACCATACGCCACATTGGCCAAAGTGGGACGCCTAGCTGGCACTTTCGTTTTGGCCCGATTTGTCGCCGCCGTTGCAGGCGGCACGGGTGGAGAAGAATTCGGGGCCTGCGCAGTAGCAACACTGGCACCACAAAACGCGGCGGCTAAGGAGAGGAGAATCGCTTTTTTCATAACAGAGCCAGAGTCAACGTCTCCGACCCCAGATGCCTTGCACTAACCCGTCGTGCGGAGCCCCGAGGCCAAGGCATTGATCGAAATCATCAGATCCGGCAGCATGGCCTCTGCGGCGTCTGCTTGACCCGAATTGATCCTCCCACGCCAGTCCGCGATCAGCGCGATCTGCTGGCGATGCAGCACCGCGAGCGCTTCTTCCCGAATATCCAAAGTGTAAGCAAAGCGCGGGCGACGCGTCGTGAAACTGCTCTCAAACAAGTCCTCAATCAGCGAACGAGTGCGCTCCAGTTCCCCCAGAATCCGGCTCATGAAACGATCACGTAACTCCTCGTCCGCGACAAGCATCGCGTAATCCTTCATGATGGGTGCATTCGCGCTGACCAGAGAGCTCTCAATATTCGTCAGCACGTAGCGCAGGAAGGCAGACTCCCTAACCGCAGCCTTGAGCCGATCAAAACCGGCAGCATCCTCATCCCGCAGGCGTTGCAATGCCGACCCTGTCCCATACCAACCTGGCAGGTAAAAGCGGCTCTGCGTCCACGAAAAGACCCAGGGAATTGCCCTCAGATCGTCCAGGGTGCCCTGCCCAGTCCGGCGGGCCGGGCGGGAACCAATGCGCGAGTTTTCCAGCGCATCAATGGGCGTCGCCTGCCGGTAAAAGCTCATGAAATCAGGCGCATTTAGGAGTTCCCGATACGCCAACCGGCTCCACTCCGCCAACTGGTCCATTTGCGAGTGGCTAGCTGCATCCGATGAACTGCCATGCCGATGACGAGCGGTCGTGGCCGCAGCGGATGCGGTCAGCAACTCGATGTTATAAACGGCAGAGCCAAAGTGGGCGTACTTTTGCGCAATGGTTTCCCCCTGCTCGGTCATGCGCATGCTGCCAGATAAGGACCCATCCGCCAATGCCTCCATGAACCAATGCGTAGGCCCAGCACCACGTCCAACCGTGCCGCCACGCCCGTGAAAAAAGACAGGGCGCGCACCATGAACCGCACAGGCCTGCGCCAGTTGCTGCTGTGCCCGATGCAAGGCCCATTGACTGGCGAGGATGCCGCAGTCTTTGTTCGAGTCCGAGTACCCGACCATCATTTGGAAGGAGGGTTTCTCATGGGTTTCCCCGAGGCCGAGACTTCGCTTCGTCATCGGGTGAGAAAGAAAATCGGCAACAATGCGAGGTCCGTTTTCCAAATCACCCATTGTCTCAAAAAGAGGCGTCACCGGGAGAGGGCACCGCAGGCCAGCCTCCGTCCACTCCAGCAGTCCCGCCTCCCTTGCCAAAAGGTACACGACGAGAAGGTCCTCCGTCGTCCGCGTCATCGATACGATCAAAGCCCCCAGCCCCGCATTGCCAAACTGAGCCCGATGTGCAGCCAAGACTCGGTAGCAGGATAGCACAGCGTCTGCCTCCGCACCTGCATGGATACCTTCGGCAAGAAAGGGCCGCGGGGATTGGAGTTCGCGATCCAGCAACTCACGGCGCTGGACGGCAGACCATGCAGCAAACGACCCCTCCTGAATGACCCCAGCCTTCTTCAGCAATTGATCCAAGGCCTTGTCATGAAAGGCGGAGTTCTGCCGAACATCCAAGGTCGCAAGGTGAAAGCCAAACGTCCGCACCAGCCGCCGCAAGGGAACCACGCTGCTCTGCGAAAGACTGGAGCCCCCGACAGCGTCCAGCGATTGCGAATAGGTTTCCAAATCGGCCTCGAGCTCCGCTGGACCCAGATAGGCTGCAGGCACCGCGACGCCCTCGATCGCAGCCACGATTTTCGCCCGCATCAGGTAGGCCGCGCGCCGCCAGGGTTCCTCGCGATTGCGCTCCAAGATGTAGGCGACGTCCCCGCTGCGCAGGGGGGTAAGGTCAGCCTCCAACCGCGCAATGAGGCCGTTCAACTCAGGCGGTGTGGGTTGAAAAAGCGAGCTGAGAGGAACCCCCGACGCCAGCGATTCCAAGGCACGACGCAAAACCCGAAGCGCATTGTGACGCAAGGCAGCCAGGGCCTTTTGCGTCACGTCCGCCGTCACAAAAGGATGCCCATCGCGATCCCCGCCAATCCATGTGCCAAACCGGATGAGAGGCTGCACCTCATCCACACGCGTCGGATCAAGGCCAGCGGCCTCCCAAGCCTCGCGCAGGTGGATTTGAGACCGTGTCACCGCCTCTGGAAACACATCCCGCAGGTAGTAGAGGGCGTTATCCAATTCGGCCTCAATGGTCGGGCGCGTCACATGGATCTCCCCGGTCCGCCACAAATTTTCTAACTGGATCTGGATTCCCTTTTGCACACGCGCCTTTTCGCGTGGGGTGTAAGACGTGTTTTCGTGGCGGTTGATCAGATCATAGATTTCGCGATGCAATTCGCGCACCGTGCCACGTTTGGCTTCCGTCGGATGCGCGGTCAGCACAGGTTCGACCTGGACCTCGTTGAGCACATGAATCAGTTCGTCCTCACTGAGACCCAACTCCCGCATTTCTGACAAATTGTCCGCCCACAGACCCTTTTCCGCCGCCGGACCATGCAGTTTTTCCCGCAGCCGCCGCACCTGCGCCGCAGCGCGTTCCTCGACAATGTTCAGCAACTGGAATGCAATGGAATACGCCTGGCCGAGTGATCGGGTCAGCTCAGAGGGAGCCACCGGCTGCTGCCCCACCCATGGGAGATGATCCGCCAGCCCAGGTTCGCCAATATGACGCAAGGCCATGGCAAAGGCGTCCATCAGGACTTTGAGTTCTTCTTCAAGGAGGCGGAAACCTTGTTCGCGGAGGCTGGGTTGTGCAGGATCTGGCATGGACAGCGCAATTGTAGAGCAAGTTCAATGCCCGTGCCGAGAGTTTTGCATGTTTCCCCTTCACGGCAAAGAAAAGCAGTAATTCCATAATTTCCCTTGAATCTTTTAGGTTATAGTGGAAAATAACGCATGAGTCCAAGCAGCAACACCCTCCAAGAAGCCGCCCACATGACTGCCCAAAACCCACCCTCAGAACTGCTGACCGCCCAACTGCGGTCACTCGTCAATATCGGTCTTGAGTTTGGCCTTAGCCTCAGTCGCGTCTCGAACCTTATGGGGGAAGTCGTCAGGGAGCGCCTGCCCATGCTTCTCAGCCAAGGGCACGCCACCCCCGATGAAGGGCTCGCCACGCTGTTACAGGCAGCGGGGGGCTGCGTAGAAGTCGAAAAAGCGAGATATCTCTTTCGCAAGCCCCAGCCCGTGACCCGCCAAGCCATGGCACAGCAAATCCGCAACGGGAACGTGCTAGCCTATCGGTCCGGCGGCGGGGATTACCTCGTTCCCATTTGGCAATTTCGCCCTGAAGGCGGCGTTTGGGAGGGCCTCCCCCTTGTCCTGACCGCAATTCGCAGCCAACTCGATGACCAGAGTCCCCTGACCCCGTTTGCCTTCTTGCTCCAAGCCCACCCCCTCACGCGTGGTCGCCCCCCCCTTGAAGCACTACGTCAGGGCCAGGTGCAGGACGTACTCGCAGCGGTTACGGCAGACGCGCGCTAGTTTTTCGCCATGCGTGATCTCCGTCAACCGCCGGATCAGGCCTCCTTTGATCAACGATCCATCCCCGTGATGCGTGCGCCTATGTTGCCGCCCTTGCCCTGGTATCGTCTCTATCAGAAGGAGTTCGCAGAACAGTTTTATCCATCCAAAGGATCGCGTCTCACGCCACTCTCGGGGGCCTTTCCGTGCGTGTATCTGGCCCATTCCGCTGAGACCACCGTGGCGGAGGTCTGGGGAGATAGACTTGCCGCCCACCGCGCTACGGGGGCGGAGGTGTACGTCATTTCTGGAGATCAAGCTAAGCGTTGGGGCTACTTGAAACTGAAGGCGATGCCGGCAGATCTCAAGATCTGCGATCTTTTTGCGGCCGAGACACGACTGGCAATCGGAATCGAATCAGGCACTCTGTACGCCCCCGATCTCTCGCTACCTCAAACTTGGGCGGAGCGGATCGCTAGGCATCCCGCTGGATTTGATGGGATTCGCTACCGCAGCCGCCACACCGATGAGGCCTGTCTTGTCCTCTGGTCACGTCCAACAGATTCACAGCCGCTGGCCCAACGCATCGAGTTCGAAAGTGTCGGCGAATTCATCGAGGCCGACGCCGCCTACCTGCTCGCCGGAAAGATTGGCATCCGACTCGCCTTCGCTTGGTAGGCAATCGGGATAGGGGTAGGGACGGCGCATTGGTTTGCGCCGCCCCTCCCTCCAAACCGGACGGGCGGATTTCCCGCATCCGGCTTTCCAGTCGGAGATTGACTGCCTCAGGGATTGCTCCCCTCTCTG